>Ga0222714_10000263_pt1 | contig 62681 bp, 69 predicted proteins | sample C33_3DmetaG_FD_165048 | JGI IMG/M metagenome (GOLD analysis project Ga0222714, IMG submission 165048) | Estuarine water microbial communities from San Francisco Bay, California, United States - C33_3D | ecosystem: Environmental > Aquatic > Marine > Unclassified | place: USA: California... | reverse complement strand
ATAAGAAACCCAACTAGGAGCTGGTAAAATAATATCTCCATCAAAAGCTAATTGTAAAAGAAACATTAATTGCTTAGTTCCAGGACCTACAAAAATATTATCAACGCTATAATGATTTAATGATTTTTTTATCAAATCCGCATGAATGGCTTTTCTTAAGGGCAACAAACCTTTCACTGGCAAATAATCCTTTTGAAACGCATGTTTTTTTAATTCTTCTGTAATATTACTGGGCACAGGAAATGGAGATTGGCCAAAACCGAATTTAATAACTTCTTTACCCTGTCTTTCCATTTCCTTACTTTGTTCATTAATAACCAAAGTGGAAGATGGTTTTAGATTAGTCAGGTATGATTTTATATTCATTAGGTTTTTTTATAATACTAAAATAATTAATCAATTAATTTGATCTCAACATCTTTTTTGCAATAGTCTCAGCAATCATCATAACCGGTGCATTAGTATTGCCAGAAGTGATATGAGGCATAGCTGAAGCATCAATCACCCTTAACTTTGAAATACCTCTTACCCTGCATTCAGAGTCAAGAACTGTCATCGGATTATCAACAGTACCATTACTGTCTACTTTTCCCATCGCACATGTTCCTACGGGATGAAAAATAGTTGTTCCTAAATCTCGTGCCGCATGCTCTAAATCTTTATCACTTTCTAAATTTATTCCAGGCAACATCTCTTCTGGATGAAAAGGTGCTAATGCAGGACTGTTCATGATATCTCTGGTTTTTTTTAATCCTGCTACTGCTACATCTACATCTTCTTTGGTTGATAAATAATTACATAAAATTTTTGGATATTCTAAAGGGTCGTTACTTTTTGCTCTGATCCAACCTCTTGAAGTTGGTCTGATGTTACAAACGCTAGGAGTAATTGCATTGAAAGGATGTAAAGGATCACCAAATTTCGGAAGAGATAAAGGTTGCACGTGCCACTCTAAATTAGCACTAGTTTGTGATGGATCACTTTTAGTAAAGGCTCCTAAAGTAGAGGGGGGCATGGTTAAAGGGCCTGTTCGAAACAAGGCGTACTCTAATCCCATCATTAATCGTGAAAAAATATTTTTATATAAAGTATTTACCGTCTTACAGTTTGAAACTTTATAAACAGTTCTAATTTGCAAATGATCTTGTAAATTTTCTCCCACCCCTGGTAAATCATATACTGGCTCCACTCCAATATCTTGTAATAAAGAAACCGGTCCAATTCCTGATACTTGTAGTAAGTGCGGAGTGCTTACTGCTCCCGCAGCTAAAATAATTTGATCTTTTGCGGTAACTATTTTCTTTTCACCTTTATGAAGAATTTCCAGTCCATAACTTTCTAATGTTGCATTCGCCCAGGCTCGCTCTCTATTTTTAGATTGGTTTCTTGTCTCGTTACCTATTGCTTTGGTTAATACCTTTAGTACCTGCGTATTCGTCATGATGGTTAGATTGCTTCTGTTCTTAATTGGTTTTAAAAAAGCATCGGACATCGACCATCTAATTCCTTTTTTTTGATTCATGTGGAAATAAGCACAACCCTCATTATCGCCTCGATTAAATTCTTCGATACTTGGTATGCCTTGTTCTTCCGCAGCTTTTCTCCAAGAATCTAAAATAGGCCACTGCACACGTGGTTGCTCTACTCGCATCTCACCACTGCTGCCATGCCATTCATTTTCCCCAGCAAAATAACTCTCTATTGATTTGTACGTAGATAGGGAATTTTTCCAATTCCAAATGCTATCTCCAGTAAGTTTACTCCATTGATCATAATCACTTTCTTGACCGCGCATATAAATCATGGCGTTTATGGAAGAGGATCCTCCGAGCACCCTTCCTCTCGCGTAATGAATAGATCTTCCATTTAAACCAGGATCCGGTTCTGTTTTAAAACACCAATCCGTTCTTGGGTTAGCGATGGTAAATAAATATCCCACAGGAATTTTAATCCATATCCAATCATCTTCGCCACCTGCTTCAATCAGTAAAACTTTATGATTAGGATTAGCGCTCAATCGATTTGCCAGTAAACATCCAGCACTACCAGCGCCCACGATAATAGTATCAAAGTTTAACTTTTCAAAAGTTGTCATGAAGTAATGAATTATTTAATAATTTTAATGCTATCTTTGCTAAAAAAGACATCTAAAATTTTTTGAGTTATTTGCTTAGCATTCAAACCTGCAACATCGTACATTTTTTCAGGTGTATCTTGGTCAATAAAGATATCAGGTAGCATCAACGACCTAAATTTTAATCCTTTATCAAAAATTCCTTTTTCAGCTAATAATTGCGCCACATGCGAGCCAAATCCACCGATCGACCCTTCTTCAATGGTAATCATCACCTCGTGCTCTCTTGCGCATTTAATAATTAACTCTTCATCCAGTGGTTTTGCAAATCGAGCATCAATGATCGTCGTGGTAATACCTTTGTGCTCTAAATTGTTTGCTGCAATTTTGCATTCTTCCAATCTAGTTCCAAGGCTTAACATGCAAACTTGTTTTCCTTCTTGAATAATTCTTCCTTTTCCAATTTCTATCGTTTCATCAATGGAAGGAAGTTCAACTCCCATTCCATTTCCTCGTGGGTATCGAAAGGCACAAGGTCTATCGTTAATATTAACCGAAGTATTAATCATTTTAACTAATTCCGCCTCATCACTGGCTGCCATCACTACAAAATTAGGAAGGGTTGCAAGATAAGTAATGTCAAAAGATCCTGCGTGCGTAGGTCCGTCTGCTCCCACTAATCCTGCTCTATCAATAGCAAAACGAACAGGTAATTTTTGTATCGCAACATCATGCACGACTTGATCATAAGCACGTTGTAAGAAAGTAGAATAAATAGCAGCATAAGGTTTATATCCTTCACTTGCTAAACCTGCTGCAAAAGTAACTGCGTGTTGTTCTGCAATACCCACATCAAAAGTTCGTTTGGGAAACTGCTTTTGAAATATATTAACTCCTGTTCCTGATGGCATCGCACCAGTAATGGCAACAATCTTAGAATCTCTTTGTGCATGTGCTGTTAATGTTTCGCCAAAGACATTAGTATAAGAAGGTTTGTTAGATGAGCTTTTAGTTTGTTCACCAGTGATTACATTAAATTTACTAACACCATGATATTTGTCCTTGGATTCTTCTGCGGGTTGGTATCCTTTTCCTTTCTGGGTAATCGCATGAATTAAAAAAGGGCCTTCGTGCGTTGAGTTTCGTACGTTTTTTAAAACAGGCAACAATTGTTTAAAATCATGTCCGTCTACAGAACCTACATAGAAAAAACCCATTTCTTCAAATAAAGTTCCTCCTACCGCCCAACCTTTTAAATATTCCTCAGCTTGTCCTAAACGTTTTCCAAATCTATTGGGTAATTTACTCATTATTTTTTTAAGTAAATTTCTAAGTCCGATATATTTTTTACCAGATAAAATTTTTGCAAGATAAGAGCTCATGGCTCCAACCGGTGGTGCAATCGACATTTCATTGTCATTTAAAATAACAATTAATCTAGAATCCATCGCGCCTGCATTATTCATTGCTTCATAAGCCATTCCAGCGCTCATTGCTCCATCACCAATAACGGAGATAATATTATTTTTCTTACCCTCTAAATCTCTAGCAACCGCCATTCCTAAACCTGCGGATATAGAAGTAGAGCTATGTGCTGCGCCAAATGGATCATAAGGACTTTCAGCTCTCTTGGTAAAACCTGATAAACCACCACCTTGTCGTAACGTTCTAATTTTATTTCGTCTGCCAGTTAAAATTTTATGCGGATAAGATTGATGTCCCACATCCCAAATTAATCGATCATTCGGAGTATCAAACAAATAATGAATAGCGATGGTAAGTTCCACCACACCTAAACCAGCACCCAAATGCCCTCCGGTGATAGAGACAGCATCAATCAACTCTTGCCTTAACTCTTTTGCAAGTTGAGGTAGCTGATCTACAGTTAGCTTTTTTAGATCAGAAGGATAGTGAACTTGATCTAATAAAGGTGTTGTTGACATTAATGATCCCTTTTTAAAATATATTCAGCAGAAGATACCAGTCTATCTGCTTTCGATCCATATTTTTTTAGGGAGTTTTTTATTTTGTTTAACAAATCTTTTGCTAAAGCATTGGTTGTCTCTAACCCCAGTGTGGATAATAAAGTAGCTTTTCCTTTTTGATTATCTTGTTTTGAAGGTTTACCTAATTTATTTTGATCGCCGTACTCATCTAGCAAATCATCAGCAATCTGAAATAACAATCCAATATCCAATCCAATTTTTTTTAACTCTGCTCGATCACTATGTTGCTTAGCAACGATCGCAGCTGACTCAACACAAAATCCCATTAACTCTCCTGTTTTTTTATTCTGCATATCAATGACTGCTTGTTGGGTTTGTGGTTTTCCTTCAAAGGATAAATCAAAAAATTGTCCTCCAGCGATTCCTAAATGTCCTGAGCAAGAGGAAAGCGCAAACACCAAATCGCTTTTAATTGACTTGTCTACATCTAAATAACTGCTGGTTAAAATTTCAAAAGCAATGGTCAAAAGAGAATTTCCTGCCAAGATGGCTGTCGACTCTCCAAATTTTTTATGAGTACTTTCTTTTCCTCTTCTTAAATCATCATTATCCATGGCTGGGAGATCATCGTGGATCAAAGAGTAACTATGCACGCATTCAATAGCAGCCGCGATAACTAAAGCATCTTTTTCTTTTAAATTAAACAGATCAAAAGCAGATACCGTTAAAAAAGATCTTATTTTTTTCCCTCCAGCAAATAAGCCGTAGGCCATTGCATCATATAAATCATTCTTTTGCTTTTGCTTCGAAAAATAATCTTGCAAAAGCTGGTCAGTTTTATCTGCAACAGATTTGATATCCGTAGCTAGTGTAGACATATTCTCTACTCCCTTACGAAATCTTTTTTACTTATGTTGCCGTCTTTATCGATGGATACCTGCTCCACCTTCATGGTTGCTTCTTTCAACTTAGCTTCACAATGTTTTTTTAACTGAATACCCCTAGTATATTCGTTAATCGATTCTTCTAATTGCACACTTCCATCTTCTAATTTAGAGACAATTTGCTCTAATTGCTCTAAAGCTTGTTCAAAAGATAGCTTTTCTATATCAGCTGGAATATTGTTTTTTTTCATCAAAAGCATAATAAATATTTAACAATGAAATTCTATTCAAATATCTGTTCGGCGAATAAAAAAAATTTAATAAAAGCGGCAAAACTTATTAAATCAGGTAAAGTCATAGCCATTCCAACGGAAACGGTTTACGGTTTAGCTGGAAATGCCTACCGAAAAGATGCTGTTAACAAAATTTATAAATTAAAAAAAAGACCTAAAAACAATCCTTTGATAGTTCATTTTCCCAACATAAAGGCTATCGAACAGGAAGCGAAAGTGTCTGTGGAAGTAAAAAAGCTGATCACAAAATTTTCACCAGGTCCAATCACCTATATACTGCCTGTTAAAAGCAATTCTCAAATATGCAAATTGGTATTAAACAAAAATAGACAAATAGCATGTCGAATTCCTAGTAATAAAACATTTTTACAAGTCTTAATAAAATCAAATGTGCCGATAGCAGCACCAAGTGCCAATCAAAGTAATAAAGTAAGCACAACCACAGCCATCGATGTTCAAAAAGAATTTGGCAACAAAATACCACTTATTTTAAATTCAAAAAAAATTAGCATAGGGGTGGAGTCAACTGTAATATCTTTTGGCTCTAAAATTACCATTGAAAGACCAGGTGCAATTACTAAAGAAATGATTGCCAAGGTACTGAAAAGAAAAGTCATAGAACAAAATGATAAAAAAACAATTGTAGCTCCGGGACAATTTAAAAAACATTATTCCCCTGGTATCCCTGTTTATCTAAATCAAAAAAAAGCCAAACCAAAGGGAGCTTTGCTGGTATTTGGAAAATACAAATCCAACAAAAATATTTTTTTCTTGAGTAAGAAAGCATCCTTACCAGAGGCGGCTAGAAATCTTTATACACTTTTGCGTACCATTAAAGAGTCTGGTTATAAAAATATATCTGTTACTACCATTCCTAATATGGGAATTGGAAAAGCAATAAACGATCGATTGCAAAGAGCAGCACAATGAAACAATTAATACTAAATCAACTACAAAAAAAATTTGGATCCTTTGAAGCGGTAAAAAAAATTAGTTTCTCCATAGAAAAAAATCAAACCGTTGCATTGTTAGGACCTAATGGTTGTGGAAAAACGACTACGATTGCTATGATCTTGGGACTTATCACTCCTACTTCAGGGACTATTACTATTCATAATCAAGTATTAGGAAAAGAGCATCATTATTTATCTAAAATGAATTTTGCCTCTCCCTATGTGGAACTTCCTAAAAAATTAAAGGTCATTGAAAATTTAAAAGTGTATGCAATGATGTATGAAGTTGAAAACGCAAAAAATAAAATAGAGCAATTAATTGAAGAATTAAATCTTGCACCTATCCTATACAAAAAAACTGGGGAATTATCATCCGGCCAAAGAAACAGGGTCTCTCTAGCCAAAGCGATAATTAATGATCCTGAAATTCTTCTCTTGGATGAGCCGACGGCCAGTTTAGATCCTGATACGGGTGATTTTATTAGAACTTTTTTAGAAAATTATAAAAAGAGAAATTCTATGGCAACATTACTTGCTTCGCACAATATGGATGAGGTTACTAGATTAAGTGACTATGTATTAATGATGAAAGAAGGCTCTATTATTGATGAAGGTACTGCAAGTGATCTGATCAACAAACATGGAAGGCAAGATTTAGAGGAAGTATTTTTAAAATTGGCGAGGCAAAATGAAAATTAAAAGGATTTTATCTCTGATGCTTAGGCATTTATATTTAATCAAGGCCTCGGTTCCGAGAATTATTGATTTAATTTATTGGCCAACAGTTCAAATAATTTTGTGGGGTTTTGTTTCCAAATTTTTTACCATGCACAGTACCTACTTTAATAATACCGCTGGCATTATTCTAAGCGCTGCTATTCTTTATGACTTTTTATTTCGATCTAGCATTAGCTATAATATGTTATTTTTAGAAGAAATTTGGAGCAGAAACTTAATTAATTTGTTTGTCTCTCCTCTTAAAATAAGTGAAATTGTAATTGCTCTAACCTGCACCGCATTACTTAGAACCTTAATCGGTTTGGTGCCTGCAGTATTAATTGCCATTCCTTTATTTGGAATCTCTCTTCTTGAACTTGGATACCCACTAATTTTATTATTACTAAGTCTTTATATATTTGGAATTACATTGGGATTATTAGTTACTTCTGGATTAGTGCGCTACGGTCCCTCTTTTGAAAATATTGCTTGGGCAAGTTTATTTTTTATTGCTCCTATTGGATGCATTTATTATCCTGTGGAAATCTTACCTACCTGGCTGCAACCCATTGCACTTGCTTTGCCACTTGCTCATATTTTTGAGGAAACCAGATCTATATTAATTCACCATACTGTAAACTTTTCTAATATTTACCACGCGCTAATGTTAAATGCAGTCTATCTCGGTATTGCTCTTATTACTTTTTACCAATCGTTTAAGAGTGCAAAAATCAAGGGAAGTTTAATTAATGTCGGAGAATAAAATTAGTTACAAAAAATGTTTGGTGGTCTTGTTAGGATTCGAACCTAAAACGCTTGTTTCGAAGACAAGAATGATATCCATTTCACTACAAGACCATGAAGATGTTATACCAAGATAATGACAAATAAAAAATACAACTTTACTGTCTCAGAAGAACAAATCTCTAAAAGAGTAGACCAATTTATTGTCGAAGAATTACCTTCTTTTAGCAGAACTAAAATTGCAAAACTTGTTAAAGAAGGAGCTCTTCTGATAAATGGCAAAGCTATCAAAGATAATTCTAAAAAAGTAGCGTTTGGTGATCAAGTGCAATTAGAAGTTCCTGAAGCTGTTGCCACAGATATTAAACCACAAAAAATTCCCTTAGATATTGTTTATGAAGATAAGGATTTGTTAGTGATCAATAAACCCATAGGTATGGTGGTACATCCTGGTGCAGGAAACCCTGATGGAACATTAGTCAATGCTTTGTTACATCACTGTAAAGGCAACTTATCAGGAATTAATGGTGAGCTAAGACCAGGAATTGTTCATCGAATTGATAAAGATACATCGGGATTATTAGTGGTTGCAAAAAATGATCTGGCTCATAATGCTCTTGCCAAACAATTTGAAGAGCATTCTATTCAACGAACCTATCTTGCATTTGTTTGGGGTATGATGAAGCCCATTCATGGAAGAATTGAAACCTTTATTGGTAGAAGCAAATATAATAGGCAAAAAATGAGTGCTGAAGTTGCTAGTGGTAAAGATGCAATTACTAATTATAAAACATTAGAAATTTTCAAAGGCACTACCATTCCTGATATCAGTTTAATTGAATGCAAACTTGAAACCGGCAGAACCCATCAAATAAGGGTTCACTTATCCCATAAAAAAAATCCTATTTTAGGAGATCAAATGTATGGAAGCAAAATGCGAAAAATTAGAAACATCAATCCAGAATTACAAATGATAATTGAAAATATAAATTTTCAAGCACTACATGCGCAATCTCTTGGCTTTATTCACCCAACATCTGGGAAAGAACTATTTTTTACCACAGAATTGCCTAAAGTTTTGTTAAACTTAAAAAAAATGTTAAAAAAGCTTGGCAATTAATACCTTGTTTTTTACATTTTAAAAATTACATAAATATAGAGATATGAGCAAAGACATGAGTAAAACAAATTTACCTACACTTACACCGGAGGGAAGTTTTGCTGCCTATTTAGCTAAGATAAGAAAATTTCCGATGCTTGATGCTGCGGAAGAATATGTGCTTGCCAAAAATTGGAGAGACAAAGGAGATAAAGAGTCTGCTCATAAATTAGTTACAAGCCATCTTCGACTAGTTGCTAAGATTGCCATGGGATATCGAGGCTATGGATTGCCTGTGAATGAATTGGTATCTGAAGGCAACATTGGTTTAATGCAAGCGGTTAAAAAGTTTGATCCTGAAAAAGGATTTCGTCTTGCTACCTATGCCATGTGGTGGATCAAAGCTGCCATCCAAGAGTATGTACTTCGATCATGGAGTTTGGTTAAAATTGGAACCACGAGCGCTCAAAAAAAATTATTTTTTAATTTAAAAAAAATTAAGAACCAAATTTTTGCTGCTGAACAAGGTAATATGCTTCCTGAGCATATAACAGAAATAGCTAATCAATTAGATGTAAGAGAAGATGAAGTGGTATCTATGAATCAACGACTAGCTGGCCATGAACATTCTCTTAATGCACAAGTAGGAAATGAAGAAGGTGATGCGGAATGGCAAGATTGGGTGGTGGATGAAAGTGCTGACCAAGAGCTTCAGATTTCACAAAGACAGGAATTACAACAAAGACAGGAATTATTAAAAAATGCTCTACATGTACTTGATGAAAGAGAAAAAGACATTTTACATGACCGAAGACTTATTGATGAACCAAAAACACTAGAAGAATTAAGTCAAAAATACAAGATTAGCAGAGAGAGAATTCGTCAAATTGAAAACAGAGCTTTTGAGAAGGTTCAAAAAGCAATGCTGGAAAATATTAAGCAACCGAAACAACTTACTGTTAATTAACTTTATAATTTATAAGGATTTTCTATAAGAATAGTATCATCTCGCTCAGGGCTTGTGGATATGCTTGATATTTTCGTTCCAATAAAATCCTCTAGTTCACTTACATATACTTTAGCTTGTTGTGGCAGTTCCTCATAATTTCTTGTTCCTAAAGTGCTCTTCATCCATCCTTTAAATGTTTTATAAATAGGTTTCACTCTTGCTTGATCCTCTGCTGCCGCAGGTAAATAATCTAATTTTTTTCCATCCAATTCGTATTCAACGCACATTTTAATTTCATCACAAGCATCAAGCACATCTAATTTGGTTAATGCAATACCACTAATTCCAGAAACCTTAACTGTTTGCCTAACCAAAACTGCATCAAACCATCCGCATCTTCTTTTTCTTCCCGTTACCGTTCCAAATTCATTTCCGCGTTTTCCTAGCAATTCTCCTGTTTCATCTTTGAGTTCTGTAGGAAAAGGTCCTTCTCCTACTCTGGTTGTATACGCTTTGGTAATTCCCAATACATAATCAATAACATTAGGCCCACAACCAGTTCCGGTAGGTGCAGCACCAGCAACGGTATTGGATGAAGTCACGTACGGATACGTGCCGTGATCCACATCTAACAAAATACCTTGCGCCCCTTCAAATAATATTTTTTTACCCTCTCCTCTAAATTCATCCATTTTTCTCCAAACGGGCTGAGAAAATTTTAGAATTTCAGGAGCTATTTTTAACAAATCTTTTATTAATACATCTTGTTTAAATAATTTTTTACCCAATCCTTTTCTAATTGCATTGTGATGGGCTAAAACTACTTCTAATCGGTTAGTTAAATTACTTTCTGATTTCAAATCCATAACACGAATAGATCTTCGTCCTACTTTGTCTTCATAAGCAGGTCCAATACCTCTTCGAGTTGTTCCTATTTTTCCTTTACCCGCCAAATCTTCTCTAATTTCATCCATCTCACGGTGGAAGGGCATAATTAAATTAGCTGTCTCAGCTAAAATAAGATTTTTCTCCGTTACTCTCACCCCTTGTTTTTCTATTTGTTTGATTTCATCTAACAAGGCCCAAGGATCAACTACCACACCATTTCCAATGACGGATATTTTATTAGGTCTAACAATTCCTGATGGTAATAATTTTAATTTATAAACCTTTCCATCGATGACTAGTGTGTGGCCGGCATTATGACCGCCTTGAAAACGAACAACCACATCCGCTTGTTCGGATAACCAGTCCACAATTTTGCCCTTGCCCTCATCTCCCCATTGAGAGCCAACTACTACAATATTTTTCATTTACTTAAATTTCTTATTTAGCATGACCGAGGTTAAATGATTAACTGGTCCATGACCCTTTCCATAATTAAGATTAGATCTAATAGCATCATTAACATACTTAATTCCAAGTTCACAAGATTTGTATAAAGGTTTTCCACAGCCTAGAAAGGTTGTAATCGCTGAAGATAATGTGCATCCCGTACCGTGAGTATTTTTGGTTTTTAATTTTTTATTTTTAAATATGTGCAATTCATTTTTACTCACCAATATATCTTGAACGATTGATCCTTTTAAATGACCACCTTTGATCAAAACATTCTGGGCTCCAAGATGAATTAGCATGTAACCAGCTAATATCATTTCATCCATGTTATTAATTTTCCTGCCTATCAAAACCTCTGCTTCAGGAACATTAGGGGTAATTAAAAATACTCGTTTTATTAACTCATCCCTTAAAATAGAGATTGCCTGATCATTGATTAATTTGGCACCACCCTTTGCCACCATGACAGGATCCAAAACTACTTTTGTAATGTTTATTTTTTTTAAAGAACTTATTATTTCTTTAATAACTTCTTTAGAATGAAGCATGCCAATCTTAATTGCATCAGGTTTAATATCTTTAGCAGTAAATACTATCTGCTTAGTAATTTCCTTTGGTGGAATGGCTACAATCGATGAAACACCTGTTGTATTTTGAGCGGTAATGGCAGTCACAGCGGTCATTGCATAACCTCCTAAACTTGTTACTGTTTTTATATCCGCTTGAATTCCTGCTCCCCCAGAAGAGTCAGATCCTGCAATGATTAAAATTTTAGTTTTTGGCTTCACTTGATTGATTTAGATACTATTCCAATTGCTTTAACTAATAGCTTTTTATCATGGCATTCTCCCATGATTCTTATTTTTGGTTCTGTTCCTGACTTTCTCACCAGCATACGACCTTGATTGCCTAATAATTGTTTAGCTTTCTCAATGGCAATTTTACATGCTTTACTTTTAATAATCTCTTTGTTTTTGACTAATTTATTTTCTAAAATTTGAGGAACGGGTTTAAATACTTTTAATAATTGACTAGCTTTCATTCCTTTTCTCATAGAAAATAAAATTTCTAATCCAACTAATAAACCATCCCCTGTAGTGGTAAAATCTCCTAAAATAATATGTCCAGACTGCTCTCCACCTAAATTAAATTTAAGCTTTTGCATTTTTTCTTTTACATAACGATCTCCAACGTCAGCTCGGACAAATTTGATATTTTGAGATTTAAAATATTGCTCCAATCCTAAATTGCTCATCAAAGTTCCAACTACTCCACCTTTTAAAATATTTTTTTTATTCCATCGATTGGCAATCATGCCAATGATTTGATCTCCATCAATAATTGTGCCCTGCTCATCACAAACAATTAAACGATCAGCATCCCCATCCAGCGCAATTCCTAAATCAGCTTTATTTTTTTTAACTGCTTGTCGCATGGTTTCGGGATAAGTGGATCCACATCGATCATTAATATTAATTCCATTGGGATTAGTTCCCAATGCGATAACAGTAGCGCCAAGTTCTTGTAAAATTTGTGGTGCAGCCTTGTATCCAGCGCCATTAGCACAATCCACTACTACCTTCATACCATTAAGGGTAAAACTTGCAGGAAAATTACTTTTTAGAATTTCTATATATTTTTGATTTCCATCCTCTAATCTTTTTACTCGCCCTAATTGCTCCACCGGTACTAATAATTTAGATTGTTTTTGATCGATTAATTTTTCAATTTTTTTCTCAACTTGATCCGATAGTTTTAATCCATCGGGTCCAAATAATTTTAATCCATTATCATAATAAGGGTTATGCGAAGCGGTGATCATAATTCCCATGTCTGCTTTCATGGATCTGGTAAGCATAGCTAACGCATTAGTAGGAATAGGACCAAAGGTGATGACATCCATACCTGCAGAACTTAAACCGGATACTAAAGCAGGCTCTAACATATAACCCGAAACTCTTGTATCTTTTGCAATAATAGCTAAGTGCTTTTTTTTATCTTTAATTTTGAAATAACTTCCTGCAGCAAGTGCAAACCTATAAAAGTTCTCTCCAGTTATATTACCCTGGTTAGCAATGCCTCTTATTCCGTCTGTACCAAAGTATTTTTTCATTAAATTTTATGCAATGCTGAGTTAATTGATAATGCCTCGTTAACTTCTTTTATATCATGGACCCTAAAAAACTGAACGCCTTGGTTCGCACCAATTATTACAGATGATATCGTTCCCCCTAATCTTGAGATACTATCTTTCTTTTCCATAATTTTACCAATAAAGCTTTTGCGTGATGGTCCTAACATCAAAGGACAACCTAAGGAGTGAAAAAAAGATATTTTGCTCATTAAAGTAAGGTTGTGATTAACATTTTTTCCAAAACCAATGCCTGGATCTAAAATAATGTTATTTCTATTCAGACCTCTTTTTTCTAGTTTGTTAATTTTATCTTCAAAATAATCATAAATTTCAATGAGAACATTTTTGTAACTAGGATTTTTCTGCATTGTATCTGGTGTTCCTTGAGAATGATTTAAAATAATTGGTTTTTTTAATTTAACTACTAAAGACTCAGCTTGAGGATCAAAATCTAAAGCTGAAACATCATTAATTATTTTTGCACCGACTTTAATAGCTGCCTGCATCACGGAAGCTTTGCGAGTATCAATCGAGACAATATTTTTTTTTATTTGGCTGATTTTTTTAATAATTTTGATTACTCTTTTATTTTCTTCTTGTTCACTAATCAATTGAGCTCCGGGTCTGGTTGACTCTCCGCCTACATCAATGATCTTGGCTCCTTGCTCCAGCATTTCTTTAGCCTTGCTAATCGCCTTAGAAAAAGTATTAAATTTTCCTCCATCTGAAAAACTGTCTGGAGTTACATTTAACACACCCATAAGAATTGGATTGTCCAAAGTAAGACCGCAGATAGTTTTTTTCTTTTTTGTAATATTGTTCAAATCTTTTATCACTTGTTTTTTTACACTTTTTTTCAATGTAGATAATTTAGAAACATGAATTATATTTTTATTATTTTGATTTTTTGAAATAATTTCAATTTTCTCAAATGCAATGGTAGGGTTACCATGAATGGGGAGGGCTAGTTTTTTTTGGATATGGTAGCTAGCATCGCTTCCATAAAGAAAGCTAAGCGGTCTAATATAAACAGACCTCATGAAAAAACTTAATTTTGGAGTTTTGGTTTTAAACCAATTGATCCAAGAGCACTATCAGATGATGAAGAACTATCATCATTCTTAGTAACCCCACGATTTGGATAAATATTTTTGAAAATTAAATTTCTAATCTCATCACCATTTAACGTCTCATATTCTAATAGAGCTTTAGAAATTTTATGCAAATCATCTATTTTTTCAGTAAGAATTTTTTTTGCTCGGTTATAACCTGAATCTACAATCTTTCTTACCTCAGCATCAATTTTTTTTGCAGTTTCTTCTGAAACATTTTGTGTTCTTGCAACGGAACGACCCAAAAATACCTCTTCTTCATTTTCTTGATAAGCAACTGGACCCATAAGATCACTCATACCCCAGCGTGTAACCATGTTTTTTGCCATTTTTGTAACCATTTCAATATCTGATGATGCACCAGAAGTTACCTTGTCATGTCCAAAAATAATTTCTTCAGCAATACGTCCACCCATAGCAACAGAAATATCTGCATACATTTTTTCTCTGCTCATCGACAACTGGTCTCTCTCAGGTAGCCTCATTACCATTCCAAGTGCTCTGCCTCTTGGTATAATGGTTGCTTTGTGAATTGGATCTGAAGCTTTTTCATATAAAGCGACAATAGCGTGTCCACCTTCATGGTAAGCTGTTAATTTTTTCTCATCTTCCGACATCACCATAGATCTTCGTTCTGCACCCATCATGACTTTATCTTTTGCCTCTTCCAAATCTGACATGGTCACAATTCTTTTGTTTTTTCTTGCCGCTAATAAAGCAGCTTCATTACAAATATTGGCTAAATCAGCACCTGAAAATCCTGGCGTTCCTCTTGCAATAGTTCTTGGTATCACATCAGGTCCAGTCGTGATCTTTTTCAAATGGACTTTTAAAATAGCCTCTCTTCCAATAATATCTGGGTTTGGCACGACCACTTGTCTATCAAATCGACCTGGTCTTAATAATGCCGGATCTAATACATCTGGTCTGTTCGTAGCAGCAATTAAAATTACTCCTTCATTCGTTTCAAAGCCATCCATCTCTACTAGCAGCTGATTTAATGTTTGTTCTCTTTCATCGTTTCCGCCACCTAGTCCTGCGCCTCGGCTTCTACCTACCGCATCAATCTCATCTATAAAAATAATACAAGGTGCATTTTTCTTACCCTGTTCAAACATGTCTCTTACTCTAGATGCACCTACACCTACAAACATTTCAACAAAGTCTGATCCTGAAATAGTAAAGAAAGGAACGTTGGCCTCTCCAGCCACTGCTCTTGCGATCAATGTTTTACCTGTACCTGGAGGTCCAATTAACAAGGCACCTTTCGGAATTTTTCCACCTAATTTTTGAAATTTTCTTGGATCTTTTAAAAACTCTACTACTTCTTCTAATTCCTCTTTTGCTTCATCAACACCCGCAACATCTTTAAAGGTAACTCGACCATGAGCTTCTGTTAATAATTTTGCCTTGGACTTTCCAAATCCCATCGCTCCACCTTTTCCACCTTGCATCTGGCGCATAAAAAATATCCATACAGCAATTAAGAGTAGCATTGGGAACCATGATAGAAGAACACCAAAGAAAGATGGCATTTTGTCTTCTACTGGACCTGCCGAAAAAGAAACTCCTTTAGCAGAAAGTTTTTCAACTAAGTTTGGATAGTTAGGTGAATAAGTTCTAAATTTAGAACCATTGGTAAAAGTTCCTTCAATATTATTTCCTTTAATATCTACAGACACAACATTTCCTTTTTCCACTTCATTAATGAAAGTAGAAAACGGTAAATCTTTAGATGGTGACATTGCAGATGGGTTTTGGAATAAATTAAAAAGCCCCAAAACTAAAAGAGCTATCACTGCCCACATGCTTAAATTTTTTAAATTCATATATTATAAAATAAGTATTTAATTTAATCTTACAAGGAGCAAAATATCATAAAAACAAATAAATTTGTTATATTATTACGCATTTCTATTCTCTTTGCTCATAATAATTTTGTTTTTATCTAAACTAAAGACAAAACCTCCTAAAGTAACTTTTGAAAATTTTTTTCCTTTAATAGATGAAATTAAGTGCTCAAGTCCTTTCGCTCTAGGTGGGTACTCTTTTTTAGATTTGTTTCGAATTAACTCAGACATGACTCGGTACGTGATTTCCATAGGTTGATTTAAAAATAATTGCTTATCAATAGTTATTTTATTTTTTTGTACTAAACGAATATGTTTTTTATGTGATTGTTTGACATAAAAATCAATAGCATCTTTTGCAGTATTAAGATTGGTTATAGTCTTTAAAATTCTAGTTTGATCCAATCCTTCTTTTGCTAAAGAAGATTTTAATTTTCTAATTCTGGAGCGTAAAAACAAATCATTAGAATTAGAAGGGTCTTTTACAAAAGTTGTAAAAACTTTTGTAGCGGTATAAACAAGCTCTTTTTTAGATAAGTGTAAAAAAGGCCTGATAATATTAATATTATTTTTGTTGGTTTCATGAATTTTCATAGAGGAAAGTCCATACAAACCGCTTCCTCTGCTAAGTCGTATATAAAAGTTTTCAATTTGATCATCCAAATGATGCGCGGTTAATAAAAATAAGATTTTGTTTTTTTTGCAAAAATCATTCATTAATTTATATCTCTCATCTCTTGCATTTTTTTGAATACCCTTACGAATCTTCTTTTTTACTTTTAAAATTTTAGAGATTGAATTTATTTTTAATAAATTCTTTTGAACTGATTTTGCTTCAGCGGCACTATTTTTTCTTATTCCATGATCAATGATTAAAAAAAAAGATTGATTGTTATTTTGTTCAGAATAAATTTTAGCACAATAGGCAAGGGCCAAACTATCAGGTCCTCCTGAAACTGCGATGGCAAATTTTTTTTTACCAACAATTTTTTTTATTACCTGATCAAACTGAAGATAAATTTTTGAAATTATTTTATTTTGTAAAAAGCTACTATGATTGACATTTAAATTTTTTGGTCTCATATTTGGCTTTCTGAATAATGGACTTGTCTGCTTTTGGATATTGTTTTTGAACACCAACAAGCATATTGCATCCCTGTTCTTTTTCTCCTAGCTCAGCCAAAGTGATTCCTAGCTTAAGAAGGTTCTGAGGAGCTTTGGAACTTTTTGGATATTTTTGATATCCATCTAAATACGCTGCTGCCGCATCATGATACAATTGTCTAATGTAGTAAGTTTCTGCAAACCAATATTGCGCACTCCCCGCAAGTGAGTGTTGAGGATTGAGTTCTATAAATTCTTTTAAAGCTAATTCAGCTTTTTCATAATCTCCTACTTTAATTAAGTTGGTTGCAAACTTATATTGTTCGTTAGGATCAACTTTAGGTAAAATTCTTTCTTTTGCAACTGGAGCAGTTTTAACTACTGGTGCTGGACTTACGCTTCTAATTTCTTGCTTTGCATTAGCTGGCAAACCAGCTGTTTGTTTTTCATCTAATACTTTTCCAAAATCTTTCATTTGTCCGGTTCCAGGAAATTGTTTAGGTGCTCCAGAAACTTTATTGGTAGCAGCAACATTATTTGTTTTAGGGGCCGCTGAACTTGTTTGTTGATTTATTTTGCTAGTATTGGTAGATGGCTGAATAGTTGAATTTTCTAACTGACTAAATCTTAATTCTGTATCTTTTTGAATTTTTTCAACTCGGTCAGAAATTTTTTGTAAACTAAATAATGTTTCTTCATTGCTTGCTGTGATTTTTTGAATTTGCTCTTCAAGCTCAGAAAGTTTTACAAGCTGCCTAGTAAGTGCGCCCTCTAAAGCAGCTGGAACTCCTTGAGTACCGGATGAAGATTGAGTTGAGAAACTTTTGCTATAAACAGCTTTCTCTAAAGTTTTTAAATCCTTATTTAACGTCTGTAACTCTTGAAGAATTTTATTTAATTGTTCATCAGCATTAACGCTAAATGCGAAACAAACAAAACATATAAATACAAATATTTTTTTCATGTACAATTACATTACTACAATAAAATTAGGCAAAAAAAAGACCCTGAAGATATTAATCACTCAGGGTCTTTGATTTAAAAAATTAATTATTGACTTTTAATAGTAACTGATCTTCTGTTTTGAGACCAAGCTAATGCTGAAGACTCTGTATTTACTGGTCTTTCTTTACCATAGCTAATTACTTTAATACTTGCTTTCGCAATTCCTTTACTCATTAAATAATCTCTAGCAGCGTTAGCTCTTCTTTCTCCAAGTGCTAAGTTATATTCTCTAGTTCCTCGTTCATCAGCGTGACCTTCAATCACTACAGAAATTTTACTGCTTTTGATGTAAGCTGCTTGTTTATCTAATGTAGCTTTTGCAGCTGAAGTTAATCTTGAACTATTTGTTGCAAAAAATACTCTGTCTGCAACTCCTGTCGCTAAATACTTAACAGTGTCTGTACCAGTGTAAACATCACCTGCTGGTGCAGTTTTCGTTGTTACTTTTTTTGCAGTTGTTGAACATGCTGAAATTACAAAACCTAATAGAATTACTAAAATACCGTTTCTTAAACCTTTTGATAACATTATTTACCTCTCGAAATATTAATTAAACTTATAAACTGTTTCTATATAATATGCTTTTTATTAGCAACTATAAAGATACTAAATTATACATAATAATTAGGCTTTTTTTGAAATTACTTCGATAAGAGACCAGACCAAGCAGGGTCTGAAGCATCGGTAATTGTCTTAATTTTTCTCTCATTATAACCTGTCAAATCAATCGACCATAATGAGGAACTTGCTCCCACACCTTGTTTTCCTGCTTTAGTTTCTCTGTAAAAAATAAGAACCCTTCCATTGGGAGACCAAGATGGAGCTTCCTGATAATAGTTCTGGGTCAACAATCTTTCGCCTGATCCATCGCTTCTCATCACTCCAATATAAAAGTTGCCTTTAAATATTTTGGTAAATGCTATCAAATCCCCTCTAGGAGACCATACGGGGGTTCCGTACAATCCTTCTCCAAAGGAAATCCTTTTTACATTAGAACCATCGCTTTTCATGACATAAATTTGCTGAGATCCACTTCGGTCGGAATTAAAAGTTATATAATTTCCATCAGCAGAATAAGATGGGGAGGTATCTATAGACGGGTGCGAAGTTAACTGCTCTACTACTCTAGTTGCTAAATCCATAGAATAAATGTCAGAATTTCCATCTTTCGCAAAACTCATAATAATTTTTTTACCATCTGGCGAAAATCTAGGCGCAAAGGTCATTCCAGGAAAGTCTCCGACAACTTCTTGCATGCCTGTTTCAATATTTAATAAATACACTCTTGGCAGATTTTTAAAATAAGACATGTAAGTAATCATTTGTGCCGTTGGATTAAATCTTGGAGTTAACACCAATTCATTACCTAAAGTTAAATATTTATTATTAGCACCATCTTGATCCATGATTGCTAATTTTTTAACTCTTTGATCTTTTGGTCCTGTTTCGGCAACATAAATAATTCTTGTGTCAAAATAACCTAGCTCCCCCGTCATTCTTTCATAAATTTTATCTGAAATAATATGAGCTATTCTTCTCCAGCTATTAGGTGTTGCAAATAATGCCAAACCTTCAATCTCTTTTGCATTTACAACATCCCATAATCTAAATTCCACTCGTAATCTTTTTTTATTATCAATAACTAATTTTCCTGAAACCATAATCTGTGCTTTAATTAAAGCCCAATCTTGAAACGTTGGTTTCATATGTGCAATACTTGGTGACTGAATATAAGACTTTGGATCAATCACATTAAACAAACCAGATCTTTTTAAATTCGTAGATATTAATTCAGGAATTTTTTCTTCTAATTTTAAAGCTTTCAACTGGCTGGAAAATTTAGCAGGATCATCCATATAAAAAGGAGATATCGCTGTTGGTAAAGGTTCTAAGTTACCTCTGGTGATATCAATTTTTACTAAGGCAAAGCTTGCATGAGTAAAAAAAAGAATAAGGAAAAAAGAAAGAAAAATTTTTTTCATAATGAATATTTACCCTCTTAACATCTCCTTTGCATCAAAATTAAGTTGTAAATCTTTCCACTTCTCATAGCCTGTGGCAGGCATCTTCAAAGGATCGCACAACTTCACTGCTCGCAAAGCACTTTCTGCCAACACTTTATAAAAACCTTGACCCGGTTGATTCATGCGAGCATGATCTAATATTTCTGAAAACAAAATAGATCCATCTTGTTTTAATTTTAGTCTTATTCGAACTAATAAATTTTGATCGTAAGGCAAACCTAAAGGAATATTCCAACATTTATAAATTTGAGCTTTAATTGCATCTTCCTGGCTTAAAGTAATTCCTTTATTTAAACTAACTGAACTATCTTGATTTTGAGTAATTTCTAAACTTTGTTTTTTTTGAATTTCTGCCGTTTCCTCTTTAGATTTATCAATTAATGCTGCTATTTTATTTGGATCAAATAACTCTTTTTTTTCAAATTCGGAGGACTGTCTTACTAATTCTTTTATCTCTTCGGGATTTTGTTTTTTCTTTTCCTCTTTAGCTTTTGTTTTTAATTGATCAGGAAGAGGGACGGCCTTTGGTTTTTCTTTAGGAGTAATTTTGGGTGGCGCCTGCTTAGTTACCACTCTCTTTTCCTTTTCTTTTTGAATTTTTTCAATAATCTCTCTTGCTTTAGGAGCAAAAGGAAGCTGAGTTTTTTCAGATATTTGAATAATATCAATAGCAATTAACTGCTGTGCGGTGATGGCTTCTTTTTTGATAAAAGGAAGTGATATGACCGTTAAAACTATAAAAACAATATGAAAAAGGACTGACAGCGATACACTTTTGTACATGTGCTACCTTCTTGTTTCAGAAATAAGGGCTACTTTCGAAAATCCAGATCCGGATAGTTTACCCATGATTTCCATGACTCTTCCATAATTAATATTTCTATCTCCTCGAACATAAATTCTTGTATCAGTTCTATTTTTTGAAATTGCCAAAAGCTTTGGAACTAACTCACTAAACCCTACTTTAGTATCCTGAATAAATATTTCACCTTTCGAATTAATGGAGAGGGTTAAAGGTTCTTGATCGTCTGGTAGAGAATCTGCTTCACTATTTGGTAAATTAACAGGAACTCCAACAGTTAACATCGGAGCTGTTACCATAAATACAATTAACAAAACCAACATAACATCGACAAATGGTGTAACATTGATTTCGCTCATCAAAGATCTAGATCGAGATTTAGATTTTGAAAATTGAATTGACATTTAAATAATAGTTAAAAAGCTCTGAGTAAAATTTTCTAATTTTTGAGTATATTTTCTAGAGTCACTAGAAAATTTATTATAAGCAACAACCGCCGGTATGGCTGCAAGCAGACCTAGGGCCGTAGCAAACAAAGCCTCCGCAATTCCAGGAGCTACAATTGCCAAACTAGTATTTCTAGAAATGGCAATGGACTGAAAAGAATTCATAATTCCCCAAACTGTTCCGAATAAACCTATGAAAGGCGCAACTGAACCAACCGTTGCAAGAAAAGTTAAATTTTTTTCATACTTTTCAATTTCTTTATCAATAGAGACATCCATAACTCTTTTCGTTCTTTCCACCAACTGCCCTTTGCTCTTTTGATCTTGAGCACATTCCATCCCAGCCCTAAACACTATCACTAAAGGATTCTCAGAACCTCCATCTGTTTTTTTATAAAATTCACTGGCAGATCGAGATGACCAAAATTGATCCTCTACTAATTGCGTTTCTTTAAATAATTTTTTAAAAATTCTATATTTATCAAATATTAAAGCCCAAGAAAAAACTGATGCCACTAATAAAGATATGATTACAAGTTTTACTACGAGATCGGCACGCATAAAAAGAGTAATAATTGAAAAATCTGTCGTTCCTAAACTTGCTGCTGCTGTTGTTGTTATTGGATCCATATGTATTTAATAATTTTGAATGTTGTCATTAATTTGTCTTTTTAAGAATTATATAGGTTCGCTTCTAAAGGCAACTCTTGAACAATTTAAAGGAATCTTTATGCATTTTTACAGGTTTGCCTAGCTTATTTACACAAGCCAAAGTTACTTTTGCATCCACCACAAGCTCCTCTTTTTTTTTATTTGTCCAACAATCAACTTTAAATACTTTTTGATTCATTATTAATTTTACCGCAGATAATTCTATTAACTCTGTTTGAATAGTTAAGTGATCTTCAAATAAAGCAGGTTTTTTAAAAGAAATATCACAGTGAGAAACAACTATTTGAAATCCGAATTTTTCATCAAGGATGTGATGCTTGAGCCCTAAAGAATAAATCATTTCGGTTCTAGCTCTTTCTAAATATTTTAAATAATTAGCATAATACACAATCCCACCAGCATCGGTGTCCTCATAGTAAACTCTAATATTTAATTTAAATTGCCTAGCCATGAAAACCTTCGTTGGAATAATGATCAACAAAATATTTACCAATTAAAATTGCATCTGATTTGTTCGAGTCCTTTTTTTTAGTTAATTGAGGTGATAAATCAGGAAACATTTCTATTACCTTCGTACGACTCGCATCTTTTTCTGATCCAATTAAATTAAAATGCTTCTTCCATTTTACTGGCCTAATAAAATAAATAGCAATTCCTAAAGCAGAACAAATGCCTTTGATCACTCCAAAAGACTGTCCAAAATTAAACATACTGGTTACGCCTTGACCTGGCATAGCACTTACTTGCTCAATGATAACTGAAGTTTCTTTTCTATCAGCCATTCTAGATTTAATTTCATGAGCTAGCTGAGCTGCATTTACTTGTCTTTTATTTTTCTTTCCATCCAGCATGGTAGGCATATCAAAAAAACTAATAATTTTTTTATTTTCAAAAACACTAATAGCCCCACTTACTCCAGGATCTATGCCAAACACAATCACGACTGCATCTCCTTTATAATTTTTTCGTCCACATCAAAATTAGTATAAACATTCTGAACATCCTCATCATCTTCAAGCAAATCAATAAAATCAATTATTTTTTCAAATGTTTCTTTGTTAACAGGTACTAAATTTTTTGCTTTCCAAATAATTCCTGCAAAACTTAAATCTTTTATTTTAGACTCAATAGATGTCCTCACATCATTAAAATTTTCTTTTTTACAAAAAACCTCATGATACTGCTCTCCACTAATACAGTCTTCCGCGCCCGCTTCAATAGATTGGGAAAAAATTTCTTCTTCTGAGATTAATTCTTTTTTCACTTTTATTTGTCCAACCTCATCAAATTGATATGAAACTGATCCTTCCACTCCCAGAGAACACCCATTTTTTTCAAACAAAGATCTTAAATTAGTCACGGTTCTATTTTTATTATCTGTTAAAGCTTCTATGATAAAAGCCACTCCTCCTGGACCAAAACCTTCATACTGACTTTTTTCATAATTCGAATCTTCGCTTGGTCCTTGTGCCTTTTTAATGGCTCTTACAATATTATCTTTCGGCATATTAGCTTCTCTTGCAGCTTGAACTGCTGATCTTAATCTAGGATTAAAATCAACCTCAGGAAGTCCTAATTTTGCTGAAACAGTTATTTCTCTACTGAGTTTTGAAAATAGTTTAGAGCGTTGCTTATCTGCTTTTCCCTTTTTGTGCTTAATACCCGCCCAATGCGAATGACCTGCCATAATGTTTGTTATGTTAAATAAATTTTTTTGTTAAACGACCACCAATAATAATAGGTTCTATCTCTTTAGCTAGACCTGTATTAATATCTCCAACTACTCTTACCCCTGAAATAGTGGCCTCTCCACTAGCAGGGGTTAATCTTTCAGTTCTTTCTTGAGTAAAAAAGCGCTTAAGAGCCACATCGCTATCCATTCCTATAATGGAGTTATAATCTCCACACATTCCAGCATCGGTCTGATACGCCGTTCCATGTTCTAAAATTCTAAAATCTAATGTTGGGGTATGGGTATGAGTTCCAATGACCAAGGTAGCTCTTCCATCTAAAAAATAACCCATTGCTTGTTTTTCACTAGTAATTTCCGCATGAATATCCACCAAAAGAAAATCAAGATCTTTTTTTAATTTGATTTGTCTCATTTTATTCTCAATAAAAGGAAAGACTGAATCTGTATTTTTCTTCATGTACACATTCCCCATCAAATTAATAACACCAATTTTAAAATTATTTTTCTCATAAATCTCAAATCCGCTTCCAGGAGTTCCTTCGCCATAATTCCATGGTCTCAATAATCTTTTTTCTTTAGCAATAAAATCCATAGTTTCTTTTTGATCCCAAATATGATTTCCAGAAGTAATAACATCTACACCAACTGCAAAAAGATCTTCACAAATTGCCTCGGTAATTCCGTAACCTCCTGCAGAATTTTCACCATTCGCAATGACAAAATTAATTTGATATTTTTTTATTATTTCTGGAAGCTTCTCCACCACAATATTTCTTCCCGCTCTTCCCATGATATCGCCTAAAAATAAAAAATTCATTTTTGCATCCAGTTATCCTGTTCGGTTATAATGCCCTTTAAGGGAACATCATTTTTGTCAACAGGAACTGTTTTAATTTGCTGAAAGGAGAAAGCAACTCCAAAGGTTAAAAATTTTTTATTCTTTATTAAATATCTATCATAATAACCTCTTCCATAACCTAATCGATTCAATTTTTGATCAAATGCAAGTAAGGGGGTTAAGAATAGCTGTGGAATAACTTTTTTATTTTTTTTAGAAGGCTCTAAAATTCCAAACTTATTAACAAATAAAGGATCGTGCTCATTCCAAATCCTAAAATCCATTTTATTATTTTGCAAAACCGTTGGCAAAGCTACCGAGCATTGTTTTTTTAAAAGTTCTAAAATGGGAAGAATATTGATTTCAAAATTAATTGGATAATAACCTCCTATTATTTTAATTTTAAATTGCTTAATTATTTTTGACAAAAAGGAACTAATTGAATTTACCTGTTCCAAATTAAGCTCAAAATATTTTTTTTTTCTTAAATTGATAAACTTTTTTCTTAGTTGAGGCTTCATTAAAGCTAATTAGCTTTGGATAAAAAGTTATTTATTGAATTGCTTACTTTGGTTAAAACTTCTGAATAACTATTTTCATTTTGAGCAATCATTACTTTTAAGTTTGCAAGTTCTTCATTTAAATTTCTTACTTCTCGATCTCGGTCATTTTTATATTGTATAGACAAATCCTTAATTTCTTTGAATTTAGTTTCTAATTCCTTATTGTGCTGTTTTAGTTTTTGAAGTGATGCTTTGAGAGTATATACTTCATCTACAATTTGAATCGCAGTAATTAACAACAACTTTCCTTCACCTAAATTTCCAAGATCTGATTTTAGTTGTTCGTACTTTTTATTTAATTCATCCGTAAGTTTTTCTAATTCGTTCTCCTGACCATCTTCACAGGCTAATAAATAATCTCTACCGTTAAATCGAACGTTTACATTTACCATTCTTGACCGTCTATCATTGCATCAGTTTCTTGGCTGAGTTCATCTATTTTTTTTACAACTGATTTCTTTTTTTCTTCTGCTTCTGCAAGTTTATATCTTGATATTTCTAACTCCTGCTCCATTTCAGAAATTTCTTTTTTTAATTTTTTATTTTCTTGCTCAATTTCTTCTATTCTAGACCTTAAACTTAATGAAGTGTTGTCTTCTAAGTTCACTTTATCATGAAGACTTTGTAAGTTTTCCTTTAAAGTTGCATTTTCATTTTCCAGTGTGGATAACTTTAAACGAAGATCGGTTTTTTCTCTTTCAAGATCTATTTTTAATTGTTCAAGATCTACAATCTTTTTTTTGGAATTATGAACTAAATCAGTAATTGAATCTAGTTTGGACAATGAACTAAAGAGGTGTTCTTCTTTTTCTTTTAGTTTATTCATAGTTCTAATATTTATTTATTTATCTTTTTATATATATAACAAAGTATTATTAATTTCGAGAAGCAAAGTCTAAACAGGTTTTAATGAAAAAAGTTACTCACTCATATTTGGCAAATGCAATTCGTTTTTTATCCATAGATGCCGTACAAAAAGCTAACTCTGGTCACCCTGGCATGCCCATGGGTATGGCTGATGTATGCACAGTTCTTTTTAAATACTTTTTAAAATTTAATCCTAATGATCCTGATTGGATCAATCGAGATCGATTCGTTTTATCTGCGGGGCATGGCTCTATGCTACTTTACTCTCTTTTATATCTGACGGGTTACAAAAGTGTTTCTCTAAAGGATATAAAAAATTTTAGGCAATTAGAAAGCATATGTGCTGGTCACCCAGAATATGAAAAAGGAACTGGTATTGAAACAACTACTGGTCCATTAGGACAGGGAGTGGCGAATGCAGTTGGTTTTTCCATAGCAGAAGAAATCTTAAAAGCAAAATTTGGAAAAAATATTTATGATCACAAAACCTATGTGGTAGCAGGAGATGGCTGTTTGATGGAAGGAATTAGTCATGAAGCTCTTAGTTTGGCAGGACATTTAAAACTTAAAAACTTAATAATGTTTTTTGATAATAATTCCATTTCTATTGATGGGCCTACCAATTTAACTGTCTCTGATAATTATAAAAAAAGATTTGAGTCTTATGGATGGGATTATATTGAAATTAATGGTCATGATGAAAAACAAATTTATAATGCAATAAAAAAAACTCAAAAAGCAAAAAAACCTACAGTAATTTCTTGCAAAACTATTATTGGATTTGGCTCTCCAAATAAATCAGGAAAATCTTCTGCTCACGGAAGTCCTCTTGGAGAGGATGAAATAAATTTAGTTCGAAAAAAACTAAAATGGAATTTTGCACCGTTCGAAATACCTGAGGAAATTCTACATGCGTGGAGACAAATAGGAAGTAAAGGAAATAAAGAACAAGAAAAATGGAAGAAAAAAGTAAATAATAAAAAAAATAAACTTTATGACAACTCTTCTCAATTATTTAATAATATTTTTTTAGATGCAAAAGCCAAGGCTATTAATAATCCCACGCCAACAGCTACTAGAAAATCCTCAGAAGACATTTTAAATTTATTAACTGAAAAAGTACCAGAATTAATTGGTGGTTCTGCTGATTTAGCTGGATCCAATAATACTAAAACCAAAAGTCAAAAAATTATTAAACCTGGTAACTTTTCAGGAAGTTATATTCACTACGGAGTAAGAGAACATGCAATGTGTGCCATTATGAATGGGATTGCTTTACATGGAAGTCTCATTCCTTATGGAGGAACTTTTTTAATATTCAGCGATTACTGCAAACCCTCTATTAGATTATCTGCCCTAATGAAACAAAGAGTGATTTACGTAATGACACATGACTCAATAGGTTTAGGTGAAGATGGTCCCACTCACCAACCAATAGAACAGCTTGCAGGCTTAAGATCTATACCTAACCTAAATGTATTTAGACCAGCCGATACAGTTGAAACCATTGAATGCTGGGAATTAGCAATTCAACAAAAACAAACTCCTAGTATTTTGTCTTTAACTAGACAAAACTTAAATCCTGTCAGAACAGAACATAGCAAAGAAAATAAATGTGCATTTGGTGCCTATGAAGTTCTTAGAACAAAAGAGAGTATCAACCTCACCATTATTGCTACTGGCTCTGAAGTTGAACTGGCTATTCAATCTGCCCAAGAACTTTCAAAACAAAATATTTTCTGCAAAGTCATTTCCATGCCATGCCAAGAACTATTTAATATTCAAAATGAATCTTATAAAAATAAGATTCTCAATGAAACTAATGCAAAAATTTCTATCGAAGCTGGTTCAACCTTTGGATGGAAAAAATATACTGGAAATTTAGGAAAAGAATTAGGGATTGATAGCTTTGGTAAAAGCGCTCCTTATAAAAAAGTATATGAACATTTCAAATTAACTAGTAATAATGTAATTAAACAAGCAAAAGAAATTTTAGGTAAATAATGATTAAAGTGGCCATTAATGGATTTGGAAGAATTGGAAGAATGGTTCTTCGTTCAATTATAGAAAATAATACAAAATCAATTCAAGTAGTTGCCATAAATAATAGAGCAGACACAGGAATTAGCGCTTTTTTACTAGAAAGAGATACTATCCATGGCACCCTAAATACAAAAGTCCAATTTGATAAGAGTAGCATTAAAATAAAAAACCAAAAGATTTTATGTTTTCATGAAAATGACCCTGAAAATCTTCCTTGGAAAAAATTAGGAATTGATATTGTCTTTGAATGTACTGGAAAATTTAATTCTAAGGAACTTTCTAGCAAGCATCTATTAGCTGGAGCAAAAAAAGTACTGGTCTCCGCTCCTTGCAAGAATGCAGACAAAACAATTGTTTATGGAGTAAATCATAAAAATATAACTTCTAAAGATACAATTATTTCTGTTGCATCTTGTACCACCAATTGTCTAGCTCCTTTGGCTTATGTCATAGATAAAAACTTTTCTATTGAAAGAGGCTACATGACCACCATCCATTCTTACACTTCAGATCAAAGATTATTAGATAATTCTCATAAAGATTTAAGAAGAGCCCGCAGCGCTCCCAATTCAATGGTTCCCACAAGCACAGGAGCAGCAACATCCTTGGGATTAATTTTGCCCAACTTAAAAAATAAAGTAGATGGAATTTCTATTAGAGTTCCCACACCCAATGTGTCATTGGTTCAGCTGTCTTTTACTGCCAAAAAGAAAATGAACGAAAAATTAATCAATGTAGCCTTAGAAAAAGCAAGCAAAACATATCTTAAGAATATCCTCGGAGTAAGTGAGCAGCCTCTCGTTTCATCAGATTTTAATCATGATCCAAGGTCTTCCATAGTAGACACTTTATTGACCAAAGTGGTTGATGAAAAAATTGCTACAGTTTTTTCTTGGTATGATAATGAGTGGGGATTCTCTAATAGAATGGTGGATCTTGCTTTATTTTTAAAAAAATAGCTCATCCAAATGCAGTCATTAAGAAGATTAGACAAAAATAAAAATATAAAAAATACAAAAATTTTACTTCGTGTTGACTTTAACGTTCCTCGAAATAGCGAAGGAGTTACAGATGCAACAAAAATAATTAAAGTAAAAGAAATTATTATTAACTTCATAAAAAGAGGCGCAATAGTAATACTCTGTTCTCATTTGGGCAGGCCTCAAGTAAAAGGTAAAGAAGGTTTTTCATTGGCACCCATTAAAATAGCAGCTGAAAAAATTATTGAAGCAGAAATTGCATTTATAGAGAAAGATTTTAAAAAAAATATTGAAGAAGGAATTAAGGAAAATAAAAAAATATTTTTATTAGAAAATTTAAGGTTTGATATCGGTGAAGAAAAAGACAGCGATGAATTTGCCAAAACATTAGCGAGTTTATGCGATATATATATCAATGAAGCTTTTTCATGCTCTCATAGAAAACACGCATCTATCCATGGAATTACTAAGTTTGTTGATTCTTATGCAGGAGAAACTATTCAAGAAGAATTAGTTGCACTTAACTCAATCGTCTCAGACACACAAAAGCCTATTACTTGCATCATAGGTGGTTCAAAAATTTCAACTAAAATTGATTTAATTAATAACCTGCTTCCTAAAATAGATTTTATGATAATAGGAGGCGCTATGGCTAACAATTTCATAAAATATAATAACTATGAAGTTGGACAATCAAAAATAGAAGAAAATATCAACTCAACTATTAAAAACATTCTTCAACAAGCAGAAAGTAATAATTGCAAATTAATACTTCCAACTGATGTTGTAACTGCAAAAACTTTTGAAGAAAAAGGTATCAATAAAACTTTAGATGAAGTTGAAAAAGATGATATGATTTTAGATATTGGTCAAGAAACTACAAATCAAATAATTTCAGTACTTAAACAATCAAGAACTATTTTTTGGAATGGTCCTCTAGGTTTTTTTGAAAAAGATAGCTTCGCAAAAGGTACAAACCAAATTTCTTTAAATATAGCGGAACTTACTCAAGAGAAAAAATTAATTTCTATAGCTGGTGGTGGCGATACTTTTGCTGCTATTAAAAAATCTAAAAAAGAAAAAAATTTTACTTACATATCCACAGCTGGAGGTGCTTTTCTTGAATGGCTGGAAGGCAAAATACTTCCTGGGTTAAAAGTACTTGAAATTAAAAATTAAATTTATATAGATTATTTTCATGAATATTGATCAAATTGCTTTACAAATGTTGGCTTCAGGCAAGGGAATTCTTGCGGCAGATGAAAGTACGGGAACTATGACCAAACGATTAACTGCTGTTAAAGTTCCTTCTACTGAAGAAAATAGATTAAATTTTAGAGAAACTCTGTTTACTTCAAAAACCGCCTCTTCCTATATTAGTGGAGTTATTTTATATGATGAAACTTTAAGACAAAAATCAAGCAATGGAACACCTATTCCTGAACTTTTAAGAGAGCAAAATATCATTCCTGGTATTAAAGTAGATGCTGGAACAAAATCTCTAGCCGGATCTCCGGATGAATTAATCACGGAAGGATTAAATGGCTTAAGAGAAAGATTAAAAGAGTATTATGAACTTGGAGCACGCTTCACAAAATGGAGAGCTGTATACAAAATATCTAGTAAATTTCCCAGTAATGCAGCGATCATTTCAAATGCTCACTCTCTTGCGAGATATGCTGCATTAGTACAAGAAGCAAACATGGTTCCCATTGTTGAACCGGAAGTTTTAATGGATGGAAATCATGATATGCAAAAGTGTTATGAAGTTACTTCTAGTGTTTTATATGAATGCTTTAATCAACTTAAAATTGCCAAGGTAAGATTAGAAGGAATTGTTCTAAAACCAAATATGATTTTAAACGGATCAGATTCTGGAATCAAAAATGAAGCTGCAATGGTAGCTGCTAAAACTTTAGCATGTTTAAAAAATAATGTTCCAGAAGAAGTTCCTGGAGTTGCATTTTTATCTGGCGGACAAAGTGAAGTGGAGGCTACACAAAATTTAAATGAAATAAATAAAATCAATGATAGTAAGTTTATTTTTACTTTTTCGTATGGAAGAGCATTACAACAGAGTGCTTTAAAAAAATGGGCAGAAAATATTCAAGATAAGGAAAATGTACAAAAAGTTTTTGATAAAAGAGCATTCATGAACAGTCTTGCTGCGACTGGCAAGTGGGATAAAAGTAAAGAGATAGCAGCTTAGATTGTCAAAAAAAAATATTTATCTAATAACACCTAATACTTTAAATAGATCATTTTATTATTATTTGCCATTATTATTACAATCTAATCGCATAGCTTATCTTCAAATAAGATTAAAAAAATTATCCAGACCTAAATTAATCCGAACTATAAAAAAAATAAAAAAGATTGCTGGAAATAAAACAAAAATAATTATTAATGATTTTCCAGATATCGCTAATCAACTAAAGTGTGATGGATGCCACTTAGGACAAGAAGATCCAAAAATCAAAGTAGTTAAAAAAAAATTTAAACATCTTAAAATTATTGGTGCAACTTGTCATAATTCAAAAAAACTTGCTTTGAACTCAATCTCTAATGGAGCGTCTTACGTAGCCTTTGGATCTTTTTTTAAAACTAGTACTAAAAAAATAAAATATAAAGCAAGCCTCGACTTATTAAAGTGGGCAAAAAATAAACTCAAAAAACCCATTATTGCTATTGGCGGAATTAATGATCAAAACTATAAAATTTTGCTAAAAAATGGTGCTAACCTTATCGCATGTTCAGGATTTATTTGGAAAAATAAGAAATACAACCCCCAACAAGCTTTAAATCAATTAAAGTAATTTATTTCATATCAAAAAAGGTGTATTACCCTGCGATATGAAAATTTCAGCAATCGAAATAAAGCCAGGTACCATCATAGAACATGAAAAAGATTTGTGGCTTTGTTTAAAAGCGCAACATGTTAAACCTGGAAAAGGTGGGGCATTTAATCAAGTAGAATTAAAAAGCATAACCAAAGGAACTAAATTAAATGAACGATTTAGATCTGATGAAACTGTAGAAAAAGCATCCTTGGATGAAAGAAATTATCAATTTTTATATAGCGATGATCAAAGTTTATTTTTTATGGACATGAAAGATTTCGAACAAATTACTATTGCAAAAGAATTAGTAGGCGATGATGAAAATCTTATGACTGAAAATTTAGATTGTGTGATCGAGTTTTATGATGAAAAACCTTTAAAAGTTACCCTGCCTAAAAATTTAGAATTTGATGTATTGGAAACAGATGCTGTCGTAAAAGGACAAACAGCAGCCAGCTCTTATAAACCAGCATTAATTCAAAATAATATTAAAATTCAAGTCCCTCCTTTTATTAATCAAGGTGACAGAATTGTTATTGATTCTGAAACACGAGAATACGTGAAGAAGGCAAATTAAATGCCTCTTCTATCTCCTGAAATAAATGTCTTAGAAAAAGCATGCGTGAAAGCATCTAAATTTATTATTCGAGATTTTGGAGAAATTGAAAAATTACAAGTATCCAAAAAAGGTCCCGGAGATTTTGTTACCAAAACTGACAAAAAAGTAGAAGAAATTCTTATAGAAGAATTGGAAAGAGCAAGACCTGGATATAATTTTTTAGCTGAAGAAGGAGGAGGAACTACTAAGGAGAAAAAAAGTGAATTTACCTGGATTATTGATCCCATTGATGGAACAACAAATTTTATGCATGGGATTCCTCATTTTGCTATTTCCATCGGACTAGAAAAAAGTGGTGAATTAATTGCAGGAATTATCTTTGATCCCATTAAAAATGAAATGTTTTATGCAGAAAAAGGCAGGGGTGCTTATTTGAATAACTCAAGGATTCGTGTTTCCTCAAGAAATATTATCGGTGAATCTGTGGCTTTAACAGGTGGACCAGCATTTGCAGAAACAAATAAACAAAAATTTTACGAAGAATATATTGCAATGTCTAATCAATTTCACCAAGTACGAAAATTAGGTAGTGCAGCATTAGATTTGGCTTATGTAGCAGCTGGAAGAGCCGAAATATTTTGGCATAAAAATTTAAAATATTGGGATATTGCTGCGGGCATTATAATTGTAAAAGAAGCCGGTGGTACTATTTCTGATTTTAAAGGAAAATTATTTAACTTGAAAAATAATGAATTATTAGCAACCAACTCAAGACTTGATTTAGATACGGTAAAAATTTTATCTTCTATTAAATGATAAAATTTGTTTTTTTTTTATTCCTAGATGTTGTTGCATTTAGTGGGATACTAATTTCTACACTTCCTTTTCTTATTCACAACTATGGTGGCGATATATTTATTATCACCCTGGCATTTGGTTCCTTTTCCTTTTTTCAGTTCTTCGTTTCTCCTTTTTGGGGAGGTTTATCAGATAAGCTAGGCCGAAAACCTTTGTTACTAATGAATTGTATTGCGGAATTAATAGCCAATATAATTTTAGCTCTAAGTGGATCAGTTTTTATAATTTTTTTATCAAGAGTAATTGCTGGTTTGTTTAAAACCAATGTTTCGGTTGGTACTGCTTATATTGCCGATATTACGGACGAGCACAATAGAGCAAAGGGTATGGGTATGTTTGGTGTGGCTTTTGGTCTTGGTTTTACTATTGGTCCATTAATTGGAGGATTAATCGCAGGATCTGATTTTACATTTAAATCCTTAAGTAATGTAGCTTGGTTTGCTTGCTCAATCAATTTTATCAATCTTCTTTATGTTTTTTTCTTTTTAGATGAAAGCTTAAAAGAAAAAAAAGATTATAAAATCGAATACTCTTTAGAGAAATTCAAATCTCAATTTAAAACTATTGCAAACCAAAAACTTTTTCCTTTTTTCATTTTAATATTTTGTATTCATCTAACATTTTCTGGAATGGAAGGAACAATTGCGATGTGGGGGAAAGAAACATTTACCTGGGGCCCTAGAGAAATTGGTTTTATAATGTTATTGGCTGGTCTTACTCAAATTTTAGTCCAAGGAGGGCTGTTGAGGATCTTGTTAAAGATTTTTTCAGAAAAACAACTGATTAGAAGTGGTTATACTTCTTTAATTTTAGGTTTTTTAATTATACCAAGTTCAAATATCAACTTAATACCCGTTGCAATTATACTGCTTTGCTATGGCATTGGTGTTACCGGACCTTGTATTAATAGTCTCATTTCCAAAGCTTCTCCACCCCATTTAAAAGGATTGGCATTAGGGTCTGCTTACTCATCACAAGCAGCTGCAAGATTTTTTGGCCAGCCATTAGCTGGTTTTATATTCTTGCATCTTGGAAAAAATTATCATTTTTATTTTGATGTTGTTTTTTTGTTAATTTTGGCCTTTTTTTATTTTTTTTCTAACCTAAAACATGCAAAAACTCTTTGATAAGCAATTTTATAGTTTCTTGTTTATTTTGACTTATTTGCTATAACAGCCATCTTATGAAAAAAAATATTCATCCAAACTTACATACTATAACTGTGCAAATGACAGATGGTACTGAATTTCAAACCATGTCAACATGGGGTAAGGAAGGTGATGTTATGAAACTCGATATTGATCCAAAATCACATCCAGCATGGACAGGAGTTACACAAAAACTTCAAGATAAAGGAAGAGTAAGCAAATTTAATAAACGATTTGCTAATTTACAAAAGGCATAGTTTTTATGAATCAACCATTAATGCCAAAAGCGACAGCTGTTTGGTTAATAGACAATACAACATTAACATTTAAGCAAATTGCAGATTTTTGCGGATTGCACGAACTTGAAATTAAAGGAATTGCTGACGGAGATGTAGCGGTTGGTATCAAAGCTTACAATCCTATTTTATCCAATCAACTAACTAGAGAAGAAATTCAATTATCGTCGGAAGATCCTTCTAGACCATTAACAATGAATCAAAAGAATATGGATATCGAAGTAAAAAAAATGGTAGGTACAAAATATACACCAATTGCAAAAAGAGAGGATCGTCCCAACGCAATTGCTTGGTTAGCTAAAAATTATCCTCAATTAGCTGATAGCCAAATTTGCAAATTGGTCGGAACTACAAAAAATACAGTTGTAGGAATTAGAACTAGAAAACATTGGAATATGTCTAATATTTCTCCTAAAGATCCTGTAGCTGCTAATTTATGTACACAAACAGATTTAATGAAAGCTGTGGAGAAAGCAAAGAGAAAACAAGAAAAGCTAGAAAAAGCAAAGAAAAAAGAAAAAGCAAATCAAGTAAGTACAGCAGAATAAAAGTTTTTTCGTGAAAGTAAAAAAAAATACAATACAAAAAGTTGCTATTGTAATGGGCAGCAAATCTGACTGGCCCACTATGAAATGGTGCGCTGATACTCTTAAGCACCTGCAAGTAAAATTTGAAGCTAAAATTATTTCTGCACATCGAACTCCTGACCGCATGTATGATTTTGCAAAAACAGCGGAATCAAAAAACTTTTCGGTAATCATTGCGGGCGCTGGAGGTTCTGCTCACCTTCCAGGAATGATAGCATCCATGAGCACTCTGCCTGTAATTGGAGTTCCTATTGAAAGTAAAAAATTAAAAGGACTAGATAGTTTATTGTCGATTGTTCAGATGCCAAAGGGAATTCCCGTAGGAACAGTGGCAATAGGAAAAGATGGGGCAATCAATGCTGGTCTTATGGCAGCATCAATTATTGCACTTTCAAACAAACAAATTAAAACTAATTTAAATCGTTGGAGAAATAAACAAACAACATCTGTTAAAAAAAAACCTAATTAAGACATGAATACAAACAAACCAATGTTAGGCATTATTGGTGGGGGTCAATTAGGTAGCATGCTTTGTCAGGCTGCAACAAAACTAAACATCAGCACAACCATTCTTACAGACGATAAAGAGTCTCCTGCTCAAAATTTTTGCGACAAATTTATTTATACTAAGTATACCTCATCAGAAACCTTGGAACAATTCGCAAAATCTTGCGATTTTATTACTTTTGAATTTGAAAATATTCCTTTTGAAATACTAGATAAGATATCCAAAATTACAAGAGTTTATCCAGATCCTAAAATTAATAAAATTGTTCAAAATAGATTTGAAGAAAAAAATTTTTTAAAGACTTTAGGAATTGCTACAACATCCTATGCTTTAATTAAATCAAAACAAGATATTGAAAAAAATATAAATTTACTTCCTGGAATTTTAAAAACATGCACTCTCGGATATGATGGTAAAGGTCAATTTGTTATTAAAACCATAGAAGATGTAAAAAATGAATGGTGTTTTTCTGATGATTATATTTTGGAAAAATTTATTAATTTAAAACAAGAAATTTCTATTATTATTACCAGATACCAAGATGGCTCATTATCAATTTTTGAGCCTTTTGAAAATATTCACAAAGATCAAATTCTAAATACAACTACTATCCCAGCAAACATAACAAAGGAAATTTTTAAAGAAGCACAAGAAATTGCAAAAAAAATATCTGAAAAATTACAATATATTGGAACCATGTGTGTCGAATTTTTTATCGACCAAGAAAATAAATTATATGTAAATGAGATTGCACCTAGAGTTCATAATTCTGGTCATCTTACCATAAATTCACATAACATAAGTCAATTTGAAAATCATATTCGTGCTGTTTGCCATCTAGAAAACATACCTTTGAAAAAAATATCAAACGCTAAAATGACTAATATTATAGGAAATGAAATTACCAAATATAGATCTCGAACTTTTGCAGCAAATGAATTTTTTTTTGATTATCTAAAAAAAGATATAAAAGATAAAAGAAAAATGGGTCATTTTACTATCCTTAAATAATTAAAACTATTCATAAACAATCTTTCTTGTTAATATTATCTATGAAGCGATTCACTAGATGGTTTTTAACTATTTTAATATTTAGCTTTTTTTATCCATTTTCTGCATTTGCAAATTATAATCTTAAATGTACAGCTACTAATTTTAGCAAAACTGGTACTGGCGAGGTCACTTATCATAATATTTATACCGATATTACAGAAACAAAAGATCAAGTTAACTTTGATGGAAAAATTTTTATAACTATTTTTGATGAAACTTTTACATTAGTTGCTCATAGAAAAGACAGAAGAATAGTTTTGGATAAATTAGAAGGAGTTATTTTTTTAGAAAAAAAGATAAAAAATAAATTTGTTATTTTAGAAATATTTCATTGCATAGGATTAAAGCAACAAAAAGTATAAAATTTTAAAAACCCCTACCTTTCGACTGTTCAGGCCTAAACTTATTTAAAATCGATAGTATATCTGAGGAGCAAATCTTAGATTTTATTTCATTAAATGTTTTTACTTTTTGCAAAGAATGATCAATATCTTCGATAATTTTTTCTTTTTTATAATCACTTAACGTTAGTAATTGTACAAATGTTTTAGAGTATACTGCACTTAAAATAAGTCTTTTTGAATAGTAATTTAAATCTGTTGCTGTATCTCCAGCAAGCTCCCACATCTTGCTACTTACTTTAAAGCAGTAATCCAGAACTTGAGAAAATTTTCTCTCTTTAGAAAGATGCATAAAAACTTTTTTTAAAAAATATTTTTTCTCAAAATCACAATTTAACTGATATTGTAATAAAGTTTTAATTTTTGCAGTAATGCTGGTTATGTTTTTTATTTTTTTTTTTTGAAGTTGTAATTTAAAGATAACTTCATCAAAATAAAAAGAGATAATCATGCTAGATATTTCATCATTATCCATGTATCTGAATTTTTTATTTTTCTTTACTACATCTATTTCTTTAATTTGAGAAAAAAATAAATTTTCTGTATTTTGGATGCAATAATTTAATATTTTAGATTTTTCTATTTTATTCATTTTCAAACTTTTCTATTTTTAAGAAGCAATATTTCAATATAATCCACAATAATGGATAAATAACAAAAGATCCTAAAAAATTATAAAAATATTGAAGATAATCAAAAGAAACTTTTTGAAAAAAGAAGATAGTTAAAACAAAGCTATAAGCAACTGCAATAGATAAGCCACAAGCAGCCCATTCAGAAATAAAAATAGATCTTAATTTTATATTTTGCTGATATATGGCTATTTTATAAATAGTCATATAAGCGACGGATGAAATACCTAGTGAGATTCCAATTAAGCTATCATTGATCAAGCCAAGAAAAAATAAAGTTAATAATGATAAATATTTAAAACGATTAAATGAAAAAAAATAAATCAACAAATACTGCAAATTAAAAAAATAATTAATATCTGCAAAAAACTTAAATTCAGATAAAACTGAATTGCCAATAATAGAAAAAATTATAATAACAAAAGCAATAATATCATTATAATTTTTTTTAATTCTGCTCATTTAATTTACAAAAATAGACACTCTATCAACTTGGCGACTGTTATAGTTTAGATATATATTGTAATTATCATTGCTTCCTTCTTTGACCTCTATATATCCAACTGCAATTCCCTTTTTTAAAACACCATTAATATCTGATGTGTAAATTTTATCATTATTTTGAAATTGATACTGTTTAGGTAAAAATTCTAAACTTAATTTATTTGTTTTAAGCGGACTTCCAACCAGTATTGCATTGTACATTTTTTCTCCAATAACTACTGGCACTCTGCTATTAATATCAGTTAAGAATATACCTCTTGCAGAATTATAATTAACCTCAGAAACTTGTCCGATTAAATTATTGTTTTTAACAATAGGACTCCCTACTTTTAATCCATCCTTAGAGCCTTTATTTAAAGCGAAAGAATTTGAAAAAATACTATCAATTTTAGAAATAACTTTTGCGTAAATAACTTCCGATTTATATGGTTCTTCTTCTTTTAAAAATTCTTCATTCTTCTTATAATCTTGTTTTAAAAAATAATTTTGTTGCATCAATTCTTCAACTTTGTTTTCCAGCACAATAAGTTGGTTTTTTTGATCTTTCAGATCAATTAGAGTTTTAATTTCTCGTGGAATTTTTAAAATTTCTTTAATAGGATAAGTTACTATATAAACGGTATAAACAACCGAGTCATTGATAACTTTTCTTGCTTCTTTTATAATTTTTTGATTAGAAAAATCTAAATAGATTAAAACAAAAGAGAATAAAAAAATTAGATAAATTCTAAAATTGCTTTTGTCAAACCAGCTATTTTCTGCTTTCATTAAACCTTTTAATACTCGGTTAACATGGCAGAGAATATTCCCTCTTGCTCTAGAGCCTTTCCAGTTCCAAGTGCTACACAAGATAACGGATCTTCTGCTATCGATACAGGTAATCCAGTTTCTTTAGCAATCAATTTATCTAAGTTTTTTAAATATGCCCCGCCACCTGCCAAAACCATTCCCATATCAACCAAATCTGCCGCAAGTTCAGGAGGAGTATTCTCTAATGCCTCCCTAATTGCTGAAATAATTTGACTTACCACAGGAGCTAAAGCTTCTGCTGTATCTTTTTCTGTAAGTTTTACTTCTTTAGGAACACCTGTTCTAACATCTCTACCTTTCATGATATAAGTATTTTCAGTATTAGAAGGTATCGCAGATCCTATTTCTTTTTTAATTTTTTCTGCAGTTGATTCTCCAATTAATAAATTAAATCTTTTTCGCATAAAAGAAATGATAGCTTGATCTAAAGCATCACCTGCTAAACGTAGTGATTTAGAATAAACAATTCCGCCAAGAGATAAAACTGCAATTTCTGTGGTACCCCCACCAATGTCAACTATCATTGAACCAGTTGGTTCTGAAATCGGAAGTCCCGCACCAATTGCTGCAGCAACTGGCTCTTCAATTAACTGAACCTTTCTTGCGCCCGCTGCATGTGCGGCTTCTTGGATCGCTCTTCTTTCTACTGGTGTAGAACCTGTTGGAACACAAATAATAATTCTTGGATTTGCAAAAGCTGATCGTTTGTGAACTTTTTTAATAAAGTGTTTAATCATTTCTTCTGTAACAACGAAATCTGCAATAACACCATCACGCAAAGGTCTTATGGCCTGGATGCTTCCTGGTGTTCTGCCAAGCATTTGCTTTGCATCTTCACCAACTGCCAAAACAGTATTTTTTCCCTTATCATTAATAATTGCAACAACTGAAGGTTCATTTAATACAATTCCTTTTCCCTTAACATATACTAGAGTATTTGCTGTTCCGAGATCGATTGCCATATCGGTAGACCACATTGACATTACTTTGTTAAACATTTTATCCTCTCTTGTTAAATAGCTGCTGAAAACTCATCGCTTGGGGCGGTTCGTTTTCTTTTTATTATTAATTTATTTAGTGCATTTATGTAAGCTTTTGCAGACGCTACCAAAGTGTCCGTATCTGCTGCTTGTCCTACAGAAATTTTTCCATTTTCTTCAATTCTTACACTTACAGTTGCCTGGGCATCCGTTCCTTCGGTAACAGCATGAACTTGATATAACTGTAAGTTCGCATCATGCGGAAATAAATCTTTAATTCCTTTAAAAATAGAGTCTACTGGTCCATCTCCAGATTGCTCTGTTTTTGAAATTTTTCCGTATATATCAAGTTCTAAAATTGCTTTTTGACCCTTGGTTCCAGCAAATACATCTAAAGAAACTAATTTAATAACATTATTATCTTTCATTAGCTCATCATCAACTAATGCAGCTATATCTTCATCAAATACATGCTTTTTTTTGTCCGCAAGATCTTTGAATTTTTTGAAAGAATCATCAATTTTAGTTTCATCAAAATTTAAATATCCCAACGCTATTAATTTTTCTTTAAATGCATGTCTTCCAGAATGTTTACCCATTACTAATGAAGATTTGCTTACTCCTACACTTTCTGGAGTCATAATCTCGTAAGTATTTTTATTTTTTAGCATTCCATCTTGATGAATACCGGATTCATGAGCAAAAGCATTTTTTCCAACTATGGCCTTATTATATTGAACTGGAAAACCTATGGTGCTGGATAATAATTTTGAACAAGAGCTAATTTTAGTAGTATCAATATTAGTTTTATAAGGCATTAAATCATTTCTAGTTTTAATTGCCATGACAACTTCTTCAAGAGCAGCATTTCCTGCTCTTTCACCAATACCATTAATTGTGCACTCCACTTGTCTTGCCCCTGCCGAAACACCTGCTAATGCATTAGCTACTGCCAAACCCAAATCATTATGTGTATGCGTTGACACAACTGCTTTATCAATATTAGGAACACGATTAAAAAGATTTTTAATAATTCTTTCATAATCTGAAGGTGTTGCATAACCAACCGTATCAGGAATATTCACGGTAGTCGCACCACACTTAATAGCCAGTTCAACGGTTTTGCATAAAAAATCCATATCAGTTCTGGTCGCGTCTTCAGGGGACCATTCAACATCAGGTGTAAATTTTTTTGCGTACTCAACACTAAATTTAATTAACTCCAATACTTCTTCTCTAGTTTTTTGTAACTTGTGCTTCATGTGAAGATCGCTAGTAGATATAAAGGTATGAATTCTAAAGTGCTTAGAATGTTTTAAAGATTCATAACACTTATCCAAATCACTTTTTAAAGCTCTTGCTAAACCACAAGGTATAGTTTTGGTTAAAATTTTGCTTATAGCAGAAACAGCCTCGAAATCTCCATCTGATGCAGCTGGAAATCCTGCTTCCATTACATCTACTCCCAAATCTTGAAATGCTTTGGCAATTTGCACTTTTTCCTCTAAGCTCATAGAGGCACCTGGTGACTGCTCACCATCCCTAAGTGTAGTATCAAATATAATAATCTGGTTTTTATTCATGTCTTTAATCTAATAAAGCTTAAAGCAAAAATCTACTTTTAACGCATTAATTGCATTGTGCTTTTACAGCCTTACTTAAAAAAAAGAAAGAAAAATCCTTTAATTGCTAGTTTTTATCTTTATCGATAATTTTATTCTTAGCTATCCAAGGCATCAAAGCTCTCAATTTTTCACCCACTTGCTCAATAGGATGATCTGCAAGATCTTTTCTCATTTGAAGAAAATTTTTTTGTCCAGCTTCATTTTCCTTCATCCAATCTTTTGTGAATTTGCCTGATTGGATATCTTTTAAAACTTCTTTCATTCTTTCCTTGGTTTTGTCATCAACAATTTTTTTTCCTGATACATACTCTCCATATTCAGCTGTATTTGAAATAGAGTAGTTCATATTTGCAATCCCGCCTTCGTATATAAGGTCCACAATAAGTTTTACTTCGTGCAAACATTCAAAGTATGCCATTTCAGGTGGGTATCCAGCTTCTACTAACGTCTCAAAACCTTTTTTTATTAATTCTACTAATCCACCACACAAAACTACCTGCTCACCAAACAAATCAGTTTCACATTCGTCTTTAAATGTAGTTTCAATGATACCTGACTTTCCTCCGCCAATAGCAGAAGCATAAGACAAAGCTAATTCCCTAGCTTTACCAGAGCTATCTTTGTGAACTGCCATCAAACAGGGCACTCCTCCTCCCTTTTGAAACTCTGTTCTGACTAAATGGCCAGGTCCTTTAGGAGCAACCATAAATACATCTAGATCATCTCTTGATTTGATCAGATCGTAATGAATATTTAAACCATGGGCAAAAGCTAAACTAGATCCTTGTTTCATTCTTTGCTCAATATGATTTTTATAAATTCCTGATTGTAATTCATCTGGGGCTAAAATCATTACCACATCTGCCCACTCAGCAGCATCAGAAATGTTCATCACTTTTAATCCTGCGGCTTCAGCTTTTTTAATACTTGAAGAACCTTCTCGCAAAGCAACTACAATTTCTGTTACTCCGCTATCTTTTAAATTAAGTGCATGCGCATGACCTTGGCTACCGAAACCTATTATTGCAACTTTTTTTGATTTAATTAAATTTACATCAGCATCTTTTTCGTAAAACATTTTCATAAAACTTTTCCTTTATTTTCTTGTATGGTTTCCGAGCCCTTTTTCATAGCCAAAGGACCGGTTCTAGTAATACTTGCCAAACCAAAAGGTTTTGCTTTCTTAATAAAATCATCAATCTCTCTTCTTGCATTTACAATTTGCACGATAAATGATTGTGGGGTTTTATCTAAAAACTCAGCTTTAAAGTCAATACAAATCTCTTCAGCTTTTTTTAACAAATCGTCATTGCCTTTAAATTTACATAAAGCTAACTCTTTAAAAATTGAAGTATCGTCTATTTTGTAATCTGCAACCTTATGTACAGGAACTAATTTTAGTAATTGTGCTTTAATCTGCTCAATAACAGGTTTGCTTCCATTGGTAGAAATAGTAATTCTAGAAATATTTTTTTCTTCATCCACTTGTGCAACAGCTAAAGACTCAATATTGTATCCTCGTCCCGAAAAAAGACCAGAAACCCTCGCTAGAACTCCAGCCTCATTATCCACCCATGCAACAATAATGACTCTTTCAATTTTTTCTTCAACATTATCAATACTATATGCAGATTTTGGCATTAAACTAAAACCTTTCCTTCCTCTGAAATAGTTTCTTCATCTTCAGGTCCTAAGATCATTTCATTATGAGCTTTTCCGGAAGGTATCATGGGAAAACAATTCTCTTCTTTTTCAACAACACAATCAAAAATGACTGGTTTGTCTACACTTATCATTTGTTTTATTTTTTCATCTAATTCCTCTGGCTTGCTAGCTCTCATTCCAACAGCTCCATAAGCCTCTGCTAACTTTACAAAATCTGGCAAAGCCTCTGAGTAACTTTCGGAATAATTTTTTTCATGCAACAACTCTTGCCATTGTCTCACCATTCCCATGTACTCATTATTTAAAATAAATATTTTCACAGGAAGACGATACTGAACAGCAGTAGAAAGTTCTTGCATATTCATCAAAATAGATGCCTCACCAGCAATATCAATTACTAATTTTTTTGGATGAGCTAACTGAACGCCTATTGCAGCAGGCAAACCATAGCCCATGGTACCGAGACCACCCGATGTCATCCATCTATTAGGTTTGCTAAATTTGTAGTGTTGAGCTGCCCACATTTGATGTTGACCAACCTCAGTCGTAATAAAAGTGTCTTGATTTTTAGTTAATTCATACAATCTATGTACTGCATACTGGGGTAAAATTGTTTTCGGTCCTTGCTTAAATGCTAAAGATTTTTTTTCTCTCCAAATTTCAATTTGCTTCCACCAATTACTAATTTTTTCTTTATTAGAATTTTTAAAACCAGGATACTTTTTCTTAATAATATCTATCATAGAAGTCATTATGCTATTAGCATCCCCAACAATTGCCACATCAACTTTAACAACTTTATTAATAGAAGAAGGATCTATATCGATATGTATTTTTTTTGAGTTTGGTGAAAATTTACTAACCATTCCTGTAATACGATCATCAAATCTTGCTCCAATATTGATCATTAAATCACAATCATGCATCGCATGGTTTGCTTCATAAGTACCGTGCATTCCTAACATTCCTAAAAACTGGGAATCTTCTCCAGGAAAACAGCCAAGACCTTGTAAAGTCGATGTAATAGGAAAGCCTGTTAAAGATATTAATTCTTTTAATGTATCGGATGCTTTTGCTCCAGCATTCACGACACCTCCTCCTGTATAAAAAATTGGTTTTTGTGAATTTGCAATTAGTTCAATTGCTTTCTCAATTTCATGAATATCTCCTTTAAAACTAGGTTGATAACTATCAATTTTAATTGTCTCATGAGACTTATAAATTCCTTTTTTAAATTGAATATCTTTTGGAATATCAATCAATACAGGACCTGGTCTTCCTGTTGTTGCAATTCTAAATGCCTTATGAATTGTCTCGGCAAGTTGATTAACATCTTTAACCAACCAATTATGTTTTGTGCAAGGCCTGGTTATTCCAGTTGTGTCACATTCTTGAAAAGCATCAGTTCCAATTAAATGTGTAGGCACTTGTCCAGTTATGCAAACTAAAGGTATGGAGTCCATATAAGCGTCTGTTAATGCGGTCACCATATTTGTAGCGCCAGGACCTGATGTAACTAATACTACGCCAGGTTTTCCTGATGATCTTGCATACCCTTCGGCTGCATGACCAGCACCTTGTTCATGTCTAACTAGTATGTGCTTGATTTCTTTTTGTTTAAACAATTGATCATACAAAGGCAGCACAGCTCCTCCTGGATAACCAAAAATATACTCAACCTTATGATCGGACAGAGCTTTAAAAACTATCTCTGCACCAGTCAATTCTGTGCTCATAGAAAATCTCCCGAAAGATGAATTTATATAACTAAAATGGCTGGTCAAGTTTTAGATACAAATAAAGAAACTTTTTTCATCAAATTTGAATATTTTTGTTCCTCAAATGCCATCCAATCCTGCATTTGACCTCTTTGCCAGGTAAATTGCCTCTTTGCATATTGTCTTGTTCGTATGATGAGAGAATCCAGTAATTGAACTTTTGAAATTTTTTTTTCTAAGTACTCCGATATTTCCTTGATACCAATAATAAAATTAGATGGTAGTTTTTTATTTACCTTTAATTTAAGAAATTTTTTCACTTCCATAATAGACTTTCTGCTTATTAATTGCTTAGATCTTATAATAATTTTTTTATGCAAATATTGTCTATCTGGTCTTAAAGTAATTTTAATAAAATTACTTTGATCAAAATTTGGTTTGGTTTCCATTTGCCAATCATATAAAGATTTTTTTGTTCGCAAATACACTTCGTATGCTCTTATCATTCGTTGTGTATCAGTTGATTTTATATGAAGTTTAGATTTGGGGTCTAAGTTAATTAGTTTTTCATAGAAAGCATCATTACCTAGTTTAGAATGCATGGTAATGACATTATCTCTCATTGCTTTAGAAATTGTTGGTATTGAAGCCATTCCATTAATTAATGATTTAAAATAAAGACCGGTACCACCAACCACTATAGGTAATTTTTTTTTACTTTGAATTTTTTTTATTTTCTTAATCGCTAATTGCAACCATTGTCCTGAAGAAAAATTTTTTTTTACACTTACAAAACCATATAAATGATGTCTGATTTTTTTAGTATCGGTTGGTCTTGCAGATAAAATTTTTATTTCTTTATAAACCTGCATACTATCTGCATTAACAATTTCTCCTTTAAATTGTTTTGCAAGATCTATTGCCAACTTAGATTTTCCTGATGCGGTTGGTCCTGAAATTAATATTATTTTAGATTGCATGTGGTGCGCATTACTTAATTTTCACACCAACATACCTGCTTCTATTTTGAGAATCTATGACTGTTAACAATAACGATTTATTACCTGAGCTTATAAGTTTTTTAATTTTATTTGCAAAATCTGCTGCATTTACAATTTTATTATTTTGTAGAGCTACAATCACATCTCCTACTTGAACGGTGCTATCAGCCAAAGCTCCTTCTGCATCTATTTCTTGAACAATAACGCCATTTTTGCCAGTGGGTAATTTTCTAGCTGAAACGTCTTGACTAGTAATATCTCTTACTTTTGCGCCCAAGCTTTTTAATAAAACATCATCTTTTTTTTCTGATTTTGGAGGACTAGACTTTGTTTTAAATTCGTCTGTATCTTCTAATCTTCCCAAAATAATTGTTTTATTAACTACTTTCTTATCTCTCCAAATCTTTAGCGTAGCTTCTTTTCCAACAGGAGCTTCTCCGACTACTTTAGGAAGCTTCCTCATGGTATCAATTTTAATTCCATTAAATTCAATAATTACATCGCCCTCTTTTATTCCTGCTTTTTTAGCCGGACTTTTTTCATTCACATCAGCTACTAGGGCTCCCATTTCTTCTTTCATTCCCAAACTATCTGCAATTTCTTTAGTTACCTCTTGAATTCTTACGCCTAACCATCCTCTTCTAGTTTCTCCATATTTTCTTAATTGCTCAATAACATTTTTTGCAAAATTAGCGGGTATTGCAAATCCAATTCCTACTGAACCTCCTGATTGAGAAAAGATAGCAGTATTAATTCCAACAACTTCACCATTCATATTAAACAAAGGTCCGCCTGAATTTCCCTGGTTAATAGATGCATCGGTTTGAATAAAATTGTCGTACCTTCCCATGTTAATGTCTCGATTAATTGCAGAAATAATTCCGGAGGTAACAGTTCCTCCTAGACCAAAAGGGTTACCAATTGCTAATACCCAATCACCAACTCTTGATTTTCCTGAATCTCCAAGTGCTACTGGCTTAAATTTATTGCTAGATTGAATTTTTAAAACCGCAATATCACTAACTGGATCAGTTCCTACTAATTTAGCCTCATATTCTTTACCGTCCGTAAATTTAACTAAAATACCTTCTGCTCCTTGAATCACATGATTGTTGGTAATCACAATACCATCTTGACTAATAACAAAACCTGATCCTAAAGCGGTTGATTTTCTTTTTTGTGGAGCTCCTTGCTGTTGATTAAATTCTTTAAAAAAATCTTCAAAAGGTGATCCTGGGGGAAATTGAAATGGAAAAGGTGATTGAGTTCTTGCTTCTACAACTCTTGTTGCTGCAATATTAACAACGGACGGCATTAATTTATCTGCAAGATCTGCAAAGCTATCTGGTGCTCCTTTAGAAAATGAATATGAGGGTACTAATAAAATTAATGAAACAAATACAATAAATACAACTTTAGTTTTGTAAAAAAAATTTTTCATTAACTGTTCTTTTTTATATACCATACTAATATAAAACCTATTACGGCAAAAATAAGTCCACCTGATCTAAGTTTTGTCGCAGGCATGTCTTTCATTAAATTGAGCATATTTTTCATCGAATTGGGGAAAACAGCATAAAGCAGACCTTCAATTACTAAAAGAAGACCTAAAGCTATAAGAAGCTCTTTCATGAAAAAAATTATTTTTTAATTAAACTAAGTCCTGATTTTCCAAAAAATCTAAAAAATTCACTATCAGGAGATAAAATAAGAGAAGTTTCTCCTCCGATTAAGGACTTTTCGTATGATTGCATAGCTCTGTAAAAACTAAAAAATTCAGCATCTTTTCCATATGCATTTGCAAAAATTTTGTTTCTTGTTCCATCGCCCTCTCCTTTTAAAATTTCAGATTTTTTTTGGGCTTCGGCTAAAATAATAGTAACTTCTTTATCTGCTGTTGATTTAATGGTTTGTGCTATCTCAGCACCTTGCGCTCTAAATTCTTTTGCTTCTCTTAATCTTTCTGTCTGCATTCTTCGGTAAATTGCCTCACTGTTAGCCTGTGGAAGATCTGCTCTTTTTATTCTAACATCAATAATTTCAATACCAAGCTTTGCTGCTTCCGTATTTACATCTTCTGTAATTTTATCCATTAATCTTGCTCGTTCTTTTGAAACTAAAGTTGCAAGCTCTTCTTTACCAAGCACTCCTCTAATTCTAGAATTGATAATAGTAGACAGCCTTGATCTTGCTACTCTTTCGTTTCCAACGGAGATATAAAATTTTAAAGGATCTTTAATTTTAAATCTTGCAAAAGCATCCACGATCAATCTTTTTTGATCAGAAGCAATAATTTCTTCAGAAGGAGCATCTAAATTTAAAATTCTCTTATCTAACAAAACTACGTTTTGAATAAAGGGAAGCTTAAAATTTAGTCCAGCTTTTTGAATAACTTTTTTTGGATCACCAAACTGTAGAATAATTCCTTGTTGAATTTCATTAACAGTAAATAAGGTTAAATAACCTATAAATCCAAGAACAGCCAAAACCGGAACTATTATTTTTAGTTTTTTTTCATCCATTATTTTTTACCAGATTTCTTTCCAAATTCAGGCAATGGAAGATAAGGAACTACCCCGCCACTAGAATTTTTATCAATAATAATCTTGTCAATTCCTGCTAAAACTTTTTCCATTGTCTCCAAATACATACGCTCTTGGGTCACAGCTTTTGCATTTTTATATTCATTGTAAATAGCAAGAAACCTGCTCGCCTCTCCTTCTGCGGATGCAACCACTTGTTTTTTATAACCCTCTGCTTGTTGAATAATTTGAGCGGCTTCCCCTCGAGCTCTTGGAATTACATCGTTAGCATAAGCATCAGCTTCGTTTTGTTGACGCTCTTTATCTGCTTTTGCAGCCTGCACATCCCTAAATGAATCAATAACTTCTTTTGGTGGATCTGCTTTTTGAGTTTGAACTTGAGTAATTTGAATTCCTGATTGATAATGATCTAAAATTTCTTGCATGATTTTTTGGGTATCAACTTCAATTTGCGCTCTTCCACCGGTCAAAACCGTTTGAATAGGATTTCTTGCGATTACCTCTCTCATTGCCGTCTCAGCTACACTCTTAACGGTCTCTTCTGGATCTTGAATATTAAAAAGAAACTTTCCTCCATCTTTAATTAACCAAAAAACAGAATAATCAATATCTACGATATTTTCATCCCCGGTTAACATTAAACTTTCCTCTGGAACATCACTTATGCTACTAATAGCTCTACCAGTATCTGAAGCAGATCTATAACCAACATCAATTCTATTTACTCTAGTTACTTTTGGAGTAAGCGCAGTCTCGACAGGATATGGCAAATGATAATTTAGTCCTGGCTGAGTAAGATTTACAAATTTTCCAAATCTTAATACCACTCCCTGCTCATCTGGAAGAACTCTATAAAATCCGCTACCAAGCCATAGTGCTAATGCTATAATTATAAATAAACCAATTGGTTTTTTTCCACCTGAAATACCACCTCCTGGAAACATTTTTTTTAGAGAATCTTGAAACTGTCCTGCCAAATCCTCAATATTCGGCGGTCTTCTACCATCATCACTACCAGAACCATTTTGAGATCCTCTCGAATCATCATCACTGCCCCAGGGAGATTTTGCCATATTTAGTATATTTTTAAACATTTATGATTTTTAAATTTCTAGATGTAACTAATATACAATAAAGTAGTTACTTAAAAGAAAAATACAAGATCAAATGGAAAAAAAAACTGTAAGCATGAGCAAAGACTTTGTAGAAAATAATTCTCCAAAATCAACTAAGCTTAAATTGCCAATATTAGGTGTAAAAAAAATTATAGCAGTATCTAGTGCAAAAGGAGGAGTAGGAAAATCAACAATTGCTGTCAATCTTGCGGTAGCTTTAAAAAAATTAAATTTCAAAATTGGAATATTGGATGCAGATATTTATGGACCATCCATTCCGCAAATGCTTGGGATTAATGAAAAGCCAATAAGTGAGGATGGAAAAAATTTAACTCCTATTTCAAAACATGGAATGCAATGTATGTCTATGGGATTTTTGGTGGATCAAGATGCAGCTATGATCTGGAGAGGACCGATGGTGGCTAGTGCCATTAAAACTTTTACTAGTAACGTTTTGTGGAATAATTTAGATTACTTGGTAATTGATTTACCTCCTGGAACTGGAGATGCTTTATTAACTTTCTCACAAGAAATTCTAATTGATGGTGTGGTTATAATTTCAACTCCTCAAGAAATAGCTCTACTGGATGCCAACAGAGGAATTAAAATGTTTCAAAAATTAAATGTGAATATTGCAGGTATCATTGAAAATATGAGCTCATTTATATCAGGAGACGGAAAAGAACATTTTATTTTTGGAAAAGATGGTGCAGAAAATATGTCTAAAAATTTACAAATTGATTTGCTAGGAAAAATTCCCATTGAAATAGGACTTAGAGAAGGCGCTGATAACGGAAAGCCTTATGTTGAATTTTTTGAAGATAGCAAAACATCTAAAGAAATAATCGAGATTGCAAAAAAAATTGTAGAAAAAGTTAAATAATTTTATCTTTTAATTCCAAAGTTTCCATTAACTCATTCCACTCTCTTTTACTAAGATCAGAATTTTCAAATGAAACTTTATTTCCATTAATCATAGATTTAACTACTTTTAATCCTTTAGATGAAACGTGAGCAGCTCCTACTCTATAATCTAAAAATGCAGCGTGAGTTATAGGAACCCATTTTTTTACAGTTTCTAACATTGCTTCTGCATAAACTCTAATTTCATACTGAGCATGGCTGTCAGCACGTAAGAATAAAAAATTAAGAAGATTAAGCAAATCAGTTTTCCAGTACCACTGCGTATAAGAATTTAAGGTTAAATTCATTCGAGCAAGTTCTCTTGCTAACCCAGATTTATTTTCATCAATTACAGATCCATCAAATCTTTCATTTAACATTTTTTCATAATTGTCATAAGTCCTCATGGAATCTTCTTTTAAAATCTTTAATACTTCATCAGCCTGATCTCCCGTGATTAAATCTCCTCTACCTTGTCTATTATTTGAAGCCTGTGCAGATAGTTGTTCTTTAGCTGGAATATAAAACTCTTTATCTAAAATAGAATAACGAGCAGAGTACTCATTAACATTTGCAGTTCTATGCCTGATCCATTGTCTTGCAATAAATATTGGTAATTTCACATGATATTTGATCTCACACATTTCAAATGGAGTGCTATGCCAATGTCTCATTAAATATCTAATTAGACCTTCATCTGTTGAAACTTTTTTAGTTCCTTTTCCGTAAGAAACTCTTGCTGATTGCACAATAGAAGAGTCATCACCCATATAATCAACCACTCTAACAAAACCATGATCTAAAATCGGAATGGCATCGTATAAAATTTTTTCTAATTCTGGAGAAGTTACTCTTCTTGTTTCAAATGTTTGTGCTTTTTGTTCAGCTATTTCTTGTTTTTGTTGATCAGTTAGTTTCATTTAAGATTAGTTCTTGAATCAGTTCAAGAAAGTTTTATATTATTGATGTTGGTTTTCCAACTATAACGATAAACGAAACTCGTAATAAACATTTTGGACCAGGGGGCGGTACCCTGCACCTCCACCATTATACAACTCACGGGGGTGAAATAGGCTCGACAGATGTCTAAAAGTTTTTCTTTCGTTCGGTATTGTTCCGCCGTGATGGGCTACATTTTAAATGCTAACGAAAGTTACGCTATTGCTGCTTAATTAACTTCGGTTAATTAATTAGCGGGGTCAGGGGCACCTTGCAACAGAACGCCCCACTTAAAAAATTATAAATTATTCAAAACTGCATCCGCACACTGTTTTGTGTTGCTTTTGCCTTTAAGATCTTTGGTTCTAGTCTCTTCATTAGAAAGGGTTTTTTCAATAGCTTTGATAATATTATCAGCCGCTTCTTTTTCTCCTAGATAGTCTAGCATCATTGCACCTGACCAAATTTGACCAATAGGATTTGCAATTCCTTGACCGGCTATATCAGGAGCTGAACCGTGAACTGGTTCAAATAATGATGGAAATTTTTTTTCAGGATTAATATTTGCTGATGCCGCTATTCCAATAGTCCCGGTGCAAGCTGGTCCTAAGTCCGAAAGTATATCTCCAAATAAATTGGATGCAACTACCACATCAAACCATTCAGGGGTAAGAACAAATCTTGCAGCTAAAATATCAATATGAAATTGATCTGTTTTAATATCAGGATATTTTTTTTTCATTTCTTCAAATCTTTCATCCCAAAAAGGCATCGTAATAGAAATTCCATTTGATTTTGTGGCGCTTGTTACTTTTTTTCGCTTTGTATTTTTTGCAAGCTCAAATGCAAATTTAAGAACTCGGTCAACACCATGTCTTGACATAATTGTTTCTTGGATTGCTATTTCCCTATCTGTTCCGGCATACATTCTTCCACCAACTGAGGAATATTCACCTTCAGTGTTTTCTCGCACAATTAGCATATCAATATCTCCTGGTACTTTGTTTGCTAAAGGACACGGAACTCCTGGCATTAATTTTACAGGTCTTAAATTTATATACTGATCAAACTCTCGTCTAAACTTTAATAAAGATCCCCATAAAGAAATATGATCTGGCAGCTGGTCTGGCATTCCAACGGCTCCAAAAAAAATAGCATCATGTTTGCCAATCTGCTCTTTCCAATTATCCGGTAGCATTGTTCCATGCTTGGCATGATAATCGCAAGAAGCAAAATCAAACTCATCAAAATGAATTTTAAATTGATGCTGCTCAGCAACTTTTTTTAATACCCTAATCCCCTCTGGCGTAACCTCTTTACCTATGCCATCGCCAGCGATTGATGCAATTTTATATTCTTTCATAAGACGTTAAGGGATACTTAATTTTAAAAAACTATTCAATAAATTTTCTTAGATTAGGTTCAAAATAATTTGGTCCTTTCATTACTTTTCCACTATCATTGTAAATTGGTTTTCCATCGGCTCCTAATTTACTCATATTCGAAGCTTGAACCTCATCAAAACACTTATCTAAATCAATCCCAAATGCATGCCCCGCGCCATAAGTAACATAAAGAATATCCGTTAATGCATCAGCAACCTCTTTTAAATTCTTTTGCTCCAATGCAACTTTTAATTCATCTAGCTCTTCCTTTATTAATTCAAATCTCAAATTTTGTATTTTTGATTCAGGAAAAGCAGGTTCATTTTTAACTTCTTGGCCAAATGTTTGCATGAATGTTTTGACTTTGTTAAAATTGCTCATATATTTTTATTTTACATGAAATTTCTTTTAAGTTTTCTTTTTCTATTCTTTTTATCCACAGGTGCTTTTTCATTCGAAAACCCAAAAATCAGAATAGATAATTTTTTAATTCATAAATATGAAGTAACGATTAAAGAATTTGCTAATTATGCTGAAAAAAATAACTATACAACTTTAGCAGAAAAAACTGGAGGTGGTTATGAGTGGGGTGCTGGCTGGGAGAAACGAAAAGGATGGAATTATAAAACGCCGTTTGGAAAAAAACCAGAAAGTTTATTAGAACCCGCTGTTCATCTAAATAGATTTGAATCAGAAAATTATTGTAAATCTATCGGTGGACGGCTTCCAACTTTCGATGAATGGAAAAGTGCGGCTTACAAACAATCTCTTCCATCAACAGTGTTTCAACTAAATAAAGTTTATGCTTACCCAAGTGGAGACAAGGCTGAAAAAATGAATTCTCAGGGAATATTGTCTTATGACAAACATGTAGATGTTACTACTTTGCCAGAAGGAATAAATGGACTGGTTGCAATGGGTGGAAATGTCTGGGAATGGATCGCTGATAGCAAAGGAGATGAATCTTTAACGGCAGGTGCTTCATGGTGGTATGGGGGAAGCAAAACTAAAGAGTCTGGCGCACAATACAAACCATCTAATTTTTATGCAATTTATGTTGGCTTTAGATGTGCTTTTGATAAATAAACAAAAAATGAGCGATATAACTATTTATACTAAAGACTACTGTCCTTTTTGCATCAAAGCCAAATCTTTACTTGTATTAAAAAAAGTTAAATTTACTGAAATCAATCTTCATCAACATCCAGAGAAATTTGAAGAAATGATGAAAAAATCTAACGGGGCACAAACTGTTCCACAAATATTTTCTTCAGAAAAATATATAGGAGATTGTGATAAACTTTACGAACTGAATGCTCAGGGTAAGTTGGATCAGCTGTTGGGTATTTAATTAATGACCCTAATCTTTTTAAGTTTTTTCGCAGGTATTATTAGTTTTTTGTCTCCTTGCGTTCTTCCATTAATTCCCGGTTATCTTTCTTTTATTTGCGGAACTGATTTAGAGAATCTAAAAAAACAATCTAAATACTTTATAGTTAAAAAATCTGCTTTATTTGTATTAGGTTTTTCAATTATTTTTATTTTACTTGGTGCATCCTCTACTTTTTTCGGAACTTTTCTTTTAAAACAATCTCAAATTTTTTCTAATATAATTGCAATTATAATTATTTTTTTTGGGTTATATCTAACGGAAATTATTAATTTTAAATTTCTAAATAATGAATTTAAATTTTATATATCTAAATATTCTAATAACTTTTTCTTTCCTTTGATAGTTGGAATGGGATTTGCATTTGGTTGGACACCTTGCATAGGTCCTATTCTTGGATCTATTTTAGCTTTAGCGTCACTAAAAACAACTCTCCTTCAGGGTATTTTTCTGCTCATCACTTATTCTATAGGTCTTGGAATTCCCTTTATTTTAGCAGGCTACTATTTAGGCAACTTTTTGATGTTTTCGCAAAAAGCCAAAAAATATATAAAAAAAATTCAAAAGGGGGCAGGTATTATTTTAATTATTACTGGAATTTTAATTCTTAGCTCTAAATTACAAAGTATTGGTTTCTACTTATTGGAATTATTTCCTTTTTTAGGAAAATTAGGATAACCAAAAAATAAACATCCAATAACTTATCAATCCAGATAAAATTGTTAAAATAATATTTTTAAGAAAATATCCAACTATTATAGCTATAAAAAATGCTAAAATTTGTGGATGATTAATTGAAAGAAACAATCCTTGCTTATCCAAAAAAACTGCAGGAAAAATAATAGCAGGAAAGACAGCGGATGGAACATAAGTTAAAACTTTTTTTGTATTGTTGTTCAGCTTTTTTGGATTAATCAAAGCGATCATTGAAAATCTGGTAAGAAAAGTAACTATACCTGCAATCAAAATCCAGAGCCAAACCATTAGATATTTTTTTTAAAGTGATTGATAAAAAAATAAGAAATTGTTAATGCAACAAATGAAGAAACAATTATATAAATTTTATAAGGAAAATTATAAATTATCAAAGAACAAGTTCCGGAAACTAAAATAACTATTAAATGGTCTATTTTTCTTAGCTCGCTTACTATTAAAGCTAAAAAAGTTAGGGGAATAGTAAAAGTTAAGCCCAATTGTTCAGGAACAATATTGCCTAAAAAAATTCCAATTAAAGTTGAAAGTTGCCACAAAAACCACAATGTAAAACCAGAACCTAATAAATGAAAATGGCAATTGAATTTATTTTTATTTTTTTTTAAATATATAGATGACACACTGAAAGCCTGATCGGTCATTAAATAACTAAGTAAAATTCTCCATTGTAAATTTAATTTACTTAAATGCTGAGAAAGAACAGCGCCGTACAATAAATGTCTAGAATTAATAGCTGCAACAGAACTAATGATCACCCATGGTGATGCACCTGTAAAAAATAACTGGGCAAATGCAATTTGAGAAGAGCCAGCAAAAATTATAAATGACATTACAAATGTCATTAAAGGTGTAAAACCCATTTCGGTTCCAATAACTCCATAAATTATTCCGAAAGGAACCACCGGTATGGTCAATGGTAGTACGTCCAAAAAACCTTTTTGAAATATTGTTAAATTTTTCACTAAATTAGATTATACTGATACTCTCTTGCTTTTGTAACTTCCTTGGGAAGATTTAATTCTACATCATCGAGAGTAATAACCTGATCTTTTTTAATTTCTTTTTTGACAATAGCGCCATCGGAAAGACCTAGTGCTAATATTTTTTCTTCCTTTGACTTCTGCGCAGTCACTAGTCTTCCTCTTGCGCAAAAACCACCCTCTCCATCTAATTTTTCCCCAATTTTCAAATCTTTTTTTGCATAAGAAGCAACGTCAGCATTATAATATTTTGTAAAACCAGTAGCTTTTTGATCTAGAGCAATGGAATACATGGATTGGGCCAATTCTAAACCAATATAATGATAAGGTCTCCATATGGCAGAGTAGGTTCCTGTTTTGTCAGTAACCATTCCATAATCACTAAAACAATTTTTTACATATTGATTTTGCGCTTTAATGACAATGTATACCCCCCATCGCAAATCATTAGGTATGTCGTTTTGATTTAAATCAATACTAGAAATAACTTCTACTTGTCCCTCATAATCTATTAAACCACCTTCTTTTTTAGGTATCAATTTTTTTGCAATATCATAAACACCAACTGCAGGGAAAGTCAGACCATTACTTGGGCACTTCAAATTAGTGGCATTACTAACAGCTGCCATTTCTATTGCGCTTTTATCACCACATAAAAAAGAGTTGAACATTTTTGGATTCATTCCAGATTCTTTTTCTGCTCTTTCTTTGTTTAATCCATAATAGCCCCAAACTGTATCGGGTGTAGAATATTCAAAAGTGGGATGGTATTTTGTGCCTTTGCCTGCACAAGTAACATCAAAACCATTTAATCTTGCCCATTCTACTTGCTCGACGATTAAAGATGGTTGATCACCATAAGCCATGGAACAAATAACATTATTATCACGAGCCAAATCAGATAAGTATTTTCCACAAGTAACATCAGCTTCTACGTTTACTAAAATAATATGTTTTTTCTTTCTAATAATTTTAGCCGCGTGAACAGTTCCAATAATTGGATTTCCTGTTGCTTCAATAAAAATATCAATATCCCTATCTATTACTTCATCCAAAGAGTTTGCAAAATTTATACTATCAACTGTTTTTTGAGTTAATCCGCTATTAAGACAATTTTTTTTTGCATTTTCAATTTTTAGATCGACTATTGTGTCAATTTTAATTTTTTTAAGTTGATTAAATTGAGACAAGAACATGGAGATAAATTTTCCACATCCAATAAAAGCAATAGAGATATCTTTGTTATAATCTTCTAACTTCGTAAAAAGATACATAATGATAAGTTACTTTGTTAACCAGCCAACTTTTCTTGGGATGTTTCAAAAGCAGAGGGTGGTAATCCATTTTTCCATGGAAGGTCTACTGGATAATCTTTGACCAAACAATCATCTGGTAAACACTGAATAGGATCAAATTGTCGGTGTGCTATATATTCTTTTCTTTTAAATCGCTGAATGTGGTTACTGACCGCGCACAAACTCAGGTAAACACTCACTCGATTAAAAGGTGATAAATTACTTCCAGAACAATGCACTAAACAACTGTGGAATAAAATCATGGACCCAGCGGGACCTTTGGGACTTACCATTCCTCCATTTTGTCCACCTGCTCTATCAACTAATTCACTTATAAGTTTATTGTCTAATGTCCAAAGTGGATAACTGGTTGTGCTGGTATCGTGCTTGGCATCAATAACTCCTCGTTTATGCGAACCTGGAATAAAAATCAGAGGACCGTTAAACTCCGTTACATCATCTAAAAAAATTGCAACATTCATTGCTCTTTCTGTGGGCATAAGATCATCGTTTTTCCAAGTTCCATAATCTTGGTGCCATTGCCACACATCTCCATCAAAGGCCATTTTTCCATTAATTTTAAATTGATGCATATAAAGTTTCTCGCCAAGCAAATCTTCAACTGGCTTTACCATTCTAGGATGTCTTGCAAGCTTAGCAAAAGGCTCGCTATACATATGGGCAGCAAAATTAGTTCTTACTGAGTCTGAACCTTTTTCTCTAATATTATATTCTTCTCTTCTTTCATAAAGTTTGGGTACTTCATTAACTAATGTTTTTGTTTCTTCTGAAGAAAAAAGTTTGGGGAAAAAAAGATATCCATCTTTATCAAATTGTTTTAATTGCTCATCTGTTAAATGCATATTTCCCCCTTAATAAATGTTATCTTAATATTTTTTTTGATGATAAAAAAATACCAAAAATAATAAATAAAGCACCATAAAAATGGTAATTTGCAAATTTCTCACCCAATAAAAAAATTGCCATTAATGCACTAAACACGGGCATTAAGTGTAAAAAAATGCCTGCTCGATTTGGCCCAATTAATAAAACAGCACCATTCCAGAAAATATAAGCACCAATCCCAGCAAATACAACAACGTATCCTATGGTTAAAATAACGGGAACATTTAAATTAAGATATTGCCCATTTATTATTTCAACAAAATACATGGGAGCTAAAAAAAGAACGCCAATAGTAATTAACGTTTGTAATAAAACAAAAGGTTTTAAATTAATTTTTTTTTCTTTCATCATAATTGAGTAAGTAGCCCAAGAAAGCATCGCTACTAGCATCCATAAATCTCCCTTATTTAATTGTAAGTGAATAAGTCTTTCTAATTCCATTTTTGTTATAATAATAATTACTCCACACAATGAAACAGCAACACCAAGTATTTGAAAAATATTTGTTTTTTCAGTTTTAAAAATAGAAGAAAAAAAAATAATTAAAACAGGAATGGTAGAAATCATTAAAACACCATTTAAAACTTGAGTATAATTGAGAGCATAATAAACAACCGAATTAAAGACTGAAATACTAGTAAAGGCCATGATTGTGATAGATAAAAAATTAGATTTAATAACATTCCAGTTTTGGATCATTTCTTTTAAAGTAAATGGAGCTAACAATATCCATGCAATAAACCAACGATAAAAATTTAAAGTGATAGGAGGGATTTCAAATAATGTTGCAATCTTTCCTACAATAAAATTGCCAGACCAAAATGCTGTACAAAGAACAAGCATAATATAAGCCTTAATTTCATTTTTAATTTTCATCAATTTATAATTGATGATCTTTATGGATTTTGGCACTCATAACAAGACCAAGGGCAAACATCGTAGTCAACATTGCGGTTCCACCATAAGATATGATTGGTAAGGGAACTCCCACAACTGGGATTAGTCCTGTTACCATCCCAAGATTAACAGCAAGATATATAAAAATATTAAACCCAATACCAAAACAAATCAAACGTGAAAAATTATTTTGAGATTTTAAAGAAATATTCATAATAGTTAAAATAATAGCAAAAAATAACAAAATTAATAAAACTGATCCTATAAACCCAAACTGTTCTGAAAATACGGTAAAAATAAAATCTGTATGCTTTTCAGGTAAAAATTCCAAATTACTTTGCGTTCCTTGTTTAAAACCTTTTCCCAAAAAACCACCAGATCCAATTGCAATCTTAGATTGGATAATATGATATCCAGATCCCAAGGGATCATTTTCAGGATTTAAAAAAGTTAAAATTCTTTGTTTTTGATATGGTTTTAAAAAAGAAATAATAAATGGAGCTAAAACTAATAAAGAAACAAAGCCTGTAATAAAAATCTTAAGACTAACACCAGCCAACCAAAGCATGCCCAAACAAACAATTAAAATAAATATTCCCGTTCCAAGATCAGGTTGTTTTACAACTAAAAAAAAGGGAAGAAGAATTAAAACAAGAGGAATGAATAGCTTTGAATAATGGTCTATTTCATCAATTTTAATAAACTGATAATATCTAGCCAAAGCTAATATTACAGCAACCTTCATAAGCTCTGATGGTTGAATATTAAAAAAATATAAATTTATCCATCTTTTTGCACCTAACGCTGTCATGCCAAAAAAATCAACATAAATAAGAAGGCCAATAATTAAAAAATAAAAGAAATAAGAAAAACGATACCAAAATTTTATATTAACTAAAGAAACAAAAAAAAATAAAAATATCGAAAAAGTAATCCTTAAAGAATGTTTAAATAAATAATTAGTATTAGTACTATCTATCGTATGAATAGTAAGAAGACCAACACAAATTAAAAGAATAATTAAAGAAAAAAAAATCCAATCAAAAAGAAATAGCTTGTCGACCAATCTTTCAAAAAAAGACTTTCGTAAAGTTTTATACATTATTTAATAGTTTTTCTTTTTCAAAAATTTTTTTCATTATATCTCTTGCTATCGGAGCAGCTACTGCTGAACCTGAGCCACCATGATCCACAATCACCGTTATTGCATATTTGGGCTTAATAGTTGGTCCATAACCAACAAATAATGAATGATCTCTAAATTTCCAAGGAAGATCTTTATTTTTTAAATCCCTGTCTCTCTCTGATTCTGTAATTCTTTTAACTTGTGCGGTTCCTGTTTTTCCAGCAAATTTTAATTTTCCAGAAATTCTCGATGCATAAGAAGTCCCCCCTGGCTCATTAGTTGCTTCATATAAGCTGTTAAGTAAAAATTTCAAATCTTCATCATTATTTATGATTTTATTGGTTAGATTGGATTTATCGGTTTCAATAAAAGTAGGATTTATCTCAAAACCACCATTTGCAAACTGTGCTATCATTTTACAAAGCTGTATGGGCGTTGTTTTCATATACCCCTGTCCAATACCAGCGATCATAGTCTCGCCTAAATACCATGGTTTTCCTAAAACTCTTTTTTTCCACATTGTAGATGGCATTAAGCCTTCCGTTTCTTCAATTAAATTAGTAAACACTTTTTTACCCAAACCAAATTTAAGTGCGGTTTCATTCAATCGATCAATACCAAGTAGCCTTGCAACCTCATAAAAATAAATATCACAAGACTGCTTTATTGCATCGTGTAAACCAATTCTTCCATGACCTTTTTCTTTCCAACAATGATAATCTTGCTCATACAGCTCCACTTTGCCTTTGCAAGTATGACGAAAGTTTTTAGTTATAATTTTATTTTCCAAAGCAGATAAAGCCACTAGCATTTTAATGGTGGATGCTGGTGGGTAGGTACTCGTCAAAGCTTTATTTATTAAAGGTTTTCGCTCATCACTTTGTAAAGATTTAAATTCATCTTCATTCATACCGTAGGTAAATTTATTAGAATCAAAAGATGGACTAGATGTGCAACAAATAAGATTTCCAAACATATCCATAACAACTACAGATCCGGTAACTTCTTTTAAACGAGCATAAGAAAAATTTTGAATATCTTTATCTAAAGTGATTTTTACTATTTTGCCTTCTTCACCATCTTTTTGAACAACTTGTTTTACTCTTCTGCCAAAAACATTGACCTCATAAGTTGCGGAACCAGGAATGCCCAACAAATCTTGATTAAATTTTTTCTCTAATCCAATTTTTCCAATTTTTAAATTTGGAACATCCCAATAATTATCATTTAATTTATTTAAATCATTTTTATTTGGCACGCTTACGTAACCAAGTATGTGAGAAAATTCATTTGGATAAAGATAGGTTCTCTCGTAAGAAATAAAGGGCTGAACTCCTGGAAGATCTTTTATATTATAATTTAATTTAGAAAATTCTTTCCAGTTTAAATTTTTATTGAATACAAATGGTTGGTATTTATTATTTTTTGAAATTTGTTTTTTATAAAATTGTATTTCATCTTCACTTAAGTCAATTATTTTTGTTAATGATGAGAAAAAACTACTTATTGAATTTATTTCTTTTGGAATAATTGCAATTTTATAAACCTGAAAATTATCTGCAATAACATTATTTTCCCTATCTAAAATCACTCCTCTGGATGGAGTTATCTTCCAGCTTCTAAATCTATTTTTATCTGACTTTGTTAAAAACTCATCTTTTTTAACAACCTGTAAATAAAACAAACGAGATATAATCGTTGCTAAAAAAACAAATTTAAAAGAGGTAAGAACAAAAGCTCTTCTTGAGATAGTTTTGGCTTTGCTTTCTGATCCTTTTTTAGGACTTGGAGTGAAATATTCCATATAAATAACAATATAACTGTGGACTTTTTTTTTGCAAAATGTTAATTCAGCCGCTTATTTGGAGGTAGGTTATTAAAATAGAAGTTAAAAATGACAATCTGGAACAAGCGCTTAGAGTACTTAAGAAAAAGCTTCAGCGTGAAGGAACATTTCGTCTACTAAAAATCAAAAGTACTTACGAAAAGCCCTCTGAAAGAAAAAAAAGAGAATTAGAAGATAATATGGCTAGAGTTAAGAAGTTAAGAAAACTTAAGGCTAGATTTTAATTTTTTTTTACTATTTAATAGAATTCTAATATCGCGGGGTGGAGCAGTCTGGTAGCTCGTCAGGCTCATAACCTGAAGGTCCTTGGTTCAAATCCAAGCCCCG
>Ga0222714_10000262_pt1 | contig 62935 bp, 62 predicted proteins | sample C33_3DmetaG_FD_165048 | JGI IMG/M metagenome (GOLD analysis project Ga0222714, IMG submission 165048) | Estuarine water microbial communities from San Francisco Bay, California, United States - C33_3D | ecosystem: Environmental > Aquatic > Marine > Unclassified | place: USA: California... | reverse complement strand
ATCCTCTATGTCGCAATGAAGGCATTGGCCATATTGTCTGGTCGCCAATTGCTCAAGGGGCTTTAACTGGAAAGTATCTACCTGGAAAGAAACCACCTAAGGGATCAAGGGCGACTGATAAAAAAGGTGGCGCAAATATGATCTCGCGCTGGATGAAAGATGATGTTTTAACTGCAGTCGAGAAGTTGAAGCCAATTGCAGAGAAAGAAGGGCTTACTCAAGCTCAGTTAGCTGTGGCCTGGGTGCTGCAAAATCCTAATATTTCATCTGCAATCATTGGAGCTACTAAGCCTTCTCAGATTAAAGAAAATGTTAAAGCATCAGGAGTTAAGTTAAGTAGTGAAACGATGAAGGCAATTGATAATGCTCTTGGAAATCTTCCTGAGAGAGATGCTGCAAAAACCGTTAGCCCAAATCCAAGGGCTTAACTAGATTTTCTCGCCCCGCTTAACTTGAGGAAGTGGGGCTCGAAGCCTTCGAATCTGTGTAGAGCGGAGCCAGCCATACATTCCAAGGCCCTTAAGCGTTTCACCAGGAAAACGTGTACTTACCTCGCGCTTGATACGCCTTGAGAGAAAATATCCATCAACAACTGAGAAAATTAGAGCTGAATACATAAGTGCAATCGCAGCAAATTGGATATACATCACTGGGATTAGAGTCATGAATAAAACTAAAACAATAATTGGAAGAAAGAATTCACCAACTGAGCGCCTTGAATCGACATAATTTCTTATGAATCGCCTTACCGGCCCTTTATCTCTTGGAGGAAGCGCATTTTCATCACCGCGCATATAGGCATCACGTTGTTGGGCGCGTAAGACTCGAGCTTGCGCCTTCTGCAATTTCTTAGCCTCTTTATTAGCGGCGGGGGCAAGGCGATTAATCACTCTTGATTGCTCTGCCTCTTTGCGCTTTGGTGTTGGGCGCCCTTTTTTCTCTGCCATGGGCGCTACGGTAGGCCAAGCATTTGATCTAGCGCAATTCGAGCAAATTTAGCTGTCTTAGGCTCGACCTTTATCTGATTAACCACGCGCCCCTTAACTAGAGATTCCATCGCCCAGAGTAGGTGGGGCAGATCGATGCGATTCATGGTGGAGCAGTAACAGACATCTTTATCTAGAAAGACCACAGTCTTATCCGGATTATTAGCTGCAAGGCGCTTAACGAGATTTAACTCAGTTCCAACTGCCCAACTGCTCCCAGCGGGAGATTGAGTAACAGTCTTTATAATCATCTCAGTGCTACCAACAACATCGGCTTTTGAAACAACCTCATACTGGCACTCAGGATGGACTATGACTTTAACGTCAGCAATTTTCTGCCTTACCTGCTCAATATTTTCAACTGAGAAACGACCATGAACCGAGCAGTGGCCTCGCCATAAAATAACTTTGGCAGAAACAAGCTCGGCATCACTTAGCCCGCCGTTAACTTTCCAAGGATTCCAAATAACACAATCGCTAAGTTTTAGCCCAAGTTTTAATACTGCAGTATTGCGACCAAGATGTTGATCGGGAAGAAAGAAGACTTTCTCTCCTCTTTCAAAAGCCCATTTCATAGCTCGCTCTGCATTGGATGAGGTGCAGATAGTTCCGCCATTTTCCCCAGTAAATGATTTAATCGCGGCAGATGAATTCATATAGGTAACTGGAATTGTTTTCCCTGCAATGCCTAACTTCTCAAAGACTTTCCAGGCTTGATTAACTTGATTAGCTGCTGCCATATCGGCCATCGAACAACCAGCGGCAAGATCAGGAAGAATTACAGCTTGATTTTCTGAGGTGAGAATATCTGCGCTCTCTGCCATAAAGTGAACTCCGCAGAAGATTATGTTCTCTGCCGATTGATTATCTGCAGCTGCTTGAGCTAATTTAAAAGAGTCTCCGGTGATATCTGCAAAATCTATTACTTCATCTCTCTGATAATGATGGCCCAAAATCATTGCACTTTTGCCTAAGGCTGCTCGAGCCTTCTTGGCCCGCTCAACTAGATGAGGATCACTTGATGCTGGAAGCTCACCGGTGCAGGAGACGCCACGCTCGCTAGAGAGGTCTGAGCCTTTTCCTAGAAGAAGGAGATCAGTGATTGAGGCCATGGCTTCATTATCTCGCGAAAGTTCGCTGCGTGTGCGCTAAAGTATGGCTCTAAGAAGTTTACGAGCGAGGAAGAGATATATGAGCACTGAGACCAAGACTGAAGGCATCAAACTATCCAGCGAGGCTGCAGTAAAAGTTGCCTCCCTTCTAGCTCAAGAGGGTAGAGATGATTTAAGTCTTAGAGTTGCAGTACAACCAGGTGGTTGCTCAGGTCTTCGCTACCAGCTCTATTTCGATGATCGCTCACTCGATGGCGACACGGTAATGACATACGGAAGCGTCAAGGTAGTCACCGACAAGATGAGCACTCCATATCTAATGGGAGCAACTATTGATTTCGTTGACACCATTGAGAAGCAGGGTTTTACAATCGATAATCCAAATGCTGGCGGATCATGCGCCTGCGGCGATTCCTTTAACTAAGACTGAAACTAACTTCTTAAGGCCTTGCCTATTGTGGGCTGGCTTTAGAGTTATTCGATAATTTCCATTTTCGCTATATCCCATCGCTGTTAAAACATGGCTAGGGGAGAGCGGTCCTGAGCCACAGGCAGAACCTGCATCAATTAATATCCCTTGGGCTTCAACTTTCCGTAGCACCTCTTCGCTATGGGTTCCTGGAATAACAAAGGCTAGAAACCTTGGGTCACAATTAACGCCATCTCCTGCAATCTTTATATCTTTAATCTGGCTTAAGAGCTCTTCTCTAATAAAGGAATTTAGCTCAGTTAACTTAACAAAATCTTCTCTTGCTCTCTTTGTCCAATTCTCTAGAGCAACAGCAGTTGCAAGAAGCAGTGGCTTTGAAAAAGATCCATAGACCCGTCTCTTATCAATTATCGGTCCTGGGTTTTGCCACCTGCCGCTATTGGCAATTCCAACTAGAGCAATTCCGGAGGGGCCACCAAAGTATTTCGGATCCCAGATCGCACTATCCCAATTATCGGGAAGGTTTGATAGGGGATAGGCAGAGCTCATATCAGCAAAAACTGCAGTTTTATCTGAAGTTTTTGGAGCGTTTTGAATTACGCCAGTTTCTCTATTAACGGCTTGAAAGCTAAGGGTTGCCTCTCTGCTGCTATCTACTTGAAAATCAACAATTCCTTTGGAATCAACGCTCTGTTCAAGAACTTCTCCACCTCTTGCTTGATGTTGCCTTGCAAAGGCGTGGATTACTTGGCGATCAACTGTTGAGTAGATGAATTTGGATTTGTTCTCAGTTAATAACCCTGCCAAAGCGCATTGAAATCCAAAACCTAACTCTCCAACTATCTCAAGCTCACTACTTGCGATACCAAGATGAGAGGCGATTGATTCCTTTGCTTCATTTATCAAATTTCTTAATTGAGCCGAATTTCTATGGATTTTCGCAGGATCAAACCAAGCAGAATCAAAGAGTTCAAGTAAATGTTGGCGCGCCATGGGCTCAAGAGGCAACTCACTCTGAAAGTCATCCTCTGGGGCGATATCTGTGATGGGCAACACCCTTAGAAACCTACCCCCTAATGGGCGCAGATGCGAGGCGCAAGTATTCTTATCCCATGCTTGCTCTTAAAAAACTTGCCCTGGCAGCCTCTTTGCCGTTTCTGGCTGGTTGTTCCAATGAAGAGCTAACTGGAATTGGATATCGCGGGGGAGTCACCAGCGTCAACGAGGCATCTTTTGCACTCTGGCAATGGGCTTGGCTAGCCGCGGCAGTTGTGGGCGCCTTTACTCTGATTTTAATTCTCTGGCCCGTATTTTTTCATCGCAAAAAAGAAGGCGAGGGATTTCCAAGGCAATTTCAATATAACATTCCAGCAGAGGTTGCTTATACCGTTATTCCATTCATTATCGTCGCCGTTCTCTTTGGATATACCGCTAAGGCAGAAAATGAAATTGTTGCGCTATCTCCACAGAGCAGCACTGAGCTTCACGATGTAACAGTTAACGGCTTTCAATGGTCATGGCAATTCACCTATAAAGAGGCTGGCCAAGGAACCACAGTTACTGGAACTCCTGGCCAACCGCCGGTGCTCTATATGCCGCTAGGTGAGAAAGTTAGATTTACTTTTACCGCATCTGATGTGATCCACTCATTCTGGGTTCCTGATTTCATGATTCAGATGCAAAACATTCCTGGAGTAACTAATCAACTGGAATTTACTGCCAATGAGTTAGGCGAGTATCGAGGATTTTGCAATATCTTATGTGGAAGGCAGCACTCGCAGATGAGGTTTACCGTAAAGGTAGTTACACCGAGTGAGTATGACTCTTATATCCAATCTCTCAAAGCTGAGGTGAACTCGTGACCACTTATGCCACTCGCACTCTAGCCTCAGATGAGATGCCAGAGGCTCCTAAGCCAATGAGCAAAGGCAAACTGGCAGTCAAGATATTAACCTCTACTGATCACAAAGTAATCGGTTATCTCTATCTGGGAACATCGTTTGCTTGGTTCCTAATTGGCGGGATTTTGGCACTTCTTTTAAGAGCTGAGTTAACTCGACCAGGGATGCAGTTTTTAAGCTCTGAGCAATATAACCAAGTCTTTACTATGCATGGCACCATCATGTTATTGATGTTTGCAACCCCGCTCTTTGTTGGCTTTGCGAATGTGATTATGCCACTTCAAATTGGAGCTGCCGATGTGGCATTCCCAAGAATGAACATGCTCTCTTATTGGCTCTATTTATTTGGTGGAATTGTTGCCTTTGCAGGCTTTCTAACCCCTGGGGGAGCAGCAAGCTTTGGATGGACTGCATACGCGCCGTTATCAAATGATATTTATTCACCAGGAATTGGCGCAGATCTCTGGATTATGGGTCTTGCTGTTAGTGGACTTGGAACAATTCTTGGCGGAGTTAACTTTGTAACAACAATTTTCACAATGCGCGCTCCAGGAATGACTATGTTTAGAATGTCGATTTTCTCTTGGAACGTTCTACTAACTTCCATTTTGGTGCTCATTGCCTTCCCACCACTTGCTGCAGCGCTACTTGCTCTTGAGTCAGATCGCCTATTTGGTTCACTCATCTTTGATCCGGCAAATGGCGGAGCGATGCTCTGGCAACATCTCTTCTGGTTCTTTGGCCATCCCGAGGTTTATATCTTGGCGTTGCCATTTTTTGGAATTGCGAGTGAAATTTTCCCAGTATTTAGCAGAAAACCAATCTTTGGATATAAAGGCCTAGTAGCTGCAACGATTGCCATCGCTGCTCTATCGGTTGCGGTTTGGGCCCACCATATGTACACCTCAGGGCAAGTCTTATTACCGTTCTTTTCATTTATGACTTTCTTAATTGCTGTTCCAACGGGTGTGAAATTCTTTAACTGGATTGGCACTATGTGGCGGGGCTCTCTCACCTTTGAAACTCCGATGATTTGGGTCATTGGTTTCTTAGTTACCTTCCTTCTTGGCGGCTTAACTGGTGTTATTTTGGCTAGCCCGCCGCTTGATTTTGCAGTATCTGCCTCCTACTTTGTTGTGGCCCATTTCCATTACGTTCTCTTTGGAACTGTGGTTTTTGCGATGTTTGCCGGATTTTATTTCTGGTGGCCAAAGATGACGGGCCGAATGCTCAATGAAACTCTCGGAAAGATCCACTTCTGGACCCTCTTCTTGGGTTTCCATACGACTTTCTTGATTCAACACTGGCTAGGAATTAAGGGCTTTCCACGTAGGTATGCAGATTATCTAGCCACTGATGGTTTTACCTGGATGAATATGGTTTCAACACTTGGTTCAACCCTGCTAGCAATATCTATGATTCCATTCGCTATAAATGTCTGGATAACTCGCAAGTCTCCAAAAGTTGAAAGCAATGATCCATGGGGCTATGGCTCATCACTTGAGTGGGCTACAACTTGTCCGCCGCCAAGACATAACTTCCTTCGCATGCCTGAGATTAGATCTGAGCGTCCAGCCTTTGACCTTAATCATCCAAATCACTCCAAGATTGAAGGCCACTAAATGAAGGTTGGCTATCGCTTATTTCTATTCCTCTTTGTCTTTTATGCAATTGTGGGAGGGGTTTATTGGTATTTAGGTGGCGAGCCGCTAGGAATTACTGCAGTCCTGTTATGCGCAGGCCTTGCCCTAATTATTGGTTATTACTTCTGGTTTATCGATAGAAGATCTGGCGGAGTACTTCCGGAAGATAATAATGATGGACTCATCTCAGATGGTGCAGGCGAGCTTGGTTTTTATAGCCCCCACTCTTGGTGGCCACTTCCAGTGGGACTTGCTGCCACTGCTGCGGGAGTGGGATTAATTGTGGGATGGTGGTTGACACTTATTGCGGTTGGCGCGCTAATAGTTTCGGTTATGGGATTTGTCTTAGAGTATGAAAAACCATCTGCATCGAGCCACTAATGGAGAAAATTAGGGCAGAGATAGTAGATACTGGCATTGAGCTTTTCTATAAAACCCAGTTAGAGATTAAAGCGCCAGCCAAAGTTATTTTTGATCTCATTGCTGACCCCAAAAATCATCAAAAAATCGATGGCTCAGGGATGCTAAAGGGCGAACTCAAAGCTCCAGATCGGCTTCATCTTGGAGCTAGCTTTGGGATGAAGATGAAATATGTTATTCCCTACATTATCAAGAATCATGTAGTTGAGTTTGAAGAGAATAAATCTCTTGCCTGGCGCCATCTGATGCATAATGTATGGCGCTATGAGCTTAAAGAGCTAGATCCAAAAACTACACTTGTTATCCAAACTTGGGATGGCAGAAAAGCAAGATCTAAATGGTGGGTAAGTGATTCCTATAAATGGGCGCCAAGGGCGATGGCTAAAACCCTGGTTAGATTAAAGGAATTGGCAGAGAAGAAAGTCAGCTAAATAAAAGCAAGACAAAAACTAGTGGTGTCCGCCTTCGAGCTCTTTAACATCATTTGCTGTTGGTTTAGCAATCTGCTCTGCTTGAGAGCGAGATAGACGAGAGCGAATTTTTGATCGGATGGCCTTTGGATTTCTAACGCCATATTCATTGCTTAGGTTTGCCTCTAGCGCTGGCAATTGCTCATGCTGGGTTAGAAGGTATGCCTTCTCTGGAGTTAAGGGTTCATGGACTTCAATAAATTCTCCATGAGGCAGCATTACAAGTCGGCCAGTTTCCTTGCCGTGGAGCACAAGCTCGCGATCAGCTCTCTGTAGTGATAGACAGATTCGCTTGGTAATGACAAAGGCAAGTGGTGGCAGAACAATTACGCCGATACGAGAGAACCACATAATCTGATTAATTGATAGATCAAAGTGAGTGGCAAGGAGATCATTACCGCCGTTAATTAGCGTGACCAACATAAAGGTAATAGACATCGCTCCAAGAGCAGTTCTGTTAGGTGCATTCCTTGGACGATCTAGTAGGTGATGTTCGCGCTTATCTCCAGTTATCCAACTTTCAATAAATGGATAGAGCGCCATTCCGGTGAAGATGATTCCCGGAATTATTAAACCTGGAATCAAAATATTTAATGAGAGCGTGTATCCAAAGATATATGCCTCAAGTGGTGGAGCCATACGAACCAAGCCATCAAGCCATCCCATATACCAATCGGGCTGCGAGCCTGCGCCGATTTGTCCTGGGTTATAAGGCCCATAGATCCAAATTGGATTAATCGATGCCACAGCGCCAAGGAAGGCTGTTACGCCAAAGACGATGAAGAAGAAGCCGCCAGCCTTGGCCATATAAGTAGGCATTAGGGGATAGCCAACAACGTTCTTCTCAGTTCTTCCAGGGCCAGGATATTGAGTGTGCTTCTGATACCAAACGAGCATTAAGTGCACGGTAATAAGAGCTAGGAAGATTCCTGGCAGCAAGAGAATATGAACTACATAGATTCTCTGGATAAACATCTCACCTGGGAAAGCTCCGCCAAAAATAAAGAACGATAGATATGAACCCAAAACCGGGATAGCTTGAATAATTGCTTCTGCAATTCTAATTCCAGTTCCAGAGAGAAGATCATCTGGAAGTGAGTAGCCAAGGAATCCTTCAACAATTCCAAGAGTTAATAGTCCAACTCCAATGATCCAGTTGAATTCTCTTGGTTTTCTAAATGCTCCAGTGAAGAAAACACGCATTAGGTGAGCAACCATTGCTGCCATAAAAATGAGCGCTGCCCAGTGATGAATCTGGCGCATTAATAGCCCACCTCGAACATCAAAGGAGATGTGAAGGGAAGAGGCATAGGCCGCGCTCATCTTCAAACCAGAGAGCGGTTGATAGGAGCCTTCATACTCAACTTCGCGCATTGATGGGTCATACCAGAAAGTTAAGAAGGTTCCAGAGAGCAATAAAATAATAAATGAGTAGAGAACAATCTCACCGAGCATAAATGACCAGTGATCTGGGAAAACTTTAGTTAGAGTCTTCTTAAGCCACTTAGCAGAGCCAGTACGTTCATCGACGTAATTGGCTACTTGGCCAGCAACTCTCTCTCTTGCGCTCATTACTTATTCCGCCCCCAGAAACTTGGTCCAACTGGCTCACTAAATGGCTGCTTTGCCGCTAGATAGCCTTGGCTATCAACTGTGATGGCTAATTGTGGCAGGGGTCGGGCAGATGGTCCAAAGATAACTTTTGCAGCTCTTGTCACATCAAAGGTTGATTGATGACATGGACAGAGTAGATGCTTTGTAGTCTGCTCGTAGAGTGCTACCGCACATCCCATATGTGAGCAGATCTTTGAAAAAGCGATGATTCCTTCATAAGTCCATGAAAGGCGCTCAGCATCCAAGTTAAATTCTTCAGGGCGGATACGGATCAAAAGAACAGAATCCTTTGCGATGTCATCTAAGTGGCGAACTTTCCCGGCAGGTAGTTCAGGTTGAACTTGAGCAACACCGCCAACCTCAAGATCTGAGGGGCGAATCGGGCGATCTCCTGGATCGGTGACAAGTCTGGTTCCAGATTTCCAATTTGTCTCTTTCTGGTCATTACCTGGAAGTGGTCCAAGGTCTCCAAGAAGCAGAACAGGAGAGATGCCAACTAGACCAAGTGAGAGCAGCATCGTTCGCTTAATAAAGGGGCGGCGACCAAGGCCTGCCTCATTTGCGCGGTCTTTAACCGTTGAGACAAAGTCCTCGCGATCTTCATCTTTGGAGCGCTGTTCTTTGCGGTAATCAATTACCTCGTGATCTGGCATAAGAGTCTTTGCCCAATGCACTGCCGCCATACCAATAAAGAAGAGCGCCATTGCAAGACCAAGGCCCAAAAATAGTTGATGGGCATTTGTGCTTCCTAGTACTGGAACAAAAATAAAAGCATCTTCATCAATTCCTAAGTAAGCGTATACAAATAGCAAAGTGCCTAGTACTGAGAAGAGAAATAAAATTCCAACTTGTCGCTCTGCCTTTTTTGCAGCCTTAACATCAACATCTGCTTTGCGATGAATATGCTCTGGAAGTCCTGGGTCAGAAAGTGGGGCTAACTCTTTGCTCATCTATCTACCGAGCCTTTGCTGTTAGCCATACTGCCACGCCAATTAATAGACCAAGTCCTAATACCCAGCCAACAAGACCTTCAGTGACTGGGCCAACTCGACCAAGTGCTGCGCCGCCAAGTTGTGGCTCTGTCTCAGCATGTTTGATCCATTTGATAACTGAGAGTTTTTCTTGTGGAGTCAAAATAGTTTCAGAGAAAACTGGCATAGCCTGCGGGCCAGTGATCATCGCTTCATAAATATGTTTTACTTCAACTCCCATAACCGTTGGGGCATATTTTCCTTGGGTGAGCGCTCCACCTTGTCCAGCTAAGTTATGACACATTGCGCAGTTATTTCTAAATAGCTCGCCGCCCTGCGCCATATTTCCATCGCGCTCCCAAGCAAGCTCTTCATTGGTGACAGCAGCTGGTCCAGGGGCTAAAGATGCGACATAAGCGGCTAAAGCAGCAACTTCTTGATCGTTATAAACCGGCTCCTTTCTAGCAATCTGCTGACTCATATCAGCAACTGGCATACGCCCGGTTGCTACTTGAAAATCAACAGAGGCAGCTCCAACGCCAATTAGTGATGGACCAACTCCAGCGCCCTCTGCATTTAAGCCATGACAGGAGGAGCAACCACGAGCAAATATCTCTTTACCTTCAGCGATTAAAGTGGCTTTGTCGGATTGTGAAAGTGTGGCCTGCTCTGTAACTGCTTGCGCAGCGCTATAGGTAAGTCCGGCAAAAAGTAGTGCGCCTAGTAGAAGTAACGGGCCAGCAAATCTATGGCGTCGATACTTTGAAATAAATCTCATCTATGCCACCAGATAAATCGCCGAGAATAAAGCAATCCAGACAATGTCTACAAAGTGCCAGTAGTAAGAAACAACGATCGCTGTCGTTGCTTGTGAGTGGCCAAAGCGACGAGCTTTAGAGACTCGAATCATTACGATAAGAAAGGCAATCAGACCACCAGTTACGTGAAGGCCATGAAACCCAGTTGCTAGATAAAATACTGAACCATAAGCAGCAGACGAAATGGTTAAACCTTCATGAACTAGTTCTGCATATTCATATACTTGTCCGCCAATAAAAAATGCGCCCATAACAAATGTCAGAGCAAACCATTCCCGCATTCCCCATTTTGAAAGTTGTAGTAGGGACCCCGTGCGTGCATTTTGAAAACGCTCAGCTGCAAAGACGCCGAACTGGCAGGTTACCGAGGAGAGAACTAATACAGTGGTGTTAAGGGCGGAGAATGGAATATTCAACATCTCCACGCCCTGACCCCAGATAATAGGGCCTTGCACAGATCGAGTTGTGAAATACATAGCAAAGAGAGCGGCGAAGAACATCAACTCACTTGAGAGCCAGACGATGGTTCCAACAGCAACGATATTTGGGCGATTCAATCTAGGTGGTGTGGAGACTGCGCTACTCATAGAGGGGATTATTCCTGAAATGAGGGCAATACCCTCTCTTTGAAGGGGTAAATAAGATAGGTATAGCGGTGAAACGCATCACGGGATATTGGCTCAGATTGAGCGAAGGGATAAGTCAGTAAACCCCTAGAATTACCTTAATTATGGAGACCAGCCAGAAAACCCTAAAAATCGCGCTTTACTCAGATGATTCAAGCGTACGATCTAGCGTAATAACCGCTCTGGGTAAGCAAATCTCTCCAGATCTAGGCGCTCATAAGATTCTAGAATTTGCTACCGCTAAGGCCTTACGAATGGCTGTCGATTCTGGTGCGAATTTTGATCTCTTTATTCTTGATGGCGAAGCAGTCCCTGAAGGCGGGCTGGGGGTTGCAAAACAATTAAAGGATGAAGTCTTTAATTGCGGCGTAGTTATCGTCTTGGTGGCACGAAGTTCTGATGCCTGGCTTGCTGGTTGGTCTAGAGCAGAGGGAGTCATTACTCATCCGATTGATCCCTTTACTCTTGCAAAAAATGTTGCAGAAATTCTTGCTAAAAATCCAGTTGCTTCTTAAGTAAGAGCTAGAGCGATCATGGACCTCACTGTTTCTTGGGATGAGATAGTTGAGAAATTAACAGCTAAGCAAGATTTATCTGACCTGGAAATTACTTGGGCAATGGCTCAAATTCTTGATGGCCTTGCAACTAATGATCAGATTAAGAGTTTTCTCCTCCTGCTAAAGGCAAAAGGCGAGAAGCCAAGTGAAGTTAGAGCCCTTGTTGATGTGATGTATCAAAGAGGTGTAGCAATTGATATCCCTGATCGCGCTGTCGACATAGTGGGAACTGGGGGAGATGGCGCATCTACAATTAATATATCAACAACTGCTGCCATCATCACAACCGCTGCAGGAGCAAGAACGATTAAGCATGGCAACCGCGCAGCAAGTTCAAAGAGTGGAGCAGCAGATTTATTAGAGGCCCTTGGAATTGATATCTCTCTCGGGGCTAAGCAGGTCCAGGAGTGTGTAAGAAAAATTGGAATTGGTTTTGCATTTGCCCCGGTCTTCCACCCTGCAATGAAGAATGCAGCCAGTGCAAGGAAGGAGCTAGCGACGCCCACAATTTTCAACATTCTTGGCCCGCTTGCCAATCCCGCAAAGCCAAAGGCGGTGGCTATTGGCGTTGCTAGAGCTGAGTTATTAGAGCTTGTTGCAACAGTTCTCGCCGAGCGCGATTGCGATGGTTTTATCTTTAGGGGCGATGATGGCTTAGATGAAATTTCGCTCAGTACAACCAGTGCGGTTTATCAGATAAATAAAGGCGAGATAAGCAAGGAGATTTTTGATCCAAGCGAGCTAGGCCTGGAACGAATCGGTATAGATGAGTTAAGAGGCGGTACACCTAGCGAAAATGCGGATATCACAAGAGCTATTTTTGCTGGCAAAGGTGGTCCTTATCGCCAAGCAGTTTTACTAAATGCGGCAGTTGCAATTGCAGCATTTAAGGCAGATTTTCATCTAGGTATTACCCAGCAATTTGCGAATGGATATACCTTGGCAAAACAAGCCGTTGATTCCGGAGCAGCAGCTCAATTAGTTGAGCGCTGGGCAAATCTATCTACCGAATTAGCAAAATCTTCCTTATAGCTATTTGCGCCAACTTGAGCTCTAACCTTTTCAATCTCTGATCTAGCTGCTGCTGAGCCAAAAGTTGGAAGGGCCCAGATGCCATCGATTTCGACAATTCGAATTCCTTCTTGATTCAAATAACGAAGCAGAACCTCTACTTCTTCATGATGACTGGCGGGCAATATTTCGCCATTATCGATTACTACCTCAGCTGTTAATTTCAAGGATTCAATAACATCTTTGTAATTATCACTCTTTGCGGTAGCGCTCGCAGCTAATTTGCCATGGCGAATAACAACAAATTCCCAAGTATCAATAGAGGTAGCAATCGCTGTGATTAACTCCTTGACTCTAGTTAAACTTCTAATGCTCTGCGCTCTAGCACTTCCTCTAATAAGAGCTCCTAAACGATTTCGCACCTCAGCAGCTTCTTCAAAACGTTCTTGATTTGCCAGTTCCTTCATCCGCTCATTAAGAGAGTTAAGTATGGGGCGAGAGTCGATATGCAAGCTTTGGTGAATTGCTGTTACATGTGATGAGTAAGAATCTATTGATTCCTGGCCAATACAAGGAGCCCCGCAACGTTTCATATCGAATAAAGCACATGGACTTGCACTTTTCATTGAAGATAAGGTGATTCTTGGTTTGCACTGTCTTATCTGAGTTACTTCATAGAGCGCCTCTATTGCTCGCGCTGATTCATCTCGGCCATTAAAGGGCCCTGCCCAACCGCTCTCATCATCAAGCCCCTTAGCCCCTCTTATTGCAACTAACCTTGGGAAAGCCTCTTTAGTCAGCTTGATCCATAACGACTTTGCTTGAAATTTAGAACGTCGATTAAAGCGAGGCTGTTTCTCACAGATCAGCCTTAGCTCTCTTACCTCTGCTTCGATTATGGTGGCTGTTTGAATTACATCAAGAGAGTGGGCAAGTGAGATCATGTCGTGAATTCTTTTTCGAGTCTCAGCTGCGGTGAAATATGAGCGAACTCTATTTCTCAAATTTCTTGTTGTTCCTATGTAAAGCGGTATCCCAGCTTCATCTCGAAAGATATAAACCCCAGGCGTATTTGGAAGGCCCTCGGCTAAATACTTCTTACTTCTCTGGGCGCTAGTAACACGAGCGCTGAAGGACTTCAACTCCTCTAAAGTTTTTACGCCGTAGCTTCCAAGTCGATCAAGGATGCCATGGAAGACATCAACGGTTGCCCGAGCATCTGAAAGCGCTCGGTGATCTGGATTAGTTGTTGCGCCAAAGAAAGTTGAGAGGGTAGAGAGCTTGCAATTTGGAGCTTCATCTCTTGTCACCACATATCTTGCAATTTTTGCTGTATCTAAGACTTGATAAGAAGGCCAGGAAATTTCAAGCTTTGCACAAGCTGCCTTTAGAAAGCCAATATCAAAAGGAGCGTTATGAGCCACCAGAACGCTATCTTTACTTGAGCCAACAAATTCTAAAAATGAGAATATTGCTTCGCCTAATTTTGGCGCTTGAATAACCATTGCATCAGTGATGCCGGTTAGCACTGTAATAAAGGGCGGAATAGGACTTTCTGGGTTTACCAGAGTCTGAAATTCACCAACTATTTCACCCGCCCTAACTTTCACTGCGCCAATTTCGGTAATTGCGGCGCTGTTATGAGAGCCGCCGGTGGTCTCTAGATCGACAACTACAAAAGTGGTTTCATAAAGGCGCGGTGAGATCTCATCAAAACTTGGCTGGAAAGCCGAAGTAAATTGGCTCTCCTGCTCAGATTTCATGGAGCAAAGATAGATGGGATTAATGACATTTAGCCTGATTAACTTTAGGGTGCGCATATGGCCATTGAAGGAGCGCCCCAAGGTTGGTTATCTGACTATCGGGCTAAGGGCTCTGGATCAAATGCTGATGTTGGAGTTCTTCTAGTCCATGGCTTTACTGGATCTCCAGCATCGATGCGACCTTTCGCACATTTTCTCAACGAAAAGGGATATCAAGTCTCAGTTCCTGTAATCCCCGGACATGCCAGTAGATGGCAGGATCTAAATAAAGTGCACTGGTCTAGTTGGGCTCAAAAAGTTGAGCAGGAGCTTGTCGAGTTAAAGAAAACTTGTAGGAAGGTATTCATAGTTGGCTTATCAATGGGTGGCGGAAACAGTCTTTATGTCGCAGCAGATCACCAAGATAAAGTTGATGGAATTGTCCTGGTAAATCCAATGATTCATATACCAGGCCTGCAAATCAAATTTGTTTCGATTATCTCTAAGGTGCAAAAATCTCGCGCCTCGGTTGGAGATGACATTAAAAAACCTGGCGTAACTGAATGGGGTTATGACGCCCTGCCTATCAAGGGAGTAGCTCAACTATATAAATATCTAAAACTCGCTAGAAAGCGCCTGCCCAGAATAAAGACGCCTGTATTACTCTTTCATAGCGTTGATGATCACACCCTTGATGTTTCCAACACTGAGATAATTCTAGAAGAGATTGGTTCAAGCGATAAGCAAAGAATTGAACTTCTAAATAGTTATCACGTTGCAACTCTTGATTATGATGCTCATATTATTTTTGAAAATACGCGATTATTTATCCAAGAAACAAGCAAATGAGCCAAAATCCATTCCTAGCTAAGTCAAACCTTGAGTATGAATTGCCGCCATTTGCAGCGATTTCAGAAGCGGATTATCTGCCAGCCTTCTATGCCGGAATGGATGAACAGCTAGCAGAGGTTGAAAAGATCACTAGCCAAGCTGAAGTTACTTTTGAAAATACCTTGGTAGCCCTTGAGGCAAGTGGGGGAATTTTAAGTAGAGTGGCTGCTGTTTTTTACAATAAATCTTCAAGTGATACCAATGAAGCGATAGATAAAATTGAAGCAGAGATTGCTCCAAAGCTTGCAGCTCACTCCGATAAAATCAAGTTAAATCAGAAGCTCTTTGCTCGAATTACTCATCTGGTGGATTCAGGACTTGATCTAAATAGCGAAGATGCATGGCTTCTAAAGAGGTATCACCGCGACTTTCTCCATGCTGGAGCTGGGCTATCAGATTCCCAGCGCGAGGAGATTAAGAAGATAAATGAAGAGCTATCCACTCTTCAAACTGAATTTAGTAAAAAGGTTTTAAGTGAGACAAATGATTTAGCTATCTTTGTCGATGATCTTAAGGAGCTAGATGGCCTCTCAGAGAATCAGATAAAAGCCTGTAAAGCAGCGGCAGATGCGCGAGGTATTCAAGGCAAATACATGATTGGCGCAGTCAATTTTACCGGCCATCCACTTCTGCGCTCACTAAAGAATCGTGAACTAAGAAAAAAGGTTATGCAAGCATCTCTAAGTAAGGGTCTTCGTGGAAATGACTTTGATACCAGGGAAGTTCTTTTAAAGATGGTCGAGTTAAGAGCAAAACGGGCTGAGATATTTGGTAAGGAAAGTCATGCTCAGTATTCGCTCTCCGAGCAGACAGCTGGCTCGCCTGAGAAAGTTCATTCAATGCTTAGAAAGATTGCTCCTGCTGCTCTTGCAAATGCTAAAGCTGAGGGCAGAGATCTTGAGCGGCTAGCTAAGCTAGATGGCATTGAAAAACTAGAGAGTTGGGATTGGGATTACTACACCGAGAAGGTAAGAGCTGAGAAGTACGATCTTGATACTTCCTTGATGAAGCCATACTTTGAACTGGAGAGCGTTTTATTTAAAGGCGTCTTTTTCTCTGCTGGCAAACTTTATGGAATGAGCTTTAAAGAGCGCCCAGATCTAGTTACTTACCACCCAGAGGCGAGAGCTTTTGAAGTCTTTAACGAAGATGGCTCAAAGATTGGCCTCTATATCGCTGATTTCTACACTAGAGACTCTAAGCGAGGTGGGGCTTGGATGAACTCTTTAGTTAAGCAGAGCCACCTACTTAATCAACTCCCAGTTGTCGTAAATAACTTGAATATTCCAAAGCCACCAGAGGGGGAGGCAACCCTTCTTACTCTTGATGAAACAACTACTCTCTTCCACGAATTTGGCCATGCTATCCACGGACTATTATCGAATGTGAAATATCCCAGGTTTTCAGGAACAGCGGTGCAGCGAGACTTTGTTGAGTTTCCTTCCCAGGTTAATGAGATGTGGATCCTTGATCCCCAAATCGTTGATAACTATGCCCGCCATTACCAAAGTGGGGAGCGCCTGCCGCAGAGCTGGATAGATAAACTGGAAGAATCATCAACCTTTAATGAGGGCCATGCCACAACTAGCTACATGGCTGCAGCGATCCTTGATCTTGCTTGGCACTCGCTTTCATCAGATGAAGTTGTAAGCGATGTTGAAAAATTTGAAGCAGAGGCGATAGAAAGTTACGGCCTTGCCTATGATTGCGTTCCAACAAGGTATCGCTCTTCCTACTTCTCTCACATTTTCGCTGGGGGATACTCTGCTGGTTATTACGGCTATATCTGGGCAGAGGTCTTTGATGCCGATACTGGCGAGTGGTTTAAGGAAAATGGTGGTTTAACTCGAGAGAATGGCGATCACCTCAGAGGCAAACTTATGAGCCAGGGCGGCTCTATTGATTCTCTAGAGATGTTTAGAAATTTCAGAGGTAGAGATGCAGTTATTGAGCCGCTATTAAAACGTAGAGGGTTAGTAAGTAATGCTTGAGGCAATATTTCTTGGAATTATTCAGGGCTTAACTGAGTTTCTTCCTGTCTCATCAAGCGCCCACATTCGAATCTTCGGTGAATTCTTGCCTTCGGCGGCAGATCCCGGGGCAACCTTCACAGCGATAATGCAGATTGGAACAGAGATAGCGGTTCTCATTTATTTTAGGGCTGATATTGCAAGGCTCATCTCTGCATCTTTTAGTTGGCTTATAAGAAGAGGTGAATTGGTGGGCAGCGAGAGAAGCGATGCGCGTCTATCAGCGCTAATTCTTTTGGGCTCTCTTCCTATATTTTTCTTAGGATATTTTGGCCAGGAGTATATTCGTCAGAATTTTCGTTCCCTCTATCTAATTGCAGCCACATTAATCATTTTCGGCCTTCTACTTGGCGTGATGGATCACTATGGCAAGAAGATGAAAGACCTTGATGCTTTGGGTGCAAGAGAGGGCATTGCCTATGGAATTGCGCAATCACTTGCTCTTATTCCAGGGGTCTCTCGCTCTGGCGCAACAATTGCTATGGGAAGAGCTCTGGGATATAAAAGAGAGGCAGCGCTTCGATACTCCTTTTTACTAGCGATACCTGCAGTTCTAGGCAGTGGAGCATTTGAGCTCTTCAACTCACTTTCAAGGCCATTAAACGCCTTTTCTCCTGGAGAGACTTTTGTTGCAACGGTCACAGCTTTTGTTATCGGATACTTAGTTATCTCTTGGCTAATGAAATACGTTCAAACTAAGAGTTTCATGCCTTTTGTTATCTATCGCGTATTGCTGGGAACTCTCTTGCTAATCTTTCTATCAACAGGGGTAATTACAGCTTAAGAACCTGCAAGTTCATTTCTTCCATTGCTACTAATTGCTATCTCTGATTGTTCAGGGATTGGGCAGGGAGCTCCGTCGCAGCAGTTAGTTTTCATATGGCAATGAGGGCAGAGCCATCTAGTTGCTATCGGGTCATAGGGGCGCTGGCAGAAATCACAGGGCATCTGATTATTGGCGCTCATGACAAAATGATATGCCCCAGATAACGCAAGCCTTGGAAGCGAAGCAGTCTGTCTAAAGAGGGCAAAAAATTTAAGGCAAGTGAGGTCATTGGTTTTTTCTGATCTACTCTCAAAAGTGTTCAATGGAGTTAGCTGCTCCAAATATCTGCCTTGTTGAATAGGCCCGTCCTTCAGAATTTCAAGTAGCATGACGAGGTATGAAACGAGCTGACTGATGTTTCGATTCATACTAAAGCGGGCTCTCCTTGCAATTGCCGGTATCTCTGGATCCTTTGCCTTCATTTATTCGCTAGCTGCAACAATTGGGGACCCTCTGGCAGAAATCCGATTGTCGAACCCGCCAAATTTGGAATATCTACTGTTGGCAACTACGCGAGAGCTTCGTTTAGATCAATCTATCCCCGAGAGATTTATAGGTTGGTATAGCGATGTGTGGCGATCAATCTTCTCGGGAGATTTTACATTAGGAACAGCCTTGAACGGGCGACCTGTCTCAGAGGGCCTATTTACTGCGATAGCTCCAACCTTTGTGTTAGTTAGCATTTCGATTGCGCTCTCGCTCTTTATTGGATCAGCTCTAGGAGTTTTTGTTGCCATCGGTAGATATGGACTTAGAGAGTCACTCTCTAGTTTCATCGCATTTCTTGGTTATGTGTCACCTGTATTCTTTATCGGTCACCTCATGAAGCAGTATGTAGTTGTTGTCATTAACGATGGGGCAAATAAATTTACAGATTGGTATGAACCATTGGCGATACTGTCCGGAAGCGCCATTTTCCTCTTTGGCACTACATTCATTTTTCTATCGCATTACTCCCTAGATGATCGAGTTGCCAAAGTGAGGTTTCTTGCTTCGCTTATGATCGCTATCCCATTGATGTCCCTTGCCAATTACCTTCTACCGATTGATACCGATTATCTAGCAATTGCGAAAAACTTCGCTGCTGCTTTAATTCTCTGGATACTGTTCTGGAGTGTGCTCGGAGTTGGCATGTTGCACCGCTTTCGATTCGGCATTCGCTTTGGAACTCTCTGGCTCTTATCTCTAATCATCCAGAGATTGATCTCAATCCTGCCGACATATATGAAGCGTGATGAGATTGCTGGGAGGCCATTTCCGAGCTTTGCTTACGAATCGGTTTGGTATAGCCCACCAGAATTCTGGGTTTCACAATTAGATCGCGTACTTCACTTAGTACTCCCAGCTTCGGCGATAACAATTACGACCGTTGCCATCTACTATCAAGTCACAAAAGCCACAGCGATAGAAACTCTTGAGTCAGATTATGTGAGGATGGCGCGTGCTAAGGGTGTGAATGAAATCGAAGTTTTGGTAAGGCATGTATTTAGAAGTTGCTATCTATCTCTTTCAAATACATTTGTCCCCAATTATCTCTATCTTTTCAACGGGGTGATAATTATTGAATTGGTATTTGGGTGGCAGGGGCTAGGAATATTCCTGATGGATTCTCTCTTCACTTATGATTTAAACCGGCTAATGGGTGGGATATTTGTAATTGGCCTCGCTACCTTCATTGCAATTGTGGGTAGTGATTTACTCAGCAGCCGTATAGACCCACGCATACGAGAAGTTGGCTAGCTGGGTTGGTGGAGGACACAGGGAAACTTCTCGTTGATATGACATTGATCCACTTGCCCTATTGATCGTGAGGGCTGTAAATTCAATCGAAAACAAATTGGAGGGCAGAATGGCAAGAGCTCGGATAACGACCGTAATGCTTAACAGTGAGAATCCAGAAGAGCTCGTGGAATTTTGGTGCAAAGTACTCGGAGTAGAGGCGCACCCCTACGATCACTCGACCGAGCACATCTGGTTGTTCTCAACCCCGGGTGAGAGTTTCAAGCTCGCTTTTCAACGGGTGGCAAAGAAGCATTATGAATCCCAAGAAGTACATATTGACGTTGCAGTAGATGACCTTCAAGAGGCGGAAATGGTTGTCAGACAAAATGGCGGCAGTCACGTAAAGACCTCACGCACTAGTAGTGGATTTGAATGGCGGATCTTGAAGGACCCCCAAGGAAATTCCTTTTGCATCTTCAAAGATTCGGGTCATTAGAACAAACTAGCTAAAGCTTTCGGTGGACGATACTGGGATCGAACCAGTGACCCCTTCCATGTCAAGGAAGTGCGCTACCGCTGCGCTAATCGTCCGAAGTGCGAACTATACATTTTCTGTAAATGTATAGATTCCTAAACTTGGAGGTGGAGACGGGATTTGAACCCGTGTAGCGGGATTTGCAGTCCCGAGCCTCGCCTCTCGGCCACTCCACCAAATCTATTGAATTAATTCTTCACTCTATTCAAGAGAGCGGACGACGGGGGTCGAACCCGCGACCTGAACCTTGGCAAGGTTCCGCGCTACCAACTGCGCTACGTCCGCATCTACTGACCTAAGCCAGCTAGAGGGGGAAATCTATCGCAATTAGAGCCATCTGCCCAAGTCTTATGGAAAATGGAGTCTACTTAAAGCATAGCTTCACGGAGTAAAGATACCTAGCCTTGAGGTAGCGTCATCTTTATGCAACCGCTCTTTTGGATGGGTACTCATCTAGCAAGTGAGCTAGTAGAAACATCTAACGATCTAAATTCATTACGGAAGCCAGGTTTCTGGGTTGTGTTGGGAAGCTTTGAAGGCAATTGGCGCCTTGCAAGGTTTGCAAAGATTGAGCAGAGAAACCTTCCAAAAGCTAAATCAAGTTGGAATGCAATTCCCGATATTAGTTGGCAGAGCACGCTAGATAAGGGGGCTTACTGCTCATATGTTGAAGGAATTAGAGAGAAGATTGCTGCAGGTGAGGTCTATCAAGTAAACGCCTGCCGAGTTCTAAGCGCCGATAACAAGTCAAACCCATCCCTACTGCCGCTAACAGAAAAGATCTTGAAGGAAAATCCAGCGGAGTTTGCAGCATATTTAAATCTTGGCGATATCCAAGTGGCATCAGCATCTCCAGAGCGATTCATATCGCTTAAAGATGGAGTTGCGATCTCCTCACCCATTAAAGGAACTTCAGCAACGGAGGAGTTTCTTGAAAAAGATAGGGCCGAGAATTTGATGATTGTAGATTTGATTAGAAATGATTTAAGTAAAGTTGCGAAGACAGGAAGCGTTACTACTCCAAGGCTGCTTGCCACCGAGGCCCATCCAGGGTTATTTCATTTAGTCTCTGATGTGAGAGCTGAATTATCTCAAGGTAAGGATTTCGTCGACCTCCTTCTTGCGATGAGTCCGCCAGGATCGGTAAGTGGGGCGCCTAAGAGCAGCGCCTTAAAAATAATTGAAGAAAATGAATTATCTCGCGGACCATACTGCGGAGTGATTGGTTTCTCTGACGGCGCTCGAGCAGAGCTTGCAGTTGGAATTAGGATCTTCTGGCAAGGGGAAGATCAGGTTCTCCGCTTTGGAACTGGGGCAGGAATTACCTGGGGCAGCGATAGCGAGCTAGAGTGGGAAGAGACCGAGTTAAAGGCGAGGAAGTTGATAGGGCTAACAAGGTAATGAAAATCTACTTTAATAACTCACTCCGAGATGATTTAGCTCTGCCGGCAACTGGAGGTGGCTGGCTTCTAGGTGATGGGGCCTTTGAATCTCTAAGAACTTACTCTGGGAGAGCTTTTGCGCTGGAGCGACATTTAGATCGACTTGAGCAGACCCTTAACGAATTAAAGATAGTCGCCCCATCTAGAGCTCAATTGGTTCAGGGCGTTGAAGAAACTATTGCAGCTAATCCAGCATCGCCATTTGGCCGCCTCCGTATAACTGTATTGGGTGATGGCAATTGGATGGTTACTCATATTGAATATAAACCTGAGGATAGATTTCTCAAACTCTGCCTTTCGCCAATTAAGCGATACTCGTTAGATCTAACCTCCGGAATGAAAACTATCTCCTATCAAGCAAGCGCAGTTGCCCTACGGCAGGCAGCATCTAAAGGCTTTGATGATGCAATTTTTATAAATGAGCAGGGAGAGGTAATGGAGAGCGCTCTTGCAAACCTGCTCTGGCTTAAAGATGGGCAATGGTTCACCCCTGACTTAAATAGTGGATGCCTTCCTGGGGTAATTAGAGCTCTCCTTGTTGAGAACTTTGGGGTGATCCAGGCGCCCCTTCTAGTAGAGGATTTAGAGAACGTTGATGGCCTAGCTCTAACATCAAGTGTTAGGGAGATAGTTGGGGTGCAAGCTTTTGAAAGCCATCTTTATTCCAACTCTCAGCCAATAGATACATTAACTTCATCTTTTCATAGCTGGATATTGGGTAATCTAGAGCAGTGAATGTAAGACGCCAGATTAAATCCACGCCCTATGGCTCATTGTTATGGCGCGTTTTCATTGGAGTCATTGGTGGATTAGTAACGGTGATTGGTTCAGCTCTTCTCTTTGCGCCAGGTCCTGGACTTCTTGTTCTTCTTGCTGGTCTTGGTATTTTGGCAACAGAGTTTGCTTGGGCATCAAGGGCAATCAAACAGACTAAAGATATTGCAGAGAATTTTTCAGAGAAGATTGGAATCCCGCTCTGGGTTAAATATCTCATTGCCGCACTTCTTACCCTGGCATCTCTGCTTGCAGTTGCAATCTATTACAGCTGAAAACCTATTTCTTAAGGCCTTATCGGCCTAGGCTTTGGTAGCCTGATGTCATGTCGCTTGGTGAGATTGAAATAAGCGTTGATGGCGCATCTAGAAAAGTAGAAGCAGGGCTAAAAGTCACCCAAGTTTTAGAACAGCTCTATCCAGATCAGATGAAGCCTGGAGCAGATGCCATTATTGTCTGCAAGATAAATGGAGAGCTAAAAGATCTCTGGAGTGATTTAGCAGAGGGCGATGTAGTTGAATCGATATCGATTAGCTCAGATGAGGGACTTAGCGTTCTGCGCCACTCAACGGCCCATGTTCTTGCCCAAGCGGTTCAAGATGTTTTCCCAGAGACCAAATTAGGAATTGGCCCTCCTATTAAAGATGGCTTCTACTATGACTTTGATCCAAAGAACCCTTTTACTCCCGATGATCTAATCAAACTTGAATCTGCGATGAAGAAGATAGTTAAGGATGGGCAGAGATTTAAACGAAGAGTAGTTACTGATTCAGAGGCCTTAAGTGAACTATCTGGCGAGCCCTATAAATGCGAGCTAATTAAATTGAAATCATCGGATGCTGCAGATGGAGCTGGCGTTGAGGTGGGACAAGGCGAACTTACGATCTATGACAATCTTGGCAGAGATGGAAAGGCGCTCTGGAGTGATCTCTGTAGAGGGCCTCATCTGCCCTCAACTAAATACATCTCTACCTATAAGTTGATGAGAAGCGCTGGAGCATATTGGCGAGGTTCTGAGAAAAATCCCATGCTCCAGAGAATCTATGGAACCGCTTGGCCATCACAAGAATTACTCGATGGCTACCTACATCTTCTATCTGAGGCAGAGAAGCGAGATCATAGAAAGCTAGGAGCAGAGTTAGATCTCTTCTCTTTTCCTGAGGAGATTGGCTCTGGCCTTGCAATCTTTCACCCAAAAGGTGGAGCAATTCGAATGGCGATGGAGGATTACTCTAGAAAACGCCATGAGGAAGAGGGATATGAGTTTGTCTACTCACCTCATTTAACTAAAGCTGCTCTCTTTGAAAAATCAGGCCATCTTCAATGGTATGCCGATGGAATGTATCCACCGATGATTATGGATGAAGAACACCATAGTGATGGCACAATAAAGAGAGCCGGCCAGCAGTATTACATGAAACCTATGAACTGCCCTTTCCATAATTTGATATATCAGTCCAGCGCTAAGTCTTATAGAGATCTGCCGCTACGTTTATTTGAATTTGGAACTGTATATCGATATGAAAAATCTGGCGTGGTTCATGGCATAACAAGAGCGCGAGGTTTTACTCAAGATGATGCCCATATCTATTGCAGTAAAGAGCAGATGGTTGATGAGTTAGATAGCCTCCTAACATTCGTACTTAATCTCTTGCGAGACTATGGTCTAAATGATTTCTATCTAGAGCTCTCCACTAGAAACCCAGAGAAATCAATTGGTCAGGAGAGTGATTGGAAAGATGCAACTGCTGCTCTTGCAAGCGCTGCTGCCAAGCAGAATCTAGAGTTAGTTCAAGATCCTGGCGGGGCAGCCTTTTATGGGCCAAAGATTTCAGTTCAGGCAAAAGATGCCATTGGCAGAACTTGGCAGATGTCAACGATTCAAGTTGATTTCCAACTTCCAGAGAGATTTGATCTTGGCTATACCGCATCAGATGGATCACGCGCTCGACCAGTAATGATTCATAGAGCTCTCTTTGGTTCAATTGAGCGTTTCTTTGGTGTATTAACCGAGCATTACGCAGGAGCTTTTCCTCCCTGGCTTGCTCCAATCCAGGTTCGAGCGATTCCAGTAGCAGAGGCCTTTAACTCCTATCTTGAAAAGATAGTTGCAGATTTAAAGAAGCTTGGCATAAGAGCTGAAATTGATGCCTCAGATGATCGAATGCAGAAAAAGATTAGAAATGCTCAGAATGAAAAAATTCCTTTTATGATGATTGCGGGAGAAGAAGATGTTAACTCCGGAGCAGTTTCATTCCGCTATAGAAATGGCGAACAGAAAAATGGTATTGCACTCTCTGATGCAATTGCTGAAATTCAATCTGCGATTAGCAATCGAAAGCAGGTTTAACTCTCCATGAGCCCTGAATCAAGTGGGGGAGCAGGCATGCCTGATCGCTGGGAGCGACTCTGGGCTCCACATCGAATGGCATATCTTGCGGGAGAAAATAGACCAAAGGACAACAATAATGTCGCCTGCCCTTTCTGTGAGATTTTAGAGATGAGCGATGAGAAGGCTCTCATTGTGGCAAGAGGTAAAGAGGTTTATGCAGTTTTGAATCTCTATCCTTATAACGCAGGGCATATGCTCATTTGCAGCAATCGCCATGTCGCAGATCTAACTGAGCTAAGCGAAAGTGAACGCAATGAGATGCAGGAATTTACCTCTCATGCGATGAAAGTACTTCGCAAAGTATCAAATTGTGGGGGCTTTAATATCGGTTTAAACCAAGGAGCTCTATCTGGCGCTGGAATTGCCGACCACATCCATCAACATATAGTGCCGCGCTGGTTTGGTGATGCAAACTTCATGCCAATCATTGGGCATACCAAAGTACTTCCAAAATTGCTTAGCCAGACTAGAGATGAAATCTCAGCTGCTTGGTAGTTTCACTTTATTTGGGCTAGATACTCTTTGATTTCGCTAACTCCAATTAATTTAGATTCCATCACTGGAAGTATTGGAACTAAGAGCCCTTGGGAGAAAGAATCAGATTCAAAGGCTGAAAGCTGATCTTCGTACTCAGAGGCGAACTCTTGGATAAGTGATTGAAGCTCGCTATCTGCAATATATCTATTTGCGATAGCGGATGAGTAGTCGTGAACCTCTTTACTCTCTAGCGATATCAAGCCAGTAGGTTCACCAACTTCATCATGTAGGACTAAGTATGGTGTTAGGCCTTGTTCTAGAACTCGATTAACAATGAGCGCAATGTCATCGAAATCAGTTTCACTCATACTTAACTTATTTACAATAACCAATCTTGGAAATTGTCTCTCCATTGCATAATTCCAGAGTTCAATCATCCCTTTGGAGATACCGCTCTTAGCGCTAACCAGAAGCAGTATTGCGCTAACTCCCTGAGTTAACTGCTGAGCAACCTCAATACTTGTCCCCTTGGGATCAAGGGTTGCTACCTTGATATCTCTAGAGAGTAGGGGGGCGAGATTTTCAGCCTCTGCCGAGGCATCTGCTGCCATGAGAATCTGAATGTCGCTACTTTTCTCAGGCGAGATATTGGGTTTGTCCATGGCTAAAGCCTACGATGTACTCAATGATTCAGAATCGATTTAAAGCGCCAGTCACAGCGTTAATTACCCCCAGCTGTAGATTCTTGTTAAGAATTGGGATTACCGCTAATTGGCTGACTTTTATTGGGGCCATTGGCAGCTCAGTCAGCGCTCTCTATTTTTTCTCTAAAGGTGATTTCTTTCTTGGAACTCTCTTGGTCTCACTCTTTGCCTTAAGCGATCTCTTTGATGGAACTATGGCAAGGCTCTCAGAGCAGGGAACAACTAAGTGGGGCGCGCTTATAGATTCAACTCTAGATCGCGCAACAGATGCCGCTATCTATGCTGGAGTGATTTCTTATGCCATATCAAGTGATAATAAGAATTTAGCTCTGCTGGCGCTTCTAGCTTTAATCACCGGCGCTCTCATTCCATATATAAGAGCGAAGGCCGAATCACTTGGTATTGCTTGTAGCGTCGGAATCGCAGAGAGGGCTGAGCGCTTAATAATCATCTTAACTGCAACCGGGCTCTACGGATTGGGAGTTAATATTGCTCTGGCAGGTGGATTGCTACTGATTAATATTTTAGGGCTAATTACTATAGTTCAGCGTTTATTAGTTGTAGCTCGCAGCTAGGAAGAATTGATGATCAAGGATTGGTTAACCTATTTTCTCTATAGCGCGTTATGGAGCTTTGTTAGAGCGCTACCAGAGAAAAGCGCATACTCACTCTTTAGCTCTCTGGCAAAGTTCTCCTATAAAAGAAATGGCAAGAGAGTGCAGAGGCTCCGGCGCAACTACTCTCAAGTTAGACCAGATGCTAGTAAGGCAGAGCTAGAAGATTTAGTTCTTTCAGGGCTTAGATCTGGGATGAGATATTGGTGCGACACCTTCAGGATTTCAGATTGGGATAGAGAGAAGATTTTAAGTAGCGCTAGAAGTATTAACGACAACTTCCTTTTTGAGCCAGTTGCTAGCAAGCGCGGAGTAATAGTTGCTGTTCCACACGCAGGAAATTGGGATCACGCTGGCGCGGTTTTCTGCGCTCAAGGGCTTAAGGTTATTAGCGTTGCTGAGCATCTAAAGCCGGATCGACTCTTTAGAAGGTTTCTAAAGCACCGTGAATCCATTGGACTTCGAATCCTAGATCTCGATGCTGGAGTTATGGGAGAGCTTCGTTCATTTCTAAATCAAGGCGAGTTAGTTGCCCTAGTTGCTGATAGAGATTTAAGTAAGTCAGGAATAGATGTTAATTTCTTTGGAGCAAGAGCAAGGATGCCAGCTGGTCCTGCAATTCTTGCCCTAGAGACAGGGGCCGATTTAGTAACAGTCTTTGTTTCATACGTTGAAGATGGAATCGTTATTGATTGCGCCCCTCCAATAAAGGTTGATAAAAGCGCAGAGCGAAAAGCCGAGATCGCCCGTGTTACTCAAGTATTGGCAAATAGATTCGAGGATGCGATAAAAGCAGATCCAACTTCATGGCATATGCAGCAGCGCATATTCATTGATAGTGATTTCGTGGAGCGAGAATGAAGATCGGATTAATCTCGCCATATGCCTGGGATGTTCCAGGAGGAGTTCAGGCACATATAAGAGATCTTGCTTATCACTATCTAGATCAGGGCCATGAGATCTCTGTTCTGGCTCCGGCAAGTGATGAGAGCTCAATTGTCGAAAACTTTGTAGTGAGCGCTGGAAGGCCAGTTGCAATTCCCTATAACGGAGCAGTAGCAAGAGTTCTCTTTGGTCCAGTTGCCGCATCAAGAGTTAGGCAGTGGGTAGCTGGCGGAGATTTTGATGTTCTCCATCTACACGAACCAGCAATTCCCTCTCTTTCTCTTCTTGCCTGCTCAATTGCCGAAGGGCCACTGGTTGGAACATTTCATGCAGCAGCCCCGCGTCAGAAAGTCACCTTTGCTATCGCGCCATTTCTAGAACCTGTTATTGAAAAACTAAGAGCAAGGATTGCAGTTAGTGAAATTGCTCGAGAAACCCTGCGAATTCATCTAGACACTGATGCTGTAGTCATACCAAATGGAATCAGCGCACACTTCTATGAGAGAGCAGAAGCTAATCCTGCTTGGAGTAGGGAGCTAACCATTGGATTTATTGGAAGGTTTTCAGAGCCGCGCAAGGGGCTAAATATTCTCCTTGAAGCACTTCCTAAGATCGCTCTTGCTCTCCCAGATGTTCGCCTTCTTATCGCAGGGCCAGGAGATGGCATGGAGGCGATGGAGAGGGTTAATCCAGCTCTTCGCTCACGGATAAGATTTCTTGGAAGAATTGATGATGAGGCTAAAGCATCTTTTCTAAAGTCAGTAAGTGTCTATGTAGCCCCAAATACCGGCGGTGAATCATTTGGAATAATCCTTACCGAAGCGATGGCATCTGGCGTTCCGATTGTGGCGAGTAATATTCCAGCATTTAGCCAACTTCTTGAAGATGGTAAATATGGTTTACTTTTTGAAAATGAGAATGCCTCTGACCTTGCAGAGAAGTTGATTAGACTCCTTAAAGATAAAGAGTTAGCAAGGAGTTATTCTGAGTTAGGAAGTCAATATGCAAAGAAATTTGATTGGGCTCAGGTCGGCGATGAGATTATGAATGTCTATCTCCATGCCAGAGGAGAAGATGAGAAAGTAACGCTACTGTCAGAGGCAAGGCCATGGAGCAGACTCTTTACAAGAGGTGAGGAGGAGTAATGGATTTACCAATATTTATTGCGCCGTTAATTATTTTACTTGTTATCTGGTATCTCACCTTTAGCGCAACAAGGCTAGATCGTCTTCATCAGAGGGTTGAAACCTCTTGGGCTAACCTTGATGCTATTTTGCAGAGAAGAGCCTCACTTGCTCTGGAGTTAACTCACTTTCCTGAGACAGATCCTGCGGCAAACTTGCTACTAACCTTTGCTGCTCATCATGCAAGAGCTGCTGATATTTCAGTTCGTAGCGAAGCCGAGAGCTCTTTAACGGCAGTTCTTCTGCTCCTACGACAGGAGAGCTGGTTGGTTGAGAAATACCCAGATTTATTCGAAGAACTCGATCAGATAACTGAGCGGCTAAAAGTTGGTATCTCACTTCATATTGAAGGGGTTTCAGCTGCCAGAGCCCGAAGATCAAAGTTGATTTATCGCATCTTTCGTCTAGCTGGCAAAGCCCCACTACCAGTTAAATATGCCTTCGAAGATGATTCATTGGTAGAGATGCAGCGATGAAAAGAATACTTTTACTCACTCTTCTTTCTCTATTTCTTTCTTCCTGCGTATCGCCTCCTTTTGCAGAAGAGAAGGTAGAGATAGAGAGAAATCTCTATACAAATCTTCCTGGCAGTAGTGGAAAAGTATTTGCCGTTAAGTTTGATGACACAAGTGCTGCTCATCCCCAAGATGGAGTTGAATCAGCAGACATTGTTTACATCACTCAAGTTGAAGCAGGCTTAATAAGGCTTATGGGAATTTACTCTTCAAATTATCCAGAGGTACTAGGTCCTATCAGATCAGCTCGTATCTCCGATCTATCAATACTTGGTGAGTATGGAAAAGTTGGATTTCTCTATAGTGGAGCGCAGAGTAAAATGCGCCCAGTAATTTCTGCTGCAAATTTGGTAAATCTAAGCGCCGAACGAAATCCTCCCTCTATTTACTTTAATGATCCATCTCGTCGCTCTCCTTACTCCATGATGGTTAGACCAAATCTTCTCCTTGAAAAGGCTGGAGATGTTGAATTAGCAAAGAAGCCAGGGTGGCAACATGGCGCTAGAGCAGAAGGCGCCAAGAAGATAATTTCTGCAGAGATAGAGTGGCCGAATGCTCGTTATAAAGCGATTTGGAGCGATAGTGAGAAAAAATTTCTGCTAAACCATAATGGGAGAGCAAACATTGCCTCATCTGGTATTCAACTAGGCTCAACGATGATGGTGATTCAAATAGTAAATATCTCGCCATCAGAGTATGGCGATAAATTTGGTGGAATAACGCCAAAGAGTGAGGTAATTGGAAGTGGTCATGGCTATCTACTTCGCAACCAGAGAGTTGTTAAAGCCCTATGGAATCGAGCGAGCTTAAGTGAGCCAACTACTTGGAGCCTTGAAGATGGAAGCCCTGCCTATTTTTCCCCGGGGCAGCTCTGGTTCTTCCTAACTGATAATGAACCTAAATTCACCTATCTGCCTAAATCGGCCAAGGGTTAATCCGATTCGCCAGATGGCCTAATCAAAGTAGAATCCGTCCCATGACAAAAGAGAATGCAGCCCAGACTGGAACATCGCGCGTTAAACGCGGCATGGCAGAGATGCTCAAGGGCGGGGTAATTATGGATGTTGTTAATGCTGAGCAGGCGCGCATCGCAGAGGATGCTGGAGCTGTTGCAGTTATGGCACTCGAGCGAGTTCCAGCAGATATCAGAGCCCAAGGCGGCGTTGCTCGAATGTCAGATCCAGAGATGATTACAGAGATTCAAAAGAGCGTATCCATTCCTGTTATGGCTAAGGCTCGCATCGGTCACTTTGTAGAGGCTCAGATCTTGCAATCACTTGGCGTGGATTACATTGATGAGTCAGAGGTTTTAACTCCTGCTGATTACACCCACCATATTGATAAGTGGAATTTCACAATTCCTTTTGTCTGCGGGGCAACAAATCTTGGTGAAGCGCTACGAAGAATTAATGAAGGCGCAGCGATGATTCGTTCTAAAGGTGAGGCAGGAACTGGCGATGTCTCAAATGCCACCACTCATATGCGTTCTATCTCAGATGAGATTCGTCGGTTAAGTTCAATGCGCGAGGATGAACTATATGTCGCAGCAAAGGAGCTACAAGCTCCTTATGATTTAGTAAAAGAAGTTGCCACAACAGGAAAACTTCCAGTTGTGCTCTTTACCGCAGGTGGAATTGCTACCCCGGCAGATGCAGCGATGATGATGCAGCTTGGAGCAGATGGGGTTTTCGTTGGCTCGGGAATATTTAAATCAGGAGATCCTGCAAGAAGAGCTGCAGCAATTGTTAAATCAGTAACTTTCTTCGATGATGCAAAAGTTCTAGCTGAGCAATCAAAAGGACTGGGCGAAGCGATGGTTGGCATTAATGTTGCAGATATCCCGGCGCCACATCGTTTGGCAGAGCGGGGCTGGTAGGTCAGTGAAGATTGGAGTCTTAGCGCTCCAAGGTGATGTTGCTGAGCATATTGCCTCACTTGGAGATTGCGGCGTTAGCGCAAGTGGGGTTAGAAGTAGGCAAGAGATTGAATCAGTTGATGCCTTGGTAATTCCCGGTGGAGAATCAACAACAATTGCCAAACTTGCTAAAGCTTTTGGAGTATTTGATCTGATTAAATCTCGTATCGCTTCAGGGATGCCAACCTACGGCTCTTGCGCAGGGATGATTTTAATTGCCGATCAAATCCTTGATGGCGGATTTGATCAAGAGAGTTTTGGCGGCCTAGATGCCCAAGTTCGCCGTAATGCATTTGGTAGACAGGTAGATTCTTTTGAAACAGATTTAACTTTCGCAGGTATTGGCGGAGCGCCTTTTCGCGCGGTATTTATCAGGGCGCCTTGGGTTGAGTCAGTAGGGGCAGGGGTTGAAGTACTAGCAAGTTTTAATGGCCATCCCGTTGCAATTAGGCAGGGACATCTACTAGCCACCTCATTTCACCCAGAATTAACTGGGGATAATCGAATCCATCGATTCTTTGTAGATCAGCTCTGTAAAGAAAGTTCAAAGGCAGGGATCTAGATAATGTCAGGTCATTCCAAATGGGCGACAATCAAACGCAAGAAAGCGCTAATAGATTCCAAACGATCTAGAGCATTTGCTAAATACATCAAGGCAATTGAAGTCTCTGCTAGAAATGGCGGGGCAGATCCTGATGGCAACCCCACTTTATATGATGCAATAACTAAGGCTAAGAAGAATTCTGTTCCAAGCGATAATATCGAACGCGCTCTTAAGAGAGCAGTTGGTGAAGGTCAATCACAAGCTCAATGGGAGAACATAATCTATGAAGGTTATGGCCCCGGCGGGGTAGCGCTTCTTATTGAATGTTTATCTGATAATCGAAATAGAGCTGCATCAGAGGTGCGAGTTGCTATCACTAGAAACGGTGGAACGATGGCCGATCCTGGATCAGTTTCTTATATGTTTGAAAGAAAAGGCGTGGTAATTGTTAAGAAGAGGCAAGGCGATAAAGCCATTGCTGAGGAGTTGGTATTGGAGGCTGCCTTAGAGCATGGTTTATCAGAGGTTAATGATCTAGGTGAGAGCTTTGAACTTATCAGCGCCGCTACAGATTTAGTTCCAGTAAGACAGGCTCTCCAAGTTGCAGAGATTGATTATGAATCAGCAGATGTTTCCTTCCTTCCTTCAATCTCTATTCCAATTGGAGCAGATGATGCAAGGGCCCTCTTTGAGTTAATTGAGGCTATCGAGGAGTGCGATGATGTGCAGAATGTCTATGGAAACTTTGATGTTTCAGATGAGGTAATGGCGAGCCTGTCATAACTCTTTCTTGGCTGGCTAATAGGCTTGGCTAATGCGCGTTCTTGGTGTTGATCCCGGTCTTACGCGCTGCGGTATTGGTGTGGTTGAAAAAGTTGGAGTTAAAGATCTTAAGTTAGTTGCCTGCGGCGTAATAAAGACCAGCGTTGATGCCCCATTAGAAGAGCGTTTGATGCATTTAAGTGCAGAACTTGAAGTTTGGATCAATCGATATAAGCCAGATGTAATTGCGGTGGAGAGAGTTTTTTCAAAGCTAAATGTGCGAACCGCTATGGCCACCGGGCAAGCAGCAGGGGTTGCGCTCCTTCTTGCAGCAAAGGCAGGGGTTCCAATTGCTATGCATACCCCAAGTGAAGTTAAGGCAGCTGTCTCTGGCTCTGGGCGAGCAGATAAGAGGCAGGTTGCTGCGATGGTAGTTAAAATCTTGAAATTAAAAGAAGCCCCAAAGCCAGTTGATACCACCGATGCGCTAGCTCTTGCTATCTGCAACCATTGGAGAGGAGCTGGGGCTAAGAAGTTAGCAACTGCTACAGCTAAAGAGAAAAGCCGAATAAAGCGTCTAAAATCTGAACCAAGATCTAGAAAGGCTAAGAAATAGATGATTGCCTTTATGACAGGTACGGTATTTGAGATTCGACTAAACCGAATCATTCTTCTTGTAAACGGAATTGGTTATGAAGTAATTGTTGCGCCAGATATTGCCTCAGAATCGAAAGTAGGGGGAGAATTATCACTTCATACATCTTTAGTTGTAAGAGAGGATTCCTGGAGCCTCTATGGATTCTTATCTCAGAGCGCAAAGAGCCTCTTTGAGGAGTTGCAGTCTGTTACTGGAATAGGACCCAAAGTTGCTAGCGCCCTCCTTGCTGTTTATGGCCCAGATGCGCTGCGAAACATAATTGGCTCGCAAGATAATGAAGCCCTTGAGAGAGTTCCTGGAATTGGTAAAAAAGTTGCTTCAAGAATACTTCTAGAGTTGAAAGAGAAATTTGGAGCAAGCTATAAATCAAAATCTGCTCTAAGCGGGCCTTGGCGAACTCAAGTTATTGGCGCTCTTACTGGACTTGGTTATTCGCAAAAAGAGGCAGAAAGCGCACTTGATAAAGTACTTGAGAGTTTTGGAAGAACTCCAACGAGCGAGGATACCCCTGAGATGTTAAAACTTGCTCTCGCGCAATCGCGACAGAAGAGATAGCTAATGGATGAAGAGATAATGAGTAGCTCGCTTACTCCTGAGGAAATTAGCGCAGAGCAAGCGTTAAGGCCAGAGACGTTGAGAGATTTTGTTGGTCAGCAGCGCGTTAAAGATCAAGTGGACTTACTTCTTCGAGCAGCTAGAGAGCGCGGAGCGCCAGCAGATCACATTCTCTTCTCAGGCCCTCCTGGTCTTGGCAAAACTACTCTTGCAATGATTGTGGCAAGTGAGATGGATTCACCAATAAGAATTACCAGTGGACCAGCTATTACCCATGCTGGTGATCTCGCTTCAATACTTTCATCCCTTGTCGAGGGAGAAGTTCTATTTCTAGATGAGATTCATAGAATGGCAAGACCTGCAGAGGAGATGCTCTATATGGCAATGGAGGATTTCAGAGTTGATGTAGTGGTTGGAAAAGGACCTGGTGCAACTGCGATTCCTTTAACGCTTCCTCATTTCACTTTAGTTGGCGCAACAACTAGAGCGGGCCTTCTTCCTGGACCGCTTAGAGATCGCTTCGGTTTTACCGCTCATCTAGATTTCTATGATGAAGCAGATATTGCAGATATCGTTGCTCGAAGCTCATCCCTACTAAATGTTGATATTAGTAAAGATTCAATTGCAGAGTTAGGAAAGCGCTCTCGAGGAACGCCGCGTATTGCAAATAGGCTCCTTCGTCGAGTTAGGGATTATGCCCAAGTACATGGAGATGGCAGTATCAATATTGATATAACTAACTCTGCTCTTAAAATGTATGAAGTAGATGAGATAGGACTTGATCGATTAGATAAAGCAATTCTTAGAGTATTGATAGAACAATTCAATGGCGGACCTGTTGGCCTCGGCACCCTTGCGATGGCCGTTGGCGAAGAGCGAGAGACGGTTGAATCTGTGGCTGAACCATTTTTAGTCCGCTCTGGATTTATCTCCAGATCTCCAAGGGGAAGAACTGCTACTCCAGCGGCTTGGCGCCATCTAGGCAAGAAAGCTCCGGAGGTGGCAATCGGGCTTTTCGACAGTGAGGAGCTTGAGCCCTAGACTTTCGCCCCATGTCTTACGGAAATTCACAACGTAACTCCGGCGAGGTCAAAAAACCCCGCCCAGCTAGAACCTTAACTCTGACGGTTTTATCCACTCTTATTCTCTACGGCGTTGCCTTTGCAATTGGTGCTACCTCAATCAACTTAGGTCTCGACCTAAGAGGTGGGACTAGCGTGACTCTCCAGCCAAGACTTCAGGGCGGGCAGAGCGGTGAGATCACTAGCGAATCTATTGATCAAGCTGTCTCCATTATCCGTCAGCGCGTTAACTCACTTGGTGTTGTCGAGGCCGAGGTAACTGCCGAGGGAACAGGAAATAACAGACAGATTGTTATCTCTGTTCCTGGTGAGACTGGCAGACGAGTTGTAGACCTTGTTGGTCAAACAGCAGAACTTAGATTTAGACAGGTATTACTAGTTGCAGGATCTATCCCAACTCCCGATGACGCCGCTTTGCTTGAAGGATCATCTCTTAGCCCTGAACAAGTGGCAGCATTTCAAGCACTTGATTGCACTAAGCCTGAGTCAACTCTTGGTAGCGGGGGAGATGATGCCAATTCTGTAATGATCACATGTGATAGAGATGGCGTTGCAAGATACATCCTTGCTCCGGCTCAAGTTATTGGAAGTGATATTAAAGGCGCGACTGCTGCAATTGATCAGCAGAGCGCAAGTGGTTGGTTTGTCTCACTTGATTTCACAGGAGATGGGTCACGTAAGTTTGGAGAGCTCACACAGAGCGTAGTTAATCTTGCCGAGCCACAGAATCAAGTAGCAATTGTTCTTGATGGTGTTGTTGTCTCTGCTCCAAGAATCAATGAAGCAATTTTAGGTGGAAGCGCTCAGATCACTGGAAGTTTTAGCCAACTTGAGGCGCAAGATCTAGCAAATGTTTTGAAGTATGGATCACTGCCTCTCGCCTTTGATCGCGGAGAGGTTCAACAAATATCCCCAACGCTTGGAAATGATCAGCTGCAAGCTGGTCTTATCGCAGGTGGTCTTGGATTGATTCTGGTAATGCTTTACTCAATGTTTTATTACCGTGCGCTAGGTCTAGTCGTCGTGGGATCTCTAGCAATAGCAGCCGCTCAATTGGTGATCCTCTTCCTTCTCTTAGGCGAGTGGATTGGCTTTACTCTGACTCTTGCAGCCGTTGCTGGAGCTATTGTGGCAATCGGAATTACTGCTGACTCTTTTATCGTCTACTTTGAACGTATAAGAGATGAAATGCGAGAGGGTAAACCCCTACGAGTTGCTGCAGAGAGTGGTTGGCAAAGAGCGCGGAGAACTATCATCGTTGCTGACTTAGTCTCGATTATCTCTGCTGTTATTCTCTATTTTGTCTCAGTTGGAAGCGTTCGTGGTTTCGCATTTACTCTTGGATTAACAACACTTGTTGACTTGGTTGTTATCTTCTTATTCACCAAGCCACTTGTGACACTTCTTGCTAAGAATAAATATTTCCAAGCTGGAGGCAAGTACTCCGGTGTTTCGCCGCGCAGTATCGGAGTTGTGACTCCAACTCTAGAGAGCAAGGGAGCGTAAACCATGAAATTAACTGGTCTTGGCGGAAGGCTCTATCGTGGTGAGACATCAGTTAATATTATTCGCGCTCGAAAGAAGTGGTATGCAGTAAGCGCTCTTTTTATCGCTCTCTCCGTCTTTGCACTCGGCGCGCAGGGGCTGCGACTTGGTATTGAATTTGAGGGCGGATCAGCCTTTGTTGTTACAACCACTACTGGGTCAATTGAGCAGGCAAGGGAGGCTGTTTCATCTACTGGTTATAGAGACAATGTCATAATTCAAACTTTAGGTGAAGAGAAGATTCGTATCCAGACCGGCGTATTAGATACCGGGGAATCAAATGCGATTCAAGATGCTCTAGCTGCAGCATTTGGCGTCTCGGTTGAGTCGATTGATACCCAAAATGTTGGCCCTTCATGGGGCGAGGAGATTTCAAAGAAGGCTTTCCAGGGACTTATCGCCTTCTTGATTTGTATCATGATTTATCTAGCTCTCACCTTTGAACCAAAGATGGCGGTGGCAGCTGTTGTCGCCCTTATCCACGATGTTCTTATCACCGTTGGCCTCTATGCCTTTATCGGTTTTGAAGTAACGCCGGCAACTGTTATCGGCTTTCTAACGATTCTGGGCTACTCTCTTTATGACACTGTGGTGGTCTTCGACAAAATTCGAGAGAACACAAAGGGAATTACTAGTACTGGAAAATCCACTTACTCTGATGCAACAAATCTTGCGGTTAATCAAACTCTTGTCCGCTCGATGAATACTTCACTTATCGCCCTACTTCCAGTTTCTGCGATTCTCTTTGTTGGAGCAGGCCTATTAGGTGCTGGAACTTTGAAAGATCTAGCTTTAGCTCTCTTTATCGGCCTTATCGCTGGAACTTATTCATCGGTTTTTATCGCTCCTCCAGTATTAGCCTCACTTCGTGAGCGTGAGCCAGCGATGAAGGCTTTAAGCGCGCGCGTTGCTGCAAGGGGCGGAAGTACTACAAGCCCATTGCTCTCCAATCGAAAAGGAAAGAAGAAGCGCAACAAATAGGGGAGAAGTAATCTATCCCCATGAACGCACTTATTACCCCAGTAATTAATCGCCTTAGGGAGAGTCAAGAAGGCAGCGATACTGGAGTTGTTGAACGAGCTTTTGAAGTAGCAGAACGCGCTCATAAAGGTCAATTAAGAAAAAGTGGCGACGCTTATATAACCCACCCAGTTGCAGTTGCAGAAATTCTCCTTGATTTCGGTCTTGATGCAAATAGCATCGCAGCAGCCCTGCTTCATGACACGGTGGAAGATACGAGTTATTCTCAAGAATCACTACGGAAGGATTTTGGCGCTGAGGTTGCATCTCTTGTTGATGGGGTAACAAAACTAGATCGCCTCACCTATGGTCCAACAGCGGAGGCAGAGACTGTTCGCAAGATGGTTGTTGCAATGGCTAAGGATATCCGCGTTTTAGTTATCAAATTGGCAGATCGCCTCCATAATGCTAGAACTTGGCAATATGTTGAGCCAGAATCAGCGGAGCGAAAAGCGAGAGAGACACTAGATATCTATGCCCCGCTAGCTCATCGCTTGGGAATGAACGCAGTTAAGTGGGAGCTGGAAGACCTCTCATTTAAATACATAGAACCAAAGAAATTCGATGAAATTGAACGTTTAGTTCAAGAACGAAATCCCTCTAGGGAGAAGCTAACTAATGAAGTTATCAATTTAGTTGAACAAGACTTAGCTTCAGAATCAATTGCCGCAAAGGTAACAGGCCGGCATAAACATCTCTATAGCGTCTATCAAAAGATGGTAATAAGGGGGCGAGAATTTAGCGATATCTATGACCTTGTTGGAATTCGAGTTTTAGTTGATGATGTACGAGATTGTTACGCCGTTCTTGGTGCGATTCACGCGAGATGGAGCCCAGTTCCTGGAAGATTTAAAGATTACATCGCCATGCCAAAGTTCAACCTCTATCAATCACTTCATACCACTGTAATTGGCCCCAATAGAAAAGCAGTTGAAATTCAGATTAGAACTCATGACATGCACTCAAGAGCCGAGTATGGAATTGCGGCCCACTGGAAATACAAATTGTCAGGCTCAATAAGATCAGCAGATTCACCGGATATGCTCTGGTTAAAACAGCTTCATGAATGGCAGCAGGAGACCTCGGATGTAACAGAGTTTCTCGAAGCTCTGCGCTTTGATCTTAGAACTCCTGAGACCTTTGTCTTTACTCCAAAGGGAAGCGTCATCGCTCTTCCACTTGGAGCAACTGCAGTGGACTTTGCTTACGCAGTTCATACCGATGTGGGAAATCGATGCGTTGGCGCAAAAGTTAATGGTAAATTGGTTTCATTAGAGGTGCCATTAGTCAATGGCGATGTAATAGAGGTATTAACAAATAAAGCTGAATCTGCTTCACCAAGTAGAGATTGGCTAAATTTCGTAAAATCATCAAGGGCTCGCTCCAAGATAAAGGCCTGGTTTTCTAAAGAGCGACGTGAGGAGGCAATTGATGCAGGCAGAGAATCAATTGCCAGACAGATGCGAAAGGCAGGGCTACCACTACAGAAGATCCTCGGTGGTCATAGCTTGCTCCAGTTAGCTCATGATTTAAATTATCAAGATATTGAAGCTCTCTATGCCGCAGTGGGGGATGGCCACATCTCAGCAAATCATGTAATTGAAAGACTTGAATCATCTCTAGGGTTAGCAGAAACCTACGACAGCCCGATTGATGAAAATATAACCACTGCTTCGCCAAGTCGAATAAATAGACGGAGCGCCTCGGGAATTATCGTTGAAGGTGTAGAAGATGTCTTGGTAAAACTAGCAAGATGCTGCACTCCTGTGCCAGGTGATCTAATAACCGGATTTATTACTCGAGGTAGCGGGGTATCGGTTCATAGAAGCGATTGTGTAAATGTAGCTGATTTGAAATTTCACCAAGGCGATCGAATCACTGCAGTTAGGTGGGATGAGACAGCAAAATCTGTTTTCTTGGTTAATATCCAGATTGAGGCGCTAGATCGAGCCAGGCTGCTCTCGGATATCACGCGCGCACTATCTGATCAGGAAATTAATATCGTTCATGCGGCAGTTAATACCACTAAAGATCAAGTGGCCTTCTCACGCTTTACCTTTGAGATGGCTGATGCCTCGCATTTAGAGGCAGTATTAGCTTCAGTAAAGAAAATCGAAGGCGTTTATGATGTTTATCGAATAACTAATAACTAGGATTGAAAGTCAGCAAGACCTTTTTGGGCCTCGCTAAGCCACATACGTCTAGCGGCGGCAGCCTCAAGTAGATCAGCAGCCTTCTTTGAATCCCCATTAGCCTGAGCTTTGGCAGCTTTAGCTTCATAGTCAGCGACAGCATTTGTTAATTGAGTAACGACATCATTTGCTCTTGCAATCGCGGTTGGATCGCTACGACGCCATTGCTCCTGCTCTGCCTCTTTGATGGTCATCTCCACGCTATCTACCCGCTTATCCAATACTGATCGCTTTTTGCGATCGATCATGCCAATTTTTGAAAGCTTCTGGCGAAGATCGCGGAACTTTCTCTTTACATCATCGAGGTTTGTAATCGGCAAAAGAGCTTCCATCTCAGCAACAATTGCCTCTCGCTTCTCCAGGTTTGCAGCCATTGACTCGCCGCGCTTTTCAAGATCAGCGTTCTTTGTTGTGAAGAAAGTATCTTGAGCTGCTTTAAATCTTAACCAAAGTTTGTCATCATCATTTTTCTTACCTCGGCCGCTTGCCTTCCATTGATCCATCAGGGCCTTATAGCGTCTTGCAGTTGCAACCCAATCTGTGGAGGTAGCAAGGGATTCAGCTTCTAGAACAATCTTCTCTTTAGAATCTTTAACTTGGCTCTGTTGAGCGCTCAGCCCTGCAAAGTGAACTCTGCGACGCTTATCAAACTTGTTTCGCGCAGATGAGAAACGCTTCCATAGCTCTGAATCTGTCTTCTTATCAAGACGAGGAGCTTTCTTCCACTCATCCAGTAAAACTTTGAGACGTTCGCCAGTTACCTTCCAACTAGTGGAATCGATTAAACCTTCAGCTTCAACAACTAGAGCCTCTTTTGCGGCAATGGTTGCTGCGCGCTTCTCTGCTTTAGCCTCAGCCTCTGCTGCTTTTTTAGCTTCATAGGCAGGGCGATGTTCATCAATTAAAGGCGGAATCTGCTCGAGTGAACTTCTTAGAGCTTCTAGATTTCCTACGCCATTTAGATGTTCAATCTGATTTCTTAACTTCTTAACCGCTTCATTGGCATCTTGAGGAACCATAGCGCCGCTGATGATTCGCGCAGCAAGGAGAGCAACTTCTGAGGCAACAAGTTCAAATTTACGGACAAAGTAGGCAAGTGCTTCTTCAGCAGATTTTCCAGGATATGAACCGACTACTTTTTCGCCATCGTTGGTTCGAACATAGACCATTCCATTTTCATCAACGCGTCCAAATTTTGATGGATCACCGATTAGCGCTGCAGCAGCTGAGTTAGGTAGAACTTGATTATCAAGGGCATCCATTGGGTCCTACTTTCTCGAACGTTGCGCGCCTGGAGTTTTTCTCACTCTGGCGTTATGGGTTCAGCGGTTGGTAAGGGCCAAACGCTACCCCCATAGGGGTCTTTCTGTAAAAATGTCGCTCAGATAGGGCTCTTTTGAGCGGAAGTAGTGACCAAGGTTGGAAGAATGCCTAGGTGAGCCTCTTGGTCGATCGAATAGTGGCGCCTTATTACGCCACCAATTGTTGGATCATTGCTCCATCAAAAAATTCCCATTGCGTAGTAATTGATCCCGGTATTGGCATACCGAATTTAACTAAAGAGATCAAAGCAAAGTTGGCTGAATATAATTTAGTCATTGGCGCAATATTTATTACCCATGGACATCTTGATCACACATTTTCTCTCTACTCTCTCTCAAAAGACTTTATTGAAAGTGATACATATATTCATAAAGCCGATAGAGATCTGCTTAAGTATCCAGAGCGCGCTATGGGTCCTCAATCCCAAGCGCTCTTAAGCGAATTAGGAAAGCTCTCGGGAGAACAGATTGATTTTCAGGAGCCAGAGCGAACCTGGTCAATTGATTCAGATGGTCAATCAAAGCTTGGGGGAATGGATTTTTCCTTTAGACATGCTCCGGGGCATACCCCTGGTTCCACTCTTGCAATTGTTGAAGATGAGCTCTTAATTAGCGGAGATGTGCTCTTTAGGGGCGGAATCGGAAGAACTGATCTGCCACGTGGCTCAATGAGCGACATGGAGATAACTCTTCGTGAGAAAATAGCGACCTTGCCACCTCACCTCCGTGTTCTTCCTGGACATGGCGATGAGAGCAGAATGGATGCGGAATTGAAGAGTAATCAATACCTCCTAGCGGCGACTCAAGGAAGATTGGCATGAGTTCAAAGTTTGCAGCCCCTAAGGGCGTCTCTGAGTATTTGCCGCCTAGATCAAATATTTTTGATCGCATAGTTCAGACTCTAAAGATTCCGGCACTTGCTGCAGGATATGAATTAATTGAGCTACCAATTTTTGAAGATACTGAGTTATTTACACGAGGAGTTGGCGCCTCCACTGATGTGGTGACAAAGGAGATGTATACCTTTGAAGATCGCGGCGGTCGCTCACTAACACTTCGCCCTGAGGGAACCGCTGGTGTAATAAGAGCTGTTATCGAACATGGCCTAGATCGCGCCAGCCTGCCCGTAAAACTCTTTTATCATGGGCCATTTTTTCGAGCTGAGAGGCCACAAGCTGGTCGTTATCGTCAATTTTATCAATTTGGAATAGAGGCTATAGGAAGCGATGATCCCTATCTAGATGCAGAGGTAATATCAATTGCTTATCAAGGATATAGAAAACTTGGTCTAAAAAACTTTGAACTTCAGATTACCTCACTTGGCGATAGTGATAGTCGAGTGGCACATAGAAAAGATCTAGATGCATTTATCGCTGGGCTAAATCTCGATGAAGAGACGCGCAATAGAGCTTTGAAAAATCCACTTCGCCTCTTTGATGATAAGCGCGATGAGATTAAGGATGCGATGAGCAAGGCTCCTCTACTCCTTGATTATTTAAATGTTGAAAGTAGAGAAAATTTTGAGCAGGTAAAATCCGCCCTTGATTCTCTGGGTATTGCTTATCAAGTTAACCCAAGAATGGTTAGAGGTCTTGATTATTACACTGGAACTACATTCGAGTTTGTTCATAGCGGGCTAGGGGCGCAATCTGGGATAGGTGGCGGCGGACGCTATGACGGACTTATGGAACTTCTTGGGGGATCAAAGCTCTCCGGAATTGGTTTTGGATTGGGGATAGATCGCATTCTTCTCGCCCTTGAAGCAGAGGCAGAATCTGGTCAATTACTTCCAGGAGAATTGAAATATATCGATCTCTATGTAATTGCACTAGGTGATCAGGCTCGCACTAAATGCTTTACTCTCGTTGATTCGCTTCGCAAAGAGGGCTTTGTTGTTGAGCAGAACTTTGGAGATCGCTCCCTCAAGGCAGCGATGAAGGCGGCTGATAAATCTGGAGCGCGCTTTGCAATAGTTCTTGGTGATAGTGAATTGGAAACAGCTTCGGTGGAGTTAAAAGAGATGAGCAGCGGAGAGCTAACTTCGGTTAGGCTTACCTCTCTTGCTAAGACTTTGGCCGAGAAATCATCTGGGCTATAAAAAGAATAGAGAGTAGGTCTTCAAATTGCTTCGCTCCCATAGCGCTGGAACCATTCGATCAAGTGATATTGGCGGCAGGGTAAAACTTGCTGGCTGGGTAGCTAGACGGCGCGATCATGGCGGTGTGGCATTTATTGATCTCCGTGATTACTCGGGAAGTGTCCAGGTAGTTATCTCTGATGAAAAAGTCGCTGCAGCCCTTAGAGCTGAATGGTGCGTTTTAATTGAAGGAGTAGTGACAAAGCGTCCGAGTGGAAATGAAAATACGGCGCTGCCTACTGGTGAGATTGAAATCAATTGCGAGAGCCTTGAAGTATTAAGTGAAGCGGCTGCGCTGCCATTTCCAGTTGATAGTGGTGAAGTGGTTAATGTTGGTGAAGAGGTCAGGCTTAAATATCGTTATTTAGATTTAAGGCGCGAAGGACCAAGTAGCGCGATACGCCTTCGTTCCAAAGTCACCTCCATCATCCGTTCGGTAATGGATAGTGAAGGTTTTCTCGATATTGAAACTCCCTACCTCACTCGCTCAACTCCAGAGGGAGCTAGGGATTTCTTAGTTCCTGTTCGTCTGCAACCTGGATCTTGGTATGCCCTTCCACAATCACCGCAGTTGTTTAAGCAGTTATTGATGGTGGCAGGTATGGAGCGTTACTACCAGATCGCCCGATGTTTTAGAGATGAAGACTTTAGAGCTGATAGGCAGCCTGAATTTACGCAATTAGATATTGAGATGTCCTTCGTTGATCAAAGCGATGTTTTAGCTGTTGCAGAAAAGATATTAAAGGAAGTATTTAAAAAAACTTTAGATATTGATATTGCCCTACCAATTACTCACATGACCTATCATGAAGCGATAAGAAGATTTGGCTCGGATAAACCTGATCTTCGTTTTGGAAATGAATTAGTTGATGTAACGGATTTCTTTAAGGAGACAAGTTTTAGAGTTTTTCAAGCAGAGTTTGTTGGCGCAGTTGTTATGCCAAATGGAGCCGCATCTCCAAGGCGTGAACTAGATGCTTGGCAGGATTGGGCTAAAGCAAGAGGAGCTAAAGGACTTGCTTATATTCTCGTGGGCGAAGATGGGAGCCTTGGAGGCCCTGTTGCTAAGAATCTTTCGGAGAGGGAGAGTAAAGAGATTGCCTCTTTCGTTGGGGCTAAGAATGGTGATGCAATTTTCTTTGCAGCGGGCGAACCAAGTTCCTCGCTCCAACTTCTTGGAGCAGTCCGTTTGGAAATTGGAGAGAGATGTAATCTGATCGCAAAAGATCAATGGAAGTTTCTCTGGGTCGTTGATGCTCCGATGTTTGAAGCAACAGATACCGGAGGATGGACAGCAGTGCATCATCCATTTACTGGACCGAAGCCGGAGTATGAGAAGAGCTTTAAAGATGATCCTAAATCGGCCCTTGCTTATGCCTATGACATAGTTTTGAATGGAAATGAAATTGGTGGAGGATCGATCCGTATCCATAAGCGTGAAATACAGCAAGCGGTATTTGATGTTATCGGTTTAACTAAGAAAGAAGCTGAGTCTAAATTTGGTTTCCTACTTGAAGCCTTTAACTATGGCCCGCCGCCTCATGGAGGTATCGCTCTAGGACTTGATCGCCTATGTGCGCTACTTGCCGGAGCTGAGTCAATCCGTGAAGTCATTGCTTTTCCCAAGACGGCAAGCGGAGCAGATCCATTAACAGGCGCTCCAACTCCGATAACCACCGCGCAGAGACGAGAGAGCGGAGTGGATTTCAAGCCGGAATAGGGCGAGAAATCTTTAGTAGGCTAACGCTATGTCCGCAGGTGGAATCGCAGCAATAATCGCAGCAAGCGCTCTATTAGTCATTGGTTTTGCCATCGCCTACGCTGTTATTCGACTCGGAAGAGCGATTGATGAAGTTGGAAGCGCAGTTCGCGATATCGCTAAGGAGACTGCGCCGCTACTAAATGAGGTTACAACCACAGTAGAGCTCGTTAATGGGCCGCTACAGAGTATAAATAAGGTTACAAAGACAATGGAAGAATTTAGCTCTAAAGTTTCTGAGAGCGCGTCAGGATTTCTCGATAAGAATCAAATGGCGATGAAGGCTGCAGGGGCTGTACTAACGGCCGCCCAACTTCGCAAGAAGAAAAAAGGAAAGAAGAGTAAAAAGGCAAAAAACAGCAAGTATGTTGACGACGAGGAGTTCTAACTCCTCGTGAATTCAGCGGAAATTCGTTCTCGCTGGCTAAAGTTCTTTGAGTCAGGAAATAGCCAGGGCATCAAACATACAGTCGTTCCTTCAGCATCTCTTATTGCAGATGATCCAAATCTTCTTCTTGTTAATGCTGGGATGGTTCCTTTCAAACCTTTTTTCCTAGGAGAGTTAACTCCGCCATATAAGCGCGCCACCTCGGTGCAAAAGTGTGTAAGAACTTTGGATATAGAAGAGGTGGGTAAGACCACACGTCATGCATCCTTCTTTCAAATGTGTGGGAATTTCTCCTTTGGAGATTATTTCAAGGAGGGAGCAATCACCCTTGCCTGGGAACTCCTAACAAAGCCAATAAGTGATGGTGGGTATGGATTTGCTGAAGAGAAATTATGGGTCACAGTTTATCTAGATGATGATGAAGCAGCAGATATTTGGCGCAAGAAGATTGGCATTCCTAAGGAGCGAATCCAAAGACGTGGAATGGCAGATAATTTCTGGTCGATGGGCGTACCTGGCCCGTGCGGGCCTTGTTCTGAAATCTATTTTGATCGTGGCGCTGCCTATGGCAAAGAAGGTGGCCCAATTGCCGATGAAGATCGCTATCTAGAGATCTGGAATCTTGTCTTTATGCAGAATATGAGAGGCGAAGGTGGGGGCAAAGATGGTTTCCCAATTCTTGGCGAACTTCCTGCCAAAAGTATTGATACTGGCTTAGGTCTTGAGCGCACTGCTGCTCTCTTGCAAGGAGTGGAGAATATCTATGAGATTGATACAACACAACATATTCTAAATCGTGCTAGTGATTTAAGCGGAGTTCGATATGGCAAAGAGTCTTCAAGTGATGTATCACTCCGGGTAATTGCAGATCACGCAAGAACAGCATCGATGTTGATTGGCGATGGAGTTACTCCAGGTAATGAGGGTCGAGGATATGTTCTAAGAAGAATGATGCGCCGCACTACTAGGAATATGAAGCTACTTGGCTCTGATGATCGCAATATGAACGAACTTATTAAAGCCTCTATCGAAGCTATGGGAGCGCAATATCCAGAGTTGCAAAGTGATAGCGCTCGAATTCTAAAGGTTGCAGAGGCAGAGGAAGAGAGTTTCCTGCAAACCCTAAAGAGCGGAACTATGATCTTTGATCAGAGAAGCGCTTCATTAAAGAAGAGTGGGACAAAGGTTCTATCAGGTGAGGATGTCTTCCAACTCCACGATACCTATGGATTCCCTTTTGATCTAACTCTTGAAATGGCAAATGAAGAGGGCTTAACTATTGATGCTGATGGCTTTAAGCGCTTAATGAAGCAACAGCGCGAGAGAGCAAAAGCTGATGCTAAGTCAAAAAAGAGTGGACATACCGATGTAACCGAGTATCGCAAGTTAGCGGAAGGCGCTGGCAAGTTAGAGTTTGTTGGCTATGAGAGCCTAGAGAGTGAATCAAAAATTGTTGGTTTTCTAGTAGATGGTGCGGGGGTTAAATCTGCATCTGCTGGCGATGATGTTGAAATTCTTCTCGATAGGACTCCCTTCTATGCAGAAGGCGGCGGACAATTAGCTGATGCTGGAGTGATAACCACTAGCGATGGCTCAGTCATTGAAGTTGAAGATGTTCAATCACCGATTCCAGGAATTTTCATTCATCGCGGTCGAGTGCTCTCCGGCCAGATAAAGATAGGCGAATCTGTATTAGCAAAGATAGATGGCGATCGACGTAAAGCTATATCGCGTGCTCACACCGCAACCCATATGGTCCATAAAGCATTTCGAGAGATCCTTGGAGAAACTGCCACTCAAGCTGGATCAGAGAATGCTCCAGGGCGCTTTCGCTTTGATTTCCCATCTATTGGCGCTGTTTCAGAGGGCATTCTCAATGATGTGGAAGCTCGAGTTAACTCGCTTCTTCTAGATAACTTAATTGTTAGCGCAGAGGAGATGTCTCAAGCAGAGGCGAAGAAGATCGGTGCTATGGCGCTCTTCGGTGAGAAGTATGGTGAGCGCGTTCGAGTAATTAGCGTTGGTGATTGGGCAAAAGAATTATGTGGAGGAACCCATGTTTCAAGAAGTGGGGAACTTGGAATTGTAAAACTCCTTGGTGAATCCTCTATCGGAGCAGGAGTAAGACGCGTTGAAGCTTTAGTCGGCGCAGATGCTTACTCATTTCTAAGTCGTGAACATATTTTAATTAACTCACTTCTTGAAATCATTAAAGGAACAAGGGCAGAAGAACTGCCGGAGAGAATTACCTCTCTTCTTACTCGTCTAAGAGATGCCGAAAAAGAGATTGGCTCGATTAGAACAGCTAGGGCTCTTCGTGATTCAGCTTCTCTATTAGAAAAGGCTGAAAATATCGGTCCATTTAAATTCATAGCAGCTGACATGGGCAAAGGCTTCTCTGGCGATGATTTGAGAACTGTTGCCTTGGACTTGAGAAATCGCCTCAAAGGCTCAGTTGTAGCGCTAGTAAGTAGCGGTGATGAGAAAGTGACTTTAGTTCTTGCAGCCGATGAAAGCGCTCGTAGCGCAGGGGCAAAAGCAGGTGCGCTGGTTAAGATTGGTTCTGGAATTCTTGGCGGCGGTGGCGGAGGAAAAGATGATTTCGCCCAGGGCGGCGGAAGTGAATTCACTAAGATTGATGAAGCGTTACTGGCCATCAAGGCTTCCCTCTCGGGTATGTAGCCTTTGTGATACTTCCAGGTGCAAGACTTGCTATTGATTACGGTGATAAGCGAATTGGAATTGCAAAATCTGATGACTCTAGGCTAATCGCATCTCCACTGATTACTCTCGATAATGGTGAATCAACGGATTTAGCCGTCATCGCAATCAAAGAACTTGTTGGTGTGAGTAATGTGAAAATTGTTTATATTGGGCTTCCCTTGCATCTCTCAGGGAAAGAGAGTGATTCAAGTGATAAAGCTCGAAGCTTTGCATCACTACTTAAAAGCCATCTACCGCAAGAAATACAGGTACGGCTATTAGATGAGCGATTAACCACAAGTTCTGCTCTGGGTGAGTTAAAGAGCGCAGGCCTTAAAAGCAATAAGGAGAACATTGATCAATTGGCTGCTGTAAAGATTCTAGAGTTTGCCCTAGAAGTAGAGCGGGTTAGCGGAGGTGCTGCTGGCCATGAGATTTAATACCGCTACTCTGAAGCATTCATTTGAGAGAAGTCCACTTCTTCGTTTATTAGCTGCCGGGATTGTAATTATTTTTATCACCCTTCTTCTTCGAGAGGCTAATTCAGGCGCTCAAAGCGCACCTGATTATGAAGTTGGATCTGCAGGCCAGGAGGTAATTGTTGAAATTCTATCTGGCGAGAGTGGATCGCAAATTGGACGAAAACTTGAATCACTCTCAATTGTTAAATCATCTGCTGCATTTTTTAGAGTGGCAGTTGCTGATTCCAGGTCACAGCGAATAGCACCTGGCGAACATCGAATTGAAACTGGTATCCCAGCCAGGGTGGCCCTAGAACAGCTCTTAGATCCCTCTCGCATTCCAAATCTAATAGTTGTAAAAGACGGACAGCGCTTATCTGAAATTTCGGAAAGCATCATCAATTTCGGTATTAGCAAAGTTGAACTTGAAAAGAGCATAAGGAATGTCTTTCCACCAGAGATGTTTAAGAGCAAAAATATCGAAGGATTTCTCTATCCTGCCCAATACTCTTTTAACAAGAGCGTGGATGGCGATGAAATACTCTCAGCTATGCTTAACAGGTTTGTATCAGCAACAAAGGATATTAACTGGAGTAACGAGAGAGATTTCACTCCTTTTGAAATTATGGTGATTGCATCCCTTGTGCAGACAGAGGGAACGCCAGATGTTTTCGGAAAAGTCTCTCGGGTTATTTACAACAGATTAGAAAAGCGCATGCCGCTCCAATTTGATTCAACAGTGCACTATGCCTTAGAACGTAGAGGCGAAATACGAGTTTCTCAAGTAGATACCAAAGTTAAGAATCGCTATAACACTTTTGTATACCCTGGGCTACCTCCCGGGCCAATAGGAAGCCCAACTAAGCCAGCAATTGATGCAGCTTTAAACCCCGAGGCTGGCAATTGGCTCTATTTTGTAACGGTTAAACCTTTTGATACTCGATTTACCAATTCCTATGACCAATTCCTAGAGTGGAAGTCTGAATATAAGAGAAATTTCAAAGCGGGGTTATTTGAATGATTAAACGCGCAGCGGTCTTAGGATCTCCCATTTCGCATTCGTTATCTCCCTTAATTCATAATCATGCCTATTCTCTTCTCGGTTTTTCTGGGTCTTATCAAGCGATAGAGGTTAAAAGTGGTCAGCTTGCTAGTTATTTAGAGCAAGAGTTACTCAAAGAAGATTTGCTTGGTTTTTCGCTGACAATGCCACTTAAAGAAGAGCTAACTGCGATATCAAACCCAGCGCTTCTAGTTGACTCACGATCAAAAGAGATTAATTCGGCCAATACCATCTATCGTGATGGAGATACTTGGAGAACGACTTCAACCGATGTAGATGGTTTTGAATTCTTAACTAAAGATCTTTCCTTCTCTTCAGTGGCAATCCTTGGAGCTGGGGGAACGGCAAGGGCAGCAATTGCAGCGCTAGCGCCAAGAGGGATAAAGATCGAGGTATACAGAAGAAGTTCAGATAGAGATCCCTCTCTTATCAAATCAGCCCTGGGCTTCAATCTTGAAATTAAGGATTGGGATCGTTCTGTTCAAGCCTGGGAGAGTGAATTGGTTATCAATACAATTCCTTCAGATCAAGTTCTATTAATGACAAAAGAATTTAAAGCGCCCAAGTTCTTCTTCGATGCAACCTATTGGCCATGGCCCCCAGAGCTATCAAAACTGCAATTGGATGCCAGAGGTTCTTTGATTTCAGGCTTACAACTATTAGCAGCGCAAGCGGTATTTCAGATATCTCTGATGACAGAACTTGATTTTGATAAAAAGTGGCTCTTTGAGCAGTTACTTCTCAAGTTGGAAGCGGGCAAATAGAGAGAGCTTGTGGATAAGTTCCTTTGATCTATCCTTTGGAAATTAGAGTCTTCATGTGCTCTTTATCCATTTCGCAATTTTTGCAATCATCATTTCTTGGAGAGATTATCAAGAGCACTTAATTTCTAAGAGGGTCACTCACTTAGCGCTACTTTCTCTCATCCCTCTACTTCGCCAATCGTTGCTCGAGCCATCGCTGCTCTCGCTAATCAACTTTATGTTCTATGCAACTATCAACCTATTTTCAGGACGCGCGATTGGCCGCGGCGATATAAGACTCTCACTTCTTATAGGGGCCTATATCTCCGCATTTGGTGGAGATATATCTGACTTAATCTGGAGTAATGTGATCAGCTGGTTAGCTTGCTCAGTTACCTTAATTATTCATCTATTAAAGCGTGAGAGCCTGAAAGGCAAGCGAATTGCATTTGCTCCCTATCTCTTCTTTGGGGTCTTTCTCTTTGCAATAAATGTTTGAGCGTGGGTGTGATAAATAGGGAGCAGGAATCCAAATTAATCTGCGATAATTAAGCAATGAGATGGTTAACAGCAGGAGAATCCCATGGTCCAGCCTTGGTTGGAATTTTAGAGGGAATGCCTGCCTCAGTATCGGTTACAACTGCAGATATTGATGAAGATCTGCGTAGGCGCAGACTTGGTTTTGGTAGGGGAGCAAGACAGAACTTTGAAGCAGATAAAGTCACCATTGTTGGAGGGATACGACACGGTTTAACCCAAGGTGGTCCCATTGCTATCCAAATTGCGAATTCAGAGTGGCCTAAATGGGAAAAAGTTATGAGCGCAGATCCAATTGAAAAATCAGAGATCGAATCTCTCGGAAGAAATGCTCCTTTAACAAGACCTAGACCAGGGCATGCTGATTTAGTTGGCATCCAAAAATATGATTTTGATGATGCAAGACCTGTATTGGAACGAGCATCAGCGAGAGAGACAGCTGCTCGAGTAGCGCTAGGAGCGGTTGCGCGAAGATTTCTTAGGCAGGTTGGTGGCATTGAGGTATTTAGCCATGTGGTCTCTATTGGAGCAGTGAGCGTGCCTGATGGTTATCTACTTCCGCAGCCTAGCGATCGAGAGAGAATTGATAGCGATGAAGTGCGCTCAGCATTTCAAGATGTAAGTGCAAAAATGGTTGAAGAGATAAATGATGCGCATGGCAATGGAGATACATTAGGCGGGGTAGTTGAAGTTTTAGTTTATGGCCTACCACCAGGGCTTGGATCTCATGTTCACTGGGATAGAAGACTTGACTCACGCCTTGCAGGAGCCCTTATGGGTATTCAAGCAATTAAGGGCGTTGAACTTGGTGATGGATTTGCAACCGCTAGAAAACGTGGCAGTAGCGCTCATGACGAAATAGAGAGAGATAGCGAAGGAAATATTCGCCGTAGAACTTCAAGGTCTGGCGGAACAGAGGGTGGAATGAGTACAGGCGAAGTTTTAAGAGTTCGCGCTGCAATGAAACCCATTTCAACTGTTCCTAAGGCTCTAGACACAATTGATATTACAAATGGCCAGGCGGCTAAAGCAATAAATCAAAGATCAGATGTTTGCGCTGTTCCAGCTGCAGGGATAGTTGCTGAAGCTATGGTGGCCCTAGTTTTGGCTGAAGCTATGCTTGAAAAATTTGGCGGAGATTCTCTTGGTGAGAGCCAGAGGAACCTAGAGAGCTATCTATCTAATATGAAAGTGAAGTAGGGCGTGCCACCGATAATTCTCATCGGCCCTCCTGGAGCTGGAAAAACTTCAGTCGGAAAAGCTTTGGCAAAAAAACTAACTTTAAAGTTTCTTGATAGCGACAAAATTGTTGAAGAAAAGAGCGGAAAGAGTATCTCTGAAATCTTTATTACCGATGGGGAGCCTGCCTTCAGAGATATGGAGCGCTCTGCTGTAATTGATCTACTTGAGAACCAAGATGGTGTAATCGCACTTGGCGGCGGCTCTGTAATGGATTTGGAAGTTTCCAAGAGATTACTGCCTATGGCCAATGTAGTTTTTCTTGATGTTTCAATTTCAAATGCAGCTCCAAGGGTAGGGTTCAACAGAGATCGCCCCTTGCTTCTTGGAAACCCAAGACAGCAGTGGATTGCTCTAATGGAAAAGCGCCGGTCAACATATGAGGCGCTCTCAAAGGCGCGAGTATCAACTGACAATAAAAAACCTATTGAGGTTGCTGAAGAGATTGTTAAAGAGTTAGCCCTATGAAGTCGATAACTGTTTCTTCTGAGAAGAGTTATGAAGTTATTTTCACAGATGATGCTTTCAAAGAGGTATCTCTTATAGTTGGAGATAAGAAGGTAGTTATTGTTGCTCCTAAATCCATTGTTGCTAACTTTGGTGCAAGTTTTCCTTCTAAATATCTGCTCATAGAGGTAGAAGATGGAGAAGAGCAGAAGAGCATGCAATCTTTTGCTAAGGCAATTGAGACAATCGCTGCCGCTAAGTTGGATAGAAGTTGCCTGATTATTGGAGTTGGGGGAGGGGCAACTACAGATCTAGCGGGCTTTCTTGCCGCCTCGTATCTGCGCGGAGTTGATTGGATTGCTATTCCAACCTCACTTGCTGGGATGGTTGATGCAGCTATCGGCGGAAAAACAGGATTAAATCTCGAGGCGGGAAAAAATCTTATAGGGGCATTTCACTCTCCCAGCGCTGTCTTAATTGATCGGGGCTTTCTCTCCTCACTATCTCAGCGCGATCTCAAGGCAGGTATGGCAGAGGTTGCTAAATGCGGCTTCATTGACGATACCCAGATATTGAATCTCATAGAGAGCGACTGGAGAGAAAATCTATCTGAGCTCATTTATCGCTCAATCGCAGTCAAAGCCAGAGTTGTAAGCGCTGACTTTAAGGAATCAGAACTTCGAGAGATATTGAATTATGGTCACACTTTGGGACATGCGGTTGAGAAAAATTCGAATTATTCACTTCGCCATGGCGAGGCGGTAGCCCTTGGATTGAGATTTGCTGCTCAACTCTCATTTGAATTCTCTGGTCTATCTAAACAGCACCTAGATAAACAGAACCAGATTTTAGATACCCTCGAACTTAATGCGAAATACCCAAGGGCATCATGGTCAGAAATCTTGGAAGTTATGCGCAACGATAAGAAGATGCGTGGGGGTAGAATTCGCTTTGTTACCTTAAGCGCACTGGGAATGCCAACCAGACTTGAGGATATAAGCGATGAGCAGTTAGAGAAGTGTTTCCTAGAAAGCATCGGAGAGTAGATGAGCGCGACCAAAGTGCTAGTGCTAAATGGACCTAATCTTTCAAGGCTCGATCTTCGCGAAAAATCCTATTACGGAGATATCTCCTATCCTGATATTGAGCAGATCTGTCTTCAGGGAGCAAAAGAATTTGGTTTCGAAGTTGAGATAAAACAGAGCAATGATGAGTCAGAGTTAATCGGCTGGCTCCATGGAGCAGCTGATAGCAAGACTCCGGTTATCTTTAATCCCGCAGCATTTACTCATTATTCTTATGCAATTCGCGATGCGGTGGTCATGCTTAAGGCTCCCTGCATTGAAGTGCACTTAAGTAATCCGCTATCTCGAGAAGAGTTTCGCCACACCTCAGTAATTGCAGGGGTTGTACAAGGCAGCATTGCAGGTTTTGGCCTTGATTCATATCGCTTAGCCTTTGCTGCGCTGAGTAAATTAGTTAAATAGCGATATAAAAGGTAATCTTCGCCGCTATGGCTACCACGAATGATCTTAAGAATGGAATGACCCTAGATATCGAAGGTCAGCTCTGGGGCGTGGTTGAGTTTCAACACGTTAAACCAGGTAAGGGTCCAGCCTTTGTCAGAACTAAGCTTAAAAATGTTCTCTCTGGAAAAGTAGTTGAGAAAACCTTTAATGCAGGCGTTAAAGTTGATATAGCAATTCTTGAAAAGCGCGATATGCAATTTCTTTACAAAGATCAAGTGGGTTTTGTTTTTATGGACTCCAGCACATACGACCAAATGACAATTTCTGCGGAAACCGTTGGAGATGCTGCCAATTACATGCTCGAAAACACCGAAGCGATAGTTGCAGTTCATGAGGGAAATCCACTCTATGTAGAACTTCCCGCAAATGTTCCCCTTAAGATCACCTACACCGAGCCAGGCTTACAAGGAGATCGCTCATCTGCAGGTTCAAAGCCAGCGACTCTTGAAACAGGAATCACGATTCAAGTTCCACTCTTTATTAAACAAGATGAAGTTGTTTTAGTCGATACTCGCAATGGTGATTATCTCGGGCGCGCAAACTAAGTGAGCAGCCGCTCTAAGGCTAGAAAAGCCGCGCTCGATCTGCTCTATGAAAGTGATATCAGAAAAGGTAGCGCAGCTGAGTTACTTTCAAAGAGAGTCACAGAGATGGAGTATGAAGCTAGAGAGTTCACAAAAGAGCTAATTGATGGAATTGAGTTAAATAAACGAAAAATTGATGAGTTAATCGCTACCTATGCCCAGGGTTGGGATATGGATCGTATGCCAGTTCTTGATAGAAACATCTTACGTCTTGCGATCTTTGAACTGCTCTGGTCACAATCGGTGCCCGAGGCAGTTGCTATCAGCGAGGCGCTAGAGCTTGCTGCAAATTTCTCAACTGAGGACTCAAGTAAGTATATAAACGGGGTATTAAGTAAGGTATTGGAAATTAAGCCTGACCTCGTGCTTTAAATAGCAACTCCCTTATATCTAGAGCTCTCTTTAGCTCTTCTGGTTCTTTTTGCACCAAGAGCCCCAGAGCCTCATTATCTTGAGAGCGAATACTCATGATCTCGCCATTCCAATCATCACGCCTTGTCGCAATGAAGGACAGGAGGCTGTGAAGCTGATTTATTAAAGGATCATTTTCAGAGAGCCTGCCTCTTAAGTGTCTAAGGTCAATACGTAGCCCAACTCCAGAATCAAATGTTTGCTTACTTGCTTCGATTTGAAAAAGAGCTGAGAGGGGAACTCCATAGAACTCGCAGAGAGATTTGGCTTTTGAGATGCTAAGGGATCTTGTGCCCCGCTCATAAGAACCGATCACAACAGCTTTCCATTTTCCACGCGAACGTATCTCAACTTGCTTTAGCGTCAAGTTCTGTTGTTTTCTTATCTGTCTAAGTCTTCTTGATATCTCTATAGGCGTTGTCATTGGCTCAAAATAGGCGAAATGCAAGAATGGCTTCTTGGTTTTTCCACAGGTTTCAAGGCCCTTGAGGCCCATGCTAGGATTCGGCAACCTTTAACGATCCGTCCTGTGAGGCGGCGAAGGAGCAAGAATGAGCGTTATTTTAAATAGCGGTGAAATCTCCCGCGCGCTACGGCGCATCTCCCATGAAATCCTTGAGAAGAATCACGGTCCTGAAAACCTTCTTCTGCTGGGCATACCCACTAGAGGTGCGTATCTAAGTAGGCGAATAGCAGGGGCAATCTCTGAGATCGAAAAAATCAATCTTGAAAGCGGCACTCTTGATATAACGATGTATCGCGATGATTTACGCCTCAAGGCACCTAGAACTCTTCTTCCAACCAATATCCCAGGGGGAAGTATCGATGGAAGAGATGTTGTTCTCATCGATGACGTCTTCTTCTCTGGAAGAACAATTCGAGCCGCCCTTGATGCTTTAAATGAATTGGGTCGTCCAAAGAGCGTTCAACTAGCAGTTCTTATTGATCGTGGCCATAGAGAGCTACCAATTAGAGCAGACTTTGTAGGAAAGAATATTCCAACGGCTAAAGAAGAATCGGTTCGTGTGCACCTAAGCGAGATTGATTCTGTAGACGAAGTACTGATTGAAGGTAGCTCACAATGAAACATCTATTATCGATAGCTGATTTAAGCAAAGATGAGGCAATAGAGGTACTTGATACTGCAGCCGAGTTAGCTCGCCTCTCTGAAGGAACAGGTAAGAAATTCCCAACTCTTAGAGGTAGGACTGTTGTTAATCTCTTTTTTGAAGATTCAACTAGAACTAGAATCTCATTTGAAGCAGCTGCAAAACGTTTATCTGCCGATGTAATTAACTTCGCCGCCAAAGGATCAAGTGTAAGTAAAGGCGAGAGCCTTAAAGATACAGCTCTCACTCTTCAGGCAATGGGAGCAGATGCAGTAGTAATTCGCCATGGCGCATCTGGCGCAGCCCATCAACTTGCAAAGCAAGAATGGATGAAAGGCGTTGTTATCAATGCGGGAGATGGAACTCATGAACATCCAACTCAAGCTCTTCTCGATGCCTTTACTATCCGGCGCCATCTAAAGGAGAATCAAGGTGATTTATCAGGAATAAAGGTTGGAATTATTGGCGATATCCTTCACTCAAGGGTTGCCCGAAGTAATATTCTTCTTCTAAAAAAACTTGGCGCAGAGGTAGTTCTAATTGCACCGCCAACTCTAATTCCAGTTGGAGTTGCTAAATGGGAAGTTGGCGTTAGTTATTCTCTCGATGATCAGATCAAATCTCTCGATGTAGTAATGGCCCTTCGAGTTCAGAAAGAGCGAATGAACGATCTTTATTTTCCAACGGAGCGAGAATATGCCAGAGGATATGGACTCACTTCAGAACGAATGAAGCAGATGAAAACTAAATCTATAGTTATGCATCCCGGTCCTATGAACCGAGGACTTGAAATTTCGGCAGAATCTGCTGATTCACAGCGCTCAGTGATTGTGGAACAAGTTGCCAATGGAGTTAGCGTTCGAATGGCAGTTCTCTATCTAACACTTGGTGGAGCAACCTTTAAGGAGCTAGCTAGTAGCGGGGAGAGTTTATGAGCTCATATCGGATCACTGGTGCTAAAGATTCAAATGGGAAAGCAAGTGAATACTTTATCTCTGATGGCAAATTCGTCAATGAAGGTGAGCTAGCAGGTGGCGCCAAAAACATTGATGCAAAAGGTTTAACGATATTGCCTGGTTTTGTTGATCTCCATACCCATTTGCGAGAGCCAGGTAGAGAAGATGCCGAGACTGTACTAACAGCTTCAATGGCAGCAGCAACTGGAGGATTCACAGCAATATCTGCAATGCCTAACACTCTGCCAGTTGCTGATACCGCGGGAGTTGTTGAGCAGGTCTATAGATTAGGTAAGTATCATGGAGTATGTGATGTTTTTCCAATCGGAGCAGTAACTGTTGGTCAAAGCGGAGCGCAGCTTGCTGAGCTTGCCGCCATGAATCAATCAGAGGCGGGAGTTCGTATTTTTAGCGATGATGGACATTGTGTATTTGATCCATTGGTTATGCGTAGAGCTCTTGAATATGTAAAGATTTTCGATGGTGTTATCGCTCAACATGCCCAAGATCCAAGGCTTACCCAAGATTCACAGATGAATGAGGGTGAGATTTCAGCTCGCCTTGGATTAAAAGGATGGCCGGCCGTTGCGGAGGAGGCGATAATTGCGCGAGATGTACTTCTTGCAGAGCATGTTGATTCTCGCCTACATATCTGTCATGTCACGACCGCTGGTGGAGTAGAGATAATAAGAAGTGCAAAGAAGCGTGGAATAAAAGTAACAGCTGAGGTAACGCCGCATCATCTGCTTTTAACTGATGATTTAGCAGAGAGTTATGACCCTGTTTATAAGGTAAATCCGCCATTAAGAACTAAAGCTGATGTGCAAGCACTTCGTGAGGGCCTTGCAGATGGAACTATCGACATAGTGGCAACAGATCACGCCCCTCATCCTCATGAATCGAAAGATTGTGAATGGAGCGCTGCTGCATTTGGAATGGTTGGTCTTGAAACAGCTTTCTCAATTGCCTATCAAGCAATGGTTGAGACAAAACTCATAACCCTTACTCAATTGGTAGATCGCCTCTCAAAGAATCCAGCTGAGATAGGAAGATACAAGGATCATGGCTCAATAAGCATTGGAGCGCGCGCTAATTTCACCTTGGTAGATCTTCATGCTAACTGGCAAGTTGAGCGGTTAAAGCTTGCCTCTAAGAGCAAAAACACACCTTTTGATGGCATGGTCTTGCCAGGAGTTATTACTAAGACATTCCATAATGGCGCGCTGGTTTATGAAAGGAATTCAAAGTAGATGACGGCATATCTAGTGCTAGATGATGGCCGCATCTTTGAAGGAGAGCCTTGGGCATGCAAAGGTGAGACATTTGGTGAGGCTGTCTTCTCAACTGGAATGACGGGATATCAAGAAACGCTTACAGACCCGAGTTATCATCGCCAGGTTGTAATCATGACAGCCCCACATATTGGCAATACCGGGATGAATACTCAGGATGAGGAGTCGAGAAAGATTTGGGTAAGTGGTTTTGTGGTTAGAAATCCTTCTCCAAGAGTTTCAAATTGGCGCTCAGAGCGAAGCCTAGAAGATGACTTGATTTCAAATGGAGTAGTTGGAATCAGGGGAGTTGATACCAGAGCGCTAACCCTCCACCTGCGCGAGAGAGGCGCGATGAGAGTTGGCATCTTTTCAGATAGCGAGCTTTCAAGAGAGGAGATGGTAGTAAAGGTTAGAAGTGCGCCAGAGATGGTTGGAGCCTTTCTTGCCGAAGAGGTTAGCGTTGATGAGATAAAGATAATTCCTGCAGTTGGAGTAAGGAAATTTAAAGTCGCTGCAATTGATTTAGGAATCAAATCTGCAACCCCAAGAAATATGGCTGCTCGCGGAATTGAAGTTCATCTAATGCCAGCAACAATTACTTTTGAAGAGATTAAAGCCGGTAGCTTTGATGGGCTCTTTCTATCCAATGGCCCTGGAGATCCAGCGACAATGGGTTCAATTGTTGCCCTAGTTAGATCTGCTCTTGATGCATCACTTCCAATTTTTGGAATCTGTTTTGGACACCAGATTTTGGGACGAGCGCTTGGCTTTGATACTTATAAGTTGCGTTTTGGTCATCGTGGAATTAATCAGCCAGTACTAAATATTGAGAGCAATAGAGTTGAGATTACAGCCCAGAATCATGGTTTTGCTGTTGAGGCGCCATTAGATGGAGTCTTCTCAACCGTTTATGGCCCTGGAATGGTGACTCACATTAGCCTTAATGATTCAGTGGTTGAAGGGTTAAAGCTTCTTGAAAAACCAGCTTTCTCAGTTCAATACCATCCAGAGGCAGCAGCCGGTCCTCATGATGCTAATTATCTCTTTGACCAATTTTTGGAGATTTTAGGTAAGCATGCCTCTAGATAAATCAATTAAGAGCGTTCTTGTTATCGGTAGCGGTCCAATTGTTATTGGACAAGCTTGCGAATTTGATTACTCAGGAACTCAAGCTTGTCGCGTTCTTAAAGCAGAGGGCATAAGAGTAATTCTTATAAATTCTAATCCTGCAACAATTATGACCGATCCAGAGTTTGCCGATGCTACCTACATCGAACCAATAACTTTAGATTTTCTCGAGCAAGTAATTGCTAAGGAACGCCCTGATGCCATCTTGGCAACTCTTGGAGGACAAACCGCTCTAAATGCCGCAATAACTCTCCATGAAAATGGAATATTGGAGAAGTATCAGACAAAGTTGATTGGCGCAGATGTAGCAGCAATTAGACGAGGAGAGAACCGAGAAGAGTTTCGGGCTATCGTTGCAAAAATTGGGGGAGAGTCGGCTAAGTCCATTATCTGTCACAGTATGGATGATTGCTTCAAGGCGGCAAGCGAGCTTAATTATCCGGTAGTGGTTCGACCATCTTTTACTATGGGAGGACTTGGTAGCGGGATTGCCTTTAGTAAAGATGAGTTAGAGCAGATAGCTGGCGCAGGGCTGCGTTTTAGTCCGGTTAATGAAGTTCTGCTAGAGGAATCAATAATTGGCTGGAAAGAATTTGAATTAGAGGTAATGCGCGATAACCACGACAACGTAGTTATCGTCTGCAGCATTGAAAATATCGATCCAATGGGAGTGCATACGGGAGATTCAATCACAGTTGCCCCAGCGCTAACCCTTACCGATGTTGAGTTTCAGAATCTAAGAAATCTTAGCATTGCCATAATTCGCGAAGTTGGAGTAGCCACCGGTGGTTGCAATATCCAATTTGCGATAAATCCAGCTAATGGACGGATAGTTGTTATTGAAATGAACCCAAGGGTTTCAAGAAGTAGCGCGCTTGCCTCAAAAGCAACGGGTTTTCCTATCGCAAAGATTGCTACAAAGCTCGCTATTGGCTATTCACTTAATGAAATTCCAAATGATATTACCCAGAAAACGCCCGCATCATTTGAACCAACCCTCGATTACATCGTAGTTAAGATCCCGCGTTTCGCCTTTGAAAAATTCCCAGAGGCAGATACTCGTCTGACTACGACGATGAAGAGCGTTGGAGAGGCTATGGCTTTTGGTCGCTCATTTCCTGAGGCGTTGCAGAAAGCGATGCGAAGTTTGGAGAAGAAGGGTTCATCTTTTTCTTGGGACTTTCCTGAGAGCCTGGATGAGTTGATGGAGAGGATTGCTACACCCACTCAAGATAGGTTGATCCAGGTTCAAAGGGCGCTCGCACTTGGCGCTTCAATTGAAGAAGTTTTTGCCAAGTGCGCAATAGATCCTTGGTTTCTCTCTCAGATTGATGAAATAAATAGGAAAGCAGTTGAGATTAAGAGCGCAGGTGAACTATTTCTAGAACTTCTAAAAAGCGCCAAACAAATGGGTTTCTCAGACCAACAGATAGGCCAACTACGCTCTACTAGCGCATCAGAGATATTAAAAATCAGAGAGCGTTTAGGGCTCTTTCCGGTTTATAAAACAGTTGATACCTGTGCTGGAGAGTTTGAAGCATTCACTCCCTATCACTACTCTTCTTATGATCTAGAAAGTGAGGTAAAACCTAGGAGTAAACCTGCGATATTGATTCTTGGAAGTGGTCCAAACCGAATTGGCCAGGGGATTGAATTTGATTACTCCTGCGTTCATGCATGTTTTGCCCTATCGCAGGCAGGATATGAAACCATCATGATTAATTGCAATCCCGAGACGGTTTCAACTGATTATGACACCGCGGATCGTCTTTATTTTGAACCATTAACTGTTGAAGATGTTTTAGAGGTTTATCGCGCAGAGCTTGCTGCTGGCCCAATTGCTGGAGTTATTGTGCAGTTAGGTGGTCAGACTCCTCTTGGAATTGCGGCAGCGTTAAAGAACGCTGGAGTTCCTATTCTTGGCACTACGCCAGAAGCAATTCATCTAGCTGAGGATCGTGGCGCCTTTGGAAAGGTTTTAGAGCAAAGTTCACTTAGAGCTCCTAAATTTGGTACTGGATTTTCTTATCAAGATGCGTTGAAGGTTGCAAAAGAGGTTGGTTACCCAGTTCTGGTTCGGCCATCCTTTGTTCTTGGCGGGCGTGGTATGCAGATTGTCTACGATGATGCCTCATTAGAAGAGTTCATTACTATTGCAGCTCAGATTAATCCAGAACATCCTGTTTTAATTGATAAGTTTTTGGATGATGCAATAGAAATTGATGTTGATGCGCTCTATGACGGAAGTGAGCTTTATCTTGCTGGGATTATGGAACATGTGGAGGAGGCAGGTGTCCACTCTGGTGATTCAGCTTGCGTCATTCCAGCTCAATCAATAACAGAGGAGTTGATCTCTGAGATTCGTCAAGCAACAGAGAAGCTGGCTCTTGGCATTGGCGTCTTGGGACTTATAAATATCCAATATGCAATCTCAGATTCCAAACTCTATGTTTTAGAGGCAAATCCGAGAGCCTCAAGAACCGTTCCCTTTGTTAGTAAGGCAACCGGAAGGCAAGTTGCAAAAGCTGCGGCTCTTATTGCAACGGGAGTAAAGATTTCAGAGCTACGTAAAAGTGGAATGCTTCCAGATAGCGGTGATGGAGTTGCAAAGGGAATAAGTGTTAAAGAAGCAGTTCTGCCTTTTAATCGCTTTAGACGGATTGATGGCGAAGGCGTTGATACAGTTCTAGGCCCGGAGATGAAATCAACGGGTGAGGTTATGGGAATTGCTTCAACTTTTGGAGCGGCCTTTGCTAAATCACAGATAGCAGCTTTTGGCGCTCTGCCTCTTAGCGGAGCGATCTTTATCTCGCTTTCTGATAAAGATAAAGAAGAGGCAATCTCTGCAGTGAAGGGATTATCTGAGCTAGATTTCAATTTATATGCAACCCTTGGAACCCATAATTATCTCGCAGGCCATGGAATTTCAACTGAGCTCGTTGCTAAACATAGCGAGAAAGATGGAAATCAAGGCGTTGTCTCTGCTGTAGATCTAATCAATCAGGGCAAGATTGCCCTTGTGATAAATACGCCATTTGGACGTGGGGCAGCTAGGGATGGGCGAAAGATTAGAACGGCTGCGGTTGCAAGGGGAGTCTCATGTATTACAACTCTTCCGGGGTTAAAGGCGGCAGTTGAAGGAATAAGGGAGCTAAGACGAGGAAAATTGACAGCTAGATCAATTCAAGATTGGCACGCTTCATGAGTTCAATAAATAGACATGCCGAACAGCGAAGAGCTGAAATTATCTCTAATAAGAAAATTGGCGCTTATCACCATATGGTTTTTGCAGCTGGAGATATGGCTGCTCACTGTAGACCTGGGAACTTTGTTGCTATAGCCGTTGGAGGTGCTGGCTCTTCAATGATCCTTCGTAGAGCATTTGCCATCTATCGCGCTAGTGACCGCGGACAATACGGTGGCACTATCGAATTAGTTGTGGCCCCGCATGGCCAGGGAAGTCGTTGGCTAACAAGTCTTGAAATTCACGATGTTGTAAATATTGTCGGCCCGCTTGGAACAAGTTTTGGCATACCAACAGAGCCTGCCTCAGCTCTTTTAGTAGGTGGAGGGTATGGCT
>Ga0222714_10000260_pt1 | contig 63054 bp, 57 predicted proteins | sample C33_3DmetaG_FD_165048 | JGI IMG/M metagenome (GOLD analysis project Ga0222714, IMG submission 165048) | Estuarine water microbial communities from San Francisco Bay, California, United States - C33_3D | ecosystem: Environmental > Aquatic > Marine > Unclassified | place: USA: California... | reverse complement strand
GGTCACCCGGCTCCGGCCCTGCGGACCGCCCTGTCGGCCCTGGCCCCCCGCATGGTGTCGCCCGAGTCATGGCAGCCGTCGTCGCATCCGAGTATCGTGCTGGTAGACGCGCCGACGGCACCGGTATCATCGACTATGGTCCGCGCAGCGATCGCTGCCGGCCAGTCGCTCACAGGTCTTGTACCGGAGGCGGTCGAGGCGTACATTGCGGCCCACGGGCTGTACACGGGCACGTAGGGCGTGGGCTTCAGCCCCGCCGGACAGGGAGTTGCATGAGTAAATCGCCAGCGAAGAAAGCCGTCAAGAAGGCCGTCAAGAAGGTCGCGAAAAAGGTTGTCGCGAAGAAGGTTGTCGCGAAAAAGACCGTCGCCAGGAAGGTCGTCGCGAAGAAAGCCGCGCCGAAGAAGCCCGCGACACCCCGATTGCCGGCGGATCTCAAGCTCGCGATTGCGTGCGCACAGGACAAGCAGGCCATCGACCTCACCGTGCTCGACTTGCGCAACGCGTCGGCCTTCACCGACTTCTTCGTCGTCTGCACAGGCGCCAACACCAAACAGGTGCAGGCCATTGCGGACGCCGTGCAGGCCGGCCTCAAAGCGGCGGGTCAACCGGCCGCACTGGTCGAGGGCTACAGCCGTGGCGAGTGGATCCTGCTCGATTACTTCACGTTCATCGTGCACGTCTTCCTGCCGGCGCAGCGCACGTTCTACGCGCTGGAACGGCTGTGGGGTGGGGCTGAATCGATCGAAGTTTCTGAAGACTGATCCTGTCGTCGGCGCGCAGTTTCTGCGTACCGGCGACTGCCGGCCACGCGACCGGGTTGGCACGCCCCGTGAAGGGTCACGGGCATGGCCATGCACCGATGGGCGGACCGTGCCCTGCTGTTTCTTTTCGATCCCGCATGCGTCGCGTGTCAGGCACCCCTGACTGACCGCCGGATCGGCCCGGTCTGTGGTCGGTGCTGGTCGTCCATCCACCCCTCACCTTCCACGGACCTGGTGAGAGCCGTCGGCATCTACGAAGGCGCTCTCCGCAACATCGTCCACGCGCTCAAATACGGCGGTCACGCGTCACTGGCGAAGCCTCTGGGGGCCCGCATGCGCGATGCGGCAGGCGATTGGCTCGACGATGCGACGGTGGTGCCGGTGCCGCTCCATCCCTGGCGGTCGATCCGGCGAGGCTTCAATCAGGCTGATTTGCTCGCGAGCGCATTGGGTCGCCCGGTGTGGCGGGCACTCAGGCGAACACGTCTGGGCCAACCACAGGCGGGCTTGAGCGCGGCTGAGCGGTTTCGCAACATCCCGGCCGGTACCTACGTCCTGCGGCGCCTCTGGGGAAAGCGTGTGCCTCCCTCGGTGGTGCTGGTGGATGACGTCATCACTACGGGAGCGACCGCAGAGGCCTGCACCCAGGTGTTGCTGGAAGCGGGCGTTGAGCGCGTGAGGGTGTTGACGGTAGCCAGGGCTTTGCGTCGTACGTAGGGCCCGCTGAACTGCAGCGGGCCGGATCGGCGCGCTCAAGCTCAGCGCGCTACGCGACCTTGATGCGTTCCAACACGGCCGCTTCGATGGCGGCGCGCACTTCGTCCTTGCCCATTTCGCCGTCGATGAGCACCCAGTCCTGAGCCTCGGCCTGCCGGCGATAGGATGCGCGGACGCGGGCCAGGAGCTGGAGGTCGCGTTCGTATTTGTCGCGGCCGCTGGCTTTCCGCTGCACAGCCGTCTCAGGAGCGATATCGAGCAGGACGGTCACGGTCGGCCGGGGGAGGTAGCGCTGGATGTCCTCAAGCCAGGCCGGGTCGAGCCCCTGCGCCTCCCCGTACGCGATGCTCGACGCGCGGTAGCGATCACACACGATGATGCCGCCGGCTTTGAGCCACATGTCGATCTTCTGGCGGAATTCGCAGCGGTTGGCAACGTAGAGCAGCTGCATGACGTCGGGACCAAATTCGCGTTCGCCGGACAGCGCCCTGGCGATCTCGCGGCCGATGGGCGTCTCGTAGTCGGGAAACGACAGGGAGTGGACCTTGCGTCCGTCCTGCTCGATGCGGGCGCGCAGATGCCGCGCCTGCGTTTCCTTCCCGCTTTGATCGAGTCCCTCAAACGCAACAATCATCACGCCTCCCACTGCAGCATGTCGTCCACCGTCTGCCGGCGACGTACCACACGCCACGACCGCCCATCCACCATCACTTCAGCCGCGAATGGACGCCGATTGTAATTGGACGCCATCACCGATCCATAAGCCCCGGTGTCACGAACGACGACCAGGTCGCCAACCGCCACCGGCGGCAGGCTCCGCTGTTTCCCAATGGTGTCGCTGGTTTCACAGACGGGTCCCACGATGTCGCAGTCCACAGCGGCGCCGTCTCTCGGTATCACCGCTTCGATTTCGTGCCACGCGCCGTACAGCGCCGGGCGAATCAGGTCCGTCATGCCGGCATCGACGATCACAAACAGGCGTCCGTCCGCCTGCGTTTTGAGATCAACCACACGTGCCAGCAGCACACCCGCGGGGCCGGTGATCCAGCGACCAGGTTCCAGCACCAGTCGCAGTCCGGTGGGACGCACAACCGGCAGCACGGCAGCGGCGTACTCCTCTGGACTCAAGACCCGCTGGCCAGGCTCGTACGCGATGCCCAGTCCACCGCCGATGTCGAGGTGTTCAAGCGTGATCCCCTGCGCCGCCAGCGTCGTCGCCATCGTGGCGATCGTGGCGGCGGCCTGCGTGAGCGGGCGGGGGTCGGCGATCTGTGATCCGATGTGCACGTGCAGACCCACGACGCGGAGATTCGGCCGCTGCGCCATCTCGGTGACCATGGCGTAGGCCTGGACCACCGACATGCCGAACTTCGTGGTCTTGTGCCCGGTGGAGATATTGGGGTGGCTGCCCGCGTCCACATCCGGGTTCACGCGCACAGCCACACGCGCGACGGTATTGTGGGTCGCGGCGATGGCCTGAATGCGCTCCATCTCGCCAGGTGACTCCGCGTTGATGGCTTTTACGCCGAGCGTCACGGCACGCACCAGTTCGTCGTGGGTCTTTCCCACGCCGGTGAACACGATTTGGTCTGGCGAAAAACCTGCGCGCAGGGCCAGTTCGATCTCCCCCCCGGAGTTGGCATCGGCATGGCCACCGGCAGCCCGCATCTCGCGCACGACCGCGAGCGTCGCGTTCGCCTTGATGGCGTAATGCAGGTCGTGCGGATAACCGGCGAAAGCCGTATCGAGGGCGGAGTAGCGCTCCCTCAGCAGCGCGCGGCTGTAGACGTGTGTGGGCGTGCCCACGGCGTCGGCCACCGGCGACAGCGCAACATCGTCGCAGCCAAACTCTCCATGAATGCGTATGAAACCAGGCACGGGACCTGGCATTTTAGTATGATTCCGGACGCGGTTCCGGCCGGCCGTAGCATGTCCGAAAACCCTACGCCCTTTCCGAACGAGGCCTCGGATGCCTTGATAGCGCGGTGTCTGGCCGGTGACCAGTCCGCGTGGGAAGAGATCGTCCGTACATATCGCCGCAAGGTGTTCAACGTCGCGTACAAGTTTGTCGGCCGGCACGATGAGGCCGAGGACCTGACGCAGGACGTCTTCATCAAGATTTTCAAGGCGCTGCACACGTTCGACCGCCGCGCCAACTTCCAGACCTGGCTCATCAGCATCAGCCGCAATCTCTGTATTGACCACTATCGGTCGGTCCGCAAGGAACGGGCGACCATGGCGCGTGATGTGGACGCCTCCGAGTTATCGCCGGTCTCGCGGGAGCGAACCCCGCTCGGCGAACTGGAGCAGGTCGATTTGAAGTCGATCATCCGGCAGGCACTGGCCGAATTGCCGGCCACCCTGCGGCAGGCCGTCACGCTGCGGGACCTGCAGGAGTTCTCATACCAGGAGATTGCCGATCAACTGGGATTGCCCGAAGGCACCGTCAAGTCGCGTATCAACCGGGGACGACTCGAACTGGCCCGCCAGATCCGTCGTCTCCAACAACACAGGCCGCCGGGCTCCATGGCTTCGCGCGGAGGAACAGAATGAATGTCACGACCTCAACCCACGGCACCATCGTCGTGGTGCACGTTACGGAATCCAAGCTGACGTATCCGATTCTCTCTGACTTTGCGACGACGGTCGCCGGGCTGGTGGCGAGCGGCCAGAAGCAGATCCTGGTAGACCTCTCGACGGTCGGCTACGTGGACAGTGCCACGATTGGCTGCCTGATGGACCTGTATCGGCAGTCCCACACCGCCGGCGGCCAGCTCAAGCTCTCGGGCGTGCAGAAGCGCGTGGAGACGATGCTGACGATGACGGGCGCGCATAACTTTCTGGAGGTCCACGCCGATCAGGCATCGGCGCTGGCCAGTTTCGGAGGCTGAGATGCGGAAGATCACCACGACCGCCGGCACCCCTGTGGAGACCGATGGTGACGTGCTCGCCATCATCGAGACGGTGTCCCGTGATCTGGCCCGCCGGGCCGATCTCGACTACAGCTTTGAGGAGATCGACCACGAGTTCCAGCATCTGATCAGCCAGCTCACCGAAGAGGAGCTCCGCACGTATCTGAAGGAGAGCCTGTTCATGAGTTTCAACCGGTTCGAGAATGACCGGCTCGCGCAGCTTGTGAAGAAGGCGAGCAGCGCGACGGAGATGGACTGAGCTTTTGGGCCGCCTGGCCCTCAGTGCTCACCTGGGTGACGGCTCGTCTGTGTCAGCTCTCCGGCTCGACGACGCGGAAAAAGCACCGCTCCACGGTGTTCGTCTGCCTGTGTTGTGTGGGGACCCCCAGCCCCACACATGTCACCCCGCTCCGCAGTGCTTTTTGAGCTATCGAGTGTCGCGTCGCTCGCAGTCGAGCTGACACAGACGAGCCGTCACCCAGGTGAAGTGTCCTCAGGGTCACCACTCCTTGGTCCACGCCAGCCGTCAGCCGCGCCGGCGCCAATCAATCCCACCCGTTGTCGGCCACAACTACCGGCGGTTGACCTCAACACCAACGCCTTGTTCCGTTACGGTCGTGCGGCAAGGCACGGATGGACAATCGGCCGACACCTCAGTCCACTTCGTCCCAGTTACGGCTACGGCTGGCCACCCGTTCCCACGCGGCGTCAGCGTGAAGCCGAATCTCACGTCGCTTTTCCGCGTCGTCGAGCCGGAGAGTCGGCACTCCGAGCCGGACCGCGAGTGCTCACAGCGCGACACACAGCATGTGCGGATAAACTCCGCCGAGCATGGCGCCGATCATTCCCGACCCGAGGAGGATCCGCGACTTCCGTTCTGAGGCGGCATTCGAGAAGTGGCTCGCGACGAACCACGAGCCCTTGTGCTCCTTCAGGCGCGTGTCCTTGACAACCGGGCGCGCAAGGCGCCTAATACATTCCTCCCCATTTCAATCTCTGGAGGTCCGATGCGTTCCATCGATACGAATCGGCGTCGTTTTCTGGCGGGTGGGGTCGCGGCTGCTGCCGCGGCGGCCGTGTCGTTCACGCGGCTTGAAGCCGCTCAGGCGCAGGTGGGGCCGCCCGACTGGCTGAAGGAAGTGCGCGGCCAGCACCGCTGCTTCTTCGACTTCAACGCCCACAAGAACGGCCTGCCGCTGCTGCACATGCTCAACTATTTCAACGCGTACACAGGGCCACACGGCGCACAGCCGAATCAGGTCGGCGCAGTCGGCAGCTTTTACGGCATCGGACCGGCGGCGAGCATTCCGCTGGGATTCGACGATTCGATCTGGGCGAAGTACGGCGTCGGCGACCTGCTCAATCTGAAAGACGCCAACGGTCGGGCCTACACACGCAACGTGTTCAACAGCCCGACCGAAGCTGACGGCCATCTGCTGTCCCAGGGCATGGGCGTACCGCCACTGGCGCCGTTTGGCGGCGCGGTCGTGGCGTGCTCGATCGCCAGTCTCCAGAAGATGGGCACCAAGTTCCTGATGTGCAACAACGCACTCGGCGCATGGACGCTGGAACTGGCCGCGCGCGGCAAAGGTGATGCGGCCGCGATCGGCACAGAGCTGCGGGCGCACCTGCTGCCGGGGGTGACGGTGGTGCCGGCGATGGTTGTGGCGATCACGCAGGCGCAGGCTGCGGGGATTTCGTACAACAGACAGTGAAACGTCTGTCACAAGGGCTGAAGCCCGTGTGCTCCGAGGGACTGGGAAATCAGCGAACGGAGGAACGGGCCGGGACGCGGGCGGCGACGGGTGCAGCCGTCGGCTCGCTCGCGTCCACAAGACGCCACGCATCGCGCTGACGGAGGAGCTCAGTCGCGAACTTGGTATGCAGAGCGTGACCGCCCCGCTGCACCACGACGTGGCCGCAAATCGGATGCCCCACCAGGGCCAGGTCGCCGATGACGTCCAACATCTTGTGACGCACAAACTCATCGTCGAACCGGAGCTGATTGAGGACGCCCGTTTCGCCGATCACAATCGCATTGTCCAGTGAACCGCCGAGCGCGAGGCCGCGCTGGCGCATCAATTCCACGTCCTTGAGGAAGCCGAACGTGCGAGCGGGCGCAATCTCGTCGACGTAGGTCTCTTCCGTGACGTCGATCGTCTTTTCCTGATGCCGCAGCAGCGGATGGTCAAAGGCGATGCTGTAGGTGAGCTTGAACCGTTCGGCCGGATACACGGCGATGCGCTTGTCGCCGTCCTGCACTTCCACGGGCGTCAACACTTCGAGCATCTGACGCGGTGCGTTCTGTTCCTTGGTGCCGGTGCTCTGGATCAGATAAACCCAGGGCGACGCGCTGCCGTCCATGATCGGCACTTCCGGCTGGTTGAGTTCGATGATGGCGTTGTCCACGCCGAGACTGCGAAGCGCCGACAGGAGATGTTCGACGGTTTCAACCGACGCCTCGTCGCGCCGGAGGCCCGTCTGCAGGTGCTGCGCTCCCACCAGACATGCCGTGGTTGCCGGAATTTCCACCCCGAGGTCCGTCCGCTGGAACCGGATGCCGTGATTGACGGGCGCCGGTTTGAGCACGATGGAGACTTTCTGGCCGGAGTGAAGGCCAATTCCTGTGCAGGGCGTCGCGTGGCGGAGAGTACGTTGAGCGGGCATGTGTGGTCGCGTTCGCAGCCTATACAAGCAATCCGGCTGCCAACAATCGACGAGCCGCCATGTGGACACCTAAATCATTGAAATAATTGGGCTTATGGATGATAAACCGAGCCGGATACCACAGCAAGTCTGACCATGTGTGGTAATTCAACCACGCCAAAAGGGGTTGCGTCTGTGGGTATATTGACACAGGCGTCATGAAACCGCCGGTCGTTTGACTGGATGGATAAGCCCAGCCAGGAAGCTCCCGGTGGCAGAGGCCCGAGTGTCAGCCACAGTCTCGGGCGTTCCAGCGGCCACAACCCTGCCCCCACCCAGCCCGCCTTCAGGACCGAGGTCGATGACCCAATCGGCCCCCTTGATGACGTCGAGGTTGTGCTCGATGACCACGACGGTGTTGCCCTGGTCCACGAGCCGATTCAGCACATCAAGCAGCTTGCGGACGTCCTCAAAGTGAAGGCCGGTCGTTGGCTCGTCGAGGATATACATTGTGCGGCCGGTGCCGCGGCGCGCGAGTTCGCGCGACAGTTTGACGCGCTGCGCCTCGCCGCCCGAGAGCGTCGTGGCGGACTGACCGAGCGTCAGATACCCAAGGCCGACCTCCTGCAGGGTGCGGAGTCTCGTGGCGATAGTCGGAAAGTTCTCGACGAGCTCCAGCGCCTGATCGACGGTGAGTTCGAGCATCTCGGCGATCGACTTGCCGCGATAGCGGATCTCCAGCGTTTCCCGGTTGTAGCGGCGGCCCTTGCACTCCTCACACGTCACATAGACATTGGGCAGAAAGTGCATTTCGATGGCGATGACGCCGTCGCCCTGACACGACTCACACCGGCCGCCCTTGACGTTGAATGAAAACCGTCCGGCCTTGTAGCCGCGCGCCCGTGCGTCGGGCAACATCGCAAACAGTTCTCGCACAAAGGTGAAGAGCCCCGTGTACGTCGCGGGGTTCGACCGCGGCGTGCGTCCGATGGGCGACTGGTCGATTTGGATGACCTTGTCCACATGGGACAGGCCGTCGATACCGTCGTGTGCGCCGGGTTCATCCACCGACCGGTAGATGACCCGCGCCAGTGAGCGATACAGTATTTCGTTCACCAGCGTGGACTTGCCCGATCCGCTGACACCAGTGACGGCGATCAGCGTGCCCAACGGGAATGCGACATCAATCCCCTGCAGATTGTTGGCGCGAGCGCCACGCACGACGATCTGTTCGCCCGATCCTGCACGGCGGGAGGACGGCATCTCGATGCGCCGGGCACCGGTCAGGTACTGCCCGGTCAGGGAGTCGCCTGGCTGGGCCAGCAACTGCTGCGGCCGCCCCTGGAACATGACGACCCCGCCATGTTCGCCGGCGCCGGGCCCGAGGTCCACCAGGTAGTCCGCCTGGCGGATGGTCTCTTCGTCGTGTTCAACCACGAGCACGGTGTTGCCGAGGTTGCGCAGCCGGCACAAGGTCGCGAGCAGCCGCCGATTGTCGCGCTGGTGCAGCCCGATCGACGGCTCGTCCAGCACGTACAACACGCCGGTCAACTGGGACCCGATCTGCGTGGCGAGCCGGATGCGCTGTCCCTCGCCGCCGGACAAGGTCGCCGCGCTGCGCGACAGGGTCAGGTACCCGACACCGACGTCGGCCAGGAACCGCAGCCGTTCGCGGATCTCCTTCAGGACGCGCCCGGCGATGAGGAACTCCCGTTCGGAGAACTCCATGGCATCAAACATCGGGAGCGCATCAGAGATTGGCAGGTCGACGTACTCGGTGAGGGAGCGCCCTTTGACGCGGACTGCGCGACTCTCGGGCCGCAGGCGCTGTCCTCCGCACGCGAGACACGGACGCAGGGCGCGGTACTCTTCCAGCGCTTCCTGTTCCGACCAGTCGCCGTTCTCAAACCGCCGGCGCAGGCTCGGAAGCACGCCTTCGAAATCGGCGCCGAACGGATCGCCGCCCCTGGTCTTGCGGCCGGGCGCGCCCATCAGAACGACATCGCGCTGTTTCTTCGGCAGCTTCCCAAACGGCAGCGTGGGATCGATGCCAAATGCCGCCTGCAGCCCGGCCAGCATGTCGTTGACGGACGATGAATCGCCTTTGGCCCACGGATGCACGGCACCTTCGGTCAGCGACAGCCGATCATCGGGCACCACCCGCGCCGGATCGAAGTCATACACCGCGCCGAGCCCCTGGCAGTCCGGACACGCCCCATGCGGCGAGTTGAAGGAAAACGCCCGCGGCGTCATCTCGGGGATGCTCAGATCACACGACGGACACGCCATCCGGCGCGAGAACAGGCGATCGCCGCTCTGCAGCGTGTTGATCACGACGATGTCGTCGGCGAGTGTGAGGGCGAGCTCGATGGATTCCGTCAGCCGGCGATCGACGCCGTCCTTGATGATGATGCGATCGACCATGACATCGATCGCATGATTCCTGCGACGGTCGAGTTTGAGGTCGTCCTCAAGCGACACAAACTCGCCGTCGATACGCGCGCGGGTGAACCCCCGGGCGCGGAGTGCGGCGAGTTCCTTCTTGAACTCCCCCTTGCGTCCCCGAACCACCGGCGCGAGGATGTTGATCCGCTCGTCGGGCGGCATCGACAGCACCACATCCACAATGCGTTCGAGCGTCTGGGACGTGATCTCGCGATCGCAGTTCGGACAATGGGGGATCCCGATGTTCGCAAACAGCAGCCGCAGGTAATCGTAGATTTCCGTGACGGTGCCCACCGTCGATCGGGGGTTCGCCGCGGTCGTCTTCTGTTCGATGGAGATGGCCGGCGACAGGCCGTCGATCAAATCGACGTCCGGTTTCTCCATCTGCTCGAGGAACTGGCGGGCGTACGCGGACAGCGATTCGACGTACCGGCGCTGCCCTTCTGCGTAGATGGTGTCAAAGGCCAGCGACGACTTGCCCGATCCCGACAGGCCCGTGATCACAACCAGCTGGTCACGCGGAAGGTCGACGTCGATGTTCTTCAGGTTATGAACCCGCGCGCCTCGGACGGCAATCCAGTCGTGCGACATCTCAACCGACTATGTTACCCGTTCGCCAGGCTCACGGCCGACCCAGAATGGCCCCGTTATCGGCTCCGACAGCCGGTGCCGGAGAGAGGTCCAGCGGCGGAAATCCGAACGGGGCGCGCACGGCCTTCAGGCCCAGCCCCTGGACCAGGCCGCCGCGGGCCCTGATGTGGGGATCCTCGAATGCCTCGGCCGGAGTGTTGACCGGAGACAGGCAGACATCCCGTCCCTCGAAGAACTGCAGCCATTCGTCGCGCGTCCTGGTGCGGAACACGGCACGAATCTCACGCACCAGCGCGGTCTGATCGGCACCCGAGGTCAGCTGGCGCGCGGTCAGGTCCGGCCGCCCAACGGCGTCGCAGAACGCGGACCAGAACTTCGCCTCCAGCGCACCAAGGGCCATCTGCAGGCCGTCGGCGGTTTCATAGACGTTGTAGCAGGCGTGTTCGCCAAATGTCGGCAGCTCCCCCACCGCCGACGAGGGGGTCTCCATCAGGTCCTTGGCACCCGGCAGCATCACCCAATACAGCGCGGACTCGTGCATGGAGATGTCGAGCGTGGCCCCGGTGCCCGTGCGCCCACGCTCAAGCAGCGCCGCCAGCACCGCGACCACCGCGCTCATGGCCCCGCCACCGACATCGGCCACAAACATCTTCGGCAACGCGGAGGGCGAGGGTCTGTCAGTCGCCAGGATGCCGGACACGGCCACGTAGTTGAGGTCGTGCCCAGGCCGCTCCGCGTACGGACCCGATTGGCCATAGCCCGTGATGGACGCGTGAATGAGTGACGGGTGGGCACTGCGCAGCTCCGCGGCCGCGACGCCCAGACGCTGCGCCGTTGCGGGCCTGAAGCTCTCGATCACGACATCGGCCGTCGCGATCAGTCGCCGCAGCGCCGCGCGCGCCTCGGGATCCTTCAGGTCGAGCGCCACACTCTTCTTGCCGCGACCCAGCAGCAGGTCGTACACCCCGCGCCCGTCGATCAGCGGGGGCAGGTGGCGCATGGGATCCCCGCCGCGCGGATCCTCCACCTTGATGACTTCGGCCCCCAGTTCGGCCAACATCAGGGTCGCAAACGCGCCAGGCAGCAGGCGCGTCAGATCAATCACGCGAACTCCGGAGAGAGCGGGCATGCGGGATGTTATCATCGCGGCGCTATGACGACGACCGCGGCGAAACCCTCTCTGGCGCTCTCGTTGTTTCCGATCGCCGCGCTCGTCGCGCTGCTGGCCGGGTCGGTCGCGCTCTTCGGCGACGGCAACTCCGGCGGCCCGAATCAGATCGCGCTCATCCTGGCGGCGGTCGTCGCGGCCGCCGTCGGCATCCGGCTCGGCCACACCTGGAAGGATCTCGAAGCCGCCATCGTCCACGGCATTTCACTGGCGATGGGCGCCATCCTGATCCTCCTGATTGTCGGCGCGCTGATCGGTTCCTGGATCCTCGCCGGGGTGGTGCCGACGATGATCTATTACGGCCTGCAGTTGCTGACGCCGGCCATCTTCTTCCCGAGCGCGTGCCTCTTGTGCTGCCTTGTCTCTGTGGCGACCGGCAGCTCATGGACCACGGCCGGCACCGTCGGCGTCGCGCTGGTGGGCATTGCCACCGCGCAGGATCTCAACCTCGGTCTGGCGGCCGGCGCGATCGTGTCGGGGGCCTATTTCGGCGACAAGATGTCGCCGCTCTCCGACACGACAAACCTCGCGCCCGCGATGGCCGGCACCGATCTCTTTACACACATCCGCCACATGATGTGGACCACGATCCCAAGTCTGGTGATCGCGCTCGTACTCTTCACGGTGCTGGGGCTGAGCGCCGCGGCGCCACAGGACACGACCGCGGTCAATGCGATTCTGGCGTCGCTGCGGTCGAGCTTCGTGATTGGTCCCCACCTCCTGCTGCCGGCAGTGCTGGTCATTGGTCTCGTGGTCCGAAAAGTGCCTGCGACACCCGCGCTCATCATCGGCGCGCTGACGGGATGTGTGTTCGCGGTGATCTTTCAGCCTGGCGCGGTGACCACGCTGGCGGCCTCGCCGGACCTTCCCACCTGGGCGGCGCTTGTCAAAGGCAGCTGGCAGGCACTCGCATCCGGCTTCTCGCTGGAATCGGGCAACGCCGCCCTCGATGAACTGCTGTCACGCGGCGGCATGGGCGGCATGCTCAACACCGTGTGGCTGATTCTGTCTGCGATGACGTTTGGCGCCGTCATGGAGAAGACGGGTATGCTCGGACGGATTGCCGAATCGATTCTGTCGGCGGTTCGCGGCACGGGCAGTCTGATTTTTGCGACCCTCAGCACGTCCATCGGCATGAACGTGCTGGCCTCGGATCAATACATCGCCATCGTCCTGCCGGGACGGATGTTCCGTGCTGAATTCGCGCGGCGAGGCCTGGCCCCGCAGAACCTGTCGCGCTGCCTGGAAGATTCGGGCACGATGACGTCGGCTCTTGTCCCGTGGAACACGTGTGGCGCCTTTATGGCGCAAACGCTCGGTGTTGCCACCATGGCGTACGCGCCCTACGCATTCCTCAACATCATGAACCCAATCATCTCTGCGATTTACGGGTTCACCGGATTCTCAATCACGAAGCTCGACAAGGACGAACAGTGAGGGGCAGCCCTGTGAAAAAGACGTCGGGTGTCTTTTTCACTTTTTCACAGGCGCCACAACGTGTCGTTGGAGGCGAGCACGAGCCCGCCGTCGGGATGGCTCGCAACGCCGACCAGCTGCGGAGCGGCCACGATCAACTCCGGCTCGGGCGCGCGCGTGGTCATATCAATGCGATACAGCCCGGCCGACCCGGCCAGCGCATCCACGACAAACATCGTGCCGGTCGAGTCGAAGGTCAGCCCTTGCGGTCGTCCCAACCCGGTGTACCAGGCGTCGACCTGGCGTGTCGGCGTGATTCGATAAATCGTGTCCCGTGACGCAAGCGTCGGCGCGGTGACATACAGACAGTCATCGGGCCCCATCGCCAGATGAAAGGCCGCCACACTCGGCGGCAGCAGCGCAAACGTGTCCACCTGCCGGCTGGCCTCCGGCGTGGCACCCGGGGACACCCGGAAGATGGACCCGGCGCGATCCCCGACATACAACGCCCCGTCCCGCCCGAAGGCCAGCCCCGTTGCCACTCCGAGTTCCGACGCATAGACCTCTGACTCGCCGCGCGGATTCACGCGATACACCACCCCTTCGAATCGGCTCGAAACGTAGACGGCGTCATCGGGTCCAAGCGCCAGAGACGTGGGATTCGCAATCTCAACAGCGAGGGCCTCGCGCGCGCCGTCGGGCGCGATGCGATACAGCGGCGTCGCGGACTTGTTGTCACGGGTGCCGCTCTGCGTCGCGTAGATGGTGCCGTTCGGCACACACACCGGGCTGTCGACCTGATGAATGTCGGTGGCCAGCGTCCGCGCCACGTCCACGACGAGCGTGTCGCCGGTCACGCCGTCCACCCGCACGGGCGTCGGACCGCCCTCACACGCTGCAGGCACGATCACCGAGATCGCGCGCGCCGCCGCGGCCACGACGCGTGCCTCCACCGCACCGAACCACACACGGGGTGGACCATCGGCCGGCACGGGCAGGCGAAAGCCGGTGAGCTCAAGGCGGGCCCCCGGGGTGGCCCCGCGGGGATAACAGGCGGACAGGGCTGACACAGATTCAGGCGTCGTCGAGTTCGACGTTCCAGTAGACGTAGTCGCGCCAGCTTTCGGGTGCGTTGCGCAACCCGAACGTGATGCGAATGGCCGGGGCCTTGTCAGGCCGCTTCGGCGGGCGAATCAGGTGCATGTGCGCCTGCGCCGGCGTACGCCCGCCCTTGCGCCGATTGCACCCGACGCAACAGGTGACGATGTTCTCCCAGTTTTTGCGACCACCCTGCGCCACCGGCACCACGTGGTCGAAGGTCAATTCAGCGGACGGAAAAATGTCGCCGCAGTACTGGCAGCGGTGATTGTCGCGTGCGTAGATGTTCACGCGCGAAAACGGCACGTAGTCCAGCCGGCGTCGCACACGGATGCGGCGCAGCAGCCGAATCACGGACGGCAACTTCATGCTGAACGTCACCGCGCGGATCTCGCGGTCGTACACGGACACGATTTCGACCTTGCCCTGGCACCAGAGCATGATCGCTTTCTGCCAATGCACGACCTTGAGCGGCTCGTACGTCGCGTTGAGCAGCAGGGTCTGTTCCATAGTCCCGACCGGCTCATTGTCGGGCAGCACCTGCGGCCTGTCAAGGAGCGGTCAGCTGTAACGTCCCTGTACACAAAGGGTTACATCGAAGGTCACAGACGTACTTCCCCGGGGGTGGCGGCGTGCCTCTCAGCGACCGATAAGGCCCCTCGTGAGGGGTGCCCGTCGCCTCGTGGTTCGTGTGGTTGTCGCCGGGGCTATGGCGGCATCGTCGGCGGCGTGTGCGGCGCACGCCCGCCCCACGACTCCCGGTCTGCTGCCGTTTCCGATGCCGGCGTCGCCCGCGGCGTTTCGGCCGGCATCGGCGGTTGTCACCACACGGCCGGTACTGCGAGACGACGTATTGCAAACCGCCCTGGCGTACCGTGGCGCGCCCTACCGATTTGGCGGTGACGACCCGGGGTCGGGATTTGATTGCAGCGGGTTCATCCAGTTTGTGTTTGGGACCCATGCGGTGAGTGTGCCGCGCACGACGGCCGGGCAGTTTCAGATCGGACGGCGGGTCGGAGCGGGCGACATCCAGGCCGGCGACCTCGTGTTTTTTTCCACCGTCGCGCCCGGTGCTTCGCATGTGGGCCTGGCGTTAAGCGCCGACGAATTTGTGCATGCGCCGGCCGCGTCCGGTGTCGTGCGCGTCGAACGGTTGCAGGCGTCCTACTGGCGGGCGCGATTTGTCGGCGCCCGTCGGCTCTTCAGCGAATGATGATCGGGGCGGTTGGCAGCGCCGGTGGAGCGGGCGTGGCCGGCTGGACCGGCGTATCGGGCGGCGTGGCGGTTCCCATACGCCGGAGAATCAGCGCCTGCCGGCGCAGGAGCCGCGCATTGGGCCGCGACGGACTGTAGACGCGCGGGTTGATGATCGCGCCGGCGAGCATCGCCGCCTGGGCGGGCGACAGGGCGGCCGCTGAGACGCCAAAGTGCGCGCGTGCCGCCGCCTCCGCGCCCCAGATGCCGTCACCCCACTCGATGAGATTCAGATACAGCTCAAAGATGCGGCGTTTCGAGAGCTCCGCCTCCAGCCGACGCGTGATGAAAAGTTCGCGCACCTTGCGGTACGGGTTGCGCGAAGGCGAGAGATACAGGTTCTTCGCCAGTTGCTGCGTGATGGTGGAGGCTCCGCGCGCAAACTCGCCGCGCGTCCAGTTGACTTCAAGCGAGGCGCGGATCTCGTCGAAGTCCAGGCCCTCGTGGTCCCAGAACGCGGAATCTTCCGCCACGGTGACGGCGCGCTTCAGATGGGGCGAGATGCGATCGTAACTGACCCACCGGTGCTGCATCTTCAACGCGCGGCCTGCATCGGCGGCCTGCGCAGCCCGCAGTTCCCTGAAGGCTGTGGTCGCCGGGGGCTGGCGTCGTAAGGCGCGGACGTCCGGCAGCGTGATCCACGTGTAGCTGACGGTGGCGAACGCGACAGCCATCGCGGCCACGGTCCACCGAAGCGCGCGACGCATCAGCCTCCGATCACCACACGCAGCCGCGCGCCGACCGCGGGTGTTGAGGCGGGATCCGCCCCGTTCATGATCGCGAGCGCAGAAGCGCCGATGGCCCGTCCGGAGAGCGCCTGTGCGAGAGACGCCCAGGTGTCGCCGGCACGCGCCGTGTGGAAGTCGATGCGCGCGGGCTGTACGCGATCGGCCTCCGCCTGGGACAGCGCGCGGAAACTGCCGATGGCCTCGCGAAACAGGCCGTCCGCCCTGGAGAACGCGGTATCGGTCGCCAGCCCCGCGAGCTGATACAACCGTCCGCCGTGCGCGATGTACGCGACGCGCGCGGTAAACGCCTCGGTGCCGGCTCCCCCGCGGAACACGCCGACAAACGCGGGGAGTCCATTGATCGTGGTGGAGTCTCCGGAGACTTCGGTCATCTTGGCCGATGCCATCCGCGCGCGGCCGGCCTGCGACGGCCCCTGCCCTCCCGCATCGACCACCTCGAGCAACACCGCCATCGTGTCGTCGCCGGACGGCTGCGCGGTGACCTGCGCGGCGCCGTTGGACACCTGCCACTGATCCGGAAACCGCAGTGCAAACCGCATGATCGGATGCAGAAAATCACGCCCGCGCAGGATGCCCTGTTCACGGCTGTCGCCGAAGACGAGACCATCAAGGCGCCGCGCAAACTCGTCGGCGTTCACGCGGGTCGAGGATGCCGTGCGCGCGGCGGTGGCGATTTCGTCGACACGCTGCACCCGGTCGGCAGGCAGTGGATGGGTCGAGAGAAAGTTCGGTACACCGCGGCTCGATCCACCGGCCTCCGACAGGCGCCCCAGCGTCGTCAGCATCCCGGCCATTCCCGACGGATTCCAGCCGGTGCCGGCGGCATAACCGACCCCGAGTTTGTCGGCTTCGAATTCGGCATCGCGCCCGTGCTTCAGAAACAGCAGCCCCAGCGAGAGTTCGGCGGCGTCAAACCAGGCGGCCTTGTCGGGCGGCGCCAGAATCCGGCCGGCGAACACACCGGCGCCCAGCACCTGTTGCCTCGAGTACGCCGTCGCGCCATGTTTGGCGGTGACGTGTGCAATCTCATGGCCGAGCACATTGGCCATCTCGGCTTCGTTCCTGAGGAACGGCAGGATGCCGCGGGTCAGGTAGATGTACCCGCCGGGCAACGCGAAGGCGTTGATCGCCGATGCGTCCACCACAGCGAACGACCAGGGCAACTGTGGACGATGGGATCGCTTTGCGATCGCCTGCCCGACGCGATTGACGTACTCCTGCCACGCCGGATCCCCGTAGAGCCCCATCTCCTGGCGCACCTGACCGTCAGCCTCTTTGCCGAGGGCCACCTCGCTGCTCTCGGACAAAATGTTGAACTGGCGACGACCGGTGGCAGGATTGGTGGCACACGCGATGGCAGTCGACGCGACGAGCACCACAGCGGTCAGCGTGTATTTCATACGGCTCCCGGGATTCACTTCGGACGTTTACGACCGAGCGCCTCCGCGAGCGCGGACACGACGCGGTCAACATTGGCGAGCGTCGCGCCGGATCCCATCAGTCCGATCCGCCAGACCCGGCCGGCAAGCGGGCCCAGCCCGGCGCCGATTTCGATGCCGTGTGTCGTCAGCAACCGGGCCCGCACGGCTTTTTCGTCGATGCCCGGAGGGATGCGCACCGCGTTGAGGCTGATCAGACGATGCGGCGGGTCGGGGAACAACTCAAGGCCAATGACCGCCAACTGTGCAACCAGCGCATCGTGAGCCGCCTGATGACGAGCCCATCGCGCTTCCAACCCCTCCTCGAACAACTCGGTAAGCGCCGTGTGCAGCGCAAACACGAGCGGAGAGGAGATGGTGTGATGATACTGCCGCCGCACCCAAAAGGCCTCAAGTTGTGCAAAATCGCACGCGTAGCTGTGGCACGTCGGCGACGCGTGACGCGCGCGCGGCGACACGGTGATCGGCGAAAGTCCCGGTGGTGCGCCGAGTCCTTTTTGTCCGCACGAGTAAACGACATCGGCGTCCCAGGCCGACACATCCACAGGAATGGTGCCAAGCGACGTGACGGCATCCACCACAAAGAGGGCTTCACGGCGACGCACCAGTGGCGCGATCGCTTCAACGGGATTGCGGACGCCGGTGGATGTCTCGCCGTGCACCATCGCCACCACATCGAAGCGCGCATCCACCAGCGCACGCTCCACCAGCGCGGGATCCACGGATCGTCCCCACTCGACGTGCAGCCGTTCGACATAGGCGCCGCTGCGCGCGAAGACCTGCGCGAGCCGCTCGCCGAAGTACCCCGTCACGATCGCGAGCACCGTCATGCCGGGCTCGATCAGATTCATCGCGGCCGCATCCATGGCCGCAGTGCCGGTGCCGGAGACGGCAATGCTCAGATTCGCGTCCGGCGCGTGAAAGACGCGCCCCAGCATGCCGCGCACGTCATCGAGCAGATCGAGCACGTCGGGATCGAGATGGGAGCGGGGCGGAGCCGAGAGCGCCTGCATCACACGCGCAGACACCGGCGAGGGCCCGGGTCCGAGGAGCAGTCGGTCAGAGGTCGGAAGCGTCGCCATTACCGCCACTCCTCGAGCGCCGCACGAATTTCGTCGGCGGCTTTGGATCCGACCGGCAGAAGCGGAGGCCGGACCGGGCCACCGGGGAATCCGAGTTCGCCCAGCGCAAACTTCAATCCGGCAACGCTGTGCACGCTCGACACCAACTGCGCGATCGGCAGCAGGCGCTGTTGAAGCGTGCGGGCGTCCTCGTGGCGCCCCGCCTGCGCATGGTCCCACAACATCGCGCACACATCGGGCAGCAGGTTCGCTACCGCGATGATCGCGCCGCGGGCCCCCATCATCCACGCGGGATAGGCGACCGGGGCCCAGCCGGACAACACCGCAAACCGGTCGGGCCGGACCATGGCGAACTGCGCGTGCCGCTCAAGGTCGTTGCTGGTTTCCTTGATGCCGATGACGTTGGGGTGCTCGGCCAGAGCACGAACCGTGGCCGAGGTGAAGCTGAAGCCGGCCATGCCGGGCACGTTGTAGAGCATGGTCGGCACTGGTGACGCGTCGGCCACCGCGCGGTAGTGCGCCACGAGCGCATCGTGTGTCATCTGTGTTTTGAAGAACGAGGGCGCGCGCACCAGGACCACATCTGCGCCGCGGTCGCCGGCCCGGCGGCACGCCGCGATCGTCGCCCGGGTCGACTCGCGCCCGGTGCCGACGATCAGGACGCGGTCGCGGGGCACAACCGCCCGTGCGGTCTCCACAATCGCGTCGGCTTCCGGCTCCTCGAGCAGGCCGGCTTCGGCGTTGGACCCGAGCACCAGCGCGCCCGCCAGCGGCGCGGCGGACAGCCGGGTCAGCTGGGCGCGCAGGGCGCCAAGGTCAACATCACCCGTCGCCGGATCAAACGGTGTCGGCACCGGAGGAAATACACCACGAAGAGTCACCACGCCCGGAGGCTATCGAGGTGGCTCGGCGGTGTCAACGCTCTGGCCGCCCGCGAGCTGCTGGAGCGCGAGCACAAAGACAAACAGCAGGACCGCCGGACTCAGGGTCCACGGCGCCAGTTGCATGGCCGACACGCTCGACGCCTCCTTCAGCATGAGCCCCCAGCTGGGCTGGGGCTCCGGGAACCCCAGCCCCAGGAAGGAGATCGTGGACTCGGCGATCAGGAGCGCCGGAACCAGCAGCACAAATTCCACGCGAAGAAACCCGTAGGCCGCCGGCACCAGGTGCCCCAGCAACCGCAGCCGGCCGGCGCCAATGGCCAGCGCCGCTTCCGCGTAGTCGCGACGCCGCTCGGTGGCCACGATGGCGCGCACACCCCGCGCCACATGGGGCCACCCGGCAGTCGCAAAGAGGACCGTCAGCAACAGGAACACGACGGGAGCGTCGAGCACGACGGGCATCAGCGACCGGAGGACCAGCACGAGATACACCGCGGGCAGGACGATCACAAAGTCCGCGATGGACGTCACGGCGATATCGATCCATCCGCGAATCGCGCCCGCCAGCGCCCCGAGCAGAACGCCCACCACGAGCGCGCCCAGCGCACCGGCCATCGCCACACCAATCGACAGCCGGGCGCCGTGCCACACGCGCGACCAGATATCGCGCCCGAGGCTGTCAGCCCCCAGCCACAGCAGAGGCCCGGCGGCCGCGTCCACGGAGACCAGCCGCCCGTCAGCCAACCACCGCAGCGGCACCCGCACCGAGACATCGTCGGCATACCGCCGGGACACGCGGTCCACAAGGACCTGCCTGTAGATGAACGGCGCGTGCCAGCCGTCGGCGGCGAGCAGGCGCACCCGCGTGGGCGGCGCATACGATCGATCCGCAAACTGCACCCACGGGTCCTGGGGACTCACCCACGGGGCCGCAAGGGCGCCGAACGCCAGGACACCGACGACCCCCCACGCCGCGCGACGCATCAGACCGGTTCCGCCGCCCGGGGATCGACGATGATTCGGAGCACGTCGGCCACCACATTACCGACGGCGAGACAAACGGCTCCTGCGACCACGCAGCCGGCGACGAGACTCACGTCGCTCTGCAGGACGGCGTCATACAGCAGGCGGCCAAGTCCGGGCCACGATGTCACCAACTCCACGGCCAGGGAACCGCTGAAGAGACTGCCCAGCACGATGCCATACACACCGAGCACCGGCCGCAGCGATTGACGGGCGGCGTGCCGCCACACCAGCCGGGCGGGAGGAATGCCACGGGCAGCGGCCGCCACCAGATCAGGGGACGCCATCGTCTCTGCGGTGGCCTGCGATTGCAGGCGCTCAAGGACTGCGGCCACGGGCAGCCCGAGGGCGATGGCCGGCAGGACCAGTGCGCCCGGGGCGATCGACAGCAGGCCGGTCGAGACCGCAATGAACATGAGCAGGAGCGCGGCGACCAGGGGCGGACACGCCACCAGCGCCAGTGAAAGCGGCGCAATCAGGCGTGACACCCAGTGCCGGGGCCACGCCCCGGTCACGATGCCCAGCGGCACCCCGATGAGCGTCGCAAGCAGCACCGCCGTCGCCGCGAGGCGCGCCGTGTTGAGGCCGCGCTCAAACACCAGGGCGCTGACGGGCCGCTGGAACGACGAGGACTCACCGAGATCGAACCGCACCACCCCCGACACCCACCGGCCGAGTTGCACGACAAGGGGGTCGTCCAGTCCGAGTCGGTCCCGCTTGGCCGCAATGCTTCCGGCATCGATACCGGCGATGAAATCTGCGGTCGTCTCGTCCCCTGGCGCCAGACGCGCGATGACGTAGGCGGCGGTTGACGCCACGAAGACGAACACAAGCGCCGCGACCACTCGGCGCGCGAGAAAGACGACGAACGACCGGCTCACCGCCCTCCGTCCGCGAGGTGAATCCGCTCTGCGTTCCAGAGCACGGGCGGGAAGAAGATGATGGGCGTCGCGCCGCGCACACGGCCACTGACGGCGACGATGGCGCGAGGGGCCACAAACCAGAGGGCCGGCATCTGATCGGCCAGGATGCGTTGCGCGGCATCGAACAACCGACGGCGCATTGCGGGATCGGTCGTCACCGACTGCTGCTGCATCAGTTCGTCGATCCGCGCCTCCCAGGGCGTCGCCGGCGTGACCTGCCCGGGGTGCCACCAGTGGAAGGCGCCGGAACTCATCCAGAACGACAGACTGCCGACGGGATCTCGTGTGGTGGCGCGCCCGCCGAAGTAGATCGCATCAAAATCTCCCGCGGTGTAGCGCGTGATGATTTCATTGGCCGGCAGCGCCACCACATCCATCGTGATGCCGACCTGCCGGAGATGCTCCTGCACGACCGCCATGGTTTTTTCAAACGCCGGCTGGCCGCTTCGTGTGAGCACAGAGAATCGCACCGGTTGATTCCGGGCGTCGTCGAGCATCCCGTCACCATTGCGATCGGACAGCCCCATCGATGTCAACAGCGTGCGTGCGCGGCCAGCGTCAAATGCCGCCGCCGGCAGGTCGGGCACATACCAATCGCCGTGCCCGGGCGTGACCGGCCCGTACGCGACCATCGCTTCCCCAAGAAACACCGTGTCGACGATCGCCTGCCGGTTCACGGCATGCGAGATCGCACGACGGAACTCGGGGGCCACGAGCCAGGGGCGGCCCGCGCCGGCCTTGGCGTCCGGGCGCAGATTGAACCAGAACGTGGTGACGTCGATCGCCGGCCCGGCGTCGGTCAACCGGATGCGCCCGCTCGCTGCACTCTGCCGGAGCACGGCGAGATCATCGGCGCTGACGAAGTTCGTGATGACATCCGCGTCGCCCGACTGCAGCCGCAGCAGTTCGGTGTTCGCTTCGGGGACGATCGTCATGTCGATCTCATCCAGATACGGCAGCGGGATGCCGGCGTCGTCGCGTCCGAAGAAGTGGGGGTTGCGCGCGAACAGCAACCGCTGTCCCGGCACGTATTCCTTCAGAACGAAGGGGCCGGCGCCGACGATCTCAGCCGGCGCGACGGTCGCCGCCCACACCGTGGCTACCGTACCAGCCGTCACTGCGGCTTCCAATTTGTGCTGGGGGAGAATAGGCAGGTTCTCGAGCACATTGAGGCCGGGTCCGTAGGGAGCCGGGAACGTCAGCACCAGTGTGCGGTCGTCCAGCGCGCGGACGGTGACAGGTTGGCCGTCGACCTTCAGATCGGCGCCGGCGGGCGTCCCCAACGCCGCACGCACGGAAAACACGACGTCAGCAGAGGTGACCGGCCGCCCGTCCGAAAATTTCGCATCCGGTCGCAGTTCGATCGTCCACGCGAGGCCGTCGTCGGAAGAGGACCACTTGGCGGCGAGTCGGGCTTCAAAGCTCCCCGTGGCGTCGGTTCGCAACAGGGTGGCCTGGGTCAGGCTGCTGAACATCAGGTTCGCCGCCGTGGGCTGGGCAATTCTGAGGAAATTTGTGGGTTCGGTCGAATAGGTCGCCAAAAGGCGCCCTCCTGGCGTCGGTGCGGCAGAATCGGGAGTTGCGACCGGTTGTGGGGTACCACCCGACCAGGCGAACCAGCCAACGGCGGCCAGAACGACCAGGAGCCCCCCAAGGAGGGCTGGGCGGAGGGTTCGGGATTCGGCCATACGTCACCTCATGAAGGGCCCCAAAACTTCAGCCGGCAGCTTGGCCCGTACGGGCGTATTATGGTTCAGTTCAAGGACTTACGGGGTGCGGCGGCTCGGACTGCGGGCGGGGTGGCACCAACAAGACCGTGAATGTTCGGACAGTTCCGTAATACTGTTGGACACGATTCTTCAGGCAACGGCGGTCGGAAAGGCCGTATGTTGATGGTTTTGGAGGGAATTACCGGATGGCCCGGTGGTACGGTACGTGCCTCGGTTCTGCAGGACCGTCGTCCGGTTGTCGTCGGTATCGTGGATTGAATGTGATTCTATGAGCGTCATCTTTTCAATGACCCGTCGCCATCTGCTTCTGCCCCGAATGGGAGCCGCCCTGCTGGGGCTGTTCCTGGTCGCCGTGGTGCTAGCTCCCGTGCAGGCGGAAGCCGGCGGCAATTACCGCGGCAAGATGTCGAAGGAATTTGCCGCCAAGATTGACCGTGCGCTCAACGGACCCTCCGTGAGTGCCGAGAGGTTCCAGTTCATCCTGATTGCCCCGCAGTCGGAAGTTGACCGCATCGGCCAGAAGTACGGTCTTCCGCTCATGAAGCGGATGATCGCCGGCGGTGTGTTTTTGGGGACCGCGACGCAGATTGCGGCTGTGACCCTTGAACCGCAGGTCAAAAGCGTTTCTGAAAACGTGCGCGTGTATTCGATGGCGGCGGTGACGGCACAGGCGATTGGTGCCGACCAGGTGTGGACGGGGACGCAGGGGGCGGCGTTTGGTGGCGTCACCGGGCGCGGCGTTGGTGTGGCGGTCCTTGATTCTGGGATCGCGAACCATCCTGACCTGGTCAACCGGGTTGGCGCTCGTCTGGACTTCACCGGGACTGGTGGGGTGCGGTGGGGCGGCGTGGATGACTACGGCCACGGCACGCACGTGGCGAGCATCATTGCAGGCAGTGGTGAGGGCAGCCGGACGTGGCAGCGGGGCCACCCGTCGGCGTCCACGACGGCTGCGTACATCGGCATGGCGCCGGGTGCGACGCTCATCAGTGCCAAGGTCCTGAGCGCTGACGGGTCCGGGTATGTGGCGGACGTCATTGACGCGATTTATTTCTTCGCGCGCTACAAGGAATTTTTCGGGGTGCGGGTTGTCAACCTGTCCCTGGGGCATCCGGCGGCAGAGCCCTACCGTAACGACCCCCTCGCGATTGCCGTTGAGGACGCGGTCAGGGCGGGACTTGTGGTGGTGGCCTCGGCCGGTAATCTGGGCGTGACGCCGGCTCCAGAAAGCAAGCCTATCGTGGGCGCGATTGTGTCCCCCGGCTTTACGCCAGGTGCCTTGACGGTTGGCGCGCTCAACACCAACGGCACGGTGTTCCGGAGCGACGACTCGGTGGCGTCATTCAGTTCGTCGGGTCCGGTCGTGGATCCCGGTACGCCTGCGCCGCAGACGCCCGACGCCTTGCCGGCGAATGCGTTGATGAAGCCGGACCTTGTGGCGCCAGGCAACGGCATTGTGGCGGCTGTTTCGAGCGGCACGACGTTGTGGGAGGGCCATCCGACGCGTCAGGTGATCGGGGCCCGCGGCGGCACCTACATGAAGTTGTCGGGCACGAGCATGTCGACGGCGGTGGTCTCTGGTTCCGTGGCGTTGCTGTTGCAGGCGCGCCCTGACCTGACGCCCTACGAAGTCAAGACGGCGCTGCAGTTGACCGCGCAGCATATTCCTGGCGTTGGCCTCATCAAGCAGGGGGCCGGCAGCCTCAACGTGGCGCTCGCGGTGCGCTTCGCGAAGAGCCGCAACATCAGCAAGATCGACCTCACCAACACCATCGGCGGCGAATCCGCGTGGGCCAGTGGCATCACGTTCGGCCAAGCGTCCACGTGGGGCCAGACGTTGGTCTGGGACAACACTTTGGTGTGGGACAACGCAAACGGTGGCATCCCAGGACACACGTTCCTCTGGGGCGAGACGTTGGTGTGGGATAACACCTTGGTCTGGGACAACACTTTGGTGTGGGACAACACCCTAGTCTGGGATAACACCTTGGTCTGGGATAACGCTCACATTTGGGGCAAGACACTGGTGTGGGATAACACCTTGGTCTGGGACAACACCCTAGTCTGGGACAACAACGTGTTCTGGGGCCAGACTTTGGTGTGGGATAACACCCTCGTGTGGGATAACACCTTGGTCTGGGACAACTAGAGTTTTCGCTGAGAGTTGCGACGCTATGACTACATATAACCGCCTCTGCTTGGACCTCAAAATGGCGAAGCGTTCGATTATCGTCTGGAGCTAGGACCTCTAACTGCCTCTTGTTGGGACGTTCGCTGGGCCTGACGGGGGTTCGAGGCAAAGTCTATGGCGTCCCCGCCTCGCTCGGATCCCCCGTGGACATCCCGCCTTTATATCGGCGCCGTCGTAGTTGCCGGTCTCGCCGTTTCCGTTGGTAGCGTTCGTGCCCTAATCGTCTCTCCTCCTCCTGGAGATTGGTATTGGCTGACACTGCTGACGCTGATCAGCGGCCTCCTCTCAGTCAAGTTCCAAGCAGTAGGTGCTAGGTACTCGGTCTCCGAGACATTTGTCATGTGGGGCACTCTGGTATATGGCCCCGCGGTCGGCACCGTCTTGGTTCTGCTGGACGCGACCGTCCTCTCTGGCAAGATCTGGCATTCAAGACGAAAACTGGACTGGACCAGAACCCAGTTCAATTTGGCTGCACCACCCCTTTCCTTATGGCTGGCCGCCCTTGCGCTCTTCTCGATCGCTGGCCCGCCCCCACTCGACCTCGTTGCATCTCCGACTAGGTTCGTTCTGGGCTTGGCTGCCTTTGCGGTCCTTTACTTCCTGATCAACTCGACACTTGTTGCTGTGGCCATCGCGGTGACACAACCCCTGGGGCACTCGAACTTCCTGAGGGACTTCAAGACAACTTGGTGGGGTATTCGAGATGGCTTTCTGACCTATTTCGCTGGTGCCTCGATTGCGGCTTTGCTTGCCTCAGGAGGGAACCAGGGTGTCCTAAGCAAGATCCCCGTCATTGTCCCGTTGATGGCGATGCTCTTCTTGAATTATCGAAACTCTGCGCGGCGAGTAGACGAGATGCAGGGAAGACTCGATGCCATCGAGAAGGTTCACATGGCTACGATCACTGCGTTCGCCATGGCAATCGACGCCAAGGACCAGGTCACCCATGGTCATATCCGCCGCGTGCAGCAATATACGATGGAGGTCGCCAGGTCACTTGGCGTAACTGACGACAAACAACTCAAGGCACTTGAGGCTGCTGCTCTCCTTCACGACACGGGCAAGCTGGCGGTCCCAGAGTACATTCTGAACAAACCAGGCCCACTGACTCCGGCTGAATTCGAGAAGATGAAAGACCACGCGGCCGTCGGAGCAAACATCCTCAAGAGTATTGATTTTCCATACCCGGTGGCGCCAATTGTTAGGCACCACCATGAGAGCTGGGATGGCCGAGGTTACCCTGATGGCTTGAAGGGACAGGAAATCCCCATCGGCGCGAGAATCCTCTCCGTAGTGGATTGCTACGATGCGCTCACATCTGATCGCCCCTACCGACCGAGAATGACCCGCCAACAAGCCGAACAAATCCTACAGGATCGCCGAGGCGCGATGTACGACCCTTGGGTGGTCGATGGATTCATTCGGATACTCGATAAGTTGGAGGCGATCGACGAGGCGGAAGGTCGCCATGCGCTGGCGCACTCAGGAGAGAGCGGCGCCTTTGCAAGCCCAGCCCTTGAGGTAATCAGCGCGGCAACGGCGGAAGAGCGAGAGTTTGCAGATCTCCGCCGAGAGTTGCCCAAAACACAAGGCATCGAGCTTGCGGCAGAGGTATTCTTTCGCCATGTTCGCCGGGTCATCCCGGCTGCAGCGGTCGTTCTTTATACTCCGCAGCCAGGTAACTCAGACCTGAAGGTGAGCTATTGTGCTGGGTCGGGTGCCAGTACTATTGAATCAACTACGATTCCGGTGGGGGAGCGAATCTCTGGATGGGCCTTCGCACACCGCCAGGTCGTATTCAATTCGGATGCATCGCTTGACCTCGGACCCGTGGCGAGAACTCTTCCCGTTCCGCTTCGCGCGGCACTGGTTGTCCCAATCTATGAAGGCAATACGTCCCTCGCTGTGCTCACGCTATATGGCAGCGAAGACTTTCAGCGGGACCACCGCCGAATGCTTGAATCCGCGGCCCAATTGTTCCTCAGCGCAGGTTCGTTAGGGAGTGTCTCGGCCACACAGAACCGGCCTCCCTCCGCGCAATTGGTCGAGCGCAAGATCCATTAATTTTCTGGTACCTCCTTCGACGCTGTTTGTCTAGGTTCGGGGGGTTGTTCTGGTATGGTTCCCCAATAGCAGGCACGGGGGGGGCAGGATGCTGAAAGCAACCTCGCAGGGCGCGTCCAGGATTGGGGATAGCGTTGCTTCTAAGGTGGACGTGGTTCGCCCTGCGGGCAACTGCGACGCGACAGAATTGGCTATCCAGGCCGCAAACAGGGCATTTGATTCAGGAGACGTAGTTGATGCTGGGGCTGCGCTTCACAAGCTCTGCGGCACACTGAGCGCGTCTCCGCCTGAGATTAGACTGCAGCCTGAATTTGTCCGATTCGGAATGGAGGCCCCGTTCTTGGTGCCAAGTAAGGCCCTCGGCGACTTGGCGGAGCTTCGACAACTCGCGACCTCAGTGGGTAGTCCGAGATCCCTCGCTTGGCTTCACCTTGCGGTAGCGAGGATCGAGGCTCTACGCGGCGCGACAATCGACGCCCGAGGTCATCTGGAGATTTCAAGCCAGCTCGCCGCACATGCCGGTGCAGCGGATATCCTTTGCTCAAACCTGTTGGTAGAGGCGTCGTTGGAGATGTACGAAGGCAATCTGAAGAGGGCCAGAACTGCTACAGCGAGAAGCCTGGAGACAGCACGCGGACTGCAGTCCGTCAGACACGAATCTGCCGCACTCGGAAACTTCGGCATGCTTGCACTCTGTGCTGGTCAATCCGAACGCAGCAAGCAGTTACTAAGTCAGGGCCTTGAAAAGTGCCAACCATTCACCTTTGTCCGGCTGGCGTTGACGGATTCAATGGCCAGCACGGCCCTTTTTGATGGCAATCTGGCGGCTGCTGGCCAACACATCGACGAGTGCCAGGCCCTGGTCGCCACGCACCACGTCCCTGCGCGCTCGTGGTACGACCTCACGCACCAACTCACCCGGTGTCTGTATTTCGGCATGCACGAGGAGTGGCAGGCCATCGTGGATTGCGTTAATGACGCCGACCCTGAACTGGCGCGCCGACAACTGCGCACATGGCGCGCGTCACTGCTCGCCGCGCGGGCGCGCGCCGAAGCGCGTCTCGGCCGCCACGACGCCGCAGACGCGTCCCTGCTCACCGCCATGCGCGTCTGCCCCAGAGGCGCCATCGACCCGCTCATCTCAGTCGAAACCGCCACCGGCACATGCCTCGCCCTCCGCGGTGACACCGCACAGGCCCATCGCCACTTTGACCGCGCCAGACGTGCCTGCGACGCCATCGACCACCGCTTCCAGCGCTGGCTCGTCGAACGCGAGCGGACCTCGCTGCCAACGCTCACCCGCCCAGCCCAGACACCGGTGCTCACTGAACGCTGGCGGCAGGTAGACACCAACGACACGGCCCTCCTGCTCGGCGAACTCTCCGCCCTGCTGAACTCCGGCCACTCGCTGGAACTGCTCGCCCAACGCGTCATCTCGGTCCTCGAGGCCACACCGCTCCGCTCACGCCTGACCGTCTCACGATCGCCCTCCGGCAGCGACGCCTCCATGCCGGCAGTCTCCTGGAATTTCCGCGGCAGCCATGGCTGCCGGATCGATCTCACCAGCACCGAGACGACGATCTCCATCGACATTCGGCAACTGGCCTCCCTCGAAGAAATCGCCATCGTCAAGAACCTCACTGACATCCTCGCCGCCGCGGTCGACTTTGATGACGATGCGGAGAATCATTTGTGGCCGACGACCGAAGACTCGACGGTCGCCGATGCCGTGTTCTGGTCTCCCCGCATGCAGGAACTGCTGCGCGTGGCGCAACGCCTCTCGTCGACCGAACTGCCGATTCTCATTACGGGAGAAACCGGCACCGGCAAGGAGGTGTTCGCGCGCCTCATCCATGAGCACAGCCGCGTGAAACGCGGCCCGTTCATCCCCTTCAACGCGTCCGCCATCCCTCGAGATCTGGTGGAGAGCCAGATGTTCGGCCACCGACGCGGCGCCTTCACCGGCGCCCACGAGGCCTCGTCGGGTGTCATTCGTATTGCGGATCAAGGCACGTTGTTTCTCGATGAGATCGGCGACCTCGATCCGGCCGTCCAGCCGAAGTTGCTTCGATTCCTTGAGTCGGGTGAGGTGCATCCGGTGGGCGACGCCAAACCGCAACTCGTGCAGGTGCGGGTCATCGCCGCCACCAACGCCCGTCTCGAGACACTCGTCGGCGAAGGCCGGTTCCGCAGCGACCTGTTCTATCGCCTCAAAGTCGCCACGCTGTCGCTCCCCCCGCTGCGCGAACGCAAGGACGAAATCCCGGCGCTGACCGCGTTCTTCCTCAGGAAGGCCACGGCCGAAACCAATCGCTCCCGGATCACATTGGGTGACGATGTGGTCGCAGCGATGTTGCTGTATGACTGGCCGGGCAATTTGCGGCAACTTTCAAATGAACTGCGCCGGATGGTCGCGCTCTCGGAAGACGGGGCAACCCTGCGAACCACGGACTTGTCGCCCGAGGTCTCGGGTCCGTGGTTCGCGGCAAGACCTTACGCCGCCCGGGACGATGGACCCGGCGTGGCGGTGCGGCTGGACCAACCGCTGGAACTGGCGCTCGCCGAGGTGGAACGCGCGTTCATCGAACGGGCGATGGCACAGTCGCAGGGGCGCGTGAGCGACGCCGCGCAGTTACTCGGCATCTCCCGCAAGGGGCTGTTCCTCAAAAGGAAGAAGCTGAGGTTGGATTAGCGCGTCCCCTGGAGCTGTCTGGCGACCTTCTCGACCTCGGCCCACACGCGCAGGAGATTGCCGCTCCACAGCTTGGCGATCTGCTCTTCCGTGTAACCGCGCCGCACCAGTTCGAGCGTGACGTTAAACGTCTCAGAGGCGCTGTTCCAGCCGGTGACGCCGCCGCCGCCATCAAAGTCGGACGAAATACCGACGTGGTCGATGCCGATGAGCTTCACGGCGTAGTCGATGTGATTGACGAAATCCGCCACAGTGGCCCGTTCCGGCACCGGGTACTTCGCATTGATCTCAGACAGACGGCGGGCGTACTCGGCGCGACGATCCTCAGGCAACGCCGCGAGTGCCGCGGCGTTCGCGCCGCCACGTCCACCGCCACCGCCCGCACCACCTGCGGCCTGAGGCGCCGTGCCTGCAGGCGCGCCATCTTCCACCGGACACGCGACCGCCTGGCCTGGCCCCGGCTGCGGGTCTCCGCCCTGCCGCCCGCCAGCGCCGGCCCCACCGCCACGCGCGGCGCCGGCGCCGCCGGCACCGCGGCCACCACCGCCGGCCGCCGCAGTCAGGCCGAACTCCTGCCCCAGCGCCTGAACCGCCGCCTGACGGGCGGGACCGTGTTCATCCACTTTCACGTAGGTCGCAAACGCCACGGTCTGCATCACTCCGCCATTTTTCTTGAGCGCCAGCAGCAGCTCATCGTCCATGTTGCGCGAGTGGTTCGCGAGCGCACGCACCGACGAATGCGAGGCGATGACCGGCGCCTTCGACAGCGCGATCGCCTGCATGTTCGCCTGCTTGGACGGATGGGAGATGTCGACCATCATGCCCCACTTGTTCATCTCGGCTATGACCTGCTTGCCCAACTCGCTCAACCCGCCGTGAATGCCTCCGTTGGCGGCTTCGGTGGAGTTGGAATCAGCCAACTGCGAGTTGCCGTTATGCGCGAGCGACATGTAACGCCCGCCGCGTTCAAAAAATTCCTTCACGCGCTCGAGGTCAGTGCCAATTGCGTAGCCGTTCTCAATCCCGATGATCGCGACCTTCTTGCCGGCCTTGTTGATCCGCACAACATCCGCCGGCGTGAGCGCCAGTTCAATCTCGTTGGGCGCAATCTCCCTGGTCAACCGGTGCACCGCGTCAAATTTTTCAACGGCCTGGCGATAGGCGTTGTCGTAGCCCTCCGGCGTCAGTGGGCCTTGCCCGACGTACACGATGAGGAACGGCGCATCGAGACCGCCTTCCTTCATCTTCGGCAAATTCACCTGCGTCGTGAGCCGCATCGTGTAGTTGCAGGTTGGCGCGAATCGCGCCGCCGAGATGTCAACGTGGGTATCCATCGTGATGACACGATCATGGATGCCCCTGGCGCGCTCGATGAGCGCCTGATCGGCCTGCGTCTGGGCAGCAAGACCAGAGGACGCGGCAACGGCGGCAACAGCCGCGGCAAGAATGCGGATTCTCATGCGCGGATTGTAACGCGTTCAGCGACCGAGGACGCGTTTGGCCTGGGCGTTGTGCCGGACCACGTGCGCCACCGCCCAGTTGCCCACCTGATACACGGTGAGCAGGCCGAGAATGGACTTCACGGTCCAGCGCGCGCGGTCTTCGGAGAGCGCGCGATACGCGTCGACGAATCGCGTGCCCGAGGTCCGGAGGCGGGCCACGGCGTCCGCCAGGCCCACCTCCGGCGGGGGCTGGAAGACGTCCGGCGCTTCCAGGCGGTCGGGGACCATCGCAATGATTTCGGTAAAGGGCGTCTCGGCAAAATCCGGCTCAGGCGCCCTCGCCAGCGGCCTGCTGCCGTCCACCAGCGCGGCAAACCCCTCATTGGTCGCGGCAACGTGCCAGGCGATTTGTGCGAGAGACCACCCCCCATCCGCAGGACGCCTGATGCCGTCCGCTGCGGGGACCGCTTCCACGCGCGCAAGAAACCGTGCCATCGCCGCCTCAAACCCGGCGACGGTCTGTGCCACACGTTCTGAGTGAGTCATCGACGGGGAGCTTATCGAATCTCCAGCGGCGAATCGACCCTCACCCGCAGGATGGTGCCCGGAGGCAGATCAACGTTGGTACCATCGGTTGCGGCAATCGTCCCGCCGCCACCCACCAACACGCCGAGCAGCAGTCCTTTGCCGCCCCCCAGCAGGCCACCGAGAATGCCCCCCAGCACGGCCCCCGTCCCCACCCGGCTCACGTCATCGCTCATTTTGCCGTCGAGTGCCTGCGTCACGGTGGCGCGCATCCTCGTGGGTCCCGATTTCAGCACGATCTCGTCGAACGCCAGCGTGAGGCTGCCACGACGACTTGTGCGGGATGCCGGGCTCACCGACCCCACGAACCCTCGGACGAGGGTACCTGCGGGCAGGACGAGCTCGCGATCGATCATCAGGTCGACGAGCGTGGTCGCCTCGAACCGCTGCTCCACCTTCGCCGTGCCTGAATTGAGGGGCGTCTGCAGGCGGACGTCGAGTTCCGTCCCCACAGCCAGTGTCCAGACTCGTGAGCCCACTATCGGATCATCCGCGACGACCGGCTGGGCGGCGACCTTCTCGCCCGAAGCGCGGACACGGAGTGTTTCGAGCTGATCGCGCACCTCGCTGTACTCGGCTCGGGTGACCCCTTCGCGGCGCAGCTTCACGCGAAGGTAGACAATCTCGTCGCGCAACACCGCGAGGCGTCTTTCGACCTCGGCCGCCTGCGTCGCATCGGTCTTCGCCAGCATGCCGGCCGCGTGTGCGATGTCACCGGCCGTGGTCTCCAGGCGCTTGATATCCGTTTCGGTCACCTTCACCTGCGCCACAGCCGCCCCCGCACCGACCAGCAACACCGCCACGCACCAGCCGACAATCTTCACAATCTTCATTCCAGACTCCCACTTCCCATTATCGGCAGAAGGACCGCCGGGCTGAAGCCCGGCGGCTCCGTGCCCAACAGCCCACCCGCCCATCTACTCGTATGACCGTCGCACCATCCGTTTGGCCTCCGGTATGATCAAAGGCCATGGCGGTTCCGGTTCGGCTTCACAAGACATTTGGCGTGCGCGTGGGGAACGTTCAGGTCGGCGGGGGCGCGCCCGTCGTTGTGCAGAGCATGACGATGACCGACACGAGCGACGCGGCGGGAACAGCCCAGCAGTGTATCGAACTGGCCGAGGCCGGTTCCGAGATGGTGCGTGTGACGGTCAACACGCCGGAGGCGGCCGCTGCAGTGCCCGAGATCAAGCAACGCATGCTCGATCGCGGCTGCACCGCGCCCCTCGTCGGTGACTTCCACTACAACGGTCACCAGTTGCTGACCCGGTATCCCGCCGCCGCCGAGGCGCTCGACAAATACCGGATCAACCCGGGCAATGTCGGCACCGGCCGACGGCGCGACGAACAATTCGCCACCATCTGCCAGGTGGCGGTTGATCATCAACGTCCCGTACGCATCGGCGTCAACGGCGGGTCCCTGAACCAGGAACTCGTGATGGCGAAGATGCAGGAGAACACGGACAAGAATCTCGGCAAGTCGTCCGAGCAGGTCCTGAACGACTGCATGGTGCTCTCCGCGCTCCAATCCACGGAACTGGCGCTCGATGCCGGATTGCGCACCGACCAGATCATCATTTCGTGCAAGGTCTCACGGCCACGAGATCTGATCACCGTCTATCGCGATCTCTCGAAGAAGACGCATCAGCCGCTGCACCTCGGGTTGACCGAGGCAGGCATGGGCATCAAGGGCCTCACGTGGTCAGCTGCAGCGCTCGGCGTCCTGCTGAACGAGGGAATCGGCGACACCATTCGTGTATCCCTCACGCCACGGCCGGGCGGCGACCGCCGCGAAGAGGTCTACGCGGCCTGCGAAATTCTGCAGGCCCTCGGTCTGCGCTCATTCTCGCCGGCAATCACCGCCTGCCCCGGCTGCGGTCGCACCACGTCCACCACATTCCAGGAGCTCGCCGAGCGGATCCAGGGGTACGTGCGCGAGATGATGCCCGTGTGGAAGACGCGTCATCCGGGCGTCGAGACCATGACGGTCGCCGTCATGGGCTGCGTCGTCAACGGCCCCGGCGAATCCAAGGCCGCCAACATTGGCATTTCGCTGCCCGGCACCGGCGAATCGCCGAATTGCCCGGTGTTCATCGACGGACAACACGCCACGTCCCTGCGCGGTACCTACGACGAACTCGCTACCGCCTTCCAGGCGCTGGTGGATGAATACGTCGTGAAGACCTACCCGTCGCAGTAGAATTCGCGTCATGAGACGCGCCCTGACTCTTGCCCTGGCCCTCGTTGTGTCTGTGGCCGCCTTCGCGGCGGACCCATTTGCACAGTCCAAACCCACACTCGCCCCTGCCGACTACGACCAGTTCGAGTCGGTCAGCGCCGCGGCACCACGGGGCGGCCTGTCGCCGGACGGCAAGTGGCTGGCCTACGGCATCACGCGCGTTGGCGGGAACAACGAGCTGCGGATTGCCCGCGTGGGCGAGGTCGCGCCGGTCAAGACCGTGGCGTTTGGATCGCAGGCCTCGTTCACCCCCTCCTCCGAGTGGCTGGCGTACGGCATCGGATACTCCGAGGAACAGATGGAGCGCATGCGCACCGCGCGCACGCCAATTCAGCGCAAGCTCGGGCTTTACAATCTCACTGCCAACACCGAGACGATTATCGAGGGCATCGAAACGTTTGCATTTGATCGGACGGGCACGAACGTCGCGATGAAACGCTATGCACCGGCTGCGCCGGCGCCGGCAGGTGGTGCAGGTGGGCCTTCGACAGGCTCAGGCCAGGCGGCGGCAACACCTCCAGCACCCATCGGCACCACGCTGATCGTGCGCAACCTCGCCACGGGCACCGACACGACGTTTGGCAACGTGGCTGAATACGCATGGCAGGCGTCAGACACCGGCCGGTTGCTCGCCATGGTGATCAGTGCCGATGGGCAGGCCGGCAACGGCGTCCATCTCTTTGATCCTGCAACATCGCGCCTGCGCGTTCTGCACGGTGGTGCGGCGGACTATTCCGCGCTCGTGTGGCGCGACGATTCGGCCGACCTGCTGGCACTGCGATCCAGATCGGATGATAAACGCGACGGCCCGACCCAGGTGGCGATGGCCTGGTTGTCGCTCGGGCAGGCCACGGAGACTGCGCGCACGTTTGATCCCACCGCGAACGGCGCCGAAGATATGGGCGGCCGTCGCATCGTGACGTTCCGCCGCCCCTCGTGGCACCAAGGGGCTGCCACCGACGGCCCGATGGTCATTGTGGGCGTGACGGACTGGCCGGCAAAGCCGGCCACAGCCGGACCTGAAGGTGCGGCCTCCACTGGAGGTCGCGCCAGTGGCCGAGGCGCTGCTGCCCCTGAGCGCCCCGATGTGGACGTCTGGCACTGGAACGATGCGACCGTCATGCCGGCTCAGAAGATTCGTGCGGCGGCCGATCGGCGGCGCAACCTCCCTGCCGTCTGGCACCTCGCGCCCAACCGGCTCACAGTGATCGGCACCACGTTCGACGAAACTGTGTCGCCTATTCGGGGGACGGCCCAGGGCCTCGTCTCGGAGTTCACGCCGTATCTCATGGAACGCTCAATTGGCCGCGGCGCATCCGACCTCGCGCTCGTGGACCTCAGGACCGGCGCCCGCACACCGCTCAAGAAGGGCGCGACGGGTGCAGCCTCGGTCAGCTCCACGGGCCGGTACCTCCTCTTCAGCGAGGGTGGGCACTGGTGGACGATGGATCTGGCGACGAAGTCCGTGACCAACATCACGCGCAACGTCAAAACGTCGTTCATCGACATCGCGTCCGACACGACGGCGCCTGAGAAACCGATGTTTGGCTCCGCCGGGTGGACAAAAGACGATGAGGCCGTCGTGCTCTATGACGAGTTTGATCTCTGGAGGGTCACGCCCGATGGTCGCAGTGCCACACGACTGACGGCCGGCGCCTCGGCGCAGGTCCGGTATCGGTACGTTCGAGTGGACGCCGCCGGGTTCGGTGCCGCTCCGGTGCCGGTCGATCTTGAGACGGGCTATCTGTCGCTGTTCGGCACCCGATCGAAACAATCCGGCTATGCGCGCTTTACGCCCGGTGGCAATCCCCCGATCGGCGTCACGCAGCTGGTGTGGGCCGACAAGAGCATTGCCGGCCTGACAAGGGCCGAGAAGGCGGACGTCTTCATCCACACGTCCCAGTCGGCTGACGACTCACCGGATCTGTTCATCACCGGACCCGATCTCTCGAACCCCAGGGCGGCCACCGAGACCAATCCCTTCGTGTCGAAGTTCGCGTGGACACGCGCGGAACTCGTGGACTTCACCGTGCAGCCAAGGGGCAAGTCGAAGATGACGTTGCAAGGCACGCTGCATTACCCCGCAAACTACGAACCCGGGAAGAAGTACCCAATGGTCGTGTACCTCTACGAGAAGTTGTCGGACGGCTTCCATCGTTTCCAGAATCCGTCGGAGCGCGACTACTACAACGGCACTGCACTGACCCAGAACGGCTACTTCTTCTTCCAGCCCGACATCGTGTTCCAGCCTGGGGAACCGGGCGTCTCCGTCGTGGAATGTGTCGAAGCGGCGGTCAAGGCGGTCATCGCCAGGGGCGCCGTAGATGCGGCCAGGGTCGGCGTGATGGGTCACTCGTGGGGTGGATTTGATGCGATGTACCTCTCCACGCATTCGAAGATCTTCGCCGCAGCCGTCTCCGGTGCCGGCATCTCAAACCTCATCAGCAACTACGGCAGCCATCACTTCTCGTCGGGCGTTGCTGAAACCGACCATATCGAGACCGGACAACAACGCATGGTCGTACCGCTCTACGAGGACCTTCAGCGCTACATCCGCAATTCCGCGGTCTTCGGGATTTCGACGATGACGACGCCGATGTTGTTGATGACGGGTGACAACGACGGCACCGTGTACTGGCATCAATCGGTGGAGTTCTACAACATCGCGCGTCGTGCGAAGAAAAACGTCGTCATGCTCGTGTACAACGGCGAGGACCACGGCTTGCGGGTGAAAAAGAACCAGATCGACTACCACCGGCGCATCCGGCAGTGGTTCGATCACCACCTCAAAGGCGCGCCGGCTGAGAAGTGGATCACCGAGGGCGTGCCTGCCCTGGCGCGCTGAGCGGGATCGCGATCAGCGACCCTACCAGCCGTTCCGTGCGCGTTGCGCGGTGATCTGCGCGACGTGGTGCCGGCCGTGCCACGCGTAGAGCCCCAGCAGGTCCGTGAGGCTCATCGGCCCCCGCTCAGGGTGGTGCACCGTGCGACTGAACGCGGACGCGTCGAGCGACCCGAGCAGCAGCGCCCACCGCTGGTGCGTCCCCGTCAGGATGGCCAAAGACGCGCTGACCGGCGCCTGGTTGTCGGCCGTCTCGGCCCACGCGGCCTCGTCATAGGGCTTGATGGTTGGCGCCGCTTCCGTGAGACCGAGCTTGAAGCGCGAGTACGCGTTCATGTGGCTGTCGGCCAGATGGTGCGTGATCTGCCTCGGGCTCCATCCGCCGTCACGATACGGTGTGGAGAGTTGCGCGTCGGTAAGGCCGGCGACGGCAGCGGACAAGGCCGCCGGCAGGTCAGCGATCGCCTGGATGCACGCCGCGCGCGCGGCGCCATCGAGCTGCGATTCACGGACCCACTTGCCGACTGGATAACGAATGTCGTCACTCATATGGCTGCCATTATGTAATGCCTGCTGCGCCAGGACCAGACCCATAGCAGCACGGCGCCGATCAAAATGAGTCCCACCGACAGGCCCGTCCACAGGCCCGCCACGCCCCAGCCCCAGTGAAAACACAGTGTGTAGCCGACCGGGAGCCCGATCGCCCAATGTCCGATCAGATTGGCCATCATCGGCGTTCGCGTGTCACCGAGTCCGCGCAACGCGCCGGTCGTCACCGTCTGCAGTCCGTCGAACAACTGGAACACCGAGCAGATGAACAGCAGTACGACGCCTGTCTCGATCACGTGCGGGTCGGACGAGTAGATCCGAATCAGGAACTCGGGCGCAGTAAAAAACAACACAGCCGACGCACACATCACGGTCGACGCAATGCCGAGGGACGTCCACCCGGCGCGCCGCATGCCGGCGGCGTCCCGACGACCGACCGCCTGTCCCACCCGCACCGCTGCGGCAGACGCCAGGCCGAATGGAATCATGAAGATGAATCCTGCGATATTGAGCACCACCTGATTGGCGGCCGCGGCAAGCGGAGAAATGCGCCCCGCCAGTGCCGACGCCGCGGCGAACACGCCCACCTCGAACGTGATCTGCAGCGCCGCCGGCCATCCGAGTGTGAAGATCCTCCACACGCGCACCGGATCCCACACACACGGCACATCGTGCAGACCGGAGGGGCGGCCGCGCTCCTGGTACACGATCACCGCGAACAGGCTGGCGGCCAACACCACCCGCGACGCCACGGTCGCCCACGCAGCGCCGACCACGCCCATCGCCGGTGCGCCGAGGTTGCCGTAGATCAGCACCCAGTTGACGAACACGTTCATCAGGTTCGCGGCGACAAGCGCAGTCATCACCGGACGCACCAGATTCATCGCCTGCAGGTAGCGACGGAACACCACATAGGCAAACAGCGGCGGCGCGGACCACACCAGCAATCCCGCATACGCCTCAAGTTCCACGAGCAGATCCGGGTGAAAACCAAAGGCCGGCAGGCCCCACACACCCACTTGCGCCACACCCATGAGGACGACGGCGAGGATCGCGGCGAGCTGCAGCCCCGCAAACAACCAGCGATGGCAGTCGTCGATGCGACCGGCGCCGAAACTCTGTGACACAAACGTATCAAGAGCCAGCAACGTGCCGAAACCAAACACCATGAGGGTCATGAACAGGATGCTGCCGGTGCCGACGGCCCCGATGGCCGCGGGTCCCAGGGGTCCGACCATGACGGTGTCCACAATGCTCATCGCGAACCAGCCCATCTCGGCGAGCACGACGGGGATCGCGAGCGTGAGCATCGGGCGAAGTTCGCCCGGTGTCGTCCGGGTCATCACCACCCCGTGCCGGTCACGTAGGTCTGGCCGGCGAGGTACGCAACGCCGCAGCGACGAACGTGGTGGCGGATGAGCGTGAGGGGCACAATGCGCGGAATGCGACCCTCTCGAAAGTCATCGATCGCGGTGAGCAGTTCGTCGCGGTCACCGGCATCGATCTGACCTCGGAAGTATCCCAGCATGTGCATCATGACGTTGGCGTGTTTCTTCGGCGTCGCGAGCAACGTCATGGCCTGCATCAACCCGGCAGTGTAGGCCTCGCGGAGTTCCTGGCGATCCATGCCCTTCGCATCGGCGACGAGCCGGCCGAGACGCCGATAGCCTTCCGTCGTGTGGGCAAGCACGGCGAGTTTGTGCGCGGTGTGGAATGCCACAACGCTCCCGACTGTCCAGCGGCCGTGAAACAACTCCTGAAGCCGGTGGTACGCAGACACCCGTTCGAGAAAGTTCTCGCGCAGACTTTCGTCCTGCAGCCGCCCCTCTTCTTCCACAGGCAGATGCGGCCATCGTTCCAGCAGGGCCTCGGCATAGAGACCGCGGCCGGACTTCGAAGGAATCCCCGTCTCCTCGTACACCTTCACCCGCGTCAGTCCGCAGCTGGGCGAATCCTTCTTCAGCACATAGCCCGCGAGATCGTCATCCATGAGACGCTCCACGCGACGCTTCGCAAAACTTCGCATCGACTCCGTGTAGTCACGACCGTCGGCCATCACCATCCGCACGTCGTCACCACGCCGAATCAATCTGAGCGTCGGGCGCGGTGTCCCGAGCCCGAGTTCGACCTCCGGGCACACGGGCACAAAGGTGACTCGTGCACCGAGAATGTCGGCCACGAAATCGCTGCGTTTGTGTCCACCGTCGTAGCGCACCTGCTGCCCGAGCAGGCACGACGACACGCCGACGCGGATGGCCCCGGCCATCACTTCACCGCAGTCATCACCAGCTCGACCAGCGCGTTCCGGCTCACGAGGCCCGTCCCCACGGTCGCGCGCGCCGGCGGTGCGGACGGGAAGAACTCGCGGTAAACCTCGTTCATCGCCGCGAAATGCGACAAATCCGTCAAATAGACCGTGGTGTCGATGACGTTGTTGAACGTGAGTCCCTGGGATACCAGCGTCCGCTGAATGCGCGTCAGCGTTTCGCGGGTCTGGGCCTTGATGTCGCCAACGTTGGCGTCAGTATTGCCGAGCACGCCGGAGAGATAGATCCGGTTGCCCGTGCGAATCGCCGGTGACAACGGCAGGCTCGGCGCCACGGTCGGCCCCAGCACTTCCCGGTCACCCGTCGTCGCCACGAGCGTGATTTCCACCAGATAGTCGGGCGTCATCAGCGGCGTTACAGCCGTGGCCCGCGCGGGCGGATCCTTCGGGAAATACGTGCGGTAGACTTCGTTCATCTCGGCGAAGGTGGACTCGCTCGTAATGAACACTCGCGACGACACCACGTTGTCGAGCGTCAGCCCAGCGGTGGCGAGCAGCGTTTTCGCGTTTTCCAGAATCGTGCGGGTCTGCTCGCCCACCGTCCCAGGCACAAACGTGTCGTCCGCCCCTCGACGTGAAATCAGCCCGGACAGGAATACGAGGCCGCCAGACCTGACGATCGTCGAGTACGGCCGGGCCGCCTTGACCCACCCTGCCGGGTGCATCGTCTCGCGTGGGGCGCCGTTCGGCACGGCCACTGCGGCGATTTCGACGAGCGCTCCATTCAGCAGGTCCGACGCCACCGTCGTGCGAGTCGGCGCCGCATCCTGGAAGTAGGCGCGGTACGCGTCGTTCATCGCCGCAAAGTCGCCCGGGTTCTTGAGGAACACGGACACACTGACCACCTGCGACAGTGACGACCCGGCTGCCGTCAGAATCTCGCCCATCCGGTCCAGAATCTGCCGCGTCTGCGACGCGACGTCCGGGCCGACCAGCTTGCCGTCCGCGCCCGTGCCGAGCAGGCCTGAGACGTAAATCACGCCGTCGGCGGCCACCGCCGGGCTGTACGGTCCAATTGGCGGCGCACCGGCCGTGATGACGGTCTTTGGTCCTTGTTCCATCGTCTGTGCTCCCTCACACGCAATCAGGGCCAGTGCAGCGGCCACGACAATCGCCTGGTTCATGAGACTAGAATAGCGTGCTCCAGGAGGTTATCGATGACGATCACACGTTTCGCATTAGCACTCATCATCAGCGGCTTTGTGGTGGCAGCCGTCCACGGGGACGTCAGAACCCGACAAAAGACCCAGCTCAAATTTGAGGGCATGATTGGCCGGATCGCGAATCTCGCGGGGGGATCGGCGGCCGCTGACGGCATCATCGAAACGGTGACCGTCAGGGGATCCCGAAAATCCGAACTGAACGACCGGACGGGCCGCATTATCGACCTGGTTGAAGAACGCGTCTACGAACTCGACGTGCGCCGCAAGGAATACCGTGTCGTGACGTTTGCCCAGCTTCGCGAGCAATGGCAGAAAGCCAGGGAAGACGCCGAGCGTTCCGCCAAGGACCGCCCAGCCGACGAACGCGAGGACCCGGCCGACCAGGGGAAAGAAGTCGAGATTACTCTCGACGTGAAAGAAACAGGCGCACGCAAGTCGATCGCTGGCCACGATGCGTCCCAGGTGATCATCACGGTCACGGCGAAGGAAAAGGACAAAGCCCTTGAGGACAGTGGCGGCCTGGTCGTCACCAGCGACGTATGGGTCGCACCGAAGGTGGCGGCACTGGACGAAGTCACACAGTTCACGGTCAGGTTCATCAAGGCGGTGTATGGCGAAGAAGCCGTGACCTCGGCGCAGCAGATGGCGACTGTCGTGGCGATGTACCCGAGCCTGCAGGAAATGATGACGGAGCTCGAGGAGAAGACGCGCGCACTCGACGGTACGGTGATGTCCACCGTTACCAGGTTTGAATCCATCAAGAGCGCCGAAGCCATGAAGCGCACGAGCGCGCCTCCGACCGGGGGTCTCGGCGGCGCGCTCGCCCGCCGGCTCGGCGCCGGTCGCGCGCCCGAACAGCGGTCGCTCCTGCTGACATCAGCGACCGAGACACAGTCGATCAACACGACGGCATCCGACGCCGACGTCGCAATCCCCGCAGGATTCAAGGAACGCAAGTAACAGGAGACCGCAATGTCCGAACCGAAGAGCCGCCGTACCTTCCTCAAGGCCGTGCCCGCCGCCGTCGCGGGGGCCGTGGCCACCAACGCGTTTGCGCAGCAGCCGGGCACCGCCGGGCCCATCACGCGTGAGACTGTCAATTGTGCCGAAACCATCACCGGTCTCGACTTTCACTCAGCCGAGGAAGAGGCCATCGCCAGAAGCCTCAACGGCAACCTCTCCACCTACCAGCAACTGCGGCAGATCGACATTCCGCACGACACCGAAGTCGCGCTCACATTCCGGCCCTACCTGCCGGGCAAGAAGCCGGCCGGACCCGCTACGCCAGGACGCGTCGTGCGATACACGAAGCCCGCGGCGGCCACGCTGAAGCGGCCTGCCAATCTCGAAGACGTGGCGTTCTGGCCGGTGACGAAGCTCTCGGCGCTGATCGAGCGCCGGCTCGTCACCTCCACTGAACTCACGCAGATGTACCTCGCCCGGCTCGAGCGCTACCAGCCGCTCCTGAACTTCGCCGTCACGATCACGAAGGATCTCGCGCTGCAGCAGGCCGCTGAAGCCGACAAGGCCATCGCGGCCGGTCGCTACAAGGGCCCACTCCATGGCATTCCGTGGGGTGCCAAAGATCTCTTCGCGACGAAGGGCATCGCCACCACCTGGGGCGCCGAGCCCTACATCAATCAGGTCCCAGACTACGACGCCACCATCGTCGAGCGGCTGCGTGACGCGGGTGCCGTACTCGTCGCAAAACTCACGATGGGCGCACTGGCACAGGGCGATCAGTGGTTTGGCGGGCGCACACGCAACCCGTGGAATCCGGAAGCGGGATCAAGCGGATCGTCGGCCGGCCCGGGCTCAGCAACCGCCGCAGGTTGTGTCGGCTTTTCCATCGGCACCGAAACGCGCGGGTCGATCATTTCCCCCTCAACCGTCAACGGCGTCGTCGGCCTCCGTCCGACCTACGGCCGTGTCAGCCGCTACGGCGCGATGGAACTGTCGTGGACCATGGACAAGGTGGGACCGATGTGTCGCACGGTCGAGGATTGCGTCCTGGTGTTCAACGCGATCTACGGTCCGGACAAACGCGATGAAAGCGTCGTGGATGCCGCGTTCAACTGGAACCCTGCAGCGCCGCTGTCGGGGTATCGCATCGGCTATGTGCGCAGTGACTTCGAAGCGCAGCCGGCTGGACGAGGCGGCGGTGGCGGGGGACGAGGCGGCGCCAATGCGGCCCAGCAGCAGGCCGCGGCCGCTGAGCGCCTGAAGAACATGCAGCAGGTGCTGACCGAGATGCAGAAACTGGGCGCGAAGCTGGAACCGGTTGAGCTGCCGGACTATCCCGCAAACGCGTTGAGTTTTGTGCTCAGCGTCGAGTCGGCCGCGGCGTTCGACGACCTGCTGCGATCGCGTGGCACCGACACCATGTCCAACAGCTCCTGGCCTGCCACCTTCCGCGCCAACCGGTTTGTGCCGGCCGTGGAATACATTCGCGCGCAGCGGATTCGCACGTTGCTGATGCGCGAATGGGACACATTCATGAGCCAGTACGACGCGTTCATTTCATCGAACAACGCCGGCCTGGCCGCGACCAACCTCACCGGCCACCCGGCGATTGCCGTCAAGTGCGGCTTCGTCAACAACCTGCCGCAGACGCTGATGGTGACCGGGCGCCTCTACGACGAGGCGGCCATCTGCCGCATCGCGATGGCCTACGAACAGGCCACGGAGTGGACGGACAGGCATCCGACGCTCAAGGCGTAAGGACTCTGTGGTCCAGGGTCCAAGGTGCGTGTGGCGCGCTGCACTTGAGCGCGCCACACGCGCCAACTACCGCACGCGCAGATCCTGCGTCGCGCGCTGGCCCTCCATGAGCCGGAAGCTGATCGACGCAGGGAGAAGCTCGCGATGCAGATCCGGATTGAGCCACCCACCTGTGTCGATCTCGGTGACAGCCGCGATGCGATAGTCGCCTGGCGGAAGTCCCGTGATCGAAAACGTGCCGTCGGTCGCCGGGCGCGTGGAGCGCATGCGTCGCGCGTGGGGAATCCAATACCGCTGGTCGTCAGCAAACACGACCACGGAGTACTCGGACCCGCATCTCATCCGACGCGTTCGATCGTGACCTTCTGCATCACCACGGGCGTCTTGGGCTTGTCCTGCCCGTCCACCGGAGTGCGGCCGATGATCTTGATCACGTCGAGGCCTTCGACCACCTGGCCGAACACCGAGTGGCGCTTGTCGAGGTGCGGGGTCGGGCCGAGGGTGATGAAGAACTGGCTGCCGTTGGTGTTCGGCCCGGCGTTGGCCATCGAGAGAATGCCGGCCTTGTCGTGGCGCAGGTCGGGGTGGAATTCGTCCTCGAACTGGAAGCCGGGACCGCCGTAGCCCTTGCCGAGCGGGTCACCGCCCTGAATCATGAAGCCGTCGATCACCCGGTGGAAAATGATGCCGTCGTAATACGGCTTCGTGTGCTTTTCCTTCGTGCCGGGGTGAGTCCATTCGAGCGAGCCCTCCACCAGTCCGCTGAAGATCTTGACGGTCTTGGGGACTTTGGCTTCGAAGAGCTCAACGGTGAAATTGCCGAGGGTGGTTTCAAACTTCGCGTACAGACCTGGAGTGAGCATGGCCCTATTGTGTCATGGCGCCCTTTAAACCCAGGGCGCCCTACGACGACCAGCGCCCTGCGGGGCCCCGCCAATTTGTTTGCGGAGCTCTGCGGCGATCAGGGCGTGGATGGAGCTGGGCGGAATCTTCGCGAGCCATTCGCGGGCTTTGTCGACGTCGCCGGCGCGGGCGTGGCAGTTGGCGGTGTTGAGGTAGGACGCCTCTTCCTGGTCGGTGTCCTCCTTGATGGCAGCCTCGAACCCGGCGATCTGACTGGCGCGGAATACCTCATCCACGTCGGCAGTTTTCATCGCCTCCAAATCCTTGCGTGACCGGTTCGCGGCGGCCCGGTAACACGCGGACGCGTTGGCAAACCGATCCGCAGTGTCGGCCCACCGCTCGCGTGAAAACCCCACGAGGCCGTAATACCACCGTGCGATGCACTGCTCGTTGCCGGGATCCAACTTGATGGCATCCGTCAGGTCGGTTTCGGCGAGGTCGAGGAAGCCCTGGTCATACTTGATCATTCCGCCGAGAATCAGCACCCTGACGTTGAAGGACATCGATCGCGCCAGATCGATATCCGTTCTCGCCGCCGGCAGGTCGCGACGCTGATACTGGCTCCAGGCGCGCCAATAGTAGGCGTCGGCAATGTTGTGGTATCGGCGCTCAATGATGCGCGTGGCCCCTTCGATTGCCGGCACGAACTGCCCGATGTGGCCGAGACAGATCACCCGCTGCATGGCGGCTTCTTCGTGCAGCGGCTTGATGGCGATCGTGTCTTCGTAGTGGATGAGGGCCGCTTTGCAGTCACCCTGAATCTGATTCAGTGCGCCAAGCCCATAGGTCACCGCCGGCGACCGGGGAAACCGCTCGAACGTGGCTGTCAGGGCGGCCCGCAGCTCCGTGGTGTACGCGCGGGTGATTCTGAGCTGCGGCACCCGTGCCCGCATGAGCTCCGCTTCGACAAACGCGGGCACCTCGGCCATCACCTGCTCGATCACCATCGGCTGCACGGCGGGACACGTGCCAATGCGGTACTTCACCAACGTGGACGCACCGGCCGGCACTGACGGCACCTCGTCAAACCGCCGGTTGGCAAACGTCTGAAGGCAATCGAGGCTGGCGATCAGATAGGCGCGAAACGGCGAGCTCCCTGCGCCAGCCGCCAGTTCAATCTTCGTTGCCACGACCTGAGCCTCGGGCGGATTGCGCCGCGACCACTGGTCCCGTTCCGCACGCGGCGTGCCGATGAAGTCGGGCGGAATCATTCGCGCAATCGCCAGGTACCGCGCGCCCGGATAGGTCGCGAGCAGTTCCGGAATCAGCGCCTCCGCCGCCTTGAACGACTCGGCGGGGTCGAGGGCCAGTTCCCACTCGCGCAGTCCGACGAGAACCTGCACCTCGAAGAGCTTCGTGATCAGGAGCGGCCTCGCCTTGCCCACGGCCACGCGCAGGTAGGTGTCCCGCGCCTCCACGAGACACGTGTAACACCCCTCCTGCACCCGCCCGTCGGCCGTCACCAGACTGGCCTGATCCGCTTTGCGGATCGGCGCCGACGCACACGCGACTGACAGCAGGACTACTGCAAGACAGGCTCTCCGCATGGCGCTTTAGACACCGCCGGGGCCACACTGGTTCCTGCTCGGAGCCCAGGGGCTTCCGCCTTCGGGGCAACACAAGGGCTAAAACCCTTGTGCTCCAAACGCTCAAGACCAGCAATGATGTCCCCCACCAGATCCCTGGGGTGCTCCACCCCCGGGGACAGCCGGATCAGGGTGTCGGACAGGCCGAGTTCGGCGCGGGTCTCGGCGGGAATCGACGCGTGCGTCATCTTGCACGGCAGACAGACCAGGGACCGGACGCCACCGAGGCTCTCGCCAAGGGCGAAGTAGGTCAGCGACGAGACAAACTCGGATGCCTCCTCGAGCGTGCCGTCCAACTCAAACGACACCATGCCGCCGAAGCCGGTCATCTGCTTCTTGGCGACCTCGTAGCCAGGGTGCGAGGTCAGGCCGGGGTAGTAGACGCGCTTCACCCTCGGATGTGCCAGCAGCGCCTCGGCGATCGCGGCCGCATTCTGCGCATGACGCTCCATCCGCAATTCCAGCGTCTTGATACCGCGCAACGTGAGCCAACAATCAAACGGACTCGGCACGCCACCAAGCGCGTTCTGCAGGAATCCCACCGGCTCGAACACCTTCTCATCCTTCGCGATCACCGCCCCCTGAATCACGTCCAGATGCCCGGCCAGGTATTTCGTCACGCTTTGAATGACCAGGTCCGCGCCGAGGGCCAGGGGCTGCTGGAAGTACGGCGTCGCAAACGTGTTGTCCACCACAACAATCGCACCGGCCGCATGGGCGATGCGCGCGACGGCTTCGATGTCATACACGAGCAGGCGCGGATTGGTCGGCGACTCGAGCCACACCAGCTTGGGTCCCACGGCGACCGCGCGCGTCAGTGCATCCAGATCGCTGAAGTCCACGCGCTCCACAATGGCGCCGAGGGGTGCAAACACCTTGTGCAGCAGCCGGAACGTGCCGCCATACACATCCACCGGAACCACGATCGTGTCCCCCGGCTTCAGGTAGGCCTGCAGAATGGCATTTTCTGCGGCGAGACCCGACCCGAACACGGCGCACTTCGTGCCGCCCTCGAGTTCGGCCAACACGGCCTCCAGCCGTTTGCGTGTGGGATTTGATGTACGCGTGTAGTCAAACCCCTTGTGTTCGCCCGGCCCTTCCTGCTGATACGTGGTCGTCTGAAAGATCGGCGCGACCACCGCTCCGGTGTGTGGTTCCGAAGGCTGGCCCGCATGGATGGTCTTCGTTGCGAAATGCATCTCTGTCTCTCCTTAAAAATGAATTTGAACCCTCGACCTCGAAGCGCGAGCGTCAGCAGGGCGACCGATCGCAGCTCGCCGGTGGACCACAGCAGACCGAGCGCATCGCTGTCGGGATCCTCCGTCAGCGCCGCAGCATCCCCACGCAGTTGATCGGTATGCCGCTCCTGCGCGGACACGACGGCCACGATGCGGAGTTGCGTGCGAATGACTTCGTCGCGAAGGAACCGCGCGGTCGTGCGGTACGCATCGAGATCGGTCAACACCGATCCCCCCAGCTTGAGCACGGCGACATCAGCCACGGAACACCTCCGGCTCGGACGTCGCGCCAGCGAGCACGGGTAGCCAGGTCACATGCACGCCCGTGGCTGTGAGCGCGTCCACGGCATCGGTCAACACCGGCACCGGAGCGTCCGCAGTAATCACGCCGCACCGCCCCTGATGCGATACCACGAAGACCGCCGGCACATGCCGCGCGGCGAGGAACTCCGCGAGGTCACCCACACTTGTCGCCACGTGATCAAGCGCGAGGAACCACGCGCCGTGCGGAATCTGGCGCAGCGTCTTCGCAATCGGAGGACCAACCGGGCGTCGTGACGCCAGCCGTTGGCCAGACGCCACCTCAACCAGGTCGTCGATGATCGTGGCCGCGGTCACTTCGCGACCGGCTCCGGGCCCGGTGAACGTCACGGCGCTTCCGCCCGCGCCCACCTGAAGCACATTCGCCACATCGTCAAGCGCCGCAAATGGATGGGCATTCGGCACAAACGCCGGTCCCACCCACGCGCCGGCGTGGACGTCCCCGAACTGCGCCAGCGCCACCGGCTTGATGACACCGGAGAGCCTCGCAGCCAACGCCGCATGCCACGGCGCGAGGTCGTCAATCGCTCGCGTCGGCAGGTCGCGAACGACGACATCGGCATGACCGGCGAGATGCAGCAGGATGGTCAACTTCTCTGCGGCATCCCGGCCACTCACATCGGCATCGCTCGACGGCTCCGCGTATCCACGCTCCACCGCCTCGACGAGCGCGGCATCGAACGTCTCCCCCCTCGCGATGCGCGAGAGGATGAAATGCGACGTCCCGTTGAGAATGCCGGCGAAGCTGCCGGCGCCACAGGCCAGAGGCCTGCGCGCCAGCGTGTTCACACAGGGGACGCCGGCCATCACCGCCGCTTCAAAATAGAGAGACGTCTTGTGCTGGCGCGCCAAGGCCTGCAGGTCCAAGCCGTGGGCGGCCACCAGCGACTTGTTCGAGGTGACGACGGGAATACCGAGCCGCAACGCGCGCGCGACCAGGTTGCGCGCCGGTTCTATGCCGCCGAGGACTTCGACGATGATGTCGCAGTCGGTGAAGGGGAAATCGTCGGGGTCGGTGTAGAGGGGAATGTCGGGACCGACGCGGGGTTTGCCCGGGTCACGCGCGAGCGCGCCGATACACTTGACGAGGACGCCCGCATCGCCGAGGCGGCCACTGGCGCGGGTGGCCAATCGCGCCACCGCCTGCCCCACCCCGCCGAACCCCAGCAACCCGACACGCACCACCTGCACGGGAACATCGACTGTCGTCCCTGACACAGCGTCTTCCATCTCTCCCGGACCGTCCGGGCAGGAATTAGCACCATGGGCGGCTCTCCCACCCTGGTTGCTGTGGCATCGTCGGGCCTGTTCCCTCCGCCACTCGTGATAAAAGCCCGCGGTTTCGCGCCGGCTGAGCAAGACTACACAAGCTAATCTATGTATGTCAATGCGTAGATTAAGGTTTGGTTGGAGCAGCTTTTGCCCGGCGGCTCCGAACTACCGACTACTTCGACACGCGCACGTACACATGCCACGAGACGGGGTTCCCGTAGCTGTCGCGGAGATTGGCGGGAGTGCGGTGGAGGGTGAGGTCCAGGCCGAGAGCGGCGGACGTGGACCCGGACCGCCAGAGTTCGCGATCAGCGCCGACGAGCCAGGCCGCGACGCGAGAGCGGAAATGGCGTTCCTCGCCTGTCGCGGCCGCGTGATCGAAGTCGACAAGAATGAAGCGGTCCACCAGTTCAGCGCGGGTGTAGACCCGGCTGCGCGAGGCAGGATGCAGCGCCACTTCGGCGAGCGCGCCCCACTCGGTGTGGTCTGCACGATCGTTGCGACCGACGGCCGCGGTCCAGGACAGTCCTCGCGAGTTGGCGGAGTGCACGCCGGAGTACTCGATTGACGCGGTAGTCCGCATCACGCTGCCGGGTTCCTCGGGTTCCGGAGATACGAGCCAGCCATTCGACACCTGCGCCCGCCAGGGACCACGTGCCCATGACAGTCGGCCGGCCAGGCTGTCGAGCAAGCCGGCATCGATGTCGAGCCGGTTCTCGTCAGGCTCGCGCCCTTGAAACGCCGAGACCTCAAGTCCCCAACCGCGAGTGACCACGCCTGCTGAGACCACGCCATGGGTGATGTGCGACGAATCGAGCATGTGGTGCGTCAGCGGGGCCGTCGGATGAAACGCCGCAGAACTCCGGTGCATGAACGGTGTTGGGCCAAGCGCAGGACTGGCAACGATTCCACCACTCACGAACATCGTTGTGGCCGATGAGGCCATCCAGTCGAAGCGCGCATCCAGCCCCATGACGAGGTCGTGCGGGTGCTGGTAGTCGCGCAGGGGCAACCCGTCCAGCGTCTCGCCGGACTGGAACACCTGCGCCGACCCGAGGCGCCGCAGCGTAAAGGGCTCGGCGGACGCCATCAGATTGAAAGTCAGTCGTGACCGCGCAGCCACACGACGTGCGGACACCATCAACCAGTTCGTCGACTCAAGCTGCCGGAAGTCCGCGAACTTGCGTTCCTGCAGATTGAGCGTCAGGAACGCCTGTGCCTGCGCAGATGCGGACCATCCTGATGGCGCCGGCGTCGCGTGGTGTTCGTGTTGGGCAAGGGAGGGAGAGGGGAAAAAAACGAAGAGAAGAAGAAAGAGAAGGTTGAGTGGATTGGGTAGGTCGTGTAGGTTGGGTCGAGGGCGTGGGCGGGACACGTGCTGCCCTATTGCGCGTTGCGGTAGATCACGTATCCGATAACGGCTGCGGTGATGGAGAAGCAGGCAATCGCCGCCGACTTCAGCGCGGGGCGATTGGGGGCCATGTGCAGGAAGGTGAGCCCGAGGGCCATCGACAACAGGCCGCCCGCTTCGAGATACGCGCCGGTGGTGACTCGATACCCGGCCGCGCCAAGCGCCAGGATGATGATGAGCGGTCGGGAAATCACGACCCGATCTTACCGGAACCCCGCAACTCCGGGACTCCGGACCCCCGATACATCGGGACCCCGGAACCCCGGAACTTCGGAACCTCGTGACTACTTCGGCAGGATGACGGTGTCGATGACGTGAATCACGCCGTTCGACGCCTTCACGTCAGTCGTCACCACATTGGCGCCGTTGACCGTGACCTTGCCGCCCATCACGCCGATCTTGACCGTCTGGCCGTTGACCGTCTTGACGTCCGCACCGTTCATCGTCACCACCTGCGCTGCGAGCACGTTGCCCGGCACGACGTGGTAGGTCAGGATGGCCGTGAGCTTGGCCTTGTTTTCCGGCTTGAGGAGGTCCTCAACCGTGCCCTTCGGCAGCTTCGCGAACGCCTCGTCGGTCGGCGCGAACACCGTGAACGGGCCCTTGCCCTTCAGGGTTTCAACCAGGCCAGCCGCCTGCAGCGCTGCCGCCAGCGTCTTGAACGAACCCGCGGCCACCGCGGTGTCCACGATGTCCTTCGGCGCCTGAGCCTTCACGCTCGAACCCGCCACCAGTGCCACGGCCGCGAGGGCGGCCACCGAGTACTTGAGAATTGCCTTCATGTGTGTCGTCTCCTGAAAAGTTGCTGTTGTTTGCCGTTATGGCCGCGACTTGTCAGTCGCAACCCTTTCATCGTAAGTTAAATACGTTTTATTCATAAGTAATTGTTTGCTTGAAAAGCTATTCAGTTGCACGAAATGAAAACTTTGGGCATTATCGTGCCCATCAAGAAAACGAGGTGAATCCGTGCTGTCCCCAACGCTCACTGAAGGCCTGGAACGCTACGAAATCGGTCCAAAACTGCGCACCCTGCGGCTCAGGAAGAAGATGGGCCTGGTCCAATTGGGCAAACACACGGGCCTGTCGCCCGCGTTGCTGTCCAAAGTCGAGCGCGGCCGGCTCTTCCCCACACTTCCGACCCTGCTGCGCATCTCCCTCGTGTTTGGTGTGGGTCTGGAACACTTCTTTAACGAAGCACGCGAGAAGCCGGTGGTGGCAGTGGTGCGGAAGAGCGACCGCGTGCGCCTCCCCGAGCGTGGCGAAGGCGAGCGGAGCGCATACGCGTTTGAATGCCTCGATTACCCGGCCACCGAGCGCAAACTGAACGGCTACCTCGTCGAGTTTGAGCCCGCGGACAAAGAGCCGTTTGAGCCCCACGTGCATCCAGGCGCCGAGGTGCTGTACGTGCTCCGCGGCAAGCTGAGCGTGAACTACGAAGGCGAGGACCACCTGCTGAACGAGGGCGACTCGATGTACTTCGACTCCAGCCGTCCCCACAGCTACACCCGTCAGGGCAACATGCCCTGCTCCGCCGTCGTCGTCACCACCGCCTAGAAAAAGGCGCCTGGAAAAAGACGTCGGGAGGCTTTTTCAGGAGTGCTTTTCGAGGTGCAGCAGGCGGCGCTTGCGCCAGAGGCCTCCGCCGTAGCCACCGAGTTCACCGCTCTTGTTCACCACACGGTGACAGGGAATGACGATGGCGATGCGGTTGAGGCCGTTGGCGCGGCCGACGGCGCGGACGGCGGCGCGATTGCCGAGGGCAACAGCGACGTCCTCATACGACCGCGTCTCGCCATACGGAATCTTGCAGAGCTCCGCCCACACGCGCTCCTCGAAGTCGGTGCCGGGCGCCACCACAGGTACTGAAAACTCGCGCACCGTGCCGGCGAAGTATCCCTGGAGTTCCGCCTTCAGGGTCTCCAGGTGCCGATGCTCGGCGGGGACGAGCGGTTGCTTGAAACGCCGCCGCACCGTCTCGAGCTGCGCCTCGAGCATGCGGCGGTCAGTAAACTCAAGCAGGTTGATACCGGCATTTGTCGCGCCCGCGATCATCGGGCCGATGGGCGTGTCCAGCCAGCCTAGCCGGACGGCGTCCGCGCTCACCGCCTGCCCGGGGGCGGTACCGAACACGCGCGCAAACGCCTCACGGAATCCACTGTGACTCTCGTACCCCGCATCAAACACCGCATCATCGACCTCCCCGCCATGTTTGATGACGTCGAGGGCGGCTGCGAGCCGGCGAGCGCGGCAGTAGGCCTGAAATGTCAGTCCGTAACGTGACGCGAAATAGCGGCGCACGCGAGCCGGCTCGAGGCCCATAGCGGTCAGGTCCGCGTCTTTCACCCGGTCGTTCGGCGCGGCTTCAATTCGGGCGACGACGCGGCGGACCCACTCAGGATGATTGCCCTCGCCTTCGAGCGGCCGGCACCGCAGGCACGCGCGGTATCCAGCGAACATCGCCTCCTTCACGGTGCCGAAGAACTCCACGTTCTCAGGTTTTGGCTTTCGGGCGGTGCAGGAAGGGCGGCAGAAAATGCCTGTGGTCTTCACGGCGAGATAAAACACGCCGTCGTACGAGGCGTCACCCTTCAGATAGGCGCGCTCCATCTCGGGTCGGGCCGGCAGCGGCAGGGTGTCGAGGAGCGGGAAGTCGGGGGTCGTCATGAACGGAATTGTCGGACCATCTTGCTACAACCCGCCACCGGTAAACCGACAAGTAATTCCGTGGTTCATCGGTTCATCGGTTCATGGTTCATGGTTCATGGAGCCCCTGTGGTCCATGTTCGTGATCCAGCCAGGCAGCGATTTGCTCACGCGACCATCGGTGATCGTCGTTGAGGTGCACGAGCAGTGCGGCAAGAAAGATGCGCTTCTTGCAGCCCTCGTGGGGGCATTCAACCTCCGAAAGGGCGTGCACCGCGCAGACTAGCTGATTCGTTCTGATTCGGAAATTGCGAGTAAATGGGTCTTTGTTCCCGCTATGATCGGGAGCTGACGACATGGCCACGCACACCATCCTTCAATCCCTCCCTGTCGGTGAACAGGTCGGCATCGCGTTCTCCGGCGGGCTCGATACCAGCGCCGCGCTCCACTGGATGCGCGCCAAAGGCGCCATCCCCTTCGCCTACACCGCGAACCTTGGTCAGCCGGACGAGCAGGACTACGAGGCCATTCCGAAGAAGGCGCTCGAGTATGGTGCCGAAAAAGCGCGGCTGGTGGACTGCCGCCGCCAGCTGGTGCAGGAAGGCCTGGCGGCCCTGCAGTGTGGCGCGTTCCACATCACCACGGCGGGCGTGCCGTACTTCAACACGACGCCGCTCGGCCGTGCGGTCACCGGCACGCTGCTTGTCTCGGCGATGAAGGACGACAACGTCAATATCTGGGGAGACGGCAGCACCTACAAGGGCAACGACATCGAGCGGTTCTACCGCTACGGCCTGCTCACCAACCCCAGTCTCCGCATCTACAAGCCCTGGCTCGATCAGCAGTTCATCGACGAACTCGGCGGACGCAAGGAGATGTCGGAGTACATGCAGGCGCATGGCTTCGGCTACAAGATGTCCGTCGAGAAGGCGTATTCGACCGACTCGAACATGCTCGGCGCCACACACGAGGCGAAGGATCTCGAACTCCTCTCCACCGGCATCTCCATCGTCGACCCCATCATGGGCGTCGCGTTCTGGAAGGAGTCCGTGCCGGTCACGACGGAGCAGGTGATCGTGCGCTTCGAGGAGGGCCATCCCGTCGCCCTGAACGGCGTCACGTTTGCGGATCCCGTCGCGATGATGATGGAGGCAAACGCGATCGGCGGCCGCCACGGCCTCGGGATGTCGGACCAGATCGAAAACCGCATCATCGAGGCCAAGAGCCGGGGTATCTATGAGGCCCCCGGCATGGCGCTGCTGTTCATCGCGTACGAACGTCTTGTCACCGGCATTCACAACGAAGACACCATCGAGCAGTATCGCGACAACGGTCGCAAGCTCGGCCGTCTGCTTTATCAGGGGCGCTGGTTCGACTCGCAGTCGCTGATGCTCCGGGAGACGGCCCAGCGCTGGGTCGCCAGGGCCATCACCGGCGAGGTCACCATTGAACTCCGCCGCGGGAACGACTATTCGCTCGTGAACACCGACAGCCCGAACCTGACCTACAAACCCGAGCGCCTCACGATGGAAAGCGGCAGGGGCGAGTTCGCGCCGCAGGATCGCATCGGCCAGCTCACGATGCGCAACCTCGACATTGCCGACACACGGGACAAGTTGCGCGTGTACCTCGGCACGGGTCTGCTGACCTCGTCACCCGGGTCGTCGATTCCCCGGATCGACACGGGCGACAAGGAGTAGGGCTGGGCAGCTGATCGGCTGGGCGGGTGATGGCAGCTGCGTTACGGGACTTCTACGACGCCTCCGTCGTCGCCGACATTGCTGGCGATCTGAAACGCGCGTACCCGGCGTTTGATACACGCGCGTTCACCGAGGAGTGCCTCGACGGCCTGGCGCCGCTGTCGCTGACGGGGCGGGCCGCGCACATCGCGGCCGCGATGCGGCGTCACCTGCCGGCGGACTTTGATCAGGTCGCAGACATCCTCGAACGGTCTCTGGGTGACCCCCATGCGGGCACCGAGTCGTTCGGCATGGCTCCGTTCAAGTACCTGCCGCACACGATGCTGACGGCGTCGGATGGCCTCGGGCACTTCGAAGCCTCCATGCGGCTGCAGTACGAACTCACACAGCGTTTTACGGCCGAGTTCAGCATACGGGCGTTTCTCAACGCCCATCCCGATGCCACCTACACGCGCCTCCTCGCGTGGAGTACCGATCAAAACCCGCACGTGCGGCGTCTGGTCTCGGAAGGTTCTCGCCCTCGCCTGCCCTGGGCGCCCCGTCTGCGGCACTTCCAGAAGGATCCGACACCAGTCCTCGCACTGCTCGAGCGGCTCAAGGACGACCCGGACCTCTACGTCCGCCGCTCTGTCGCCAACAATCTGAATGACATCGCCAAGGACCATCCTGAGGTCGTCGTGGCCGTCTGTCGGCGATGGCTGACGGAAGTCAGGAGCGGCCGCGCTTCAGCCAGGCTGAATCGCGAGTGGATCGTGAAGCACGCCCTCCGCTCACTCGTGAAGGCCGGCCACAAGGGCGCGCTCGATCTCATGGGCGCCGGGGCCAGGCCGAAAATCCGCCTTGAGGGCGTCAGGATCACGCCACAGCGCGTCAGGAAGGGCGGACGCGTGGAGTGCACGTGCCTGCTGGTGAGCACATCGCGCGCATCGCAGGACCTGCTCATTGATTACGCCGTGCACTACGTCAAAGCCGATGGCCGAACCAGCCCGAAAGTCTTCAAGCTGAAGCGCGTCGCGCTTGATGGGCGCTCGTCGGCACCACTGCGAATGGTGGTAACACTCGCTGACCTGACGACACGAAAACATTATCCCGGTCCGCATCACATTGACCTGCTCGTGAACGGGCGGCGCTTGCCGCTGGGCACTTTCACGCTCCTGCGGCCGGGCGCGAACTTTTCCACAGACTGAGCGGACAATTCAGCACTCTGACGTGTGTTCTTCCGGCCGAGCGGCTTGGCGGAGGCAGTCCGTTGCGGCGCGCATGGCACACCCCTTGCTCCCAGGGCAGAAGAAATCGGGTGTTCGCCGGAGGTGCTGTATGGATGAGGGTCGCCGGGCATTCCTGAAGGCAATTGCCGGCCGGTCTCTGGCTGTGACCGGGGTGGCGATTACCGCCGTTGCGCTTAACGAACGGCGGTCTGACTTGAAGCGGGTCTGGGATCGGACGAAGCCGCTGGTCAAGAGTTTTTCCCCACAGGCCACCGTCTACGCACAGACCACCGGCGCAGGCACCTTCACTCTGAAGGGGACAACGTAGCAGGGGCCACCAAATCTACAGGAGCGGTCATGATTCGAATGAGTCGGTGCATAGTGGTGCTCACGGCGTTGCTGGCGAGCGCCGCCCTCCCCTCGACCACGTGGGCGCAGACGCAGTTGGCGACAGGCAAACCTACCGTCTTCAAAGTCACCGTGACGAAGGTGGAGCTCTACAACGGCACGTCGTTTGTCACGATCTTCAGCGGATCATCCCAGCTGGATCTTGTGACGGCCGCCGGGGAGGCGGCGTTTCCGGGAATCTCCACCTTGTCTCTCCCGACGGGAACCTACAGTCAGATTCGCGTCACCTTCTCGAACAGCTTTGTGATGCGAGGCTCCCTGGCGTCCGCAGGCACGACGTACTACACGACAGCGACGACGCTCAACGGCGGCACAGCGTCTCAGGCCAGCACCAGCGCCGCCGCGATTGCTGATGCCACGATCATCAACCCCGACTGGGGTGCGGCCGGCGCGGGAGTGGTGCAGACAATAGCCATTACGCCGGTGACCATTTCGGCCGGAGGGTCGTACGCGCCAACGCTGAAGTTCACGGTCACAAACTCGCTCGTGCTCAGCACAGCGGGCGGCATCTTCTTCTTCACACTCGCCGGCGTGACGGTCTCCATCGTCTAGAACGCTGTCAGGCCCTGCTCGGCACCATTTCGACGATGCGGCTGAGCAGGGCTCGCGCTGAGGCAACATCGCGCGAGTGGACCCGCCACAGCTGGCAGTGCTGAAGGACGTGAATGACGTGGTCGTAGAGTTGTTCGTCCGAACCGACGGGGGGAAAGCAGTATCGCAGGACCTCTGTCAGCACGTCGCCGGGTACGAGGGGCTCCAGACGTGGAACACACGTGGGGTCGTACGCAGGAAACAGGAGCGTGTGGAGGCGGACCGGCGTGTGCCTGACATGGCGTGGATGGTACCGCGCCATCATCCTGTCGTGATACACCAGACGGCCGCGCCTTACCGTGTGTGCGGCCTCGAAGGTCTCGGCATAACGGCGAGACAGGGTCAACACCTGCGGAAAGGGATGCACCGAGAGCGTCTGCGGATCAACGGGAGTCACTTCTTCCGCGACGAGATCCAGGCCGAGTTCAATCAACTGAAACGTGCTGCTCGTCTTTCCTGTGTCGGACAGGCCGAGGGTGACGATCGCGTGGTTCCCGAGCGCCACGGCCCCCGCGTGGAATCCAATCCACCCCTCCAGTCTGGCGATCAGCGCGTTCTCGAGATCCTCCTCCAGCGCGAACAGCAGGTCGATGCCGGTGGCATAGGTCCCGCCGCGGCGGCCGTCGCGCAACAGCGTCCACCCGGCCTCCTCCACCCGCACTTCGTAGCCGTGGTCTACCCTGGCAGGGATGCCTTCTGCCAGCACGTGGAAGAAGACGTCACGCGCCGCAGTCTCCAGTGTCTCAGGCACCAGAACGGAGACCGCCAATCGCGAAAACTCAAGATGAAGCGAGGTCATCACAATCTGCACACGTGACAACGATGCCCAGTGTTACGAACTGATCGAGCGCCGCCTGCAGGTCCGTGCGCAGCGTCTCTTGGTCTGCCTCGAAGATTTCCTGCATGACATACAGGAGTTCGTCGAAGGTCAGCGGCTCCTCGAGGCTGGTCCATATCGCGCGTGCCGTCTCACTCAACACGTGAATGGCGCGGTGGGCCTCAACGTAGATCGCCAAGTCATTCCCCACGGTCTTTTCCGTCACCCGCGATGATCGAAGATAACGCATCTGCCATCAAATCCTATCAGTGGCTCGTCGCCATGTGTCGGCGCTGGCTGCAGATCCGGGAAGGCGGCGGGATTGATCCTGAGGAGCTCTCAGGGGATCAACTCCCCGACTGGACGTCTGTTGAGCGACTCGCGTACGCACACGGCGTGGAACCACTGCTGTTTTCCGTGTTGACGCATGAGACGGCGTGTGGAGCCCCCGTACCCGAGGCCCTGCGTCGTCGATGGGAAGCGGCCTACTACGGAAACCGGCTGCGTAACATCGATGCGGTGGGCCTGCTCGGCCGTATTGCCGCAACGAGTGAGGCGCGCGGGGCACCGGTCATGGGCCTGAAGGGCCCCGCGGCGATCGCCGGCGTGTATGGCGACCTTGGGCTCCGCGTGATGGCGGATCTCGATCTGTTGTGCCACCGCGAGGACTTGTTGACGGTGACTCGTTCGGCCCGCGCCGAAGGCTTCACCGGTGGCCAGGTGTACGTCCATCACGTCCTTCTGGAGTTCGGCGGGCCCGGGGGCGGCTACTGCGAGATCCACTTCACCATACAGGACGTGATCGCCCGCAGGGAGGCGTTCATCGCGGACGCCTGGCTACGCCGGACTCAGGTTCTCGCAGAAGGCGTGTCGCTACCTGTGATGCCGCTGGAACACCAGATCGTCTTCGACGTCGGCCACATGGTCAATCACGGCTACGAGATGGACCTCAAGCACGCCATGGACCTCGCAGGACGGCTGCGGCTCTCGCGACACGAGATCCGATGGAACGTCCTGTTCGACTGGCTTGCCGCCACGGAGCTGACGCGAAGCTTCTGGTTACTGGTCCGCACGCTGGAACAGCTGTTGCGGCTGCCCCTGGTTGATTCGTGCGATGGCGAGCCGTCTCCGGAGGAGATCTCCGCATTCGCCGACCAGTTGATGGACTGGTCGGCCTCGCTGGGCCTTGCGCGGCCGTTTGTCCTCGCACCCGGAGTGCGACGACGACAGACACTGCTATCGCAGGGTCTGTACGCGTGGCGACGGATGTGCCCACCGCTCGTGGCGCTGCAGGCGGCCCGGGATATCCCGACGCGGGCGCGGGCCGCGGCCGACCTCCCCCGCTATTGGATCGCCGTTGTCACGGACGTGGTGCGCCGCTCCAGCCGAGGACCGCGGTGAGACCGCGTGGGAACTCGTCCGCCGGCAGGAACCTGCCTATACTTGGGCGTAGGAGTGTGGCCATGCTTCGTGTGCCCCGATTAACGTCTCCCCTGTTTTCGATCGTTCTCTCCCTCGTCTTTGCCGCCAATGCACTGGCGCAGGACACCTTCACCCCACATCACGTTGCGAAGATCCGGACCGTCGCGCAGATCGCGATCGCGCCCGACGGCACCGAGGTCGCGTACGTGCTCGCTGTACCCCGCATCCCGTTCCAGGATGACGATGGGCCGGCGTGGACCGAGCTGCATGTGGTGCGCGCGGATGGCCAGTCGCGGGCGTATGTCACCGGTGCCGTCAACGTGGCCAATGTGCGCTGGTCACCCGACGGACGAGGCCTCGGGTTCCTCGCCCGCCGCGCGGGCGATGCCACGCGCTCGCTCTACATCGTGCCGCGCGATGGCGGCGAAGCCCGCAGGGTCCTCGCCCACGCCACCGACATCGTCTCCTACGAATTCAGTCCCGACGGCACGCAGGTCGCGTTCGTCGCGCGTGATGCGGCTCCGCCCGCGCGGGCCGATCTGGTGCGACGCGGGTTCTCGCAGGAGGTCTTCGAAGAGGGGCTCCTGCTGCAGCGCGTGTGGACGGCTCCGCTCGACGGCACGGCCGTCGGTGCGCCGCGCGTCGTCAACGCACCAGGGCACGCCACCACGATCACCTGGAACGCGGCCGGCACCCGCCTCGCCGTGCTCTATGCACCGACGGCACTCGTCGATGACGATCTGATGGAAAAGAAGGTCCACGTCATTGATCCGACGATGGGCGAGCCGATCACGAAGTTCAACAACCCGGGAAAGATCGGCCAGGTGGCCTGGAGCCCGGACGGCACCACGCTCGCGATGGTCTCCGCGGCCGACATCAATGACCCGTCCGAGGGCCGGCTTATGGTCGCGCCTGCCACCGGCGGCGCGCTCCGCGACGTCATGCCCGCCTACAACGCCCATGTGCGCGCCTTCGCCTGGAAAGACGCCAACACCGTCGTCTACATGGCTGAGGAGAGCGTGACCTCGGCAATTGGCGAGATTCGCAAGGACGGCACCGCGTCGCGCACGCTGATGCCGACAGGGGGCCCGGTCGTCGTCGCCATGGATCGGGCCACGAACGGCACTGTGGCGCTGGTCGCACACACGCCGACACACCCGGCCGAGGTGTACCTGCTCGACTCAAGCAGCGCGACGCCTCGCCAGTTGACCAACAGCAATCCGTGGCTGGCGACCATGAAGCTGGCGAAGCAGGAAGTCGTGCGCTTCAAGGCGCGCGACGGGCTGGATCTTGAAGGCGTGCTTGTGCGCCCGCTTGATGAAGTGGCCGGTCGCCGGTACCCGCTCATCCTGAACGTCCATGGCGGGCCCGAAGCGCGGGACGCGCATGGCTGGGTGACGTCGTATTCGAACGCCGGCCAGATGGCCGCAGCGCAGGGATTCGCGGTGTTCTATCCGAACTATCGGGGCAGCACGGGGCGCGGCGTCGCGTTTTCCAAGCTGGGCCAGGGAGAACCCGCCGGCAAGGAGTTTGATGACCTGGTGGATGCCGTGGATCACCTCATCAACATCGGCCTTGTGGACCGCGCGAAGGTGGGCATCACCGGCGGGTCGTATGGTGGATATGCCAGCGCCTGGGGCGCCACGTATTACTCGGAACGGTTCGCGGCGTCGGTGATGTTTGTCGGCATCAGCAACAAGGTGTCCAAGGTCGGCACCACGGACATCGCAAACGAGGAGTTCCACGTGCACGCGCTCAAGCGGCCGTGGGATGACTGGCAGTTCATGCTGGAACGCAGTCCGGTGACACACGTCGCAAAGTCGAAGACGCCGACACTGATTCTGCACGGCACGGCCGACCCGCGCGTGAATCCTACGCAGTCGCTTGAGTTCTACCGTCACATGAAGCTGCACGGCAAGACGGTGCGTCTCGTCTGGTACCCCGGTGAGGGCCACGGCAACGCCCGGGCCGCCTCACGGCTCGATTACAGCCTGCGGTTGATGCAGTGGATGAACCACTATCTCAAAGGGCCAGGTGGTGCCCCGCCACCGCCGGACATCGACTACCGCGAGCGGTAGGGACCGGTTCTCCCCATATGGCGACACGACTGTTGACGACCGTGCTGGCGGCCGCGCTCGGTGCCGGGCTCCTCGCCTCGCAGCAGACCGGCGGTGCCTGGCCCGACTTTCTCACCTTTTATCGCCAGTCGCTTGCGCAGCACGGCATCGTGGGCAGTTCGATCGCGCTGATCGAACGTGGTCGGGTTGTAGAGCGCGCGCATGTCGGCCTGCGTGATCAGCAGACCGGGTCGGCCGTTGACGACAATACGATCTTCCATTGGGCGTCGATCACCAAGACCTTCACAGGCATCGCCATCATGCGGTTGCGTGACGAGGGACGTCTCACACTCGACGATCCGATCGTGAAGTACGTGCCTGAATTCCGGAGAGTGCACAACCCGTTCGGACCGGTCGAGCAGATCACCATTCGCCATCTGCTCTCGCACTCGGCCGGCCTTCGAAGCGGCACATGGCCATGGGGCGGACAGGAGTGGCATCCATTCGAACCTCCGGGTTGGGAACAACTCGCCGGCATGATGCCGTACACGCGCATCGAGTTTGCTCCCGGCTCGAAGTATCAGTATTCCAACCCGGGCATCGTGCTGCTTGGCCGGGTCATTGAAGACCTCGCGCAGGAGCCCTACGAGACCTACGTGGACAAGCAGATCTGGCGGCCACTGGGCATGACGCGCACGTTTTTTGACCGCGCGCCGAACCATCTGCGCGGTGATCGCTCACACAGCTATTTCGTCACCGACGCCGGCACCACTGAAGCGCCTTTTGACTTCGACACGGGTATCACCGTGTCCAATGGTGGCATGAATGCGCCGATCGACGACATGGCGAAGTACATCGCATTTCTGACCGGCAGCCGCGACGCAGCTACCCAGGCGGGTTACGACGCCATCGTGAAGCGGTCGTCGCTCGAGGACATGTGGAGACCCGTTGTGCCGGTCTCGTCCAACGTTCAGATGGGTCTGACGTACTTCCTGGAGCGGCACGGAGGGATGGACTTCATCGCGCACAGCGGCGGCCAGAACGGCTTCATCTCGCACTTCTATCTGCACCAGGCCTCAGGCAAGGCCTACCTGGTGGCGTTCAACACGCAGACGACGTCGCAGAAGAGCGGGAACGCACGCAACACGCGCGCATTGGACGCCGCCGTGACTGAGTGGCTGATCGGCCGCTGGTTCTGAGCGAGGGCGCGCTGCCACCAGCGCGCCCTACTTGATGACCAGGCGCTCGAGCGCGATGAGGGCCTTGTTCGACCCGACGAGCGCCAGCGAATCGCCCGATTGAATAACCTCGTCGGCCGACGGACTGACGCTGGTGGTGTGCCTGCCATCCACGTGGCGCTTGATCGCGATCAGCGTGAGTCCGTATTTGGCGCGCAGGTCGATGGCGCGCAGTGACTTGCCGACGAACATCGCCGGCGCCGGAATCTCGATGATGCTGAAGTCGCTCGACAGGCTGATGTAGTCGATGACATTCGGCACCACCAGACTGTGCGCCATACGCGTGGCGGCCTCACGCTCCGGATAAATCACGCGGTCCACCCCGAGTCGCTCAAGGATGCGCCCGTGCACTTCGGTCGTGGACTTGGCCACGATCGACTTCACGCCCATTTCCTTGACCGCCATCACGATCAGCAGCGACGCCTCAACGTTGGCGCCGATGGAAATGACGGCCACATCTACGTCACCCACTCCGGCCTCGCGCAACGCCTTTGGGTCGCTGGCGTTGAGGACGAGCAGGTGCGGCACCACGTCGGACAGCTCCTGCACGTGGTCCGGATCGGAATCAATCCCCAGCACATCCTGCC
>Ga0222714_10000258_pt1 | contig 63185 bp, 116 predicted proteins | sample C33_3DmetaG_FD_165048 | JGI IMG/M metagenome (GOLD analysis project Ga0222714, IMG submission 165048) | Estuarine water microbial communities from San Francisco Bay, California, United States - C33_3D | ecosystem: Environmental > Aquatic > Marine > Unclassified | place: USA: California... | reverse complement strand
CTAATAAAATAGAATCCTGGAATATGGATGAAAATATTTCTTCTTTTTATACTAAGGATATTGTTGAAGGATCGGTTATTTTATTTCCATCAGAATTGATGCACTATGTGAATCCTTGTAAAAATAGTAGAACTACTATTTCATTTAACATTTTTTCTGAATTTTAATTTTATGGATAAAGACAAATTAAAACTTATTGTTCGTAATTTAGAGTTACTTGTGGATTCTCTGAAAGCAGAAATTTATTCTGATGTTCAGGCATATAAGTATGATGATATAAAACCAAAACACGTAGATTACGACGAAATTTTTGAGGATGATGATGACTAATAGAGCAAAAAAACTTGTAAAGTTACTTGAACGCCTCATAAAGCAAGATCATCTTTATACTGATGAAAAAATTGTGGAAATGAAGCAACAACTGCGGGCACTAAAGGAAGAACTTGCAGAACTAGAATCAAAAACATCAAAAGGATTTGGTAAGAAATGACAGTAAAACTTATTAGCGTAACTCCTGATGCAGAAAAAACGATGGCATATGTTGCTAGAGTTAGCAATCCTGCGAATCAAGACAACGAAAACTATGCCAAGTTGCTTGCTTATTGTATTAAGCATAATCATTGGTCTGTGTTTGAACAGAGTTTTATGACTCTTGAGATTGAAACAAATCGTGGCATCGCAGCTCAAATCCTTCGACACCGTTCGTTTACATATCAAGAATTTTCACAACGTTATGCAGATTCTTCTCTGTTGAGTGATTATATTCCTGTACCAGAACTTCGTCGTCAGGACACCAAGAATCGTCAGAACTCAATTGATGATATTTCTGAAGAACTTAAAGCGGATTTATGGTTGAAGATCAACGATCATTTTAAGGCGGGTATGGAACTCTACAAAGAACTTCTGAATGCTGAGGTGGCAAAGGAGTGTGCAAGGTTCGTACTGCCCTTAGCAACACCCACACGCATCTATATGAGTGGATCTTGTCGCTCCTGGATCACCTATATTTCTCTCCGTGAAAAATCAGGAACACAAAAAGAACATATGGATATTGCAAAGGCGTGTAAAGCAGTTTTTGCTGAACAATTTCCCGTTTGTTATGAAGCATTGGGCGGTGAGGCGGACTGGGAAATTTGATCTAAATAAATTATCTTGAATTCGTAACTTTATGGCGACCTATCCGATCATTAACAAAATCACTGGTGAACAGAAAGAAGTGGAAATGAGTGTCCACGACTGGGATCAGTGGAAGAATGATAATCCAGATTGGACTCGTGACTGGTCTGATCCATCTACTTGTCCCTCTCCTGGTGAGGTGGGTGAGTGGAAGGATAAACTTGTCGCAAGAAATCCTGGATGGAACGACATTCTTCATAAAGCATCAAAAGCACCCGGTTCACAAGTAAAGAAAATCTAGTATGGCAAGAAGAAAGAGAGGAAATAGCGACCAACCTATTGGAGTTGGTCTGACTGCGAAACAAATGAAGCGCAGAAAACCGTTAAGTTCTGAGTATCTAATTGATATTGAACCTCTTACAGACAATCAAAAACGTTTGTTTGATTCATATGTCAATGGCAAACATATTGTTGCCTATGGTTGTGCTGGTACTGGCAAAACCTTTATTACACTCTATAATGCTCTCCAAGATGTTCTGGATGAGCAATCTCCTTATGAAAGAATCTATCTTGTTCGTTCATTAGTTGCAACAAGAGAGATTGGTTTTCTTCCTGGTTCTCACGAAGATAAGGCAGATATTTACCAGATTCCTTATAAGAATATGGTGAAGTATATGTTCCAGATGCCTTCTGATGCAGACTTTGAGATGCTCTACGGAAATCTCAAATCACAAGAAACTATCAAGTTCTGGTCTACTTCATTCCTTCGTGGTACAACGTTGGATAATTCAATCATCATTGTGGATGAATTCCAAAACCTAAACTTCCACGAACTCGATTCAATTATTACTCGTGTTGGTGAAAATACCAAAATTTGTTTCTGTGGTGATGCATCACAGTCTGACTTGCAGAAAACAAATGAGCGTAATGGTATTGTAGACTTTATGACTGTATTGCGTAAAATGCCATCCTTTGATATAATTGAGTTTGGTGTAGATGATATTGTTCGTTCTGGACTTGTTAAAGAATACATCCTTGCAAAAATGGAAGCAGGTTTTTAATGTTTGATCACGTTGAATTGAATCTCCCGAAACTTGAACGGGAAACCATAGATGGTGTTCGTTATTATTCTGTACCTGATGAAGATGAACTTCTAAGACTGGTCTCCATTACTTCGGTGACCAGTCATTTTAATAAAGAGATCTTTGTTAACTGGCGCAAAAAAGTTGGCAATGAAGAGGCAGAGCGTATCACAAAAGCGGCAACAAGTCGTGGGACTGATATGCATACGCTTGTAGAGCATCATCTTAAGAATGAAGAGTTACCAAAAGTTCAACCTCTATCAGATTTTCTCTTTAAAATCTCTAAAACAGAACTTAACCGCATAAATAATATTTACGCCCTTGAAGGGTCCCTATATAGTAAGCAATTAGGAATTGCTGGGACAGTTGATTGTATCGCTGAATATGACGGCGAGTTAGCAATAATTGACTTTAAAACTTCTAAAAAACCAAAACCACGAGAGTGGATTGAACACTATTTTGTTCAATGTATGGCATATGGATGTATGCTATATGAACTGACTGGTATTTCAGTCAAAAAACTTGTAATCATTATGGCTTGCGAAAATGGAGAATGCGTCGTTTATGAAGAAAGAGACAAATCAAAGTACATCAAACTACTCGGCAAATACATTAGAAAGTTTGTTAGAGATAAACTGGAACTCTATGGAACCAAATAAAGAACTAGAACAGGCAATAGAAAGTAAATTTTTAACACCATCTAAATTTGCTCTTGAAATTGAGAAAATTGTTGCAGAAGAAAACTTCAACTACATTGATGCTATTTGCCATTATTGTGAACTCAATAATCTTGAAGTAGAATCGGTTACTAAACTCATTTCAAAACCACTGAAAGAGAGATTAAAGTGGGACGCAACCCGTCTTAACTTTATGAAAAAAACTTCAAGAGCAAAACTTCCTCTTTAAAATAAATATTATTATGTTTTCTAAAATAGTGATGAAGACTTTTCCACAATTCTTGATCGCTTGTTCTATTGCTTCTCCTAGTATTGGAGGAGACTTGAATGAGTATTATTATGGTGATAGTATTGCTGTGGGATACGGTGGAAAGTCACCTGGTTCCAGAAGAGTTGGCGCAAGTCCTGCAGAAGTTCTTTCATATCTTGAAAGAGACTTAAAGGATAATCCAGAAAAATTTAAAGGGCAAACAGTTAATATTTCAACTGGTGTAAGCAACAATCCTAGTGATTTCAGATCTATTGAAAGACAACTAGCACGTCTTCAACAATCAGGTGCAAGAATTAATGTTCTTGGTGCTGCTCAAGGTAGATATGATAAAGAAAACCAAAGGTTAGCAGCATTATCCTCTCAGTATGGTGCTAACTTTAAAGGTGGATTTAAACCTGGTAGAGATGGAGTTCATCCTGCAAGTTATGCATCATATAACTCTGTTCCCGCTTCTTTTGCTCCACCAAATGTTGCAAAACCACAAGTATTGTCTAAATTGAAGGGTGTAGAAGGAACTGGAGTTGGTGCAAACTTTGTTGCTAAACAGTGGACTGATGCTGAAAGAGGAAGATATCAGGCTTACGGAGGAAAGTAGTTTTTGGTTTTTATTATGAGTCCTTTTGAAACTTATCAACATTATTTGTCTTTAAAAAATCATTTTACAAATCCAAAATACGACTTCTTTAAATACGGTGCGAAGACTCGTGCCAGTGTGACATCCTTTAATAAACGTAAGGATAAATACTGGTTTGAAAAGACAAGTCGCAAGTATTCAGACAAAGAAGTCGTAGACTTTTTAGTATCAAACTTTGTAGCAGCAGACACACCTGGCAACTTATGGATTGGAGAGATTATCAATTCTGGCGAAAGAACTTACGCAGATTGGATGCGGAGACAACAGAGTTTGACTTACTTGTTCAAAGAGCAAAGCAACGAATTGTTCTCGGAGACAAAATTAGACGATGCTTTGAACTGTTCCAAAGGTCATCCACCCGTTCTTAAAAAGTTCCTGAGCGGGAAAATTTCATTAGAAACACTAGTCATATACGATAAAATATTCCTGTTCGGGAATAAGTTTGATAAGCAACTTTTGGATCCAGTGTGGGAAACCGTAAGTTTAAAAATTAAAAAATATAATCCATTTCTAAATATTGATGTATTCCAATTTAAAAAGATTTTACGGGAAATCATAGATGAGTAACTTTTTCGATTCCGATATTATTCAAGAAGAACTGAAAGAAATCAACAAGTTGCAAGAAGATATCTACGGAAGTATTCTTACTTTTGGTATGATGGACCGTGAAACCAAATTGGAGCACATTGAAAAACTTGAGCTCTTGCTAGAAAAGCAAAGAGTGATGTATACTAGGTTATCCCTTTCAGACGACCCCCAAGCGGTTGAGATGAAAGAGAACCTACGCAAGTCAGTTGCGCTGATGGGATTCCCACCAGAAACTGATATGAGTTTACTTTTTAGTAGTATGAACAAGACCATCGAATCCCTCAAACAATACATTGACAGGTGATTCGATTTTCGCTATACTATCCAAGTAAATCCCCCGAATCCAAACTAATCCGAGGTAATCCAAATGTCGTTTTCCGACCTTAAAAAGCAATCCAAACTTGGCAATCTTACTGCCAAACTGGTTAAAGAAGTTGAAAAAATGAATACTAGCAGCGGTTCGTCCGACGACCGTGTGTGGAAACTGGATGTAGATAAGAGCGGCAATGGTTATGCCGTAATCCGTTTCCTTCCCGCCCCGAATGGTGAGGACCTGCCGTTTGTAAAACTGTATTCTCACGCCTTCCAAGGTCCTGGTGGTTGGTATATTGAGAACTCTCTGACTACTCTGGGTCAGAAAGACCCTGTGTCTGAACTGAACTCCGAACTGTGGAACAACGGTACTGATGCTGGTAAGGAACTTGCCCGTAAGCAGAAGCGTAAACTGACTTATGTGTCTAACATTTATGTGGTGAAGGATCCTGCAAATCCTGCCAACGAAGGTAAGGTGTTCCTGTTCAAGTATGGTAAGAAGATCTTTGATAAACTCACTGCTGCAATGCAACCTGAGTTTGAAGATGAAGAAGCAATTGATCCGTTTGACTTCTGGCAAGGTGCCAATTTCAAACTGAAAGCAAAGAATGTTGCTGGTTATCGTAACTATGATTCTTCTGAGTTTGCACGTCCAGAAGCACTTTTGGACGATGATGAAGCAATGGAAGCAATCTGGAAGAAGCAATATTCTCTTGCCGAACTCGTTGCTGCCGATCAGTTCAAGTCCTATGATGATCTGAAAAAGCGCCTGGACTACGTGCTGGGTAACAAAGGCACTCCTCGTTATCAGGATCCTGATGTTGCTGACGAAGAAGAGTATTCTCGTGGTTCTACCCGCGAACTTACCGAAGATCTTCGTGATGAACTATCTTCTCTGAAACCCACCACTCGCCGTGCTGCTGTGGAGGAAGATGAAGATGACGATGCCCTTTCCTACTTCGCCCGCTTGGCAGAAGACTGATTAGATGCTATAATACTGGGGAGGCAAGGGTCTCCCCTTTTTTTATGAAATCTGATTTTTACGTCGATAGAATCACCAAACAGCAAGCGGGAGAACTGTTGCTGAAATATCACTATCTCAAAGATATATCAAAGGGATTCAAGTCTGGATATAATTATGGTCTTTTCAAGAAAAATGAGTTCTCTCCACTAAATATTGGTGGTTTACAGGGAGTCTGTATCTTCACAGGACTTCCAGTTCCAGAAATTGCAAAGGGGGCATTTGGACTTGAACGAAACCAACAGCAAGGACTCTTCGAATTGTCCAGACTCTGTATACACCCAGATACACAGTCACAAGAGTACAACATTACTTCTTGGTTCGTTGCAAAAGCGATTAGACAATTTCGCAAGGATACAAACGTCTCAGCAATCATTTCTTACGCGGATTCTGATTTTCACGATGGTACAATTTATCGTGCTTGCAACTTTAAATATTGCGGTCTTACAGACGCTAAGAAAGACTTCTACTATGCCGATGGCACCAAACATTCAAGAGGTAAAGTAAAAGGTGCTGAGGGAGAATGGAAAGAACGCTCCCGCAAGCACCGTTACGTTATGATGTTTGATAAAAGTTTGAAACTGTTATGGACCGATGAGACGAGTGTTCTCAGTGCGAGCTAATTTGTCGTTAACATACTGTGAACTTTCATCATATTTCATAATTACTCTCATATCATTTAAGAATTGTTGTAAGTATGATCTGTCTAAAACATCAATTTGTCTTTTTTGATCATTTAGTGCAACTTCATACTCATAATTTGAAACTCCAATAACTGGGTTTATTTCCCCAGTCGTATCTGAGGTAAAAATAGTAGTTTCATTTGGTCCAACATTTTTATAAGTGGAACCAGGAGATATAACTATCTTAAAATTTGAATCAACAATTTTACCTTTTGGAAGAATTAATCTCCCGTTTTGATCTCTAACTTCAACAGTTTCATAATGATGAATAGCATTTAACTTTTCTGGAGTATACTTGTTTTCAGCATATTCGTAAATATCACGATTAGAAAGTGGCCATTGATGTCTTACGCTTACAATACCAGCAGTAATTAAAACAACCCAGTCATAATCTGGACTTCCATAAAGTAGGTCAGCAACCGTGTCAGGTCTGGCATTTTGTGGTATTTGAAATTTAGCATATAAAACAGCCTTATCCTGTAACCAGTCTAAAAACTTAACTCTACGAAATATGTTTTTAACTCTTATGTAATCCCTTGAAGAATTTTTATGTGGTAGGGATGATGGTATTTCTAAATCTGGTAGTTCTCTGAAATAACTCATTTTAGTAACCTACTCCATCGAATGCTGCATCTTGTCCATAATCTTCATAGTATACTGGATCAATTTCTTTGAATGCTAATGTCATCTGTAAGTGAACTGGACTTCCATCTTCATAAGTTGCATAAGTTCCAGATGCTGTGTAATTTACGGACATATCTGTCAATGCACAAGGTTTGAAAGTATTTAAAAATGGATGTTTCTTTGGACCCATTTTATAGGTTAATTGATAGACACTTGGAGATTCAATAAAAAATCCAGATCTATTATTTCCAGTGCCTGCACCACCATTTCTTGCAGACATTGTTGATTTTAATGTTCTGATAATTCCTTTAACTTCTTCTGCTTCTTTTCTAGATCTTGGAGCAAGATCAAATGTAAATTGGAATCCTCTAAGATTTACACCTTGAAAAAGAAGTTCCAAGTTAGAATTCATAACCATTCCAGTTGTTCTGGCAATCAATCCACTGGTACTTACATTACCACCAAGATTATTTACTGCTGTTCCAGCTAACTTACTGATAAAAGACGTTTTAAGTGCTTGGTTATTTGCAAGTTGCGTAGAGTAACTTGCAGCAGCTTCAATCACTTTCTGTGCAGCTTCGGTTGGACTTTTTACACCCTCACCAAAAATTCCAACACCAGCGGCACTCATTGGATCTAACGTATCTTCACCCCAAGTTACAGAGTTACTATCACTTACATTTTGAGGTATTGGAAGTATGATGTAATGTGTTGGACTAGATTTGCCTGCTTTGTTTTGCTGCTGCCTTTGTTGCATTGAAGGCATTTCAAGTGGTGGACCAAAGTTAATACCACCAGCAATATAATCAAATATTTTTATTTCCAAGTAGTCGGAAGTATTATCAATTCTCTTCATTGGATACCGAAAGGTATTCTTTCCACCACCATTGTTGAAATACTCTGGTGTTGCGGATACATTAGAATATGCATTAGCGTAAGCATTTTCTGTCGAAGCAGTTGCATATGCTTCGCTACCCATTGAAGCACCGACGTTGAGAGGCATCTATACTACTTTTTTAAGTATTTAGACGGAAATTTGCAAAAGGTATTGCTTGCAAGTCTCTTATTTCTGATGGATACACTTCGTACAATGATCCAACCACTTCATTCCAAGTATATTGACGAGTTTCACTCCAGTGCATATTCAATCCACGAAATCCCCAAGCAAAAACATCAGTTACTGCAACTAATGGATTTTGATCATATCTAATATTTGGTGTTTTTGCATTGTAAACGAAAATATAAAATTTACCTACCTGAGGAACTTTTCCACTTTCTTGAACAACTTCCAAAAGTTCAAGCATTAAGTCATCACCACTTTCTTTCCCCGTAATTCCTTCTAAAACAGGACGAACTCTATTACGATTAGTATCAGTATCGGTTGGATTTTTTGCTGATTTTTGCTCAGCAAGTTTTCTTTTTTGTGACTGAAGTAGAGTTTCTCTCTTTTCTGCCATTATTTGATACCTAATTCGTTCTCCGTTAGAACCTTAAATTCATATCCACGATCCGCACACCATTCTTTCGCCGCTGCCCACTTTGCTTGATTCTTGGCATACTCATATGCTTCCTGCAAGTATCCTTTGGTCTGTCTTTTGGGTTTTGGTGGAGGAAGTGTTTGTCTCTTTGGTTTGATCTCGATCACATATTTCTTAATTGAACCATTCTCTTCTTTAACTTTTATGATAAAATCAGGAAAGTACCTATGAGGTTTTCCGTCTATTGGAGAACGATAAACAACACACTTTTCTTCTGATGCCCACTCTAAAACATTTTCATTCAAATCACAGTACACCATAAATTTGCGCTCCCACAATGAACGATAAACAATGTTCGTGGGATCTCCTTTGTACTTTTGAGGATATGATGGTTTGTATTTTCCCTTATATGACATCTAAATAACTAAAATGCTCATAATAGGTATTTAGAGTGCCTGCACCAAGACCAAGAAAAATATCAGAGTTCAAACCACTTTTTACCAATCTTGCTCAGACTTCTCATTATCAGATAATTTTTGGTGGTTTATCTGGACAATTAAGATCATATTTACTCAGAAGAGGAATTGATTATAGATTTATTGGTGACTCAGTTGGGTTGTTGTGCAACTCTGCATCACTTCCAGGAAGTTCTTTTGCAACTGCGGATATTGTTGGAAACTACACTGGTGTTGCAGAAAAAATGGCACACACCAGAACTTTTACTCAAATAGATTTTGAGTTCTATGTTGATAATTCATATAAAACTTTGAAATTTTTAGAGCACTGGATGGAATTCATTTCTAGTGGATCGAGAGAATCTCCATATAAAGAAGGATATCATTTCAGAATGATGTATCCAGATGAATATAAGTGCAATTCTACAAGAATTATAAAATTTGATAGAGATTATAGTAAGTATATTGAATATACTTTTTATGGTTTATTCCCACTTACTTTAAATTCAACTGCAATTTCTTATGAAAATTCGTCTATTTTAAAAGCAAGTGCTTCATTTAATTATGAAAGATATGTTTGTGGTAGATCATATAGTATAGACATTAACAGAAGAGAAGATAACAATAGAGATCCGCAAGCAGGAACTAATTTCCTCAACGAAACTGATAATAATAGACCGATCTACGTTCCAGTATCACCTGGTGCAGCTGCTGCTGGCGGTGTAAGATTTAGACCTCTTGGAACTCCAACAGGCGAAGCAATAGTTACTGGACAATTAAGAGATAGTCTATTGTAAGTTCAAAAGACTTCTCTAAATATTTTTATCTGAGTTGTAAGGATTATTATGCCTTTACCTAAAATCTCTACGCCAACGTATGAGTTAGAAATTCCATCTAATAAACAGAAAATTAAGTATAGACCTTTTCTAGTTAAAGAAGAAAAGATCTTAATCATTGCTATGGAAAGTGAAGATAGCAAACAAATTGCTAATGCAGTTAAAAATGTGATTTCCTCTTGCATTTTGACAAGAGGTATTAAAGTTGAAGATTTATCAACTTTCGATATTGAATATTTGTTCCTCAACATTCGAGGCAAATCTGTTGGGGAAGATGTTGAAGTTCTAATTACTTGTCCTGATGATAACATTACTCAGGTTCCAGTATTGATTAATCTTGACGATATTAAAGTTCAAATTAGTGAAGATCACACCAGAGATATTAAACTTGATGATAATTTGATTTTAAGAATGAAGTATCCATCGATGGATGAATTCATCAAGAGTAATTTTGCTTCTGGAAATGAAATTGGTGTGACTGAAACATTTGATTTGATTGCATCGTGCATTGAACAAGTTTACTCGGAAGATGAATCTTGGGCAGCATCTGATTGTACTAAAAAAGAACTTCTTGAATTTGTGGAACAGTTTACATCAAAACAATTCAAAGAGATTGAAAAGTTTTTTGATACAATGCCTAAACTTTCTCATAAATTTACAGTTAAGAATCCAAAGACTGGTGTTGAAAGTGAAGTTGTGTTGGAGGGACTTACATCTTTTTTCGGGTAAGTATGGCTCACGAGGATATTGAGTCATACTATAAAGTTAATTTTGCCTTGATGCAGCATCATAAATATAGTTTGACAGAACTAGAAAATATGATTCCTTGGGAAAGAGAGATTTATCTTTCTCTCCTCAAACAATATGTTGAAGAAGAGAATCTAAAGCACCAACAGGGAGCAAATGGCTGAGATTAAATCGCCACTATCAGGAGGACTAAGAGTCGCTAGAAGAACGGTGTCTGCTGATGCTTTTGTTAGAGCAGCACCTCCACCTCCTCCTGCGGTTTCTCAACCAGATCCAGTTACAACATCATTAATTCAAAGAAACTCGTTAGCATTAAATACAGTTTCTGAACAACTTACATCACTCACGCAGCAAGTTAATTCTCTGAATGCTGCGATGCAGAATGTTTATGGAAATATAACTCAAAACTCAATATTAGAAAGAAGAAAAGAAGCACAAGAACAAGATCAAGAAAGAAGACTTGCAGAACAGCAGTTAAGAGAAGGTAAAGAAAGTGCAATTGAAAGAAAGATACAATCTGCACTAGTCTATCCTGTTCAAAAAATCGCTGCAAAGACATCATTTACACTTTCTCGTGTAATGCAGTTTTTTACCACTCTTTTGGGTGGTTGGTTATTAAACCAAGGATTGGAGACAATCAAGGCACTTGGTGAAGGAAATAAAAAAAGATTAACAGAGATACGGGATAATGTTCTAAAAAATCTTGGCATTATTGGTGGAATATATGCTGGTATTAGATTTGGTCTAACCGCAGTATTCAATGCGATGACTCGTGTTGCTGCAAGAGTCACAACTGCTGTTGCTGTTGGTTTGTTTATAAGACCTGTTCAAGCTCTGTTAGATGGTGTTAAGGGAGCAGCAGATAAACTCATACCAAAAATACAGAACGTCCTTCCAGGATTTTCAAAACCTGGTGGAGGAGGTGGAGGAAATCCACCACCACCTGCTGGTGGCAAAGAACCACCAAAAACAACTAGTGAAGCATCTAAACAAGTTGGAAAAAAGGGAATTAATATACTTTCTCCAACAAGTTTATTAGGTCCTCTTATTGGTGGAGGAATTGCTGGTACTGCTGATGTTATGCAGGGCGAAGATCCTGGAAGAGCATATACAGGCAATATTGGTGGTGCTTTTACTAGTGGTGGGATTGCTAGTGGAGTAATGAGATTACCCTTACCACCACTTATCAAAGTTCCAGCATCACTTGCAGCTGGATTTTTTAGTTTTGGTCCTGCAACGGATATGTTTAAAGGTCTTTATGATAAGACCACCGAAATGTTTGGAACTGATCCTGGTGTAACCAGTTCTCAACCAGTTCAGAGTAAAATAACTGATATTGCTTTTAATTCTGAAGACCTGATGGGTAATCGGGAACAAGCAAATGTTGCATCAAATACAACAGACACAAATAATTTAGTAGAAGAAGAAAAATCAAGTGCAGATTTAATAGCACAAGCATCAGGACAAGACTTTACACAGCAACCACAATATGGAAATATAAACGTAGAACAACTGGTTCAAACTACTGCACAATTTGCCAAAGAAGTTGGAACACAAGGTCTTGAAATTGCAAAAGGAGCATTAACAGATGCAGTTAACATATCACCCACAAAAGGACTAATACCAGAATCAATTAATATACCACAAGCACAAGTATTTCCAATTAAGCAAGAAGTTGCAATGAAGACAGCAAGTGTTGGTCCATTACCAGAACCAACACCAACAATTATTCCTATGCCTATTGGTGGAGGAACTAAGTCTGTTTCTGGAAAACAAAGATCAACTGTAACTGGGGAAGATACTAATCCAATGCCAGTTATAAACCCAGAAAATGCAAACAACATTTACCTTGCATTTTCACATTCAGTCTATAACGTTCCGATGATGTAAAATGGCAGAAAAACTTCAAAGCACATTAATAAAATCATCGATAGGTGTTGATAAAATTAAAAAGTCTGTGATGACTTTTAGGAAAAGTATTAATAGTACTCAAAAGAGTGCTGTAAATATCAACACAGCATTAGTAAACAGCAACAGACAGAAACAACAAGCAATAAAACTCACAGTATCAAATTTCCAGAAAAGGAGAGAAGCAGTTAGGAGAAGAGAAAGAGAAGATATAATTGAGGCATCTGGAATTAGTGGTGCAATTAGAAGACAAGGAAAAGTAATTGCATCTAGTACCAAAGGTTTTCTTGGAAGAATACTAGATTTTATAGGAACACTGATGGTTGGATGGTTAATTAATAACCTTCCTGTAATCATTAGTCTTGGTGAACAATTGATATCGAGAATGGGTAAATTGTTTATCGTATTGAGATCTTTTGTGGGTAATGTTACAACAATATTATCTGGATTTGGTAGTTTACTTGGTGGAACTATCCAAAACTTTATGAAGTTTGATTTTACTGATCAACAACAATTGATTGATAGAAGTATGTCAACTATTCAAACTGGCATATTAGGTATTGAAAAAGATTTCAATGATGCAATATATCTTCTTTCTCAACCACTTGATCTTGGATTTGATAAATTAAACATTCCTGAACCTGGTCCAGAACCAGCAGCACCTGAGGGAGTTCCTGGTGGCGGTGGTGGTGCTGGACAATTATTACCAATTCATAAACAAGCATTGGATATTATTTCTGGACCTGAAAGTGGTGGAAGTTATAATGCAATGAATCAAGGAACTATCGGAGATGATATTGTTGGATCAACCCTGGACTCTAAGACAAAAATAGGGAAGAATCTAACTGATATGACTATTGGTGAAGTTCTTCAAAGACAGCAATGGTTAATGAATAAATCAAATCCACAAGTTAGTAACTATGGGGTTTATGCTGCTGGAAGATATCAGTTTATCCCAAACACTCTTCCAGGTGTTATGAAATCTGCTGGATTAACTCCACAAGATAAATTCAGTCCAGAAAATCAAGATTTAATGGCAGTTGCTTTGTTAAAAGAAAGGGGCATACAACCTTGGACTGTTGGTGGATCAAAATACTCTGCAAAAGAAATTCAAATAGTAGAACAAGCAAGAAGAACTCCCCTAGGACAACCTAGACAAACAACCTCATCACCAGTTATTACTTCAAGATCACGTGTTATTGATGAAATCAATGTATCTGGTCCATCTGGTGGAACACCAACCGTTGGACTTTCTGGTGGAGCTGGAAATTATGGTGCATACAGAACTTCTACAAGAAGTCACGCAGGTATTGACATAGGAACAAGTGGTCAAAAAGGATGGTTAGTAGGATTCAGAGGATCTGGTACAGTAACATATGCTGCGGTTGCAGGTGGATATGGAAATCTCGTCATCATTAAATCTGGCAATACCGAATATTATTTTGCACACTTGGCAAGAATAATGGTTAGACCTGGACCATATAATGGTCAAGTAATTGGTGAGATTGGAAATACAGGATCTGGATCTGGAATACACTTGCATTATGAAGTTAGACCAAATGGAAAACCAATTGATCCAAAACCGTATCTTAACTTACTAGATATTGGAAGAAAGACTGCTCCTACTTCTACTGCAATTTCTGCTGCAAAACCAAATACATCACCAGAAGTTCAAATTGCAAGTGCAAAACCAGCACAATCAGTACAGTCAGCATCACAAGTTACAACAGAAAGAAAAGGGCAAACTATTGTTGTTCCCATTTCTATGCCAGATCAATCGCAAATTGCCCAGGCAACGCCACGAGCATCTGGTGGAGCACCAAGTTTCCAAAGTCCTCCTCAAAGTGGATTAAATAGATATATCGAACAAACTCAATACCTCGCACTAGCATAATCATAAATGGCAGCAATCGATAGGTCAATATACGAATCCCTTATCCTTGAACAAAGAGGTGGTGGTAAGACCATCGATGTTAGATTAGGTACTATTTCTGTTGATTATTATGAAGATATTTTTTCACCTACTGTTACTGCAACAATCGTAATTGTTGATAATGGTGTTGTATCAGGTTCAAATAATTCGCAGAATGCTGATATAAATTGTATGACTCCTGATGGATCAAGACAATCAGTGTATCAAGGTCTTCCATTAAGGGGTGGTGAAAGAGTTCTATTTAAAGTTGCTGGTAACTCACCATCAAATCCTGGAATAGATTATGCTACTGGTGATACGTTATATGTCTCAAATATTGCTAATGTTGTAAGTGAAACTCAAAGAGAGATGTTGGTATTGAATTTAACTTCAAGAGAAGCAATTCTAAACGAAACGGAATCAGTAACAAAAAAATATCCAACATCATCTCCAATTTCAGTTTCTGCGGAGAACATTATCAAAGAATTTTTAAAACCAACAAAGAAGATTGAGGTAGATAAAACTATTAACACTTATGGATTTTTAGGAAATTCTCGCAAACCATTTAGTCTTTTGGTTAGTTTAGCATCCAAAGCAGTTCCTGAAATGTCGGAAAAGGATGCAACTGCGGGATTTGTATTTTTCCAAACAGTTGAGGGTTTATTTTTCAAATCAATTGATGAGTTGATCAAGAGAGGTCCAAAAGCAACATATACTTATACTGATGTTAATCAGTCTAGATTAGCAAGAAATAATGATTATAACATTCTATCTTATAGTACAAATAAGAATGAAAAACTTATTGAAAATCTTAGACTAGGTGCATACGCCAGTAAAAGAGTTGTTTTTGATCCTTATACTTTTAGGGTTAATTTTGTAGACTATGATAAAGAGAAGTATACAAAGGGTTTACAATCTTTTCCACCAGCGATCGTTGAAGGAAGCGCAGCAATTCCTTCTGTTGCTTCATATTCCCCTTTACCTGCGCCACAACCACAAGATGTTCCATATTCTATTGCAGTTAAACCTTTGATAGATCTTGGAAAAGCACCATCAAGAACAGTTGCATCAATACTAGATCGTGGAGTTTATGATGAAGATGTTTCAACAGAAAAAAATGCAGAGGCATTAAAGTATCAATCGCAGTCTTTAACAAGATATAATAGTATTTTTGTTCAGATGTTGACAATGACTGTTCCATCAAATACAAATCTAAGAGCAGGTGATATGATCAAATGTCAATTTCCGGCAACATCTACTTCTAAAAAGAAAGAGTTTGATCAGGCGCAAAGTGGTCTATATATGATTAAAGCACTGTGTCATCATTTTGATTCGAATGGATCTTATACTTCGATGAAGTTAGTCAGAGACACGTTTGGATAATAAGGTAGAGTAAAATGTTAGATCAGTCTTTAATAAAAAGTAATTTTATAGGAAGAGATGGATTTATATGGTGGATCGGACAGGTTCCACCAGAGGGAAATCATCGTGAACAGATTAATGGTGGTGGATGGAGTCACCGATATAAAGTTCGTATTTTAGGATACGACTCACCAGAAAAAGAAATACTTCCAGATGACAAACTTCGTTGGGCGCAAGTTATGCTCCCGACAACTGCCGGATCAGGAGGAGCAAACCAGTCAATGAGTGTTGCCATCTCACCTGGTGACACCGTATTTGGATTTTTCTTAGATGGAAATGATCTTAACGTCCCTGTAATTCTTGGAGTTCTTCCTAGAACCTCAAAAGTTTCAACTGATCAATACACAGAACCATTTGAACCTTATACTGGTTATACAAGAAAAGTTGATAATGATGGTGCATATATTGTAAAAAATGAGTCGAATGAAAATAATACTACTTCACAAAAATCTCCAAGAATTGTACCACCACAACAAGCGAAGAAGATTGGTCCAGATGAAAGATCCGCTTTCACTGGTGTTGGAGATGTTATAAAAGCAGCATCTGGATCTTCTGCTACAACAGTTCAGAAGATGTCCACAGAGATTGATAACTTTGTAAATAGAATTCAAACAATCACGGATAAAGTTTCTGGCGCAATTGGTGGTGTACAAGAGTTAATTTCAGCAGAAATTGCAAAAGTAACAGAAAAAATACAGAAGATATCAAGTGGTCTCATCAATGATTTGATGAATAATACATATCGCAGTTTAGCGGCAACTTTAAACTTAGGATTAAAGACTGCATATAATACTGCATATGCACTTGTTTTTGCAGCAACTGGAAGTGATCGAGCTGCTCATATTGCAGGAGTTGCTGCTCAGAACGGATATGTTCCTGGTGTGAAAGCAATCCAAGATGCTTTACCCTGTATTACAAATACAATTTTAAGCGCAATTGGTGATACCGTAAATGGTTTATTACAGGCAGTTGCTGAAAATGTAGTTAATTTTGTGGGTTGTGTTGCAAATCAATTTATCGGTGGATTAGTAAATCATATTATCGATATAACTGATACTCTATTAACTCCACTTATTCTTGCAGTTACACCAATTCAATTAGGATTTCAAGTAGTTGACTTTTTGAGATCTAGTGCAGAAAGTTTACTCAGTCCAAGAAATAATATTTCTTGTGATGAAATCAAACCAAGTTATGTTTCGGCACCAGCAAATAAGTGGGTAATTGGAAGAGGTCCAAATGATCAACCTGGAATTCCTATCACGTCAATTATAGAATCTGCAAACGAGGCAGCATCTATTGCAAAATCTTTTGTCGATAGTGTAGGTGATGTTGCAGATGCAGTTAGTGATCTTTCAAAAATTGCTGGATCTCTTGATCTTTTGAAAAAAGATTTTTCTGCAAAAGGATTTAAAGGTGCAGTATCAAATTGCTCTGGGGCATTTCCATCTAATTGTGGTGGAACAAAGGTTAAAATATTTGGAGGACGTGGAAAAGGAGCAGTTGGAAAGGCAATACTTGGGTCAATTGTTGGAGAAGCTGGATCTGCAACTGGAAGTATTATAGGAATTGATGTTCTGAATGGTGGTTCTGGTTATGACTTCCCACCGTTTGTCGAAATTGTTGATGATTGTAAGCAAGGAAGAGGTGCTATTGCCAGAGCAGTTGTAAAAGGTGGAAAAGTAGTTGACATTTATCTAGTTTCAGAAGGTGAAAATTATCCAATCGATGCACCAGAAGAAACTCCTGCAGGAATAGATGATGAAACTTATGAAAATTCAACAGGACCTTACGTAATTGATAATATTATTATTGTGGAACCAGGATTAAATTATACACCAGACGATGTTGTTGTCGATATAAACAATCCAGAAGTTGAATATAAGATAGAAGTATCTCCTGAGGGAGAAGGAGAGATTGTTAAAGTATTACCAATAAATAGTGAGACGACTAACGTTGTTGAAGTTAAAGATTCACCAGAACTGAGAGTTAGAACTAGAAGAGGTTATGGTGCGGTCTTAAAAGCTAGACTAAAACCAAGAGAAACATATCAAGGTGCAGTTAAGCAACAAATCGATTGTATTAGCAGATAATTATGGCAAACAGACCACTAGAAAAACAAAATTGGCAAAGAAGAAAGCATCATACTTTCAGTCCAAATTTTAGGATTGATACTGGCAACCCTCAGATGGGATTGAGTGGTACATCTGTTTATGATTTGTATGCAGTTACTGATAATAGAGATATTTCACTAGTTGGTATGACCAATAGTGGAATGTTTCACATTTATAATGATCAATCAATTGAAATTATTGGTGGTCAAAAAAGTAAATCGACTGGTGTTGACATCATTATTACTGGAAAAAATGGTGATGTATGGATTACTGCTGAAAAAAATGGACAAGTTAGAATTCGTGGAGCAAACATTGTAGTAGATGCTGATCAAAATCTAACTTTAAGAGCAGGAAACAATATTAAGATACAGGCAGGAAACAAAATAGATCTTAAAGCAAATATAGCAAACGTTGATGCTCTAATGGGCAACCTGACACCATTTGATGTTATGTTTGGTGGAATTGTTTTCAAAGATACTTACGTTTGGCCACAAGAATACTTTGAAGAACCCAGAATTCCTGATGGTGCTCCAACACCAGATAAGGCAGGTGTTGCTGAGGGTGATTCATCACTTGGAAAGTCATATGATCGAATAACTGGAACTTATACAAGCTCCACTAGCGATTTGGAACGTTCTGCTGCTGCCGATGCACAATATTTTGAGTCAGTTCAACCTTTCACTGAGGAAAAACCAACAAATCAATTGCAAGTCGGTGAATCTAATTCTGAAACAAGATCGTTAGCGGCACAAGAGAGAGCAATAGGGCAAGGTAAGTTTGTAGAAGAGTAATATTATGCCAGATTTTAAACCACAAGACTCAAAGTTTCATAATAAAAATGCAGTATTCAATGGCAATGTTCATTTTTATGGACAAGTCTTTGGTTTAGAAGAATCTGCTGTTGGATTTGGATCAACAAGTATTATCTCTAATGCAAACTCAAAAGTTGAAGTCGGCATAGGGAATACCATAACGGTAACCACAAATAACGTTGGTATAGTTACATTCGCTCAAAATAATATTGGAATTGCAAATACAATTACCTTTGAAAGAACTGGTATTGTTCAACAACTCTTTGAAAACGTAAATGTATCATCAACTGCATTAACTGGAACAATTAATCTAGATATCCTTTCTGGAACTTTATTTTATTATACTGCTGATGCTTCTGCTAACTGGACTTTTAATATTAGAGGAAATTCTTCTACAACTTTGAATACTATTCTTCCAATTGGTAAAAGTGTAACTATTACTGTCCTGAGTACTCAGGGTGGAACTGCAAGATATGCAAGCGGATTTACGATTGATGGATCATCTGTTTCACCAAAATGGCAGGGTGGAACTGCTCCAAGTGCAGGATTCACCAATTCAATTAATACCTATACGTATTCAATTGTAAAGACTGCTGATGCAACATTCACTGTTTTTGGATCACTAGCGAAATTTGCGTAATGCCAATACTTGGAACACTATCATCATTAAGTGCCAGAGCATATGGATTTATAACAGGATCCGGATCAATAGACTTTACAGTATCTCCATCAGTTAATAGTTTAACAGAATGGAATTTGAGTTCTAATGGTGCATTAATTCTTGATGGTGGAACATCAACTACATATACACTCACTGCTCAAAGAACTTTTAGTGCCACAGTTAAGATGTGGGGACAAGGTGGGCAAGGTGAAGGATTTGGTGGAACTGGTGGTTATTCAATAGGGACTGTTTCATTTTCATCTGGACAAACTTATACAATTCAACTGAATACTGGTGGTGGTCCATCAAGACCTGGAAGTGGAAGTGGATTTAATCGTGGTGAAAGAGGTGGTGGATATGCTGGAATGTTCTTTGGACCATCAGTAAGTCAACCTTCTGCAATAATGATGGCAGGTGGCGGTGGAGGCGGTGCTCCTTCTGTTGGTGGATCAGGAAGTGCTCAGGGAGGGCACGGTGGTGCTCCTTCTGGAAATAATGGTGGAAATTCACCAGACTCTGTAACTGGTTCAACAGGTGGATCTGGCGGCACACAAGGCGGTGGAGGTGGTGCTGGTAACGGGTCAGGAACCTCAGCAACTCCTGGATCGGCACTGCAAGGCGGTACAGGCGGGCAAGGTTCTGGATCATCCCCCAACTGGTCTGGCGGCGGTGGCGGCGGTGGAGGTTACTTCGGCGGCGGTGGCGGCGGTGGTGGTGATGACTTTGGATCTGGAACCCGCGCAGCATCTGGTGGAGGCGGTGGATCTGGATACATAAATCCTTCTTATGTAACTGGTGGGGTTACTAGAATTTTTGCTAATACTATTGAGGGTGGATTCAACGATCCCAACAGGGGTACTGGTGGCAGCGTGAACGGAAACGCCAGAGTCGTGATCGAACCCACTTGACACCAGACCCAAGACCCCCTATAATATGTGGGTAATCAACGGAACCACCTAATGAGCACTGCACAAGAATCTGTTCTGGGCATTGTGATTGACGTTTGCACTCGCACTTTCCTTCTTATCAGCAATGAAGGTAATGAAAAAATGGTTGAGTGTGAAACCGTTCAAGAGTTTATGAATGTCCTGGAAGTTGTGACTGCAAATCTTGAACCTGATCAGATCGAGTATGCCGACCTTGCCATTTGCGAAGATTGATGCTATAATATAAATATCCGAAACAACTGAGATGGAAGTTTTCACAGTGGATGAGTTTCAAGAGCGTTTTGATGAACTTGTAGAGAGAGTTGAAAACGGAGAGCAAATAGGTATTGTAGATGAGAATGGAAAGGCAGCAGTAATGATACCTGCCGATGAAGATTTGATACGAATACACACTGAATTAAACAACGAAGCACCCTAATCTAAGGGTTTTTTGCGAGTGAGACTTGGTAGTCAGAGGAGTCTTATAAACTCTTTCCGCCAGATTAGCGGCTTTGACCTGGTTCGAATCCAGGCACTCGTATCGTGCAGGTTTACCAATCTGGTGAATGGACCGTTCTCATAAAGCGGCGAAGGCGAGTTCAATCCTCGCAACCTGCACTTGACCACTACAACTCTTTGAGTTATAATGGTCTCACATCACGGGAGCGTGGTGGAATCGGTAGACACAACGGACTTATGTAAAATTGAGCCTCATTTGGGAAACCTTATGAGTGTAACTCCTCAAATTCGGTGAAACCTGTAAAATGGCAATACCGAGCCAAGCATCGCAAGATGAAGGTGTAGAGACTAGACGGGGAGCACCTAATCTGAAAGGTATGGTGAAGGTATAGTCCAGACCACAAACTCTATGAGGCGGCGAAAGTCGTAGTGGTAAGAAAATCCGTCGGCTTCGGCTATGCGAGTTCAAGTCTCGCCGCTCCTACTTAAAAGTAAACATATTATAAATAATAATAGTTATGTTTACTTAAATGTTGAGAAATGGATATAAGTCAACAAATGAAGAGTTTGTTGATGCGATTAAAACTTCACAATCAATAAGAGAAGTTTTATTGAAGTTAAATTTAAAAGCAGCAGGTGGAAATTACAAATGTTTTCACGATAGAGTAAAAGAACTTAATATATCAATAGATCATTTTACTGATCCAAAAGCGTGGAATAAAGGAAAAGCATTTGGACCAAGAAGAGATATTCAAGAATATTTGAAGTTAGATTGTGAATTTATAATCACATCAAACAGTTTAAGAAAAAGATTAATTGCAGAAGGTCTCAAACAACATAAGTGTGAATGTTGTGGTATAACTGAATGGAACGGACAACCAGCACCGATTGAACTTGATCACATAAACGGCAACCATCACGATAATCGTTTAGAAAATCTTCGTATTTTGTGCCCCAACTGCCACGCACAAACTGACACTTACAGGGGTAAGAATAAAAAATAAATAAGAGATATGGGAAAACCCCTATGTCTTATAGAATTGACACTGCATACTGCTGGTATAACAATGGCAGTATGATAGTAAAGATGTATTTTATCAATCATATTCCATTTACTTTCGATGAACTACCATATGGTCACTTATACGATTTAGATCTTTGTAGAGAAGCAGATAAAAATCGTACATTTGATCCAGAAGATTTATATAAAAATTCTTTCTATCTCATTGATGAAGAAGTACATCCGTGTCTCTTCCCAGTTGAATTAGAAAACCCAGAAGATATGCCAGAAGATGTAGAAATAGATTATAATGATGAAGACTTTCCAATTTAAAATAGTTTTATAAAATGAAATTTCCTATTTTTGAGTATCCATCATTTCATTACCAAATTAGTGATTGGAACAATAAAAAACAAAAAATAATTAGTAAATTGAACGATCAAAACTTTATAAGAACTGATCTTCAAAATTTTGAGACTGATAGACAAACAAACAATAATAACTACCTCAAATATTTTGTCGATATTATTAGACCAGAACTAGAAAAATTTTGTGAAGAAATAAATGTAAATTGTACAGTAACTGACTGTTGGGCAGTTAAGTATAAGCAAGGTGATGATCAATATGTTCACAATCACCGATCTCGTGGATTTTCTGGTGTTTTGTACTTAGAATATGACCCAGAAGTTCACAAACCAACTCATTTTATAGCACCTTGGCAAGATCCTATAACCGATGAGACAACATTTGGATATTTCAGAAACATTAAAGAAGGAACAATTGTAATAGTTCCATCTTATACTTTACACTATGTTCCCCAAAACAAATCAACTAAAACAAGAACTGTTATTGCCTTTGATATTTTGCCAAAGGTAAGTAAAATTTACTGGGATAAATAAAAGATAGAAATATTTCTGGCGAATATAATCCGATGCCTCTTAATAAGTTAGAGAATTTTATCAAGAATACAGAAGGTCGTATTCTCTATGTTAATCCTAATGATCTTGATGCTACTGATGGTGTTGAAAATCAAGGTAACTCATTAACAAAGCCTTTTAAAACGATTCAAAGAGCTCTGATTGAGTCGGCAAGATTCTCATATCTGAGAGGTAATGATAATGATATTACAGAAAAAACTACAATTCTGTTGTTTCCTGGTGAGCACTTAGTTGATAACAGACCTGGTTATGCCATCAAGGATAATGGTGGTGTTGCAACCGCAGTAACCCCTAGTGGAACAGAAATGTTCGCTGGTGCAGAACTATCATTAACTCTAAACAGCAATTTTGACTTAACTCAGGAAAATAACGTTCTTTATAAATTCAACAGTATCAATGGTGGTGCTGTTGTACCAAGAGGAACATCGATTGTTGGTCTAGATTTAAGAAAGACTAAGATTCGTCCAAAATATGTTCCAAATCCAACTGATCCTAATGCACCAACAAGTGCTATTTTTAGAATTACTGGTGCTTGTTATTTCTGGCAATTTTCTATTTTTGATGGTAATGAACTTGGGTTAGTATATACAGATCCAAGTGATTTTTCGCAAAATAATCAATCAAGACCTACATTTTCACACCATAAGTTAACTGTATTTGAATATGCAGATGGTGTAAATATTCCAACTGGTTATGCAATCACTGATCTTGATATGTATTATAGCAAGGTCAGTAATGCTTTTAATAGAGCATCTGGTAGAGAGATCGATCAAAAATATCCAGCAGAACCAGGTTCTTTCTCAAAACAGAGACCTGAATGGGAAATCGTTGGCGCATTTGCTGCGGATCCTATTGCAATTTCAAACATCATTTCTGGTGATGGAGCTTCTCCTGGAACTGTTGTAACCGTCACTACTCAGGTTCCACATGGATTAACAGCAGGAACTCCGATTAAAATTCGTGGAATTAATGTAAACGATTACAATATTTCCACAAAAGTTGCACAAGTAGTTAGTGAAACTGTTTTTACATACACACTTCTAAGTGTAAGAGCAAATCTTCCTGCTGGTCCTGCTGCTGGACTTGCTCCTGGTCCAACTGGTGCAGTTATTATTGAAACCGATACCGTTTCTGGTGCATCTCCATACATCTTTAACTGTTCGTTGAGATCAGTTTGGGGTATGCAGGGTATGCACGCCGATGGAAGCAAGGCAGCAGGTTTCCGTTCGATGGTTGTTGCACAGTATACTGCGGTCTCGCTACAAAAAGATGATCGTGCATTTGCAAAGTATAATCCAACAAATAGAACTTTTGATAGTATTGGAATAACAAAAGTCACAGGAGAAGCACTTTCATCACAATCATCATCAACTAATCAGGCATTTGTATATCACTTAGATCCTGAGGCGATTTATAGAAAGGGATGGGAAACATCTCACATTAAGTTTACGAATGATGCATTCATTCAGATTGTTTCCGTGTTTGCGATTGGATTTACTAGACACTTTGATTCCAAGAGTGGTGGAGATGGATCTATTACCAACTCCAACTCAAACTTTGGTCAAATTTCCCTATTTGCTGATGGATTCAAAGCAGCAGCATTTGACAAAGATAATAAAGGTTATGTAACATCTATTGTTGCTCCAAGAGCAATTGTCAGTCAAGATTCTACCATTGAATGGGTTCAATTTGATGTCACAAAAACAAAAGCAGTTGGAATTAACAACCATCTCTATCTTTTAGGATATACCAACCAAGATATTCCACCACCAGTTATTTCACAAGGTTATAGAATTGGTGCTAGAATCAATGATCGTGTTTATGTTGATAGCAACTCGAATTTTGCAAATATTTTAATGACCAATGGTCCAGTTACTTCTGGATCACCAACTATTTCTGGAACCGATAGTTCTGCAAAGGTTTACAGTACAAGATTAGAAAATAACTCTAATGGCACTGTTTATACTATTACTGGTGGGCATTCCCTTAAAAATGGTGAATCTATTAAAATCTTCAGTGAAACTGGAGATCTTCCAGAAGGTCTTGAAGAGAATGTTCTTTACTATGCAATAACTTCTGAGAAGAAGACCTCTTTGGGTGCAACACAAATTCAGATCGCTGCTTCTAGAACCAATGCTTCTGCACAAATTCCACTAGCAATTACAAGTTACGGTGGTGAGCAACTTAGAATTGAAAGTAGAGTTTGTGATAAAGAAGCTGGTGAATTGGGGCATCCAATTCAATGGGATTCAAATCAAGGACAGTGGTTTGTTCATACTAATGCAAATAGTGCATTATATCAATATATTAACACTCTCACAACTCCTGAAACTGAGATTTCTTATGTTCTAAGAAAAGAAGATGATAGAAGTTTAGATGAAAAAATCTACAAACTTCGTTATGTTGTTCCAAAAGAACTCGTAAATGGTAGAGCACCTAGCGAAGGATTTATCATTCAAGATTCGAGCTCTACAAATGTTAGAGAAGATGCTGATTTTACCAAAACTACAATCACAACTTCAGACTACCACTACAATCGTAATCCAAAATTCATTACTACTTGCACATATGACTCTGGAACTAAACTTGTTACAGTACGGTCAGATGCGACACATAATTTAAAAACAGGTGATAAGATTATTGTTAATAATGTTGTAAGTACAACTAATACTTCCGCAACAAATAATGTTGGATATAATGGAGTATTTACAGTAAATTCCATTATCAATGATAAAACTTTCACGTATAGTGCTATTGATATATTCAATATCACTCACAATCCAGGAACTTTCACCAGTAATATAAATGTAAGATCAAAAGATCTTCCAAGATTTACAAGAAATGATCTTTTTGACAATCTTTATGTTTATAGATCAGAAGTAGTTACACCATATATCTACAATATTCAAGATGGTGTCTATTACCTATATGTTCTTAACTCTGCAAATGCAGTATCATCTGAGTTTACTGACTATAAGTATTCTCAAAAAGTTACAGATCTTTATCCACAGCAAGATAGAGATAATTACAATGACAATCCTCCATCAGCAAAAACCTTTGCTAAGAGATTCCCTCTCGGAGATGTTGTCACTAATGATTTAAAGAGAAGTATAACAAGAGAGACTATTGATAGGTTTGTAGAAAAGTTCTCATACGCTAAAAAGATAACCGCAGTTTCAAATAGTCCAACTTCTGCAACACTTACTCTTGATAGTGAGCATCAATTAGCAGGTGTTAGACAATATACAACTTTAAATGGTGGATCTGGACACACTAATGGAACATATTATAATGTAAGACTTTTCAACAGTAATGCAGCACCTTCATCTGCTGTTTGGGATGGCGCAACTGCAAATGTAACTGTAAGCGGTGGTGCAGTAACAGCAGCAACAATTGTTGAAGGTGGATCTGGATATACTAATGGTGAGCAACTCTATTTTGATAGTAGTGTTATTGGTGGTACACCTCAGGCAAATATTCTCATCAATACTGCTGGTATTTCAACAGCGACTGGAAATTATGTCCAAGTTACAGGTATTGGAACAACTGCTGGTGGATATTTTAGAATTACTGACACTTCAAATAAGAATGCTATTTCAATTGCAAAAACAGCAGGTGATCCTGTTGCCGTTGCAAATCAATATGTAATTAATCTTGGACCAGCAGTAACAATTTCTCAATTACATTTCAGTGGTAGTGGTACTACTGGTATTGGAACATATCAATCATTAAATTCACCTCACGGACTACTTGCAGGAAATGCTTTAAGAATTCTTGACAGTAATAATAACAATCTTGGCGATTACGTTGTCAATAATGTTAATAGTCCTAATGAATTTACAATTAAACTTCCAACTTCACTTCCAACTGCTGCTTGGGCATTGAAGCATGGTATGTCTGCAAACAGCGCAAGTGCAGATAATCTTGGTGAGAATCTTGGTGTAAGATCTCTATCAATTTTTGATAATGAAACCTTGATTCTTGGGCAGACAATCACGACAGAAGAACAATTCATTATTGATCTTCCTGGCGCTGGCATCGGCACAATGTCTAGATTCCCACTAGGATCTTACATTCAAATTGGCAATGAAATTATGAGAGTCAAAGCAAGCACTCTCACTGGTGCAGGATCTAATCAGATCCAAGTCATTCGTGGTTCGATGGGAACTATTATCGAATCACACGTTTCTGGATCTTTAATTAAGAAGATTAAACTAACTCCTGTTGAATTCCGCAGACCTTCAATCATTCGTGCTTCTGGTCACACATTTGAATATCTTGGATATGGTCCTGGTAACTACTCAACTGGTTTACCACAAGTCCAAGTTAAGACTCTGAGTGAGAAAGAAGATTATCTTGCATCATCACAAGAAACCTCTTGTGGATCAGTTCTGTACACTGGTATGAATAGTGATGGCGATTTCTATATTGGAAACGTCAAGTATTCTGCACAATCAGGCGAACAAACAACATTTGATGTTCCAACACCAACAATTACTGGTGAGGATCCAAACAGACTGAGTGTTGTATTTGATGAAGTTATTGTTAAAGAAAGAATTCTTGTTGAAGGTGGCAACTCGGGTCAGATTCTTTCACAATTTGATGGACCAGTCACCTTTAACGGCGACATTAGAATGAATAGAGCGTTAATTCTCAATAATAATTTGAGAGTTAATGGACGTGTTGATTTTAGAAATACAACACAATCAACAAGTTGCACAACAGGAGCACTTGTTGTTGCTGGTGGTGTAGGTATTGGTGGTGATGTTAATATTTGTGGGCAATTGACTGTTGATGATGATTCATTATTCAAAGCAAACGTTAAACTAAATGATAATGGTCTATTAAAACTAGGAACTAGTGATGATTTAACAATCTATCATGATGGTTCAAATAGTTACATAGCAGATTCTGGTACTGGAAGCCTAATTGTTCAGACTAATACATTGAGTGTGAAGAATGCTGCAAACACTGAACAATTAGCATTATTTCAAGAAAACGGATCTGTTACATTGCATTATGATGGATCTGAAAAAATTAAAACAGTCACAGATGGTGTTGAAGTTACTGGAAAAATGGCAGCAACTGGCGCTATCACCGGCGCAAGTCTTGCAGTTACTGGAAATATTAGTGGAGCATCGGTTTCAATTTCTGGTCAGATTATTGCAGGCGGTGATATTACTGCATTTGCTTCCGATATTAGATTAAAAGAAAATATCAAACCAATTGAAAATGCTCTCGATAAAGTTATGTCTCTGAGAGGATTTACTTATACATTCAATGAAGTTGGTGCATCACTTGGATATGATACAAATACTTCACACGCAGGAGTATCTGCACAAGATGTTTTTGCAGTTCTTCCAGAAGCAACAGCACCAGCGATGCTCGATAATACTTATATGGCAGTTAAATATGATAAATTAGTTCCACTACTCATAGAAGCAATTAAGGAACTAAAGCAAGAAATTGAAGATCTTAAAAACTCTAAGTGATAGGATAAAAATATGGAAAAAAATCATTACCAAATCGTAGCAAAAACACCAGAAGATTGGAAAGTAGTTCATAAACTACTAATGCAAGATGGTACTCTGGAAGACAACATTCCAGAAAGATCAATAGAATGTGTAAATGATATTAAACATAGTAAGACTAGAAGCACTTATTTGATGACAGATGATGAGGCAGAACTTTTAAGGCAAAGTGATCGTATTTTATTAGTTGATTTGGACATATATTATCACCCAGAATCTGCTCCGAAGATTGAACCATATATTAAAAGATTTGGTAAATCTGTTAGAAACTATAGATCATTAAGGCGTTTTAATCAATCAAAGGATAGTTGTGGGGAGTTGTTGAAGCTTGCCAATGATGGGAGCACAGTAAATGCTGGATATTGGGAATGGTCAATACCATATTATCAAAAATTTGATCCAAGATTTTCAGCAGAGCAAAATAGAGTTGGATATCAAATACTAAGATGTACATCAGAACAAAATCAGTTTTCATCAAATTCTCTTGATGTAAAATTTCAAGATATAGATTATAGCACAGATGGAACAGATATAGATGTTATCGTTGTTGATAATGGATTTTTCTATGGTCATCCGGAATTTACTGCATCATCATCTGGTAAAGAATATTTTGATCCACCAAACTATGTTTATGGAAATGTTTTATCAAGGCATGGTAGATGTGGTCTATTAGATCTTGTATTAGACGCTCCATACTATCTGGATCCCGAATGGTTTGATGTTGATCCAATAAATCGTTTGGAAAAAAGATGGGATGGAACAACAGTACCAAAAGAACAAGTAGCAAGAGATTGGTGGAGTGGACCACAATTTAGATCTTCATCTTTTCCAGATTTTGGATCAATTCCCATACCACAAGGATATACAAGAAAAAACACCTGTGGAGAAAATGCAATTTCTGTTCCTCCCGCTATCGGGGCGTTCGAACGCCCAGGTGATCATGGAACTCCTTGTGCATCTCTCACATATGGAAAAAACTTTGGATGGGCATTCAACTCAAACAAATGGACTTTAACTCTGGGTTTTAGTTCCAGTGGTCTCCTAAGAAGTATTGATCAGCAATCCGTATTTGATATTCAAAAAATATTTCACAAATATAAACCAGTAAATCCTAAATTTGGAACAAAAAATCCAACAGTAAGTTCAAATAGTTGGGGAACATCATCGAATATAAGTCTAATTTTACTTTCACCATATTCTGATCCAGTGCTTGGTTATCCATATGCAGATCCATCTAAAACTGATACGACTGGAAGAGCTTTTTACAAGTATAGAACTACATCTGGGTTCTTTAATTTTAAAATAAAAAGAGATAACGACATAATAGATCAGAGTACTGGAAAAAGATACAAGAAGCTCGAGATTGATTTTCAAAACTCTCCGGAGATTCCAAAATTTTTGTCGAGTCGTAATAAACAATTTGAACTATTTTTTGAAGATGCATCATATTTAATTGCCGGAAAGGAATTAATATCAAGTGGCGTCCATTTTGTTTGTGCTGGTGGTAATTCTTCAAGTTACTTGGGAACTCCAACAGATGAAGATTTTGATAACATTTTTGAAAACAGTGCTGGCGAAAAATTCTACTTCAATAGGCCAGGATATCCAGCACAAATAGGATATACTGATGGTCAAACAGAAAGATTTAAAACTTTCATTATTGGTGCAATTGATGATGAATATACTGGATCAACATCAATAGAGAGTTTTTCTGGGATTCCGCAGGGGACACCGCCGGCAAGATTTCAAGAAACCAACTCAACATACCTTTCTGCTGGAACTGGTAAAGAAAGACTAGCAAGAGCAGATGATTATCTTGGCAGCAATTGGGGGGTGGATTATAGTACTAAGGGTAGTGGGATAGATTTCTATGCTCCTGGTGATGGTACTCTTACTGCTGGCATTAGATTAGTACCAATAATAGATGATCCTGTTGTATTTCCTCCACAAGAAGAACCTATTCCCCGATTTGATTCCTGTGGAAATCCAACTAGGGGCACACCGGTAATACAGGACTATCAAAGTGCAGTTCAACCAGAACCAAGTATTGTATATCATGATCAGTATTTTAATGGAACTAGTGCAGCAACACCTGTTGCAGCAGGATTAATTGCATGTTTCTGCCAAAATAATAGAGACATGAATAGTGTAGACTTAAAAACTTATTTGAGAAATAATATACAAAGTCAAAGCAGTTCTAATTTCTTTATTGGAACTAGACCGGGAGACAGTCCAAATGACTCGGCATGGGAAGTACCATTTTCTGTGATGGGTAGAGCAGTAAAAATAATTAAAGAAGTTACAACTAGAAACGGAACACCAAACCCCAGTTTTACTTCAACTTATGGTATTGCTAGTAATTTTGGAGCGAATGAACGATTTATTATAACGAATAGTTCTAGTCTTATTCACAAGATAGAAATTTTAGGTATTAAAAAATTTGATGAAAATGCTGCTACTTATGAATTGAACATTAAAACAGGTTATTATAAAGTTGGTGCAAGGAGTGAACTTACTTATGATAAATTAAAAACTATAAAATTAAGAGTTGATCCATCTAACTCAAAAAAATTACAACTTACAGATAGTGATGGAACGTATGGTTGGGATGATATGGAAATCACTGCTTTTAACGGTGAATTTAAACAAGTATCAACCGAAGTTTATTATGTGTTCTCTGGGGGAGTTTTACCAGGAAATCAGGCATATGTTGGATCTGGTGCTGCTGGACCAGCATACGTTCCACCAGCACCAGGTGGTGGAACAATAACTGGAGGTGGAGATTTAATAGTTACAGGTGACATAGTTGCTGGTGATGATATTATTGGACTAGTTTCCGATGAGAGACTGAAAGAAAATATCAAACCAATTGAAAATGCTCTCGATAAATTAGAAAAACTAGATGGTTTTACTTACAATTTCAATGAAATTGGTGAAAGATTGGGATTTGATCCAAATAAGAGACATTCTGGTGTATCTGCTCAAATTGTCAAAAATGTATTGCCAGAAGCTTCTGCTCCTGCACCAGCAGATAATGATTATCTAACAGTTAAATATGATAAATTGATCCCTCTACTCATTGAATCTATTAAAGATCTTAAAGATGATATTGATGATATAAAAAAGAATGACGGCAAATAAATAACTAAAAAAACACACGATGGCGAATATCAGAAAGCAATTTAATTTTCGTAATGGTGTACAAGTTGATGATGATAATCTAGTTGTAAGTCCAACTGGATTGGTTGGAATTGGGACAACCATTCCAACCGAAGCTTTGGATGTTCGTGGAACTGCAAAGGTAGTCGGTCTAGTTACTGCTAATCAGATCTATACCCAATCTTTAACCGCAACAAATATATCAATTAATAGTTTAACATTAGGTGATTCTATTATTGGTGGTGGAGTCAGTATTCGTAGTGGAATTATTACATCATCTGGTTCTGGTGTTGTCACTTATTATGGGGATGGTGGAAAATTAAGTAATTTACCATCATCCCAATGGATAGACACTGATGTTGGACTGGGATTTACCAGCATCTATGCACAAGGATTTGTTGGAATTTCAACAAATGATCCAAGATATCCTCTACAAATTGGAGGAACAAATAATGTAGGAGCATTTGTAGATGGTGTTGGTATCAACTCAAATGGAAATATTGTAGCAACTGGAATTGTAACTGGTGCAAAGTTTGTTGGAATTGGATCAGATTTAACATTACTCAACGCAAGCAACATCAGTTCTGGAACAATTAATAACGATAGAATTCCAGTTCTATTAAATTCTAAATTGCCATCAAATATTAGTGTTTCTGGGGTTATAACAGCAACTGGTGGATTTATTGGAACAGTTGGTGGAAATGTTTATGGTGATTTATTTGGAAATGTAACTGGAGATGTAACAGGAATTTCAACTTTCGCAAGATTTTTAACTGGAAGTCCTGACATAACCGTTACAGATGTAACCGCTGATGATATTGCCTCAAGTACTGTAACAACAACTCAATTGGTAGTAAGTGGATCTAGCGTACAACAAACAATAACCGCATCAAGGTTAAATGTTGGAACATCTGGAACAATTTTTTCAGCTGTTAGTGATGGAAATGGAAGAATTGGTATTGGATCAACATCACCAACAAAAGATATTCAGATTTTAAAATCTGGTATTTCCGAAGTAGAAGTGATCGGTTCAGATCGTGCTCAAATCACAATTGGACAACAGCAAAATTATGGAATAGGAGTTGGAAATAGTACCGCTGTCATAAGATTTGGTAATTTTGCCAGAAGTCTTGATATTATCAACGGTGATATTGGAAACTTTAATTATTATCTTCATAGTGCTCAACCAGTTGCAGGAATTACAACTGGAAGTTTCAACTGGATTTATGGACAAAATAATTTAGAGTTAATGACTCTAACATATGATGGCAGATTGGGACTTGGAAACACAAATCCCGATAATACACTTCACGTTGTTGGAACTTCTACCGTAACTGGCAATTCTTGGTTTGGTGGAAATGTGGATATTTCTGGAAACCTTAGTGTTAATGGTTCCCTTTCTGGAAATATCTTCGCATTACAAGCGCAGCAAGTTTATGCAACATCTGGTGTTTCAACATTCTACGATGTTACAATCGGCAATGATGCATTTGTTGCTGGATCAATTGGTATTGGAACAACTGTACCAACCGCAGGTATTGATGCAAGAGGAAATCTTGCTCTGTTTGGAAATATAGGAATTGGAACAACAACAACATCCAACTCTTTAAGAGTAGTTGGACCTAGTGTATTAGAAAGTGTTGCAATTGGTAATACAAATGGACCCTTAGGTGGTACACTTGGTGTTTTTGGTGGTATAACACTACTCGATTCAACCGTAGTTTCTGGAATTAATAGTACAATTGTTGTTTTAGATTCAACTTGTGCAATAGGAGTTGGAACAACATCCTATCGTTCGGCTGTTGATTTTGCAGATGCTGGAAAAAATAACTTTGGTGGTGATCTCGCATATATGCTACCACCACGTCTAACAACAGCAGAAAGAGTCGGTCTATCAACAGTTGAAGGCGCATTTATTTTTAATACAGACACTAAAAAATTCCAAGGATATACTGGTGTGGCTTGGACTGATTTCCACTAAAATGAAAATGGAGTAACAATCAATGTCAGTTTCAGTAACAAAAAATCCAGGTCAAGGGGATGCACCATTTTTTTCAAGTGGATCTATTGCATTTTCTAGTTTGAGAAATAATTTTAAAGAAATTACTAGTGGACCAATTAGTGCATCTGAACTTAGAAGAAACACAAATGTTTCAGAATCAAATCCAATAGTTCCAGACTCAACTGAGAATGAACAAATTTCTACAGATCGAAATTTAAGAATATCTCAATTTAGAAATTCAATAAAAAGATATAGAGCAATACAATCTGGAACTGATGATAATAATTCATATCCAGGAGAACCTGGATTTAGAATGGGAAGATTTGATACAAACAATAGAGGAATTGATTGGTCTGGTGGTGGATATAATGGTAGAGATGGTCAGGGTGGAGGATTTACTGGAAATCTAACTAAAAATGTTCAAAAATTAATTTTTATCAATGGAACTTGTGGAAGTGTTCGAGATGGATGTGCTGGAGCACAATTATCGCCAGTAGTCATTGTTCATAACGTCAGAATGACTGTCAATGGAACAATAATGGGATATGGTGGAAGAGGTGGTGGAAATGGAGGTCCAGATCCATCAGGTGAGTCTGGTACTTCTGGTTTAAATCTTGGAAATGTTGGGAATAACAACACTATTGTCGTAAATTCTGGTGGAAAAATTTACGGTGGTGGTGGAGGAGGAGAAAGAGGAAGAACTGGTAACAAGGGGCAAGATGGAGAGTGCTTATATACAACAAGTACAAATGGATGTGGAGGAGCACCAGGATGTCCTAGTGGATTTAGTGAAGTTTCAACCAGTTCTAGCGGAAGGTGCAATTGTAAAAATCAATGTACGGGATTTGGTAAGAGACAAACTTGTAAAGAAGTGTGCGATACGGTTCAAATTAGAAATTGCCAACGAAGAACTTATCCACAAGGTGGAGTAGGTGGCATTGGTGGTATAGGTGGAAATGGTAGAGGATATAACAATCAAAATGCAGAACTATCTGGACAAAGAGGTCAAGAAGGTTCACCACCATCAATTCCAGGATCAACAACATCAACTTCCAATTTTACTTACAATTGGACCGAAGATGGTAGTAACAACGCATTCCTGACTCTTAGTGGTGGTGGTGGAAGAGGTTATTGTCGTGTCACATTATCATTAAGAACAAGTGATGATCCAAATGTTGCTGATACTTCTTACAGCTCAATACTTGTAAGAGATGGAACTGGTAGTTCTCCTGTGTTGAACGAATGGCCTTTCCAAAGTTCTGGAACTAGGTATTTTTCATTTAAGGCCACTGCAAAAACATATAGAATTCAAATTAATGGTAATGTAAGACCAATACAAAAAGAAAATAATGGTATCAAATTAAGAGATAATGATGGTGAGGATACAAATGCTCGTATTGAAGTTTCCGAATTAAGACAAACTAGTGACAGTTCTGGAAGTTGCCCTGGTGGAACGACGATTAGAGAGGCACAGAGAGGTGAAGATGGTGAGAATGGTGGCAATGGTGGAAATTGGGGACAAGATGGTGGTAGCACCAACAACAGTGGAAATGGTGGATCAAGAGGTAAAGCAATCTCGGCAGAAAACACTAGGTATAGTGTTGATAATAGAGGAGATATTAGAGGTGATATTTACTAAATGCTCTAAATATTTTTAGTTATTGATTTGAGTTATGACAGAAGAACAAAAGTACCCCTCCTTGCCACAGCAAGGAAAAAATCTTGCCAAATTTACTTGGGATTTACTTAATTATATCACAAACAATGAAGAAAAAGTTTTATTTGTGAAAGATGAGGTCTATAAAAAAAGAGTATCCATTTGTAGATCTTGTGACAAATATGATGAACTAGAAAACCGTTGTATGGAATGTGGTTGTTATGTTCCAGCAAAGGCAAAAATGATTCTTGATTCTTGTCCACTAGAAAAATGGTCAGCAGACTCAAAAAGTTGGGAAGAAAACTTTTCTAGCATTGAATCTGAAATGGGACTTGACAAGACCCAAGAATCCGAGTAGAATCGCTTTGCTGCCGTTGAAGATGATAATATAAGATGATTGAATCCGGAACAGAACGATTAGAAATATTTCCAATCACAATATTCAAATCTAAGATTAAAGATAATCTAGAACTTAAACATCATCTTTCAAGTAAGATGTTAATTAGTTCTAATTATCTTTCAGTTCCAAAGGATTGGTCATCAAATAAGATTAAAACTTCCTTTGATGGTGAACCAGAAGGATTTGAGATATTTTCTGATGATTCACCATATTTGAAAATGGTAACTCGACGATATACTGATTGTATGCAGCATATCTTTGATCGAGATTTTTCATTTACTATTAATAAGATTTGGTATAATGTCTATACTGATGGTGAATATCAAGAAGAACATGATCATATAGGAAATCCACTTAATCATAGTCATTTTTCTTGTATTCACTTTTTGTCTTTCGATAAAGAGCAACACAGTCCACCAGAATTCAAAGATCCATTAGCACAGTTAAGAAATTTAAGTGTTGAGTTTGAATCAAATAGATGGGGCGAGATTTACGTTCCACAAGTAGAAGAGGGAGACTTATTAATGTTTCCTTCTTATTTGGTTCATCGAGTTTTACCTTGTAAAAAAACAGATTATCCAAGAATTACCATATCATTCAATATAAAAGTTTTATCGTATGGAAATGATTGATATCAAAGATAGGTTTCTCGTTAAAGAAGATGTTGATGCTGTTACTTTTTATTGTGAAAATGCATCATATGTTTATGGTGAAACTGATGGATATGATTTACCACCAACTGGAATGATTCACGAGATTGAGAAACGTAGTTCGATTTACAAATTGTTTGAATCAAAGACTAAACCATTGGTCAATGATAATCTTTTCTTATATCGAATGTATATTAACTGCTTTGCACCATCAGAGCAACCATATTTTCATACGGATGGTGATCCTGGTGACATTACATTTCTGTATTATGTGAACAAAACCTGGAATTATCAGGAAGGTGGTGAGACTCAATTCATTGTTAATAATGAAATCTATGGAGTGACACCGATTCCGAATCGTATGGTATACTTTGATGCTAGTATACTACATCGTGCAACTGCTTTCAGAAATCGGCACAGATTTACGATCGCAATCAAATACGGAGTCTGAGGTAGACAGTTCCAAAACCGTCCACTGGGTAGCACCAGAGGCGGTTTTCTGCTATAATAGTCCTATACGCGATGAGACCTGTGATTCAACTCCGACCTCACCAGCAACGTGCTCTGGATGCCCTTGCTAAGTACCTGCGTGGTCAAGTTATTATTCCTACTGGCGGTGGTAAAACCAACGTCGCCATCTTTGACGCAATGCGTGAGTTCCTCAAAGATGTTCCTCAGACTATTGTTGTAGTTGCTCCTCGCATTCTGCTGGCAGAGCAACTGTCTTGCGAGTTCTTGGAGTTTATCACCAATGCTCGCGTGATGCACGTCCACAGTGGTGAGACTCATCATTTCAGCAGCACTCGCCCTAACGTGATTCGTTCTTGGGTGGAGTCAACTCCTGGTCACAAACTGATCTTCACTACCTACAACTCTCTGCAACGTCTACAACAGGCAGATATTGCAGTCAACACGATTTACTTTGATGAGGCACACAATTCTGTTCAACGTCATTTCTTCCCTGCCACCGAGCATTTCTCTTCTACTGCTGACCGCTGCTATTTCTTCACTGCCACTCCTAAGCATTCTGCTACTATTTCCAAACCTGGGATGAATGATGCTGCTGTGTATGGCAATGTGATCTGCAATGTTCCTGCTCCTGAACTGGTGGAAGGTGGTTTCATTGTTCCTCCTAAGGTTGTGGTGCAACAGTTTGAGATGCTGAGCAAGGGTCAAATCGTTGCTGATGTTGATTGTGAGAATTTGATCGCTACCATTGATGCTCAGGAGGTTGAGAAGGTTCTGATCTGTGCCAAGGCAACTAAACAGATTCAGAATCTGGTTTCTCAGACTGATTTCTGTAAGCAACTGGAAGATCGTGGTTTCTCTTGGATGTACATCACTTCCAAGACTGGTGCAATCATTGACGGTCAGAAGGTCAACCGTGAGGTGTTCTTTGACACTCTGAGTGCTTGGGGTAAGGATGACTCTAAGAAGTTTGTGGTTCTTCACCACAGCATTCTTTCTGAGGGTATCAATGTTTCTGGTCTGGAAGCAGTTCTCTTTATGCGTTCGATGGATTACATCGGTGTGTCTCAGACCATCGGTCGGGTGATCCGCCTTCACCAGAGCGACGCAGAGGCGCTTAGGAGCGGCGCTATTGCCCCTGGAAACCTTTCCCAGTATACTAAGTCTTTTGGGTTGGTGTGCATCCCTGTGTACTCTTCTGTGGGCATCAGCACCGCTAAGAAGGTGCAAGCGGTGGTGGACACCGTGTTCAACCAAGGTCAACCTGCCATTTCTATTGTAAAGCGATGATTGATTTCACTACCTTTGAATTGGATCGATTTTCCAAACTTCTGAGCACAATTAAAGACTACACGAAGGATAATCTTCGGTTTCCAAAAGCAGGTGAACTTGTGGAAAAAGCACTTGCAGAGTACAGCAATGGATTACTTACACGAGTTAATCTTCCTGGTATTGATTTGATTGGTTCAGACAATAAGACTTATGAATCAAAAGTGACTCAGTTGAAAAATAAATCTGAGATGGCAGTGAGAAAGGTAATTCTAAAAAATCGCCGTAAATCTGGAAACTATACCGATAAACTTGCTGATTACTTCATTATTACCGATGTAAAAAAAGGTAAAATGTGCTGTATTCCATCATCAAGATTTTATAAAATCAAAGATAATGGTTCTACTGTAACAGCACACGCCGATCCAGAACTTTCTGATTTCTTTTTGATGGGGTATAATGATAACAAAGAGACTCGGAATTATTTTGATGAGTCTGATGATTTTGATTTGAGGTTTATTAGGTCAATATGAATCAACTGTTTCAAGGCGATTGTTTAGAGATTATGTCCACACTTCCTGATGGTTGTGTCGATATGGTTTTTGCAGACCTTCCTTATGGAACCACCCAGAATGAATGGGATTGTTTGATTCCATTCGATCAACTGTGGGAACAGTATCACCGTGTCGTAAAGGAAAATGGTGCGATTGTACTGACTGCTCAACCACCCTTTGATAAGGTTCTTGCTTGTTCTAATCTGAAATACTTCAAGTATGAATGGATCTGGGAAAAGAACAAGGCAACTGGTCATCTAAATGCAAAGAAAATGCCTATGAAAGCGCACGAAAATGTGCTGGTTTTCTATCGCAAGTTGCCAACATACAATCCCCAAATGACACAAGGGCATAAACCGATGAACGCGGTGCTGCCGAAGGACCAGTTGCCCCCTCCCGACAGAAAACGCAATTATAACCATGTTGAGAAGCGTCTTGGCAATCCTGGCGGTTCAACAACAAGATATCCCCGTGATGTGTTGCAGTTTCCTGTCATTAATAACGATGATCCTTTAAAGTTTCACCCAACACAGAAACCTGTGCCTCTAATTGAGTATTTTATCAAAACATACAGCAATGAAGGTGATACTATCCTAGATAACTGTATGGGTTCAGGATCAACAATCATTGCCTGCAAGAATATTAACCGCCAATACATTGGAATTGAGAACGATCCAGAGTATTTTGAAAAGGCACGGGAGTGGGTGGGATCTTACGATAAAATCGACCCCTTTGTGACAGATGAAGAAGTGGTACAGTCCGCTCTGAATCCGTTGCTCTCTGCATTAAAATAACTAGGTAATCAGGAGAAATCCAATGCGCTGCAAAGTTCAACTCTATGTTGCTGGTAAGGTCTTTGATGAGATCGTTGAAGCAAAAGATTATAATGATGCCAAGCGTACTGCCATTGCTCGCAACCCGAGTGCAAAAGTAATCGGTGTCACTGCCGTATTCGGATGACTGAAAAGTTTCTTAAACCATTTATTCCTCGTCCTGGTGTTCTTGATGCTAAACCAGGAGATCCTCAGGGTTATGTAACTAAGGATGGGGTCTGGGCTGCTGTTCCATTTGGTAAAAAGTTTATTATTATACATAATGGTCAGCAGGTTCACGTTGCTAATAACTACAAGGCAGCAAGAACTTACATTTCAAAAGAAATGAAATCTGCTAAAAAATCAAAAGGACCATTGGATTCGTTCCTATGAAACTATTACCCATTCTCCTTTTACCATTTGTTGCATTACCTGCACAAGCAATTACTTGGGATCAATTCTGGGCACCGTTTACTTATGATCGCCCATATTATTATAGAACTTATGAGTATATCCCAATGTGTAGGGAGCGTATTGTTCACGAAGAATATGTGCCAGCAACTCGGTGGAGATCTGGTTATGTCAGGAGATGGACAGAGGTTGTTAGGGTTCCTTGCGACAACTATTAAATAGTACAACTGCGACACACAGAATGGACAAAGTAGAAAAACGCGATCGTGCTCTTGGATTGTTTGTTGAAAGCGTTCTAAAACCAGATCACGAATTGCGACAGTGTGCTCACAACCAAAAATGTTACAATGAACTCCTTGAATGGAGACAAGAAGTGCTAGATTATCTAAACTCACGTAGAAAAGAAGAGTTTGGACAATGACTTCTTATTACATATGGTTTGTATTATTTGCAGTGGTAGTGTATTTCATCGCAACTGATGAAAGCATTGCCGCTGCTTTTTATTATGTCACAAAGTTAGCAAAATATAACTTTGAGGTGCTGAAATGGTGGTTATTGAATAATCCCAGAAATCCTGTGGTAAAATATCTAATGTGGCGTCGTTCTGAACAACTTGCGAAGGAGTTGATTGATGAACTTAAAAATAAATAAACCATACCAGGAGTAAAGTATGCTTTCTACACAATATCGCCTGCGTCTTGAAGCAATCTGTGAGAAGATTGTAAAGCACGAAGAGGTGAGTTTGGAAGATATGATTTGGGCAGAAAAACTTGCAAAATCAAATCGTTCTGCTGCCACTATTCTACGTCAGGCAAGAAGGAAAGCAGAGAATCCTGATATGCAAGATGGTGACCTAGATGATTTTCTCAATCAACTTGATATTGGTGGTTTCGGAAATGAAAGATTTGGCAAGCGTGGTTTTGATAGTGTAGATGAAATGATTGACTGGTGGACTGAGGATAAACCAGAAGATTGGAGACAAAGAGATTGACTTACGAAGAGTTTGTAAATAAAAGTCCTGAACACTATATGGAGATGGTGCGCCTGATTGATATCAAACTCAAATATCGTATGGAATTTACTAACGAAGAAAAGGAAATAAAAGATCATATTATGGAGTTTCAGCATCAAACAAAACTCAATGAACTAAGGGATAAATTTGAGAAGTGCCTGGATATTGACAATACACCCTAGATACCCTATAATACCCACATAAACATCTTTGATTATGGACTACAAACCTTACAGTATGGAGTGGAGTCGCAGGCGTTATCTTGCCGAAGCAATCCAGAAATACTTTGATACTGATTCTACGGTAGATACTATCTTGGATGATATTGTTGGTGTTCTTGAAGAGAATGTAGAGCATCACAAAAGTCGTGCCGAAAGGTTTCAAGAAGTTATTGATGGTTTAAAATCTCTTCCTTATTGATGGCACTTACTGAAAAGGATAAGATTTACCACAACGTTTGGTGCTGTGCTTATCGCAGAAGATATGAAGCACAAGTGAATGAAGATTGGGGACGGTATAATAGAGAACATCAAACTATTCTGATGTGTCTTAAAATAGCAAAGTGGACAGTTTTTGATACGGAAAAACCGCATTATTTGAAATGAAACTTATTAACTTCAAACATCGTGAAGACTTTGGGCACGAGTGGTATGTGCAACTTATTAACATCAAAGGTTGGTCACTCATTCAAGCATCTGTAAGTTGGAATGATTATCCATCCTGGCCTTATATTCAAATCAAATCAGGTTCTGGTTCTACTTTGAGTATTCTGTTCTGGGCATATAAGTTTGGTTTTGATATCGGTATCATTGAACGCACTTGGAAATGGGATTACTCGGAGATGTTAGATGAGCAAGAAACTGAACTGGATTGAATATTATTTCGGTCACTGCTTACAAACTGGTTGGAGAGAGATCTGGAACAACTTTAAGATGTGGCGTGATCTGATTAGTGGAAACTATGAGAACTATGCGTTACTAAAAAATGATGACCCATACCAAGAATGTTATAATTGGTTCTGGACAAGTATAAATCTTGATGAAACTTATCCCAAAGAGTTCCTTGAAGATCTAATCCAGCTGGCAGACGATGTTGCTACTGGAAAAGTCAAAACAATTCCATTTACTAGAGAAATGTTTGACCAAATTGATGACCTTGTTGGTGATTTGATTGATGATTTAAAGATAGATGACGAACTGGAAGATGAAGAAACTACCTGATAAAAGAGAACTTGATATAATGTGGACGGTGGCAACCTCAACCAGTATCGAAACTGGCATAAGACCCCACTACGGGTTTGCCCAGATGCTGTATGATTACATCACAGACAAAAAACCCCGAGTTGAACTCCGTTATGACCTACAAAGCAATCCTGAAAGTTCATTTTGATACTGAATGGACTTCCACTCATTACAGCAGTGGTTTTGATGATATGATGCTCCCCGAAGAGCATTATACTTTCCAAGTTCCTGCCGAAGACCTTAACACTTATCAACTGTTTAACTTTTTCGCAACCGTTGCCCGTGCAATGGGTCACGATGACATCAACATCATGAAAGGTGCCTGTGGTCTCGCATTCGGTGAACATCGAAGAGAAGAAGATATGCGTAAGGTTGCTGATGAGTTCGAACTGACTTTGGGTGAAGACCTGAGGAAGAAGTTTGATGATATGCTTGAAGCAGAAAAAGAGTGGGAGCGTATCAAAAAAGGTCCTATGGGAACTGTCCTGACTGATGAGGAAGAACAATGCGAAGAAGAGAACTCTAAATAATAATATCTGTTGAAACCGCAATCTCTACAGATAAGATTAGGTGCTTTCGGGCACCTTTTCTATTATAAATACTAATGCGGTTTCAATAGAATACGAATGAAAGGGGTAATTTATTGTTACCATTGTATTTCTACAGGAAAGAAATATATTGGTCAAACTGTCTATGAGCAGAAAAGAAAGTCTCAACACAAGCACGACTGTAACAGAGGAGTGAATAATAAATTTTATCGTGCTGTAAGAAAATATGGTTGGGATAATTTTATTTACGGTATTGTAGAAAGTTATGATATTAATAATTTGAATGAGCAAGAAGTTTTTTATATTGATAAGTATGATACCTATCAAAATGGATATAATTCAACAATAGGTGGTGAAGGTGCTAGAGGATTTTCACCATCGGATGAAACAAAGAAGAAACAGAGTATATCTGCTAAAAATAGAAGTAACGCTCCACATAATAAAAAGTATTTTACAGAGGATGAAAAGAAAGAGGCAAAAAGAAAAAGAGACCGTGAATACCAACAAAGAGTAAAGGAAAGAAGGAAAGAATATATGAAAGAATGGAGAAAAAATAATCAAGATAAAATTGAAAAATGGAAAATTGAAAATAAAGAACATTTGAAAGAGTTGTGGAGAAAAAATAGAATAAAGAAAAAGAAAAGTCGGGGGACAGTTGGAGAACCGTCACATTGAGTTGCCCCAAGTTTCTTTTCTAGTGTATAATATGGTTATGAGAAAAAAAAACAATGGTTCGCAAAGTAACAGTCAAACCAAAGAGTAAGAAGGCGGTCAATCGTCTGTGTAATATGATGGGCAATAACCCCATCTGTATTGTTGAGCAGGATAAGGGTGATGGTATGCTGTTTCTCGCATCAGAGAACCAGAAATACTTCTTCTGGGTCAATGTAAGCAACGATTGTAATTGGGAATGTGATTGGGAGGTATTGTGACTAAACAAAACATTTTAATTGTTGGTTTTGTAGTTCTCTTTCTTATGATTGGTTTGTATTTTGCAATTACAAATTATGAGTTTTTGTATCATTTCAATAATGTTTCTGCTTCACCTGTAAATTATCCAAAAGCAAAATGTCTTGCTGATGGTGGTAAGTGGATTACTGGTTGGATTGGTGGTTATTACTCTTTTGTTTGTGTTCCTGGATAATTATGACTAACCTCAACTACCTTTGTTTTGTTGATGGTCTGCTAGAGTTTGCTAGTTCTGACCCTTCTTCTTTCGCACACTATCAGTTAGTGTATGCCGAAGAACACAAGAACGCTAATGTTCAGTATCTTACTCTCACTGATGAAGAGTATGATGAAATGTTCCCCTATGAGGAGGATGAAGAATGAGTGGCGGACACTTTAATGATTGTGGTTATGATTACTACAAGGTAGCACAGTTTGCTGATGAGTTGGAAGTAGAAATCCAAAACAACAACAAAAAACTAGATGAGTATGAGTATGCTCCCAATTTTTCACCAGAAACTATCAAGTATTTGAGGAAGCAACTTCGCCAGATGCGTAAGGTAGCAGAGATCATGAGGCACATTGATTATCTGTATTCTGGTGATCATGGTGAAGATAGTTTTATGCATCGTGTAAAAGAAGTAGAGAAACACTGGGAGGAGATTGAAGAGATAGTTACACGCATGGATAATCATCCAGATGGATGGCAAGAAACTGGAGATGGAGTATGAGTGTGGAAAAAGTAAAATTTACACAAGTCACAAGAACCATTTGCCCTAAAACGGGGGTACATTATCTTGATGCCATTGATACTGATAATCAGCACTGGATGGCTGAAATGAGAAGTGATGTGGAGAAATGGTTAGTATTCACCCGAGTATGGCACAAAGACGCACAAGTTCCTTATGATTTATGAAAAACTACCGCATCAAAAAAGTAACAGACGGACACTCAACCAGATACTATCCACAACACAAAAGACTTGGATTGTTTTGGTATAATATATTTGTAGACGAATATAGGGATGGTGATTATTCTACATTTGAAGAAGCACAGTGGCACCTTTGTAACTATTTGAGAAAACCTGTGGTAGAATACCTTGACTTTGATTGTGATTGTGGAGAACCCCAGTGACTGACATCAAACTCTGTAAAGATTGTAAGTGGTATCGTAAAGATTGGGGTGCTCGTCTTACTGGATATGGAGACACATTTGACTTATGCCTTCATCCTCTTGTGACTGGAAATGTTGTGACTGGAAAAAATAATGGTCGTTATTGTGATACGATGAGAAAGTATCACGAATGTGGTATGGAAGGTAAGTATTGGGAGGCACGGAAATGACTGAATGGAAACCAACCGAACAGAACATAGGACAACCAGTATTGAATACCTATATTCAACCAGAAGGAAATTTATACATTCTTAATCCAAAACAATCTAACTGGTCTTGTTATATGTTTGGCAATCGTCCAGGTGGTAGTGGAATAATTTATACTCCACAAGAAGGAAGAGTGCCTAATAGGTTTGTGAGGTTTATGATGAAGATTTGTTTTGATTGTAAGTGGGTGAAGAATGACACTTGAAGAACTGGCACACTCCTCCTTGTGATGGGGTGTGTTTGGTCGTATAATAACCTCATAAGCAACCAACTGATGACCAACAAAGAAATCCTTGAACTTGCTAAATCCTGTGGGTTTGATAGTTTTACTGGTGAAAAAGGTGATTACTGGGAGTGTTGGGAAGAACAACTCTTGGAGTTTGCTTGGGAAATCTATAGAAACTTTTGTGATGAAAAATGACTGAAACCAAATACCTAGTCAGTTGGAAATCAGACACTCAACGCACTCGTAAAGAAGCATATTTTGATACTCTTTGGGGTGCTGAAACTTGGTATAATGAGAAACTAACGGAGGGTAAGAAACCAAAACTCTGGCAGGAAGAAACCACCACGATTTTGAGGAAACTACGATAATGCCATTCTTTCCAGACTGCTACGACGAGTGGGGACTTTATAAGATTACCTACGATGGAGACCACAAGATGTATGAAATGCTATTTGAGGGCACAGAAGAAGAGTGTCGTCAATATGCTTATGATAACTATACAGACAAGGAGCAAACTAATATGTGCCTGATGGATTGGGAAGCAAGGGAATGGGATGTATGACTCTTGAAGAAATCCTAGAAGAATACGGACAGGAAGTATTAGACACATACTACGAACTGTTTCCCGATAAAGACCTAGAAAGGTTTGGTGATAGGTTCTGTGGTCCTGTTGGTGATTATGCAGACTTTGTGTTAGACTGTTATTATTCAACTGGTAGTGATGAACTTGAGTCTATTGAAGACTTTGAAAACGGAGTCTTTCAAGAGTATTATTACTACGATCATAAAACCTCAACTGGATTTGTGTTTTACAATGAACGATGATATGCCCTGGGTAGACCTCACACCAGAAGAAATCCAAGAACTCCGCATTAAAAAACAAGAACTCACAGAATACGGCAAACAGAAAATCCGAGAACTTATGAATGATGGTAAGTTGAGGTTTTATGATAAAGGAAAAGAAACTCTCACAATTGATGATAGTTCTTGTGGAAAAAACCAAACTCCAGAAATGAAACTAGAGGTCAAAGAAATGACACACGAAGAAATGCTTGAAGAAGCAGCAAAAAGAGAGAAAGAAAATGAAGTATTAAAGATTGCCATTGACTTTATTGAAGAGCATTCAGAAGCAATGAAACAACTTCGTAAGATTGAACATGAAGAACTGATTGAAGAACTACAAGCAAAGAAGAAAGAAAACTTCCAGCTGGTTGCTAATGCTTGTATGAAAGAATATGAGCAGAAGTATCATCGTGACGTATTTCCAGTAGATGAACACTGGGTTTATATGGTTTCTGAATACTTCGGAACTGGTGAAGGTCAAACCGTTTGTGTTATGATGACACAGGCAAATCCTGGTCATCCTGAAGATTTTGAAACATCTACCAATAAGTATGTTGCTTGTACTACACAGCAATATCGTGCTGTTAGAGCATTCCACGAGCAGTTTGGCACTTGGTATCTTCATGGTCTCAGATTCCTCAGTAAAGAAGATTTCTTCGGTGAATATTCATACTACATTCCTCCTGCGATGATGAAGCTACTCAATAGAAGTTGCTTTAAAGACTTCTACACCCGTGTTCACTATAACTTTTCATGACTTACAAACTCAACGAAGAAGCAAAAGCATTCTCATATACTCGTGAAGAGTTGTTTGAATGTATCACTAAAATTGTAGCACATCCTCATAAGACTATCACAGAACACGATAAATCCCGTGCTATGGCAATCTTCCTGACCTTTTCCGATTACTTAGATAACTATACAGAAAGTGACAATAGTGGTGGATTCTGTGTTTATGAGAGTGACAATACTGACTTTGAAGGTTATGTAATGGGACTAATGAATGAAGAACTTCACGGATATTTGAAAGCAGATGAGGTTTTGAAATGAGTCGTTTTACTGAAAATCCAGATGAAATTGTACTTCAAGACATTCAAATGTTTCATCTTGAAAGTATGAATGAACGTACACTTTGGATTGGGGTTTATGATGATGATGGTAAAATCTATCACTTGAATATTTCCGCAGATGGTGATAAACTGAGATACTATTGGAGTGATGAAACGCCGTGAGGTTTGAAAATCCAACAAAACTTGAACTCTTCCTTGATGGTTTTCATAACTTCTGGTATGCTTTGGATAGTTATGATACTATAGAGCACTTCCCTGATGACTTCTGGGAGGCACTTTCTTATGGATGGATGCAGATGGAAATTTATGATTATGATGACCCATTTAATCCATCTGTATTAAGTAAACAAAGGAAAATGTTGTATGGGATTTATGAATAAATAAAAATACCTAATTTGGTGGTTCTTTTTAGGTTGGGATAAAGCACCTTCGGGTGCTTTTCCTGTATAAATACTAATAACCACCAAATTAGAGTAGAACTATGGAAACTCCCAAGGAGTATTACTATACCTATTATTCTTATGAAGAATGGGGTAGAGGTTATATAGGAAGTAGATTATGTTGCTGCTTACCTGAAGAAGATGTAAAGTATTTTGGTTCCTTCAAAGATAAAACATTCAAACCAACACACAAAATAATACTCAAAAGTGGTTATTCCACAAGAGAGGAAGCATATGCTGATGAAATTATTTTGCAACATTATTATAAGGTAGTTGAAAATCCACATTTTGTTAATAAAGCATACCAAACCTCCACAAAATTTTATGTTCCAAGAAAACAAGCAATAGAATATGCTAAAAAAGGTGGATTAAAAAATAAAGAAAATCTTACTGGTTTTTGTGGTCGCACAAAGGAAAAAATGAGAGAAGATGGAAAAAGAAATTATGAAATGGGTATAGGTATTCACGCACTAACTAAAGAAGAAAAAGGTGCTGCTGGTAAAAAGGGTGGATTAAAAAATAAAGAAAATGGAACTGGAATATGTGGTATTTCTTTAGAACAAAGGAGTAAAACTACTACAAAAACAAATTTGCAAAGATGGATATGTACTGAAACTGGATTTGTAACTAATGCTGGAAATCTCTCAAGATATCAAAGAGCAAGAGGAATAGATACATCTAAAAGAAAAAGAATATCATAAGGGATAGACGGTTCGCATACTGGAACATATCACTTGATTATGTGTTCTGCCTGTGTTATGATACTTTCATAGATAAAAACAAAAATGAACTTTCTACTGCCATTATGGTATAAGTTTCAAGAGTGGAGATATGAAAGAAAATGTCTCAAACATCTTGGTATAAAACCCACAAAGATGTATGTAAGTAAAGAAGCATATGATGCTCTTATAGAAGCAATCAATAAACCACCAGAATATAACGAAAAGATTGCTAGATTATTAAGTCGTAAAGCACCTTGGGATGATTAAAATGTTTGAAACTAAAACATCTTGGTGGTTTGAAAAACAATACCGCAAAACTTGGTTAAATCGTGCTCAATCCAAACTAGAAGAAGTTGTAGAACGACACGATGATGATATTGAACAGATTGGGCGAAGAATTCGTTATTTGGAGGATGAACTACCGTGACTACTGAACTACCTGAACTCTTTCAACAAACTTGTGACAAACTGTATGATCGCCATCATTATAAGTTGGTGTATACTAATGGTCAGTCAGTCATTCTAGATGATTATATGGATGTACAAGCCCATTGGTTTCAAACACCAGCACAGTTTTTAAGTCACGTTGAAGTTCTTGACATTCCCCAAAAGAAAAGGAAAAGGAAGGGATTCCAATGATTTCTATCTACGATATTATGCACGATGAGCAACGTTATGGTTGGGTTGTAGACAAACGCTATGACTGGATTAATATGCTCACTAAAATGCAAAGGAACAACCCTCTTCGTTTCAAAGAGTTTAAGTATTCGCAAGAAACTATCTATCATTACTTAGATAGACTACAACAAGAACAAAATCTCTATGACTGACACTGGATTTGAAAGTTGGTTTGATGAACTAGAAGGATACTCTTTTCGTTCTGAAAGATTTTATGATGACTTTGACTATGCAGCGAAGACAGGAGATTATAAAAAGATTATCAAGTGGTTGCAGGCTGCATATGATGTGGGATATAATGATGGACAACGACTTTATGGAGGAACAGAATGAACTTTACCCCTGAACAATATAAACTAATCTTTACTGCTGTTCGTCGATATCAGTTTGAAAAGACTATTCTAGATAGTAAAGAATATCATGAATGTGGTGAAATACTTGACGAACTATTTAATGTAGTATACACACAAAAACAAGAACAAGTGACTTAAAATGCAATTTTCAAACGAAGAGATTGAACTTCTCATTGATGCCTCTTGGAGGCGGCAGAGGTGCTTTATTGCAGGGGATAGACGTTTCAAGGAGTATGGTGCTATACTGGATAAGTTACGGGCAATGATCCCGTACAACTACGTAATTGATGAGTTTAAGTGATGGATTACACCGAAGAATTTCCTTTTGATCAGTTTCCCTGGAAGTTGATCCATAAAGATGGAAAAGAAACACGCAAATGTTACTTTCAAACTGAAGAACATCGCAAGAAACACATTGAACGCTACAACCTTAAAAAGAAAGACATTCAATTGAGTTATAAGTATGACAACTAGAACTTTTATCGACAAGAATGGAAATTCCTGGGAATGGGAAGAAACTCCTGAAACTATTGAGGCACTGAAACAACTTCATGAAACTGTAAAGCAAGTAAATGAGCGAAAAGAAACTAATTGACGAATGCTTCTATGTGGAGCAAAAAAGATATGGTCTTTGGGATTCAACCGATCTTGAAGGTAAAGGACTGATCACATCTTTGACCGAAGAGGAATGTGTGAGAGCAACACGATTTTACTTAAAAGGACTCCAAGAGGGTTGGCCTGAAACTAAAACTTATGAAGGTCAAGTAGGTGGAAAACTCTGATTATCCATATCACGTTTTAGATCCTACTACTCCTTGGTATGAGTGGTTGTGTTACTGTGAAATTTGTCATCAATTGAATGTTCCCAATCAACCAAAGTGGCAAAGATATGCTGCTTATCGTAACTATTTGAAAGAAGTCGGTGTTTTATGAAAAAATTCATTGAATGGTTTCTTTCTCCATCAATCGAACCAATCCTAGAAATTGATGATGTATATTCTAAACTTATTGAACTAGAAAATCGTATCATTAAGTTAGAAGAGGAAAATGTAGAAACTACAAACGAACTCTATCGTATGGAAAATTCTCTTGATGCTCGCATAGATATTCTTGCCGAGCATTGTAGGATTGATTACGATGTATGAACTAGATGACTTTGAAAAAGCACTTGCACATTTTGGAACAAGAGTAGATGTTATCATAGCAATGGAAATGGGGGGAAAGTTTGATGCTGAAACTGCTTACAAAAATATTAAGATGGAACTCAAAGAACTCAAAAGAATTCGAAAGTCCATCAAAAAAGACAAGGATTTGTGATAAGTGTGGTGTAGAAAAACCACTTGATAAAGATCATTATGATGTTGTAAAGTATTTCCGTGATGGATATTCGTATTACTGTCACGATTGTTCTAAACCAAAACCAAGAGATTGATGGAAGACACGCTTAAAATAACACAGAATGAGGATGGATCATTCACGATGGACTGGGATCCAAAAGACCCAAAGTGGGAATGGTTAAATGGGTTGACTTCCAAAGAAATCCAGGTTATTATGGAGGACGCAATCAAAGACTACATCAATGACCTTTGACTATAAAAAGTATTCTCTTGAAAACTTGAAAACTTGGATGCAAGATGCTGTTTCTACTAGCGAGGCATCCCCACAAGAAATCTTTGATGTTATTAAAGAAGTAGTTCAAGAAGAATATTATACTTTCAAACACCACACATCACGTTGTTATGAACTTCTTTCTCTTCTGAATGGAAATGGTCAATCCTATGAAGATGTTATGAAAGAAAGAGAATACTATGAACCATCTATGCCACCTTGGGGTCACAGTGATTTGGAAGCACTTCGTTATACCGAAGAAGAACTGAATGCGATGTGCGACAAAGCAGCATCGGACGAAGAAAAGCAGCAGTGTCAAGAATATAATCTGCGTGAGGCAGAATATTATGACAACAAAAAGAAATGGGTTCTTCCTGTTGAACTTGATGGTCCAAGTGGTGAGTATTTTATAACCTTTCCAGATGATTTGCAGCAAATTTCTGGAATCCATGAAGGTGATGAAGTGCAATGGATTGACAATAAAGATGGATCATATACACTACGCAAAGTTACCAAATAATGGTAGAAACTCTTATCTGTGGTTATAATATATTCTGTCATGTAAAAAATGTGATAGAATATCCAAGAATACAAACGCCTGTGATAAGATATTATGAACCAGGCAAATCCTGTTATGTAAACGGAACTTTTTATACTAAATGTGAGGACAGATTAAATGGCATTAAGTGAATCAGTTGAACAAAGTTTGAAAGAAGCAGAAGCAAGTTTGCGTAACGCACTTGCATATGCCGCACGTCAAGAACGACCAATGGTTTGTAGTGTTGTTGCCGATATGATTTCTCGTATCGATACTCTGATGTCAACAGATGCACTTCTGGATAAACTAGAAAATCGTAAACCTGGCGACTCTGGTATGTTTGGAAACTTTTTTCAAGATATGGGTTGATGGCAACACCAAAAGACTTTGATGGTAAGTTTACTTTAAAAAAAAGTAACGGACTTGACTTTCTACCAGAAGATGAAAGTGATGTATTCACTGTTTGGTTTTTTAGGAGAGAAAAAGAAACTAAATCTCTTAAAGAGTTTCTAAATGCTTTGGATCCAGAAAACATTGGATATGATAAACCATCAAATCAATTGTTTTATAGATCTCCATCTTCTAAACTGTATCGCATAGATTTTACAGAAGTTAAATGACTGAACAACAACCTAATGATTTTGATAAATCACTAAAAGACTGGTGGGACTCTGATGCTTTCAAAGAAATGCAGAGAGCAAATCAAGAAGCAAAAGAACGAGCAATAGGAAAATACTTTATGCTATCTGAAAAAGATAGGATTGACATGGTAGAGGCAATCACTCATATTATGTGCAAAGCAGAAAGTGAGGGAACTTCTCATCGTGGACTACAATCTGCATTAGGAATTTATCCTGCTGGTTTTTGGGTTGATCACTTGATGGATGTTCACAATGCTTTGTGGTCTTATTATAATGATCAAAAGAAAGAACAAGAACTCAAAGATGATTTAGATGCTCTTGATGATTTTGTTAAGTAGTGTAACGTGATCCCGAAGAAAACATTAAGTTTCTAGATAGTAGTATATTGAAATGCTAACATTGGGACACATCGCAAAAAAACAAATGACTTTGCCGAAAACAAGCACCGAAACTCTTACGGAAGAAGAGTGGAATGAACTTGTAGCACTAAAAGATGCGATTAGTTACGCTCCACAAACAGTTTCTGCTGAAAAAATGGAAAAGTTTGCAGAATTAATGGTTCGTACACTTGAAGGTAAATGTGATCCACCGCCACCTAAAAATTGGCGTGGTAATCCTTTGAGTGAATGAAAAAAATAAATATATCATCACGCTACAAAACTATGGATAACATCGACCAACATATTCAGAAGGATGAAGATCTTCTGAGTGATCCTTTGATTTCTCCACAGTCAAGAAGACACACTGAGGAAGAATTGGAGGCGTTGAAAGCATACAAAGCAAATCACCCAGAAGATACTCACGATCCCACAGCATTGGAATTGTACTGTGATGCAAACCCAAATGCACTTGAATGTAGAGTTTACGAAGACTGAAAAATAAATAATTTTAGTTATTACATATAAAAATGTCTAGATTCACTGATCTACTTCAAGAACCAACTCCTGCACCAGAACCAACACCAGCACCAGAACCTGTAAAGGTTAATAATGTTGTAGAGTTGAAACCAAAGGCAGAAGTTAAGACTACAAAGAAAAATTTCACAATGGACTGAGTGACAGTCTAAAAAGTGGCACAAGGGGCATCCTGGTTCGCTGGGGTGCCCCTTATAATATATGGGTAATCAACAAACGCCCCAATGGCAACCCGCTCCCGCATTGGTATCGAACTCGCTGATGGTTCTATTCTTTCTGCTTATTCTCATTGGGATGGTTATCCTGAGTGGATGGGACGCATTCTTCGCACTCACTATAACACCAAAGAGAAAGTAGCAGAACTGATTGACGGTGGTGATATGAGTTCTCCTTGGACTGAGGATCGTTGGAACAGTGAGACTAAGGCACAAGAATACGGTCCTCAATACTATTCTCAGCGTGGTGAAGATTGCCCTCCCCGCCACGATGCCGACCTCTGTGAGTATCTTCTGCCTGCTAATGGTGAAGAGTATCACTATGTCTTCCGCAATGGTGAATGGGTGTGCTACAATATGAACTGCTATGTGGAAAGCAAACTTCCCGAAATCGTTGAAATTCCTTCCGCTGCTCTTGCTGTTTGATCTATGAAAACTTCTACTGCTCTTGGTATTGGATTTGGCATTCTTGTGATTGCCGTTGCCAGTGTATTCCTACAAACATGGGTGCTTGGCATTATTCTGTCTTGGTTTAATGTGACCCTGACATTCTGGCAGAACTTCCTTATTATTCTGCTTGCTAACTCTTTCCGAACTAACGTATCTTCTAAGTGATTATGAAACAACAAAACGGATTTGCTGACCCCGCAGTGGTCGCTATTGCTGTCGGTGTGGTTGTGATTGGTGGTCTTGCTTTTGGTCTCCCACAATACGGTGTTTATACCAAAACCTTAAATGGTAAGGGTCAACTTTTAGAAGCAGAATATACCAGAAAAGTTTCTGTATTAGAAGCACAAGCAAAACTTGATTCTGCTGAAAAGTTGAAGCAAGTTCGTATTATTGAGGCACAAGCACTTGCCGAGTCTAATAAGATTATTGGAGCAAGTCTGAAGAATAATCCTGAATACCTGACTTTCCTTCAGATTCAAAATATTCAAGAGGGTGCAGAAAAAGGCAATAAGATTTACTTTGTTGCTCCTAATCAAGCGGGTGTTCCTGTTTTGACAGAACCAACTAAATAATAATACCTTGAGATGGTCGCACATTTAAGGTAGGAAGAGGGGTAGAAATGCCCCTTTTCTTGTATAAATATTTTTTGCGACTATCTTAAGAGTAGAACTATGCAACCACGCATTTATACATATAAGATTACCTTTGAAGAGGTTCCTTACTATTACTACGGAAGTAAAAAGGAAAGATATTATAATCAACCATACTGGGGTTCTCCAAAAGTAAATAAATGGTGTTGGGAACTTTATACGCCGAAGAAACAAATATTAGAAGTATTTGATTATACTGATGATGGATATGAAGAATGTAGAAGAGTAGAGAATAGATTAATCAAACCAGTTCTTAATGATATTTGGTGTTTAAATGAAATGTGTGGAGGAACTTATTCAACTAAAATATTGAAAGAAAGTGGAAAGAAAGGTGGAAATAAGGCAAAAGAACTCGGTGTAGGTATTTGTGGATTTACAAGAGAACAAAGAAGTGCAAATGGTAGAAAAACAAAAGAACTTGGTGTAGGAATATATTCTATGACTACAGAAGAACGAAGAAAAATTGCTAAAAAGAATGAAGAGGGCAGAATTGGAATATTTGCATTAACTCCAGAAGAAAGGTCATTTAATTCATCACAATCTGGTAAAATATCTGGAAAAGTTTGTTTTGAAAAAAGAGTTGGAATTTTTGGAATGGATTCTTCTGATAAAAAAGAAGCAGAAAGAAAAGGAGGGAGAGTAACAGCATTAAACTTAAATTCTCAAAAATGGATGTGCCTTGAAACTGGACATATTACAACTTCTGGACCTTTAACAAGATATCAAAAAACAAGAAATATAGATACATCCAAAAGAATAAGGTTGCAATAAGTGACACTTGAATAACTGGCACAAGACCCGCCACACAAGGCGGGTTTTTTGCTATAATGACAAGGTAGTTGAGGAACTCTCATGGATCTCTCTGAAATGTTGGATGAACTGCGGGAAATTGAAATCTACGGATCAGAACCATCAGATTGGATGGGATATATGGGTTCTGACGACTATTGGGTGCCAGATGAGGAACTGGCATACTGACTACCTTAGGGGCGCTTCTGTGCCCCTATAATACGTTCATACGCAACCAAGCAATGACTACCACCTTCGCTGACTACTCCGCCCAAGCAGAGGCACGGAAGAACATCGCAGAGGCAGTTCTGGGGCACACCTACGCTCTCTGTGAGGCACTTCGTCAGAACTTCATTGATTACAGCATCAAGTCTCATCAAAAGTTTGTGGATGATATTGATACTCACGAATACCATCAAAAGCAGATTGCTAAATTGAAAGAGGGTATTTGTGGTTATGAGTTCTACCCTGAGACTGGTCGCAAGTATCACAAGATCATTATGGTTGCCAATGGTTCCCGCAGTGTTAGTTGCTTTGTAGACAAGAAAACTGGAGAGATTTATAAAGCAGCGTCGTTTCGTGCTCCTGCCAAAGGTGTTCGTTACGATCTTCGCCTGATCAGTGATCGTGAATGGTTGCTTGAAAATGCAGACTGGGCAGGTGCTTATCTTTACGCAAAGTGAATTATGTTGATGATCTTCTTCTGGTGGTTTGTTGCTATGCTTGGCGCAGTCGCCTTTAATTATGTTCTAATGCAATTTACTGATGACGAAGACTGACAAACTGATTTTTCTTGGTTCTTTTGTTTGGTTTCTTCACTGGGGGCAATGTCTTACATCACAACTTCTGGATATGGTTATCGCAAACTCCTCTGTGAGGATGTTACCACTTGGTTTCTGAATAAGTTTCTTCCACGTCATAAGATTGATGTAGAGATTCTACATCGTGGTCTGGTAAGAGAGGGAGTTTATGGGTATTGTGATTTTATTGATGATTACAGGCGTCCAAGAATGTTTTTGATTGAACTTCATACTCATATGGAGGAGGAGTTGTATATAAAAACTCTTTTGCACGAACTGACCCATCTGCGTCAGTGGGTGGTCGGTTCACTGCGGTTGCGTCGTGGAAAAATGTGTTATGGAAAAGAAAGTGTCGAAGATTATGAGTATTGGTATCAACCACACGAAATAGAGGCAAGAGAACAAGAAGAAACGCTATATCTGGAGTACTTATTTGATAAAAATGGGTGGACGGTTCCACAAGTGGCACAGTTCTTTGGTAACCGCTTGTGCTCTGCCGTATAATACGAGGACAATCAAGGAAACTGAAATGACTCCCGAAGAACGCTATCAGGCACTCTATGAGGAGATGTATCAACTCTGTGAAGAACAGGGTTGGGGTGATCCTTTCAGTTATGCACGTTCCCGTGAGATTCATATGGCGGGAGTGTTGGGTCATCGCATTGCGGAAGATTATAGTGGTGCCGATGCTTATGATGAAGATGGTGGTGCAGAGTATAAGTCTACTATTGCAAATTCTATCAATGCAACTTATAATGGTATTAGTGTTCAAAACACTTGGGAAGAACAAGAGCGTTATCTGATTGAAGATAAGATTGGTAAGTACAAGAACCACTATTATGCACGTTATGAAGGTGGTAAGATTGTGGAAGTGTGGAAGTTAGATTGTAACGATGTTCTTGCTATTATTCTTCCCAAAGCAAAGAAACAGTATCCTCAGAAAAAGAATGGCAATGCAAAAGATCCTCGCATTGGCATTACTATCTCTAAAAAGGAGATCTATGCAGTTGGCAAATGTATCATTGGTTGAGTTATGATTGATTCCAGAAAAGTAGCATATTCTAGTGGTGGTGGAGATGAAGCATATACCCCTGCATATGGTGTAACTCCTATTCTCAAATACATCCCCAAAGATGCAAAGGTGTGGTGTCCATTTGATACCAAAGAGAGTGAGTTTGTCAAGCAGATTGGAGCACAAAATCTAGTCGTCTCCACACACATTTCAACTGGTCAAGATTTTCTTACTTACATTCCCGACTTTGAGTGGGATGTGATTGTATCTAATCCACCATTCACAAACAAGCGGAAGTTCTTTGAGCGGGCACTGTCTTTCAACAAACCATTTGCCCTGATTATGACTAACACCTGGTTGAATGATAGTGCTCCTAAGCAATTATTCAAGGATAAGGATCTACAACTGTTGATGTTTGATAAGCGAATGAAGTTTCATAGTCCTGATGGACGCCCGAATGATAAGATCACGTTCAGTAGTAGTTACTACTGCTGGAACTTTCTACCAAAACAAATCATTATGGAGAAACTGGATGTGCCAGCTTCCAAACTGGCACAACGCAGTCCAAGTGAGGCAGTGCTGCCCCTATAATAAGAAGGTAATCGAGGCACTCCACCGATGAAGACCTACCGAATGCTGATTGAGTATTGGGTTCCTGATGAGGATGAGAATCTCTTTGAAGAGAAGATCATTCAGTCCCGTTCTTCTTGTGGTAAGATTGCAGATGATTATCTGGCACAAGATCGTACTAATCTCATTCGCTCTGTTGAAGTCACTCCTGTTTGAATCATGCAACTCTCCACACAATCTGTTTCTAAAATTGCAGATGCACTCAAACCAGTAGTAATTGATTACATTCATGAAGATGAAGGTTATGTTGAGTATATGCAAACGGCAGTAATTGAAGGTATTCGTAATACGATGGGTGATATGGATGAAGATTTACTTTTTGAACTGGGTATGCTAATCTTTGATAGGATCGAACTGAAATGATGACTGAAAAGCAAAACAAAATCATTAAGTATGTTCTGGTCGGTGGAGTTGTTATCAATACGTTAATGTGTCTGAATCTTTACCGACAGATGCTCTCACTTCAATATCAATTTACACAACTTGAAAGCGATTCGATGAGTGCCATTCAATCATTGAGTCGTTATGTTTGGGAGATGAAGAATCCTCATCTGAATAATTCAAATAACTATCCTGCTGCTGGTGACTTTGAATGATTGAAACTCTAATTGCTGGTCTTGCATGTGGTGTTGCTACATACTACGGAATTGGTGACGGATTTCATGGACAAGTTACGGCAAATGGTGAGCGGTTTGATGCTTATCGTTGGACTGCAGCTCACCCTTATCTTCCTATGGGTTCACGCATACGGGTAACCAATCAGGATAACGGTAAGCAGGTGATCGTAAGAGTCAATGATCGTGGTCCTTATTCACATGCAGACCTAGATCTTTCTTATGCAGCATTTGCTCATATTTCTTCTACGTCAAAAGGTAACGCTACTGTTTGTTGGAGAGTGATCGGATGAAAAAACTAATTCTTCTTGCCACACTGATGCTGTCGTCTCCTGTCTATGCACAGACAGAATCGACCTATCGACCATTTCGTTATGAAACCTCTTGTGCATTGATGAATGATGGTGAACCAATGACTGATCTGTGTGTGGTGATTGAAACTCGCAACAAGGGTGGATTTCTTCGCACTCGTAATATCTTCTCCAATCGATTTGGTCTGACAATCAAATCGTGGTTTGATAAGGAGAAAGGATTTATGACTTGGGATAGTCATAATCAGTTTGCCTATAAGTGGGAATATAAACTTGGTGAGGTTGGTGAACTTGGTAACTGGTCAAATGTAATGCCAGGATTTTTTGTACAAAATGTAAGTTGGGACTGAAACAAATGAAAGAAGTTAATGTAAGTTTAAATGTTCATGAAATCGGTGTGATTTTATCTGCACTACAAGAACTGAATCTACGTGAGGAAAATAGAATTGCACGTGAATATGGAAGTGTACCTGCACTGTATGCAAAACTTCACGATCTCTGGGAGCAGATGGACACTTCCGAAACTGGTCTACGGTACGATGTGGTGCCGTCGTTCTGACCTATACTACAAAGGTAGTCAAGGGAACACCTGATGAAACCCATTTCATTCACGTCTGGGCAACTGCTGGATCTGATTGCTCTTCTTGAAGAGAAAGAGGATGCTCTCTATGATGCAGAAGACAAGGGACTCTCCGCTTACTATATGCAAATGGGAGTGCAGTTTCAGCGAATGTATGATCGTCTGCAAAGTCTTCCTGGTGAAAAGCGTGTTGTCGAACTTGTAGCACAACAATGAAAACGTCCTACTGGTTTCTGGGTGTCATTGCCATTCTGATGTGGAATGGAATGATTGCCCGACGTGATGCAGAACTGTTTCGGGCATATGATCAAATCTGTGCTCAACAACCACACAATCCACAGTGCATTTATTCCAAATGAACGACGAAGACATTCGACAGTTTATGAATGCTTTTGAAGATTTCACCAAACATGTAGAGGTTGAAGAGTTCAATCATTCTGCCTGGACTGCTGCCCGACAGTATACGGATCACTTCTATGAGCAAAAAGCGGCAGAGTTAGAAGTGACGGTTGATTATTATATGCAGGAGTTTCTATGACTGATGAAATGAAACTGATTCTTGCACTGATGCAGATTGAGAATCTGACCAATCTGATTGAAGGAAATGAGTATCAAAAGTTTCTTTATGGACATCTCATTTCAGTGCAGGTTGAACTACAAAGACAGTTGACAAACCTAACTCATTCATCTAAAATTAAGGAGTAATTTACCAAAAGAAATGAAATCACTTTATATCGTTGACTACTGGGTGCCGTTTCCTTCTTCTGAATACGGTGGTGTAGTTTCTCTGATTGCCGAGAATGATACAGAGGCATTTGAATTGCTTTCTAATGAGGAAGGATTCGATGATCGTTATACGAATCTGATTATGCCCAATGTCGTCAAGGCACAGAAGTTTCAACTGGTAGATGATTATCAGTCTGGTATCATTGACGCATTTACGACCTGATTAACTATGGAAAGACTCTATCGCATTGAAGAACTGTGTACAACTGGTTGGGAACTGGTTGATGAGAAGTATGTTGATATGACAAAGGAAAGAACGAAAGAAGTTCTTGATCAACTGATTGCAGACGGTTATAATCCGAATACACTGAGAGCAGTTCCAAATCCCCAACCACAAAACTTCATTCCCAGTGACAATTGAATTTCCACACACTGCACCACAAGGTTATTCTTATGAATTCGTTCAGTTCAAAACTCATGTTATTGCAGTGTGGATTCATAATCATTACAGGTTTGTTTACAATGGTGGTGGCATCACTCGTAGTATCTGGGGATTCTACAACACAAAGACAAAGTGCTACCACTCTCCTATCAACGCCAAGACAGTCGGTGATCAAGTAAAGATCGAACAAACAACTCCTTACTCTGCAATGATTATCAAACGTACACCATTAGAACTTGCGTATGTATAAACCAAGACTGAATGATTATGTCAAGTGGACAAAGGGTGTTGAGGGTTGGGTTTACTTCGTGGATCAAGAGTATATTACGATTGAGACAATGGTAGTGCCCAAAGATCCAATTAACATCGAACATTGTTCATTGCACAAGAATCATCGTCTTTTGGTTATTTGTTATCAGGAACAATGGAAAGAGTTGAATCAGATTGGGTATCGTACTGATAAGTATTCAGAGTCCATTATTCCCAAAGAGTTATGAAGCATAGGAAAACAGTATGGCGTTTATGGGCAAAGGCAATCGGTGAAAAGGCAAGTAAAGATGACAGAGAATCAGATCACATTGCTCATATACGCACTGTTATATTTCTCACTTATCTCATTACTAACGTATTCATTGTTGCAGGCGTAATTCGACATTGGAATGACAATCAAAATGAAATACCAGGTTGTATACTACAAATTGAAGAAGGACAACAAGAAAGCGAAACAAGAAGCAATTTTCTATAACATTGAGGATGCTACATTATGGGAACAACACGTGAAGAAACAAGGTTACCTGAACTCAGAGATCGTACCACTGTTTCAATGAAGAATAGAGTTATCTACTATCCTTCATTAATCCTAATCAGTATTGTATCGTTTGCGTTAGGATCAAATGTATACAGAGAGTCAATCATTAATGATACTTTGAAACTGTGTAATCAAAAGCAATTAGAGTGTAAGTTCAAGTATGATATGGTGATGTATAAAGAGACAGGTAAAGTACCTTATACTCAACCTACTAAAGATAAAACCAAATAAAACCTTTCCAGGTATAGCGACCTTTACTTTTTAATGCTTTTGTAAGACCAGTTCCTCTACTATTACCACCAACTTTTCTAATAGCATCAGCAATACTCTCAAAGTGATATTCTTCCCAAGTTACTTTATTGATAGCTTTAACTGCTTTTTTCTTACTTTTAGTTTCAAGTAATTTCCATCTGTAACCATAACACTTATATCCCTTACGAGCAGATAAAAGGATATTGCTATTTTTATTACGGTCACCAGCAACTTCTTCTGCTGCATCACGAGCATTATCCCATTCTCTGATTTCACCAGTTTCTATATTCAGTCCTTGTATCTTTATACCACAGTGCTTACCGTTACCTCTATTTTCATCTGTTAAGAATCCCCATGGTTGATATTTCGCTTTTTCGGTTAAAGTAGTTTTTATATTATTAACCTCTTCATCTGTTCTTTCTCTATTAGATGCTATTTCACTTAATTTTTGTTTTGTTTCATTACTGAATACTGGACGACTTCCACCGCTTGTTGCATTATAACCTTCTGCACTTTCAAAGGTATTGTATTTTTCTATCCAGTATTGTTCTTTTTCATCTAATAAACTTTCATCACATTCATCTATTTCTTTAATCATGAAGTTGTGATTACCATACTTACGCATAGCACGATGTAATGGTTTATCACTCATTCTTAATGCTTCTTGTATGTGTTGTTGCCACCTTTTATTCATACCTTGGGTGGTCTGTCCAACATATTTGTGTCCGTTCTGTTTATTGACGATGAGATAGATGATTCCTTGGGACATTTATATTTTAGATAACACTTTTAATATTTTATATATTCTTTATGTTATTTTATATTATTATTTTGGTTAATTTGTGATTAAATATTTTGTAATTCTCAATAAGGTTTTGTAATTGATAATAAATAACAGGTTTTATTGAGAATAATAAGAAAATGCTGAGTCTTGTTGCAGCCTTTGCCAGCGTAGCATAAGACACGCAGTTTGTCAAGTCCACCGCCCGCGAAAATGCCACGAGACCCACACAAAAACTCGACGAGATCCATACTAGACTTATGAGATCTCGACGAGACCTTATGTTACGAGATGCACATAATTCTCGACGAGAGTACATATATATTGGTATGATTCTCGACGAGACACACATCTAGACTAGATTGTATCTTGTCGAGTTTTATGGTATAATACGAAAGCGTTCACACAATCTCGACGAGCTTATGTACGACGATTACGATCTCGACTATACGTATAGTAACGATTATGTAGATCTCGACGAGGACACATACCACGAGTATGGTATAACGGATCTCGACGAGGATTATGCACGAGATACACAAGATTATAACGATCTTGCGTATCGTCATTATGCATGATATAATCTAGACACATCGCACTAGACACGTATGTTAGCACAGAAGCGCCTAGTCACAGTCACACTCGACATCATGTGTTATGATGACCTGGATCTAGACAATATTAACTGGCGAGATGTATTAGATCTCGAACCCAATGAGGATGTCCATTGTAAGATCCAGGAGCACGATATCGATTGGTAGTGTGCCAGTTTAAATATTGGCACAGTACTTCATTCTCAATAAGCAACCCCTTATTGAGAATTCTAATATTTCATAATATTTCAAGGCAGGGGGAGTGGCGATGTATTTTCGTCGGCAGGGATACCCTTCCCCTCATTGAATTTCTTATAAGATAGCAGGCGGCCGACCCCAATTGCAAGGGGTCTTGTGCCAGTTCTTCTAGTGGCACAATGTTGCCCCAAAGCACCCTGATCGGGGTTTATGTTGGTTTCGTTCAACACAAAACCCCGATGATTTTCATCACTTACCCCGATCACGGTTGTGTATACACTCTGTCGCAGGAAGATGGGGATGAGTTGTATTATGCTCCAATCTACCAGAACGGTAGTATTAATCTAGAAGAATTTGCACCCGTTGATTTAGATTCAGCAGACATGGATCAGATGGAATTGTTTGACATTCGTAACCGCCTGGTGGAGATGTGCCAGATCTAGAAGTGGCACACGGGCACTTTACAAGTGCCCTCATCCGTTCTACATTACATTCGTTCCTGAGGGATTCACCAATGTTTGATGAGATGTGGCAGGAGATTCAAGATGCTCCTGGTGAGATCTTTGACATTCCCGAACTTCGTGAT
>Ga0222714_10000257_pt1 | contig 63244 bp, 91 predicted proteins | sample C33_3DmetaG_FD_165048 | JGI IMG/M metagenome (GOLD analysis project Ga0222714, IMG submission 165048) | Estuarine water microbial communities from San Francisco Bay, California, United States - C33_3D | ecosystem: Environmental > Aquatic > Marine > Unclassified | place: USA: California... | reverse complement strand
ATCGTGATAGTTTTTGGACTGATCGTGACAAGGTTATTGGGCAAATGGTAGAAGTCAGAGCAGATGCTATCACCCAAAATCAAGACGGCACATACTCGCTAAGGTTTCCAAGATTTAAGTCATTCAGAGGATTTGAGATAGGAGAAAAAATATGAGACAATGGATATATGATGCCTATACATCTGTGATGGATTGGAACAAAAACCCACTGAGACACATACAAGACTTTAACACCAGACATTTTGTCACGCAGGTGTTGTGTTGGATGTGGTGCATTGTGTTTTCAATATGGGTGGGCAGTTGGACTGTGTTTGGTTACACAGCCATAGCACACATAATTGTGGTGGCGGCTGTTTTCATCACAGTGGGCACATTTAAGGTGGCAGAAGTTCGCCCTGAATTTTTTACTCGTGGCACAAAAACACTAAAGTATGAAGAAATCGCAGGCAAGTATGAAGACATCTGGTAATGGCTACGCAGAAACAATGGCTGGCAAAATATTTGAGCGATTGATTCAAATCCAAACAGACTGTACAATAAAAAGAGAAAGACCAAGATTGAGTTCCAGTGGCTTTTTGTTTAACCAAAGAGACATCGAACAAGTGATCAAACAACATGACAAGGAGATGAATTGACCAAACAGGACGTATTAGAATTTCAAGGTGTGGTAACTGATTTACTGCCTGAATCAAGATGTATGGTAGAACTAGAAAATGGACACAAGGTGCTGTGCTACACAGCCGGCAAATTAAAGAAACATAAAATTAGAATGTTGGTAGGTGATTCAGTCACTGTAGAAATGACTCCATATGATTTAACCAAAGGCAGAATAACATTTAGAGGTAAGAAAAAGTTCTAAAATGATTGAATTAATTACCGAACAAAAGCAAATCAAAATTCCGATAGATTCATCATTTCAAAACATAGGACTCAAGATGAGTGGAGGAGCAGACAGTTCTCTCTTAGCTTTTATACTGTGTAAACATCTTAAGAACAAAGTTAATTTTCATGCAATTACTCTTGATAATCCTCTTAAACCTTATCAAGTTAATTTTGCAAAGTCTGTGATTGATTGGTTAGAAAACACATTTGATATTAAATTTGCCTCTCATACCAACAAAATGGCATCAAGTGAAGATGCTCTAGTCGATGAACAAGAGTTAACTTTATATCAAACATATCAAAAATTTAATCTGGATGCTCATTTTATTGGAGTCACTGCTAATCCTATAAATTATGAAGAAAATAAAATTTTAACAAGGACATGGAAATACAGAGATACTGAAAGAGATTTAACTGACAATGAATATTCAGAATTTGACTCATATCCATTACAAGATGCAGTGATTTTCCAAAATCTAAATAAACCAATTCCTAATTCAAACATTACGATAAATGGTTTTGCACCTTTTTCAAATGTTGATAAAAAAGCTATAGCAGAATTATACGAACATTATAACTTAATAGACACATTATTTCCCATGACTAGGAGTTGTGAAGCAGAAACTAACTATTTTTCCAAACATTGTGGTAAATGTTGGTGGTGTGGAGAAAGAGAATATGGTTTTGGCAGACTTCAATAATTACTGGTTCCACATATTAAATGGCATTGCTCTGGTAGGAAGTGTCACTTCTATATATTTTGTTTCAGGCAAAACCAATCGCGAAAGGCGATTCGGCATGTGGGTTTCTGTTTGGGCTCAACCTTTCTTTTTTTCCATAGGATTTATGACCGGAGCATGGGCGATAATGGCCTTGGCCACTTGGCGTTGGATTCATTCTATCAGAGGTATAATCAACAATCCATCATGACAGCAAAAATAATACCATTCAATAGAGAACACTACCGAAAACCCAATCAAGAATTTACAGCGTCTGACATGCAGGTATTTGATGCTGTGGAATTACTGCTGGAATATGCTCATGAGGCAGGGTGTGATATAGAGCCTATCATTGATTCACGTGAACTAGGAGAAGTAATAAAATCACTGCATGTATTTTTTGGTAAAATGAACGGTGTAGATCAGAATCAATTGAATTGGGAACAAAGCATAGATATCTCTAATCTTTACAACGATAACGGATATCTATCTAATCTAAACAAAGACAACGATTAATATTTTTAACTAATAGTTCTTGTACAAATTTTTGGTGTGCTTGACTGTTCCAATGCACTCCATCTAAACACCAATCTTTTTCACAATTTTTTTCAAACCACTTGGTTATTCCGCTAGTAATATTTGCATTTTCTATGTGTTTGTGCCTTATATTTTTAAATTTATTAAAAACAGGATCATCTCTGTATTCGACCTTTTGTATATCTAAATCAACTTCTTCTAGATATGTTCTAGTTTTACCATCATGATAAAACTCTGTGTTATCAAAAATGATATGGTAAAAAAAATTGTTTACTTTTAAAAAGTTTTGAATGTTCAAAATCTGTAATAACCACTTCGCATACATGTCAAAATCGTTTGTGATTTGTGTGTAATAAATCTTCCATATTTTTTGTGGTTCAGGCATTTGCCAAATGGTTACTGGAACTTCTGAAATTTGTTTATCGTCAATTCGATACCAACACTGTCTCACTGTTGTCGTAGGAAGATGCAATACAACCAAAGTTTCTTGAGGAGTATGTTTATCTAAGTCATTGATTGTTTGTGTGAGAATAGATTCAACTGTTTTTCCTTGATGTGCTTGGTTTTCTAAATTGATATTGTAATGTTCCGCAAGATGTTCTGGCCATAGTTTGTGATCTCCAAATTTGGTGTGTGAAGCACCATTAACGTAAAGATTAGAAAAGTTCATTTATTTTTTCCGCAAGTATTTTATTTCCATCCATAGTCAAATGATTAATCGTTCCTTGATGTTTTTTCCATATATCTGCAAAACAAAAATCAGGTTGTACACAGTCATTCCAAGCACTGAGTGTATATGTGTTTTTAAAAGATTTAATATGATTATACATGAGTTTAAAAATATCTTTTTGGTATTCATCATCATAAATTGATTTTATATTTTTTATTATTGGATCTTTAGATGCTATCCCATGGGTCCAAACCCAATCGCTTTTTTTGTGTGTAATCAATTGTCGTAGTTTTGTTATAACAGAATCTTTTACATATACTCTACTGTAATGGGTACAAACAATAATATTAATCATAGATTCATCATAGTGTTTTATAAAATTTTTATAAATCCTATACTGTGACGATCCTCTATTAGAATAAACATCACTAGGGTATTTTAAAAAACTTATCCACCCCTTTTTATCCACTGCAAACGAGTCACCGAATATTGTTATTCTCATGTAAAATTACTCAACGCCACATAATCGTCGCTGGTCCACGGATCAAAATGTTGAGGTAAAACATGCCATCCTTGTCCAAGTAACCATGGCACTGCTGTTGCTCCTTTTCCAATCCATTTTTGATCAAAATGAGTATCATCAAATTGTATAATGCATTTTTCTGCACATTTTTCCACAATTTTTTTAGTTTGTTCTAAATGAGCTTTATAACAATTATCATTGTGCATTTCTAAATTAAAATCTTTTTTGTATTTTTCAATTTGTTCTATAATAGGTATTGAATTTTCAGTACCCGGACGAATTAAATCAAAATTATCCAAGTAAGCAAAAGCAATAGGTTGAGATATCTTATCTAACATCGCACATCCATCGCCTGTTAACACATCGATATTGCCCATCCTTTTATATTTTTCTAAGTGCCTGGTGGTTTCAGGATTGATATCTATAGTAATAAAGTTATGTTTTTTACTGTTATGCAAAAACCCCATAAAAAAATATGTACTGCCTTCTCCTCTGGTTGCACCAATTTCAATCACAGATCCTGAAGATATTACATCTACATAATCTACAATTATATCAAATGCACAAGCACCCATTATAATTCTAACCATCTCCTATAGGCTTGATCAATGCTATTATCATTTTGGTACCTTTGATATAAATCTGTAACCGGTTTTGGCCACATGGATTGATCCAATGCTAGTTTATTTGCTAGAGAAAAATTATGTTCTAATTTATTTTTTATTTTATTTCTTAAGTTTTCAAAATTATCATTTTTTATCCTGTGTATGTTTTCTAACATCATATCACATCTTGTCTGATCATCTGTAACCTGATCAAATGCATAATCAAAAATTTCATCATACAAAACAAATCCTAACTTTGTGATAATATTATTGATGCCTGCAGGTCCAAAAATTAAAAAAGGCCTTTTGAAAAATATATTCATCCAAGTTTTTTCTGTCACAAAATGCACTCCTATATTCGATTCTGCAACAATGCTCATAAAAGTTGTGCTAAATCCTTCGGGTAATGTATTGTATGAATTAAGTTGTTTGCTGTACTGCTCGTCAAGGATTAACTTTTTTGGTTTCCAGTACAACCATTTATAATCAACATTAGGAAAATGCCAACTGATATCTCCATCGTCAAATAAATCATTTTTACTAATATAATCTAATAATAAGCATCTGTGAACATGAGGTTGATGATTTAACGATAAAAATGTTTTAGTAATATTATTTGGCTGAGGATAATCTACTTTTAGTAAAGACTGATAGGTATGTGTAATCCAGTGAGTTTCCCAATAATATAAATTAGATCCTGTAGGTTTGACAATTTTTTTACGATGCTCATCTGTATCGAAACAGCCAAATATCATGTTTAATTGATTGTTTTGACTATATTGATCAAGTGTTTCAAAATATGAATAATTTTGCCAGTACGGATGCACTTCCCATTCTTCACAAGCAAATATGTTTAATACTTCTGCTGTTGGATTTAAACAAAATTTTTCTAAATTTTTATGTATTTCAGACCATATAAAAATGTCTTTTTTCATGTGCTATACTTAACAAATAGCAGTGTTGACAATTTAATGTTTGAGTATATAATAAAAATATGACTATGCATCTTGTGGGACCTGCGTTGAGTATGAATTCAACAAAAAAACGTAAGGTCAAAGGACTAACTGCCCGAGATAGACAAGCACAGGCAGATTATGCCAAATATCTAGAATCACTTGGAGTAACACCAAAAACTCGCAACCATAAACAAGGTTGGACTGCGTTTACTGACTCTAATTCATTCAACAATCCTAAACAGATTGTAAAAAATCCCTACTATTCTATGCCTTCTTCTTTGCCTGGAGTGGCTGGGTTAAAAAGAAATGACAGAGAAAGACTAGAAGTATCTGCAGGCTACACCATAGCGCCTGCCTATAACAAAGGTCCATACATGGTGATTGCCAAGGCAGACTTAAAAACAGCAGGTAAAAAAGTATGATTCGTAATACCATTCTGTCTATTCTGTTTTTCCTTATAATCCTTTCAATTCCTTATGTTTTAGATGCTGGTATTATGTTAGAGCCTAAATACCAAAGTGAACCATCTTGGGTGAAAGAAAATCAAGAAATTGGCGAATTCTATGTAGCACAAGACGGATTGTACTGTGCTAACCAAATTTACCAAGTGAATCTTAACGGTCTTTATATTCCATCTAGACGTTGTAGAATGCCAGATCAAAGTTGGCAACTTGTTCCTTTTTAACGGTTGACACTTTTTTAATCTATTATAAAATTATTACATGAAACAAATAATCGCAACAACCTTTCTTGCATTGATGCTTGGTGCTTGTTCTTCGGTCAATCCGTTTAACAATAATATCAACAAGAAGGTAGATATCGATACAGTAAAACTGCGTGGTGGCAGTGAAGTTCCAGAATGGTTCTTTGATTATCCTATGGATGATGATGAATGGGTTTATGGAGTTGCCACAGGACAAAGTCAGGACATGCAGTTCTCGATAGACAAAGGCATCCATGACGCCAAGGTCATGATTGCAGATAAACTACAGAACTATATTAATGGAGACTTCAAAAGATACATAGAAGATTCAGGGTCTGTAGTAAACGGTAATACAACTCAATTGACAACTAAAATGTCACAAGCAGTGATTGACGAGTTAGATATGGGTGGGTATATTATTGTTAATAAAGTGGTTGTAAACGAAGGACCTCATTACAGATCTTTCATTTTGATGAAATTCGATCGATCTGATTGGTATCCTCCGGCAAGAGCAGTATCAATTAACAAAGATGATATCGAACAAGCATTTACTCAAAGTACAATTATTGAGTAAATTTACCACCACAATCGTAGTGTGCCTTTGGTCACTGTCAGCATGGTCTGGCTCTGCCATTGGCATACACGACTTCGGTGCAGACATCACAGAAAATCAATCTTGTGAAATTGCAAAACTTAAAGCAACCAAACAATTGATAGAAGATGAAATAGGAGTAGTGATTCAAGTAAATGACCTAAAATCTTGTGTTAACGACAACTGCGAACTCAATAGTTTTAAATGGATTACTTTTCCTGGCATTATCAAAAAATCAGTTTACAGCACAGAGATAATTTATGAGAACGAAAAGAGATTTTGTTTGGCAAAAGTAGATGGCTTTGTTATGCCTTTAGATAAAATATATGACCATGATCATGATTTCAGTGTCATAATGAACAAACAAGGCATGTTCCATTCTAATGACAATATGGAATTAAAGATCTCGGCTGAAAGCAAACAATATTTTAGTATTTTTGCAGTAAATTCAACTGCAACTAAAATCTATCCTAATGTATATGATCCACAACAAAAGTTAGAAAATTTAATTATACCAAATTCCAACTATACTTTAAAAATGTTCAAAGAAGATAATCCTAATGAAATTTTAGTTGTTATTTCTTCAAAAAAACCTTTTGAAATGAATGATCATTATGCAATAAAAGACTTCGGTGAAAAAATTTTATTAATGAAATCCAAAGATTTTCGTATACGAATGTATGATTTTGTAGTACAATAACTCATGGCATATTATTCAACAAAACGATTTGGTCCTATCTGTACAGGACACAGACAATGGCGCGATGACAGTCATTGCAAATTTATTCATGGTTATGGCAGACATGTGCAAATAACATTTGCAGGAGATCTAGATCACAGACAATGGGTAATGGATTTTGGATTTCTAGGCGAAGTAAGAGATTGGTTGGAAGAACAATGGGACCACAGAACACTGATCGCATCTGATGATCCTAATCTAGAAGATATTAAAAAATTACACAACCTTGGAGTAATTAATATCAATATTATGGATGTTACAAAAGGATATGGGCCTGGTATCGAGGCATCTTGTAAATTTGTGTACGATTTTGCCAATGACTGGACTTTTAAAAAAACTAATGGTAGAGTTAAAGTACAAAAGGTAGAAATTTGGGAACATGAAAATAATTCTGCTATATACGAGTGTAATGATTAAAAAAATTATTAATTTTATTTTTTGGCCCATTCGCAAAATAAAACAAGAAATTGCTTTTAGGAAAAAAATTAAAGAACTTAGAAAAAGAGATCCTTTCATATACGAATAATGATTAGGTGGGGCATATCAGCAATGGCTCATGATGCGGCGCTTGCCGTATTCGATGATCAAAAATTAGTATTTGCCAGCCATGCGGAAAGATATTCGGGTATAAAAAACGATAAATGGCTTAATCAATTAATAATTGATGATGCATTAAAATTTGGTTATCCTAAACAAATTCATTTTTACGAAAATAACTGGATTAAAAAAACTAGACAAGCATGGGCGGGACAATGGGATTTGGTGTTCAACAAACCATCTATTAAATCTCACCTAACAGATTTCAATATCAAAGGCATACCTATTAAGATGCATTCACACCACCGCAGTCATGCGGCGGCTGGTTACTTTACAAGTGTTTACAAAGATGCAACTGTAGTTGTAATAGATTCTATAGGAGAATGGGAATGTCTTACAGTTTGGCAAGGTTATGACAATAAATTAAAAAAAGTCTACAGTCAAAATTATCCTCACTCTATAGGACTATGGTATTCTGCTATGACACAACGAGTACATTTCAAACCCAATGAAGAAGAATATATTCTTATGGGGATGAGTGCATTGGGGTCACCAATCAAATACTATGGCGAGATGAAACGAAATTTCTTTGCTTATGATAACGAAGGATTTGATACCAAATATAATATCAATTTACATAGAGGTTGTCAAACATGGTTGCCTGAAGCAAACACCATTCAAGATTTGTGTGATCTGGCGGCGACTACCCAAGCACTGTATGAAGAAAATTTTGAACGCATCATCAAACATGCCAAAATGACACAACCTTCCGCCAACCTTGTTTTGGTTGGAGGCTGTGCTCTAAACTGTGTGGCCAATCCGATTGCAAAAAAATATTATAATAATGTATGGATTGTGCCTAATCCTGGAGATGCAGGATCTTCCATAGGTTGTGTGTTGGATGAAATAGGTAGAATTGAATGGCCAGGTCCTTATCTTGGTTATGATATACAAGGTGAATATCCTGTTAATGGATTAATTAATAAATTAGAAACACAAAAAATAGTTGGAGTTGCAAATGGTCGGGCAGAATTTGGACCTAGAGCATTAGGTCATAGATCATTGCTGGCAGATCCAAGAGGACCCGACATCAAGGACACAGTAAATGCAATCAAACATAGACAAGAGTTCAGACCTTTCGCTCCGGCCATATTGGAGGAATATGTGTCAGATTACTTCGACACATCTACAATAGGCACACAGAGTCCTTATATGCAGTATACAGCGGTGTGTAAACGTCCAGAAGAGTTTCCTGCCATAGTGCATGTGGACAATACATCACGCATACAAACTGTGGGTAAAAACGATTCTCCGGGTTTCAGAGCACTGTTAGAAGCATGGTACGCCAAGACCGGATGTCCTATGTTATTGAATACTTCTTTGAACATCAAAGGCAAACCCATGGTCAACAACGAACAAGACGCCAAAGATTGGACAAACAAGTATGGTGTTCATGTGTTGACAAAATCTTAACTTCAACTATAATAGATGTATGCGTCTAGGCTTCTGTTGCAAATACCTTCATTCAGATCGTAGTTTAAAACCTAAATTGTTGAAAGAAGCAGAGTCTCCTTTAAACTGTAAAGCAACGACTGTGAGATGGTTAAACGAACATCGAGATGAAGCAGAAGAAAAACTTTGGATGCTCATGCAACACAACATTTCGTCAATACATGAATTAATCAAATACACAGGCGCACTGCCTGAACCATTAAGAATGTGTCGTTTGAGTTCACCAATTCTTCCGGTAGCAACCGAAGCCACGTGGCGTTACTTTTGGCAGAAAACAGATGTAATTGCCTATCTTGAAAAACATTTTGCTGAAGTTGGCGACACAGCAAGGCAATTGGGAGTTAGGTTATCCTTTCATCCCGGACAGTTCACAGTGTTAGCATCAGAGTCAGATGATGTGATTGAACGTTCAATTGACGAGTTTGAGTATCATGTAAACATGGCTCGTTGGATGGGATATGGTCGAACATTTCAAGACTTTAAAATTAATGTGCATATTGCAGGTAGACGAGGTCCACAAGGTATTATCGATGTGTTACCACGTCTTTCACCGGAAGCAAGAAATTGTATCACCATAGAGAATGAAGAAATGAAATGGGGACTGTCTGATATACTGGAACTTGAAAAACACGTGGCACTGGTTTTTGACATCCATCATCATTGGGTGAACACAGGCGAATGGATTACTCATACCGATGATAGAATCAAACGCATCATAGATTCATGGCGTGGCATACGTCCTGCAATGCATTACTCACAACCAAGAGAAATACTAAAAGACAAAGTTGATGCAAACAAACTGCTGGACAGAGATTGGTTGTTTGACAATGGTGAAAACAAAGCAACTATCCGAGCACACTCTGATTTTTATTGGCATCATAAAACCAATGAGTGGGTGCGTCCATTTGGAGAATTCTTTGATATTCAATGCGAATCCAAGGCAAAAAACCTTGCATCAACACTGCTGGCGACAGAATACCAATTGGTGTCTGTGGGATCACCTGTTTGGTGATTGACAAAACCACATAAAATAAGTATAATAATGTTAAAAAGAGGAGACCTAATTATGGGAATACTAACATGGTTATTTGGTGGACATAAAGAGCCTACAGCATCAACAGCTGCTACCGCTCAATCTACAACAGTAGAAGCACCAAAAACAAAAAAGAAAACAACAACTAAAAAAATCACAACAAAGAAAACTACAAAAGGTCGAGGACGACCCAAGAAAAAATAATGAAATTAGATCAAGTAGCAGATGATATCAATGTAAAAGGTGACAAGTTCACCCTAATGGAACTGCCCTATTCAAGAACAAGCCTTGAACCATACATGAGCAGGGACACATTGGATCTGCATCATGGTAAACATCATCAAACTTATATCGACAAATTGAATGATTATATTAAAGGAACAGAGTACGAAAATAAAAGTCTTAAACAAATTATTGTAGATTCTCGTGATGCAAACGATGGCATTTTTAATAATGCTGGACAAAATTATAATCATATTATATTTTGGCAATCAATGACTTCAAAATATGAAGAACCATCTACAGAACTACAATCTAAGATAGAAGATTCATTTGGGTCTTTGGATTCATTTAAAGAAACATTTATCGCAAAAGGTGTTGACCAATTTGGATCTGGATGGGTATTTCTTGTACTAGAAGAAGGAAAAGTTACTTGGAAATCTTACTCTAATGCTAACAATCCTGTAGGCGAAGATGTTGAAGTCTTAGCTTCGTGTGATGTTTGGGAACATTCTTATTACTTAGATTTTAAAAATGACAGAAAAGCATTCTTAACAAATTGGATCAACAAACTGGTAAACTATAAGTTTATTGAATCTAGACTTTTAGAATCATAATGATTTTAACAGAACCAACTCCTAATCCACAAGCAATAAAATTCTATGCTTTAAGGCCATTGGTTGGTTCTGGATCTATCTGGTATGATATTGACCTTGCTATTAATGGTGGAGATTTTATCAAAAAAATATTCAGAACAGCAGGAGTAAGATTTGCATTATTGCAAGAAAATTTTATTACTATTACTAAGTTCCCCCAATGGGACTGGGAAGAAATTAAACCAAAGATCAAAAAAATTCTAGAAACTGAACTTTTTTACATAGAATCAGGTGACACAGATGCATATTGTACAGATGAAATATGTTGTGCAGTTAGGGAAATAATTGAAAAAGAAATCAGACCATCAGTACAATTAGATGGTGGCGATATTAGATTTATTAGATATAAAGACGGCATAGTAGAAATTAAAATGCAAGGATCTTGTTGGGGATGTCCAAATCACGAATCTACTTTAGGTGCTGTGTTTAATAAAGTTCATGTCAAAGTACCTGAAGTAAAACAAGTGAGATTACAATAATGTCTATCGAAGAAGAAATTATCAAAAACTTAAGACAAGTTTATGACCCAGAAATACACATTAATGTATATGATCTTGGACTAATTTATAATATAGATATTACAGAACTTCCTAAAGTAAAAATTACTCATACTTTAACTTCGGCCTTTTGTCCAGTGGCTGATCAAATAGTAGAAGATATCAAATTTGCTACAGAATCAGTAGATGGAATAGATGTTGCTGAAATTATCACAACCTTCGATCCGCCATTTGGGCCTGACATGATGCCTGAAGATACTAGACTTGCTCTAGGCATATGATCCAAGACACTAGATATCTAGTTGAAAATTTTAAGACATCTCCACTAGAACTTACCCAAATAGATTATCGTAGTAATCAGCCATTTGATTGGATTGATAAACATCAAATGCACAGTGTCAAACACAATTTGGAAATTGGTGTAACAGCAAAAAATACTGAACTATGGATTACAAAACAACAGCAACAATGTATAGTAGTCATCGGAGAAAGTTGGACCTATGGTGACAGATTATATGACGCCGATGGCGGCATTCAAGTATATTCTATCGATAAGGAAGATAATTTATCATTTAGATTGAATAATATTTTTGCAGGACACTGTGCAAGACTGACACGTTCTGATCTATATCTATGTGCAGTACCAGGATGCAATAACACTGAATTAGTTTTTCATTTGCCTGATGTATTACATTTTTTACATAAAAAATATAAAAATATAAAAGTTGTGTTTCAAATAACATCTCCTGGCAGATGTTTTAGTTCCCCCAAATGGAACAACATCACAGAATACTATAAAAATTACATGGGTACAACCATGGGGATGTTTGGCGATAAAACAAAAAAATTATCTCTAACACAATGGTTTGCAACATATGAACAACAGTTGATAGATTTAATTTCAGGATTTTGTAATCAATATAGTGCAGACTTTTTAATATGGAGGAACTTTAATCCTATTATGAACACTAATAATCGTAGCATAATTCCCCAAAGTTGGGTAGAATATCTTGCTAAATTGTTTGATCAAAACATAACATTTCCTTTGTGCAATGAAGTTGAATGGTGGGACAAATGGACAAGCAAAATTATCAATCTAAATACAACTAAAAATGAAATAAATCAACAGTTAGACTGTATTGAAAAATTTTGTAATTTTTTAGATCACGTACCTTTGTGTGAATGGCATCCACAAATTACTGCCCACTGGCTTTGGACTAAAAAAATTCTAAATCACTCTAAATGGATACAGATTTGATTTAAATATTAGTATGATTAAAGTAACAGAATCAGCTCAAAAAAAGATGCTTGAAGTATTAAAAGCACAAAACAAACCTTATGTTAGATTTGGTGTTAAAGGGGGTGGCTGTGCTGGATTTAATTATAAAATCGATGTAACTGAAAATAAAACAGAAAAAGACCAAATTTTACAGTTTGGTGACATCACTGTGTTGGTGGATTCCAACTGCGAACTGTTTGTTTTGGGCACAGAAATCGACTACAAGGAAGAAGTCTTTGGTTCATACTTTACCTACAATAACCCTAATGCCCATTCCTCTTGTGGGTGTGGCACTTCGTTCTCAGTCAAATAAATAGTTTACAAGATGTCTAAACAAAGAATCAACGTAGGTACCGGTGTGAACACAGGAACGGGCGATACACTTCGCTCGGCCATGGAAAAGGTTAACAATAATTTTGACGAACTTTATGATTTGATTGGTCAAGATTCTACCGGTAGATCAATTGATATTTCAGGCAATACTATATCATCCACTTATACCAATACAGATATCAACATTTCTCCCAACGGCACAGGCGATGTGGTGATCAGTTCTGATCTTGTGGTGAATACAATCAAGTCGGACGATTCTGCACAGGTTACTGTGGAAGATGGTTTGACTGTAAAAGGTGCTGTGGTAATGCTTTCAAATTTACCAACATCTAATCCTAATAATGCCGGCCAATTATGGAATGATAGCGGTACGCTGAAAGTGAGTGCTGGTTAATGGGAAAAAAATTTATTAACATCGGAGCTAGTGTCAACGATTCTAATGCTGACACAGTCAGACAGGCATTTGACAAAGTAAATGATAACTTTACTGAACTCTATAATGAACTCACCGATGATGGATCTACATTATCTTCACTGGCATTTTCTGGTTCTGCTCTAATATCAGATACGACAAATGGAGACATTAATTTTACTCCCAATGGCACCGGTGTTATCTACGCCAATGCAGATTTTAATGTAAACAAAATTAAATCAAATGACTCTGCTTTTGTCACAGTGGACGATGGATTACTTGTAACAGGCAGTTTTACTTTTGATGGTGGATCATCTGTTAATACTATTCTTGATGAGGACACCATGTCTTCAGACTCAGACACAGCACTGGCCACACAGCAATCAATCAAAGCTTATGTGGATTCACAGATTGGTGGCGCCAACACATTAACCATTGGCGATAATGCATCTAACGAAATCAGTTTAAGTTTAGATGACACTTTAAATGTATTAGGTACTCAAAACGTAACAGCTAGTGTGGCTGGAGACACTCTTACTATCACAGGACCTGATCTATCGTCATATCTTACTTCTACATCTATAATTTTTGGAGATTCTGGATCTAACACAACTACCATAAACAATGGTGGTACATTAAACATTGTAGGTACGCAAAATCTCACAGCTGCCATCACAGGAGATACTCTTACTATTACAGGGCCGAATTTAACAAATTATGTACAGAACACCGATAGTGCTATAACTCTAGTAGGCGATGATTCAACTGGCACAAGTGTAAACATAGGCGAAATATTTAAAATTGCCGGCACTCAGAATGTTACAACCGCAGTGAGCGGCGATGTATTAACAATAACAGGTCCTGATCTATCATCATATCTTACTTCAACATCTATTATTTTTGGAGATTCTGGTTCTAGTACAACTACTGTTAACAACGGTGGTACACTAAACATTGTGGGCACACAAAACGTAACAGCTGCAATTACTGGTGATACTCTTACTATCACAGGTCCTAATCTTTCTACCTATCATCAATCAGGTGCAGATGTTGTTACAAATAATATTTCATCTTCGGATTCGACTGCGGTACAAATAAACGACAGTGTTAATATTTCAGGCACACTGGCGGTAGATACCATAGATACTAATGTAATTCGATCAGAAGATTCTGCAGCTATTCAAATTATAGACGACATGAACATCGGCGGTAACTTGTATGTGTCTGATCAAATTTTTACTAGCAAAATTACGTCTGATGATTCTGCACAAATTCTAGTAGGTCAAAGTCTACAGGTCAATGGCAATATTTCAATGACTTCTGATTTTGTAACTCAAGGATCTGTGTTTACTGACACCATCAGTTCTTATGCATCCAATCAAAATCTTGATGTATCTGCCAATGGTACTGGTGTCATACAGTTTAACAGTAACACACAGCATACCAGTTCTACATCTGCTAAGTTTGGTGCTAACAGTGATCTATCTATTAGTAATGATGGAAACAACAGTTTTGTTCAACATTCAAACACAGGCGATTTGTATCTGAAATCTACTAATAATATTTTTATTCAAACATTCAACTCAGAAGCATCTGTGTATTGTAACAGAGATGGTTCTGTGGATCTGTATTATGATAATGCCAAAAAGTTTGGCACCAGTTCAACAGGAGCAACCACATTCGGCGATCACACAGTTCAAGGTTCTGTGATTGCAGACACAATCACTTCGGGAACATCCAACGAAGATTTAAACATTTCTGCTCAAGGCACAGGCAACATTCTTTTTGGTACTGCCACAGTGTTATACACAGATACTTCCGATCCTGCAGGAGTAAATGGCATGATGTACTACAATTCATCCACTCACAAGTTCCGCGGGTATGTGAATGGCGTATGGACTGATTTAAACTAAAGTTTCACTTCTGTACTACTAGCATCAATCGACCAAATCTTTCGCATTTCAACTCCTACCTTTTGGGCATATCTATGCACATCACACTTGGTGCACACATGATGAAAATCATTTGTAGCTCGTTTGGGGGATACTTTGGCTTTGTCTCTAAGAAACTCTTTATGACAAGCATCACAACGGAAATGATACACAGTCCTGCGTCTTTTGAAATTGTGAACATTTCCTAACTTGCTTTCACGCTGATGTAGGTGTATTTCGGTGGTTTCTTTGATATACATTTTACGTTAGGTTTATAAAAATATTTAGTAAATACACATACCAGAGGAGTTTAACACATGGCAAAACAAACAATTAATCTAGGAACATCGGCCAATGACGGCACAGGTGATCCGCTAAGAACGGCATTTGATAAAATTAACGATAATTTTGATGAAATATACAATGAACTGGGAGGATCAACTCCTTCTAATTTAGGCTTTTCAGGCAATTCAATTATAAGCGATAACACCAACGGCGATATAGAGCTGGATCCGAATGGAACTGGGAAAGTTATCATCAATGCAGATTTGGAAGTAAAAGGCTCAAGCACTCAGGTTAACGCAACTGTGATGCAAGTAGAAGACAATCTAGTAGAATTCAATAGAAACTCCTCTGGTGGGGATATTGATGCTGGTATGTATATTCAACGTGGCGGAGCTGGCAACAATGCTGTGTTTTATTGGAACGAAGGCGACGATAAGTTTAAAGCAGTGCTATCAACTTCAGCTGCTACAGCAACATCAGTAACCGACTCTAGCACAGCAACCATTGTGGCAAACATCGAAAGTGACACAGTATCTGTGAACACAATCAGCAGTTCAGATTCTTCAAGAGTTTTAGTATCAGATACACTACAAGTGACTGGCACTATATTGGTTAACACAATCAGTTCAGAAGATTCATCTGCTGTTACTATCAGCGATGCATTATCTGTGACAGGTGGAATTTATTCTGCCAATATAGACACTAGTGTAATCACATGTGGCGATTCTGCTCAATTAACTATCAATACAGATTTAAGTGTACAGGGCAATTTAACCGCTAAAGAACTATACACAGAAATGATGCAATCTAATGATTCAACATCGATAGTATGTGTGAGTGGAATCGATGTACAAGGCGTTTTGAAAACCAGTTCTATAGAAGCATTAGATTCAACTCAAATACAACTGCAAGGAGTTGTAGCTGTTGCAAGTAACCTACAAGTTGGAGGTAATTTGTCTGTGACTGCTGATACAGTTTTTGCAGTAGTAGATAATATGGGCACAAGCACAACTGCTCTCAGTACATCGACCACAGTGCATTCGATTGCAGCCGGAGAAGGTGGTTACACTTTAGCCAATGGTAACGATGGACAAGTCATGTATTTTATTCCTGCAGGATCGGATTTTACAAATTTAGCTACAACAAAAATTACTATAGCCAATGTTAGAAATCCAAATGATGGAACATTGATGTCTAGTTATGAATGGTACCCATTTATCGGTCAAGATGGAGATTCCACTGTGGCTAAAAGAACCCTAGCAACAATATTATTTTCTAACGGTGGTTGGCATCTAGATAGATACACTGGATAATTCAGTATAGATATCGCAGTATCTAACATACAATAACTATTTTAAATGTCATCGAGACCTGAAGATAGTTACGATAATTTTTGTGTACATCCATTTGTAAAAATGTTTGTGTCTACACAATCCCAAATGAGAGCGTGTTGTGATTCACAACAAACCATTTCACCTGAACTGAGTGTTCTTAAAAATAGTGTAGAAAACATTTGGAATGGCGAAACATTTCAAAAATTAAGACAATCATTTAATGAACGGAAAATGCCTAGTGATATTTGCAGAATTTGTATCGAACGGGAAAAACAAGGGATGATTTCATCAAGAATATACGAGAATAAAAAATTTAACAAACTTACCGAATACTATTACAATAATCCAACCACCATTGTTCCATCTCCTCTTAGTTTAAGTTTAAGAATGAGCAACGAATGTAATTTACAATGTGTAATGTGTAGACCACAACTAAGCAATCAAATAGCAAAAAATATGTTACAATTCAATCAAACAAATACCGATAACCTTTATTCTACAGAATGGCCCGTAGAAGAATATTCATCTTCGGATTTTAATTACAATGAAAAATTTGTACAACATATTGTAGATCATGCCGAACACACTGAAGAAATATGGGCAGTTGGCGGAGAGCCTTTTGTGATGAAAGGTTTTGACAAATTAATCAAAAAATTAGTTGATGCAGATAAAAGCAGCCATATAACCTTACACATAATTTCAAACGGTACAGTGATCAAAGAATCATTTATAGAACAGTACCTAACTAAATTCAAAAAAGTTATTTTAGGTATTAGTTTAGATGCTACAGAAGACATATTAGAATATGTGAGATATCCTAGTGTTTGGTCAGTGTTACAAGACAAAATAATTAGAATTAATAAAATTGCTCGTCAGTTTCCACAGTTTTCATTAAATTTAGAACCAACCATGCAACTCCTCAATATTAAAGGTTTACCTAAACTTTTAGATTTTGCCAACACTTATTCTATTGCTTTTGATTTAACTGTTTTAGACACACCAGAACCTTTGAGATTTTCTTACTGTCCTATAGAAGAAAGACAGAAAATTTACAATGAAATTACAGATTCAATCAAACAACTTCAAGACAAAGAATTGAGCGAAAATGTAGAATGGCACAATTGGTTGATCAACGAACCTACAAAGATTATGGATTCACGAACTAAAAAGTATTTTCAACACATGGTACAATATTTTGATGCTACTAGACCAAAAAAATTCCTAGACATTTATCCTGAATATGATCATTTACTACAATGATAACTGCTGAAGAAATTGTTGCTATTCATGTAGAAATTACAAACAAATGTAATGCTAGATGTCCTGGCTGCGCTCGTACCTACCAAGGAAAAACTCATCCTAGTTTAGAAAATAATCTCACAGAATGGAGTTTGGAAAGATTCAAACAAGTTTTTCCTGTTGAGACTTTTATAGATGGAAAAATGTTTACACTGGGAGGCACTGTCGATGAACCAATGATGCATTCACAAATATATGAAATTGCAGATTATATTATTTCAAATAACGGAAGTTTAGAAATTTTTTCTAATACAGGATGTAATACAGCAGAAACATTTAAAAAACTTGGAGAACTTTCAAAACAAACCAATAGATTAAAAATGTTTTTTAGTGTAGATGGCCTTGAACACACAAACCATTTATACAGAATTAATGTTAAATGGAATAAGGTTTTAGAAAACATGACAGCATACGCTAAACAAGGAGGCCACTGTGAATGGCATTATCTTGCATTTAAGCATAATATTGATGACATAGACGATGCAAAAATTTTAGCTAACAGTCTTGGAATAACATTTAAGGTTAGACAAAATATGAGAAATACAGAACCTTACACAGCACATGTTTATAGCAAACAAAATGGAGAATTAAAACTTTCAACACATCTAGTCGAACCAACATATGATGCTAGATTTGAACACAAACAAATACAACTTAAAAGAGACAATAAATTAGAACCTCAATCCTTAGAAGATTTTAAAACAATTCATTGTGTGTGTTTACATCAAAAAGAAATTTTTATTGATTGGCAACAAAGACTATGGCCTTGTTGTTGGTTTGCTAATGATTATAATTTTGGCAAAACAATTTTAGAAAACCAGTATTTGACTCAAATGGATAACGATTTTGGAATAACATGGAATAGTTTACATCATCATTCTATAATTGATATTTTAAATCATTCATATTATAATAAACTTCTTGAACAGTCTTGGATGCCAGGAGCAAAATACCATGCTAAAACATGTTTTAGAACTTGTGGTAATCAAGGATCTAGACAGAGATATAAATTTACATGATTATAGACGATATTCAAATTATACATACAGAGTTAACAAACAAATGTAATGCACGATGTCCTGGCTGTTCTAGGACGCAAAATGGAGATACTCATCCATATCTTAAAAAACAATTAATGGAGTGGAGTATAGATGATTTTAAAAAAATTTTCCCAAAGAACATAGTCAAAAATAAATCTTTTACTCTGGGTGGTGTAGTAGACGAACCAATGATGGTAAAGGACATAGTTTCCATTTGCGAGTATATTGTTGCAAACCACGGAGAGATTGAAATTAATACAAATACAGGTTCTAATAAGGCAGAAATATTTGCTCAAATAGGAAAACTTTCAGAACAGTCTAACGCAATAAAAATGATATTCAGTGTCGATGGTTGTGAAAACACTAATCATTTGTATAGAGTAAATGTGCAATGGAATAAGGTTTTAGAAAACATGACCGCATATGTTGAACAAGGAGGAGTCTGCGAATGGCACTATTTGATTTTTCAGCACAATAAATCTGACATAGAAAATGCAAAACTTATTTCAAAAAAACTTAAAATCCCTTTGTACTTTAGACAAAATACTCGTAATATTAAAGATTGGCAATCTTCAGTAAAAACAAAATTAAAAGATCAAACAGTTGTTGTCAATCAAACTATTTCGACAGATGAAGATTTTAAACATCCAGAACATGATAAAGTGAAAAATTGGAAACACAAAGATGTTGATACAGAAATGGCTAACACCATTAATTGTTTGATGTTACACAAAAAAGAAATTTTCATAGATTGGAGTGGAAAACTCTGGCCTTGTTGTTGGTTTAGTACAGATTATCACTTTGATGAACTTCCATGGATCAAAGAATTAGAAAAAGACTATGGAGTTAATTGGAACAATGTACATGTGAATTCAATTGAACAAATTTTACAACACGATTATTACAATTTCTTGCTACAAAAAAGTTGGATTTATGGTCAACCTTATCATGCAAATGAATGTTTTAAACAATGTGGCGACTTTGCAAAAAGGCAAAATTATCTTTATAGCACACTAGAATAAACTAGCATTTTTTAATTAAATACACAGTCTAATAGAGCTTGCCTTGAAGCAAGACTTATGCGGTAATATCCTCCGCGTAGTGGCTAGAACCCACGTTGGACATAAAACAAAAGGAGAACATAATGGGAAGACCTATATCAAAATCTTACTTCGTTGGCTCAAATTATCCAGCTGGCGGAATAGGTACACAGAAAAAAATCGCTGTAACTGGTTATAGAACAGGTGGTTCAACAACTTCATCAACAACTGCTTATATTGTTAATCAAAGAGGATCAAACAGATTCAAGATTCATCTAGAAGATTCAACAGAAGCAGTTTACACATTAAAAGGCTATGATTCATCAGGAACTGCTCTTACAGCTGCCTCTGATCTTGACGTAAACGGCACTTTTTGTGTAAGAGGTGTGCTAGACGATTCAACTGTAGTATTCATCACAAGATTCTACAAAAGAACTGTACACTATGTGGATGTTGCTGGTAACACAGGTTCAGCACCGATTAATAATGTAATCACAGCTGGAACTGGCTACGAACTTAATACAACAGAAGGCACAGACGAAACCAAACTATCTGGTCACGTCACTATCGATTCTGTATAATATACTACACTGTAGTGGGTGTTTTACGCACCCACTATTTTCCATAAATACTGTAAATGGCTAAACCTAAATGGAGCACAGCATCCGGTACGATTGCTACTATAGACGAAACAGTAGATTATACTACTAGTCTAGTAGCCACAGATTCTGACGGAGATAGTTTAACATATTCCATAGTGGCAGGAGCATTGCCTAGAGGTTTATACCTTTCAACATCAGGTGTTATTTCCGGAAGACCTCTAGAGGTATCAAAACGCACAGAAAATGATTTTGTTGTAAGAGTAACAGATGGTACTTACAAAATTGATAGAACTTTTAAACTCATTGTCGAAGGATCTGATGCACCTTCTTGGATCACAGCATCAGGAAATCTTGGAAGTTTTACAGATGGAGACTATCTATATTATCAATTACAAGCATCTGATTCGGATTCGGATATAAAGTTTTATAAATTAGTTTCAGGCAATTTACCTGCAAGTGTAACATTGAATACTAAAAATGGTTTACTCAGCGGAGTGATTCAGCCAGCTACTAACTTAGATTATGATTCAACACAGATAGGTTTTGATGTCGGAGAATTTGATTATTCAGATTTTGATATAATAAGAATCAGCGGATCTGTTGACAAATACTACGAATTTAAAATTAGAGTTTCAGACGGGATATCTTATAGCGATAGAACTTTTAACCTTTACGTTCAAGGACTTGCAAATAAAATTAATAGAGCCGACACTACATCAGTCACTGCAGATTCTAATTCTATTTTAGCAGATCAAGGAGATGTGCGAGCACTCTATTTTGTTCAGCAGGCAGGATTACTGGCTACCATAACTCATAAAAATTATTATATTATTCACATTGATGTTATTGATCCAGGAGATTCATTAAGTTATTCTGGTGCTACTTCAATATCTTATTCCATCAGCAGTGGAACATTGCCTCCGGGATTAGCAATCTCATCAACTACAGGAGAACTATATGGAAATGTTTCTTATCAACCCGATTCTGAAAAAACTTATACGTTCACTGTACAAGCAACAAAAAGTTCTAGTTTTTATCCTGACAATGTGTATTTGAGATCTTACAGCATTTTAGTACGTGGAGAATCTTATAATGCCATCGAGTGGAATTCACAAAAGGAGTTAATTTTATAATGGCTCATATTAAGTTAGGAAGCATCACTCCTGATAAAATAAGTTTATTTAAAGTACAAGCAACATCGGCCGAGCCTCTAGAATATTTGTATGCTGGTGGCAAATTAGTTCCAGGGTTGAGTATAGACCCTTCTGGCGAAATAGTTGGTAAAACCACAAGTGTAATTGCTGACTTAGACAGCGGTCAAACAACATTAGACAACTCTAGCACAACTATTGATAGAAGATATAATTTTAATGTTAAAGCTAGAAATAAAAATGGCAATGTTACAAATACTCATGAATTTTATATAGATCACAGAAAGATTGTGGACAGTCCTATAACCGATGTATATGCAAAATTACAACCAGACAAAGTTTCGAGAATTGCCTTAGACAATTTTATAACAGATCCTAAAACTTTTCCTGAGTCTTCATTATACAGAATGGGAGATAAAAACTTTAAAACAGACTTGTACAAAGTTTTAATACTGAGTGGTGTTCACAAAACTGATCTTACTAATCTTTTCAATGCCATGGGACAAAACTTTTATAATACAAAATTATTGATGGGAAATTATAAAGTTGCAAAAGCTAAAGATCCTAATGGAAGAGTGATATATGAAATTATCTATATAGAATTGATCGATGCATACAGCAAATCTCCTAATACAATCACTTTCACTTCAAACAATTTACCTGCTATCACTGTAAATTATTCTGCTAGTTCATCAACAATTTTAGCCAGTTTCAATTTGCCTAGTGGAGGAACCAGTGTAGACAGTTTACATATAAACAGCATTAAAAACATGAGGAATGCTTTAAAAGATAGTTTAACTGTTAACACATTCGAATACCTTCCTTTGTGGATGAAATCTCCACAGGACAATAACGTGACACCCGGATTCCAATTGGCTCTGCCTATAAAGTATGTCAAACCAGGAGAAGCAGAAAAAATAATTTATAAGATAAAAAAAGAACAAACCTTCGACTTATCTAGAGTCTTTTTCCAAATAGACAGATTATACATTACAGGACAAACAGGAACCACAATAGATCAATCAAGACCTATAGATACATACACTGCAGACGGTTCTACCAGTGCTTTTAAATTAAGCAAGCCAGTTAGCCAACCAAAAAATGTCATTGTGACGGTAAATGGAATAAGAATTAACACACACGGAAATGTAGGAGACAGCACTTCTGCAGACGTTGAATTGTACACTGTGTCTACAGATGCAATTACAAATGTTACCACCCTTACTTTCACTGCTAACTACGGTGTTCCAGCAAATGGTAGTATAATCAAATTCCAAAGGAAAAAGACTACTTTAGGACTATCCGAAACAACCACTTTTGATAAAGGTAGTTATCGACCACAAATTACATCAGACAACGGGGAAATTCTAGCAGATAACACCACCCACACAGCAGATAATATTTCAACTGTTGAAACAACTTTTGATCAAAATGGAACCGTTTTTAATACACAACCGGTGACTTTTGATCAAAAAGAACCATCGGATTCGCAGGTCATTATGGCGAGATCAAGCATATTAGACCAAATCACTAATATATCAAAACAGAGAGAATTAATACGCACTGCGTTATAAATATATAGGAGTTAAAAAAATATGGCAAGTTCAATATCTGTAGCATCAATTGACGCAACTTTCCCAGTTGCAGGGCAAGATAACGATTCACAAGGATTTAGAGATAACTTTTCTCAAATTAAAACACAACTTACAACTGCAAGTACTGAAATAACTGCTCTGCAAGCTAACAGAGCAACCACTAATGCTACTACTGATTTCAATGGTCACGATGTAAAAAGAGCAACTCTCATGGATTGGGGGCAAAAAGTTTCTGCAAAAGGATCAGTTTCTGGGTCTGTTAGTTGTGATTTTGAAGATGCTAATGTAGTAACTCTTACAACAGCAGGTAATGTGACTTTGACCTTTTCTAATTTTCCGACAGAGGATGACGGCACAACTAATACATATGCTTCAATGCGTGTAATTTTAACAAAAGGTTCGGGTTCTCACACAATCACTCTAACAGGTGTAACACTACCTATGGACATATCAGGCGACGACAGCACTACTTTTGCTTTTCCTTCTAGAAAGTCAACATTTGTTTTTGATTGTTTTTCAGTAGATGGTGGTTCTACCATTTACATGAATAATCCACAAGAGTACGACGCTTCTTAATATATGTTTCACCCAACTTACGACCCTAAAGGGATGTCTGATCAGGAGTTGGAATCTAAAATCAAAGATGCTATACTTAAAATTAATCAAGCAAGAAGAATGAATCATGAAAATTTTTATAATCAATCTTTGGCAATATACAATACTTTGATGTTAGAACAAGAACAAAGAAAATTAAAAAAGGCAAAAGAGCAATCACAAGACGATTCGGACCTAGACAGTTTAATCAATGTTAGTTGAAGACGGAATGTCCTGGCGGACTAGGTACACAAATAGTGTATTAATTGGAAATAAAATTTGGCCAAATGATACAGAAGTTACCATTCATTTTTCTCCATGTACTGACGATCCTAAACAACAGCACATAACATTCGAAAAATACAAATATGTTTTCAATAAAATTCTTCAAAATTCGGTTTTTGTAGAAAACCAAAAACAGTATGAAGTTTTTAAAAATTACAATGAATATGTAATTGATTTTTGTCAAAGACCTGTTGACCAAATCGTAGGTGTAAGTCTGTTTGCTAAATTAAATTCGATAGGAGGAGATTTTCTTAAAATCAATCTTCTTCAAATAGAATCTTGGCAAGGTGAAAATATTAAATTTGTAATAAACGAAGAATCTCCCGAATGGGATATAATTAAAACCCCTGACAAAGAATACAATTGGTTATGGGATAAAAATCCACATTGGTCAAATTTTAAAAAAACTAAGTTGACTTGGGAAGAAATAGGTTTTATAATAAACGATTATGAAAACTCGTTTACTGTTATTAAAGGCGGCAGAAAATGATTATCGATGAATTTGGACAAGTGTATTATACAACCGATGAAGCTGTGGAAAGTTTATATAGTCAAAATATTAATATTACACAGGCTTTTTTATCAGATAATGATGAAATAAACAAATACAATGAAAATGCCAATAGATTTGAACTTGAACAAATTAGCAGTCATAATAAACCAGATATCGATCCAATTGATTATCATAAATTGTTATCGCAAAACTGGAATACTCCGATAGAATATTCTAACTTAGATATCGAAGATTATTTGATAAAAAAAATGAAAGAAATGGGCATTTACAAAGATGTTTATATTACATACTTAGATAATGAACTTCAGGCGTGGAGTAAACTTATGCCCGATCCTTCAAATTTGTGGAAATTTTTAAAATATCTGATAGATACATGTAAAGCACAAGATATTGTTACAGGAGTAGGAAGAGGATCTAGCGTGGCTAGTTTAGTATTATTTTTACTAGAAGTACACCACATAGACCCTATTAAATACAATTTAGACTATAAAGAATTTTTAAGATAGGAGACTACAATGCCAGCAAAAACACCAGGAAAAAAAATACATTATTCAATGCAAGGGAAACCCATCGATTTTGATTCATTACGAACAAAGCATGAAAAAACAATCGCAGTAGGAAATACTAAAACCAATGCACGTGGAGATGTATTAGGTAAGGGTGGAAAAATTGTCAAAAAACGTGACGAAAAATAATGACAGAAGATTCCGACAAGAAACCTCTACCTTACAAAATTAAAACTGTTTACAAGATAATTTACGATAACACTGACTACAAGAATCTTGACAACATGTCAAAATTTTTGTATCCTAATATAGCACAAGCAATAAGGAGAATCAATGCCCAGTAGAGTAAAAGGATCAATTAGACCTTTAAAAAAAAGAGTATTAGTTTGTAACATGCACTTTGGCGATATTAAAACCAAAGGAGGAGTTATAATTTTAGATGACGATGGTAAAGCTGAAGGAACGCATCCTAGATGGGCTAAAGTTTATGCAGTTGGTCCTGATCAACAAGATGTTAAAATAGGTGAATGGGTTTTAATTGCACACGGTAGATGGACTAGACAGATTATTTTAGAACAAGACAATCAAGAAATTGATGTCAGAATGGTCGATGAAAATGATATTTTATTAACCAGCAATCAAGAACCAGAAGCCAATACAATTACAGCGCCTTACAAATCTTAATGAATATATTAGTGATCGGTGATAGTCACACAGACATCGATCCAAAACAAAATCGTGGGCATGAAGATATAAGCCATTTGTCTTACAGTTGGTTATATCATGCCGCTAAAGATAATCCTGATATTAATTTTGTGTCATACGCACTGCAAGGAACTAGTCACTTTTATTTTGACTTGGTATTAAAACACTGCATGGACAAAGGTTTTGATGCTTGCTTAGTTCAATTGACCGGCTATGATCGTTTTTTAATTCCAACTTCTGATTTTAATTTGACTGACATTTGGAAGGAACAAATAATTACCAAAAATCTTACAGATGTGAAATTAGTTTGTAATCACATTAAGTTATTCACCAATGCAATAGGTATAGACGAAAGTTTAAATTTACAAACAAAGGGTGTGTTAACTAGTATTCAAAATACATTTTACAATTCAATGATACCTAATACATTCACAGGATTATTAATAAAATCTTTAGATAAACTTTACAGTCAGATTTATAAAAAACTTTTTTACTTTTCTTGGGAAACACAAAGTCAAAAAAACAATATCGATCATCCTATTTCTGTATTGTCTTTTTTAATAAACAAATATGGTGAGAAAAAATTAATTAATGATTTAATGACTGATGATTTACATTTAAACTATGCAGGCAGTTTACTTGCTTATCAAGATTACATTAAACCATTTGTGTTATCCAAAATTTTATAGTATAATAACAGCATGAACACACTTTGGGTAGAAAAACATCGTCCTAACACACTGCAGGGATATGTGTTTCGTGATGAAGCACAAAAGAAACAGGTAGAGCAGTGGGTCAAATCAAAATCAATTCCGCACTTATTATTTTCAGGTGCTCCAGGTGTGGGCAAGACCACACTGGCAAAGATACTGCTGAACTTGTTGGAAGTGATTGGCACAGACATACTTGAGATAAATGCTTCAAGAGAAAACTCTGTGGACGTGATTAGAGATAAGATCACAAACTTTGTGCAAACCATGCCATTCGGTGAATTTAAAGTTGTGCTGTTAGACGAGGCAGATTACATATCACCCAACGGACAAGCGGCACTGAGAGGTGTGATGGAGATGTATCATCAATCTGCTCGTTTCATACTCACTTGCAACTATCCCAACAGAGTGATTCCTGCACTGCATTCAAGGTGTCAAGGTTTCCATATTGAAAAGATAGACAAGACAGAGTTCACTGCTCGTGCGGCAGAGATACTGGTGGAAGAAGGCGTGGAGTTTGATTTGGACACGTTGGACACATACGTCAAGGCCACATATCCTGATCTAAGAAAATGCATCAACACACTGCAAATGAATTCTGCAGATGCCAAACTACAAGCACCCAATGTGGCAGATGTAGGTGAGCAAGACTATCGCATAGAAATGGTCGAACTGTTCAAACAGGGCAAGATCACAGAAGCAAGGAAACTGCTGTGTTCACAGGCACGCCCAGAAGAGATGGAAGAAATATATCGTTGGATGTATGACAACATTGAAATATTTGGTGACACTGAAGACCAACAGGATTCGGCAGTTTTAGTCATTAAACAGGCACTGGTTGATCATTCATTTGTAGCAGAAGCAGAAATTAATCTATCAGCAACACTGATAAAGTTAGCAAGGATATATCATGGCAAAAACTAGATATCTTATTTGTCATTACTATATGGTTCCAGTTAAACCTGGATTAACCTCAGTACCTGGATGGCAGAAAGATCCTGCAAATGTTCAATACGACGAACAAATTGCATTTGATTCCAAGGTTAGAAACAAAGATCAATCGGCATCTATCATTCTAGATCTGCAAGAAAAAGTTATAATTCAAAATAAACTTGATCCAAAATTGACATATGATCAATCTTTTGATTACTTTTACAAAGCCTACAAATCACACATAGATGCAGTAACTAAAAATTTAGATCAAACAGTATCATAAATTTTTAATGCTTCTGTAACTGCTCGATGCCTCACAATGTCTTCACCCATTAATTGCACATTACAGATGTGATGTGCTTGGCTTCTCCACAACTTGTGTAGGAAGTCTGCCATACCATTGTTTTTTCCTCTGTCGGTTTGGTCTAAGTCGCCAGTAATGACAAGTTTGGAACCTTCGCCTATTCTGGTCAACAGCATCTTAAACTGATTGACTGTGGTATTTTGCATTTCATCAGCAATGATATAACAGTTTTCAAATGTTCTGCCTCGCATAAAAGCCAGTGGAGCGATTTCAATCTGTTCTTCACGCAACATTTTTTGTACCCTATTCACTGTGTAGTTTTTATGAAATATATCAATCAAAGGTCTTGTCCATGGTTCCATTTTGCGTTGCAGTGTGCCTGGCAAAAAACCAATTTCTTCATCTGCACCTACTACAGGTCTGGTAATCACTATCTTCTCTATCTTTTGTAGTTTCATTAGATCTATGCCATTTTGGGTAGCTAAAAGCGTTTTTCCGCACCCTGCAGGGCCATGAGCAATAACTATTGACTTTTTATCGTCTTTTAGTAAGTTCCAGTATTTGTGCTGGTTTGCTGATCTAGGTCTTACTTCGTATCGTGAAAAATCGTCACGAAGGTCGTCAAAGGATAAGACAGTTTTATGTTTCATTAAGTTCTCCGATCTGTTTAAGATATGCGATTGCATACAGTTTTATTTAATGAGTGCAAAAAGGTTATTAATATGTTAGTATTATTAAAAATTTGTGAGTATTTGTAAGTTTGATAAATATAATACTATGATTGATACCTTGGATATAATCCGTAATATAAAGAAAATCTATGCCTCTGATCAAGTTTTGAATACGTTGATCAACATGGAAAAAGTTATGGATGATGTCAATGTTTATTCTTACAAAAACTGGAAACTAGGAGAATTAGTAGACGGTCCTCATGTAACAAAATACGATACTACTGCAACTTTTATGTGGGAAAATGCAGAAATGCCTGATCCTGAAGGGGGTATTAGAATCATTAATCTAGGCGGTAAAGTCGAATATAAAAAAGATATTAAATTAGTGCCGAGACGTATCAAATCATACGATGATTATAGACCTGGTACAAGGAAAGCAAAGTTAGATGAACTTCCTATATGGTTAGTTAAAGTAACTGTGCCAAATACCATCATAGAAGACTTCAACAACGAAACAAAAAAAGAAACCACTGTTACAGGAATAGCCACTGATTCACCGCAAGACGCCGCTGAATTATAATGCTTTGCCTTTGGCCTTTAAAACATCTTTCTATCGACCCTCGTGGTAATTTTCGACCATGTTGTTCATGGCGCCACATCGACTACGCCGAACATTACAAAGATTCTCCTGTCATTAACTTTAACAATTCTTCAGTCCAAGACTACTTTAATTCAGATTATCTAAAAAATATCATAGAAAGTATGAAAAAAGATCAATTTCCTGCAGGCGGGTGTATGGATTGTCAAAATGATATTGCAATTGGCAATCAAGAACTGAGTATTCTAAATGATGGTTTTTTGCGATATCCTAACAATAATCAAATTAAACTTTTTGATATGGAGATTAAATTTGGAAATTTATGTAATCTTGGATGTGTGATGTGTAGTGCAGTAGCTAGCAGTTTGATTGAACACGAGAATATTAACAATCAAGATTTATTTGAGTCGCATGGGATTCCTTTTCACTCTAAAAAAATTTTAAATCCAGGATTACAGTGGTACGAAAGGTCTGACAAATTAAAAGAATTAGCTGAATATGCTTCACAGTGTAAACATATTAGATTTACTGGCGGTGAACCCACTATTAATTCTTATCTGCAAAAATTCTTAGAATATCTATCCGAGATTAATACAAAACTTACTTTAAAAATCACAACCAATGGTCATAAAATTTCTCAAAAACTTTTATCCAAATTAGAAGAATTCGATCATGTGCATTTTGACTTCAGTATAGATGGTTATGGTAAAGTAAATGAATTTATTAGATGGCCAAGTAGTTTTAAAAATATAAGTGATAATATAGAACGATGTTCTAAAATGTCCAATACTAAAATTAGTGTTAAAACAACACTGCATGCTATGAATGTACATGATATACCTAATATATGCAATTGGGTTGAAAACAATGACTATATCAATGATTGGGATATAAATTTAGTTTGGGATCCAATATATTTAAAACCTAGTTTGGCTAGCGATGAAAGTAAAGAATTATATGTTCATTATGCAAAAGAGCACAAACATCACAAGTGCGAAAATGTAAAATATGGTTTAAATGCTCTAGAAAACCAGTTTACACCACAAGAAACCCAGATGCACAGACATACAATAGATAAATATTTAGAACTTCTGTCTAAAATAAGGAAGTTAGATTGGAAAGATTATATTAAGATATGAGAAGTATACTTCAAAATGAAATGATGAGTTACGTTAATGAAGTGATTTCTATTGACAATTATCAAGCGAAATTAGGCAATGACGAAGATGTTTCTGTAATCAAATTAGAAACTAATAACAAAAATGTGGCTGAAGACTTGGTACAATTTATCGAATCCGGTCATAAGTTTGTCCTAGACGCTGATCACTCTCCAAGTAAAAATACCAATGGTAATTATGATATATTTGTTGAGATCAAACGAGACGACAATTTACCTAATAACATTTTTAAATTGATAAGAGATGTAGAAAATTTAACAGGAATTCAACCATGGAAATTTTCATTTTATAAAGATCCTACATTGCATAAAATGAACGAAGATAATTTAAAAAATATAGTTCCTACTAATCCAGATGAATATGCTTTTTTAACTGACGACAAACTGGATGAATTTATAAGCGAATTCTTAAGTGAATCTCAAATAAAATATCAAAGAGATGGTAAAAACTTAAAGATGAATAAAACTTTTAGCAACCATGTTTTTGAAATACAATCAATTAATAAAAAAGTTAAAAATGTTGTATTCAAAATCGACGAATCATCTAGCTCTCAAAGTTCTTATTTAAATTCATGGATAGGAACTGGTTATAGAATTATTAAAATGGATGATTGTTTTAAAATTGCTAAAGGTGATAAAAGTATAATATTAAAATCAAAGGAACTATAAAATGGCAAAAGAAAACTGGATAAAATGTTTAGAAATAATACTTCATCATGAAGGCGGGTATGTCAATCATCCCAAAGATCCCGGTGGCGAAACTAACTTAGGAGTTACTAAAAGAGTTTATGAAGATTTCGGTGGAACTAAAAATATGAAAGATTTAACTAGAGAAGATGTCGAGCCAATATATAAGAAAAACTATTGGAGCAAATTAAAAGGCGATGATTTGCCTTCAGGGTTAGATTTATGTGTATTTGATTTTGGTGTTAATGCTGGTCCAGGCAGAGCTGCCAAATATCTACAGTCTTTGATAGGAGTTACAGCAGATGGCGGTATTGGACCTAATACACTTGCAGCTCTGAGAGGATATGTGGAAGATCATGGTTTGCAAGATACTATAGAATCATATCAGTCTGCAAGACAAAAATACTACGAGTCATTATCAACATTTGATACATTTGGTAAAGGTTGGACTCGAAGAGTAGAAGAAACCACTGCTCTTGCTGTAAAAATGATTTAATGTTTGGAACTTTCAAACTGGTGATGGTAGGCATCTTGATCAGTTCGCTGGCAGGTGCTGGACTGTATGTAATGAAGTTGCGTTCAGACAATGCTATTCTCAAAGCCAATCAAATCAAACTGGAAGAAGCAGTTCAAGATCAACAGGATCTGATAGCACAGCAGAAACAAGACTTTGAAGACATCATGGCTGCCAACAAAACACTCAACGCTCAAACAGAAGTGTTACAAAAAGAACTAGCCAATTTGGATGACAAATTCAACAAAACAAATGCTTCTGGCAAAAAGCGAGACATAGGTGATCTTGCCATTGCCAAACCCGGCATGGTAGAAAAAATCATCAACAAAGCTTCTAACAATGCTCTACGCTGTGTAGAAGTTGCCATGGGAGCACCACTAACAGAGGAGGAAATAAATGCGGTTAAACCAAGTGAGATCAACGCTGAATGCCCTAGTTTGGTCAATCCTAATTATGTTCCTGCTGAGTAGTTGCTCATCAGTTAAAAAATTAGAAGTGTTCAAAACAGAAGTGCCCAGAGCACCACTCGATTTACCTGATCCAGAAACTCCAAGGATAGATGATCTAAACTTCATCATCATCACGTCAGAAAACGCGGAGGAAGTGTTTGCCAAGCTCAAGGAAAAGAACGTGGATCCTGTGCTGTTTGGCCTCACAGATGATGACTACGAAACGCTGTCCACAAACTTCGCACAGATCCGTGCATACATGATCAAACAAAAACTCACACTAGAACAGTATCGCGAATACTACGAACCTAAAGAAAATAAATAGTACGAGGTTTATAAAATAAATTGGACTGGATTAAAGTTTTGCTGAGAGAGAACTTTGTTCATTTAATATCTGAACCTAGAACCGGCAGTACTGCTGTGTATAATTCGATCAATTACAATCTCAACGAACAAGGATTCAATCATTTAAATTTAAATGAGCCATTGTCGAAATTAAAATACAAAACATTGACTAATGAAGTTCAAGTACTCTGCACTTATATAAAAAACAATCCTAAAAAAGTTAAAGTTATGAAAAATCATGCAGTCAATATTGCTAAACTTGATAAAGAAAACCAAAGTTTAATTTTTTCATTACCCGGAAAAAAGGTAGCACTTTCTAGAAAAAATTTATTTGAACAAGCATGCAGTAGAGCCATTGCAGAAGAAACCGGAGTATGGGGTCAAAAACAACCTAAAACTAAAATGAACATTCATGTGAATGATTTTTTAGATAGAATAGATGAGTGTATCGAAGACAAAAAAATATTAAATCAATTTCGTAAGGTTTTTGATTATAAAATTTATTATGAAGATATTGTGTTTGATTCTACCTACTCCAAAAAAAATTTTCCTAAATCAAATATTATCAAAAATCTAGATGAATTAAAGTTATTTTTTAACAATTGGATAGAAAAAAATTATAATAAAATTCAGCATTTAGTGCCTTGGCAAAAGAAATTAGAAATAAGTTCTCATAAATAATATTACAATGTGGGACATGATAGAACGTATGACATCTGATCGTTTGTGGATATACACAGCATTAGTTGGGTCTTTGTTTGGCCTTGCATTTTCTACCTACTTCAAATCAACTCGCATAGGACTTTGGCTATATGGCAAATTTGATGCCATTGTTGATTTTCTAGTTGAACGCTATGGTTGGACTTGGCTTGAACAGCCTGAAGATGGATGGCGTAAAAAATATCCTTATGTGACCAAAAAAATAGACGAACTAGAAGCACGAATCAACAAACTAGAAAACAAGTAATGCTTTCAAAAAAGTGTAAACAACATTTGATAGAAAATGAAATGACTGCACTAGAGCATTTAAAATTTGCATGGAAGTTAGCTTGGCAGTGTAAGAAAACAGCAGGTGCACTATTTGTACATGGACTAGCACCAAGATTTTTTCAACACTATGCCAGCAAAAATATAGAAAAAATGTACAAAATTATCAAGGAGTAAAAAAATGATACAATGGGTAAAAGACAGAATTAAAGAATCATCAACCAAACACGGTATAGGATTACTGATTGGTTGCTTGTTAATAATTGCATTTGGCGGATTAGCCAAACTATTAGCCTACTGCGGAGTAGCATACTCGATTTGGCGAATCTGTAAAAAAGGTTAACTTATTAATCAAAATCATATAAAATATACGGATGTATCTTGATACAAGTCATCCGTATGAAGCACAAATAGAAGTTACTACTAAATGTAACTGTATGTGTCCTTTATGTCCTAGAGTGGACGTAGATGACAAATCAAAACTTTCTCCGGATCTTCCTTATAACCAAGATTTAAATATTAATCTTTACAAAAAATTTATAGACCAATCTAATCTTAGCCTTTTGCAATTTATACCAATGTATGGCGATCCATTGTTACATCCTGATTTTTTGCAAATGATTTCTTATGCCAATCATATCACACAACAAATACACACCAACGGTTCTATGCGTGATCCTGAATATTTTAAATTACTTGCTAAAACAATGAACAAAGAAAGTATTTTAGTTTTTTCTATAGATGGACTACAAGATACTAATCACTTGTATAGAAGAGGAAGCATATGGTCAAAAATTATGACTAACGCTGAATCATTCATTAAAGCAGGTGGCAGAGCTAGATGGAAATTTATTGTATTTGATCATAACCAACATCAAATAGAACAAGCTAAACAGTTAGCAAACCATATGGGGTTTGAGCAATTTCTTACTGCACCAAATTGGGGTGGAAATTTTAAAATAGAAGAAATAAACACCAAACAACAACAAGCAGAATTAGTTGTTTATCAAAAAAGAAAAGACAATGAAAAACCTAATTTTAAAGAAATTAACTGCGAATGGCTACATCAAAAAAAATTATATGTAAGTGTTTTTGGGCATATATTTCCGTGTGCTTATTTGTACGAAGAACAACAAAGTTTAAAATCTTTCTTAGGTGGGGAATTAAAAGACTGGTTTGATCGGTATAATCATGATTGGAATGATCTAGCCACAAATGATTTAAAAACTATTCTCAATCACCCATTTTTTATGCGTGATTTAGAGAGTTCTTGGAAAAATAAACCTTTACGCAGATGTATTACATCGTGTGGACTACGCAACAAGCACTATGGAAATGTTGAAAAAACCATAAATAATGTTGATGGCATACGTTGAAGAAGACGATAATATTCAAGAAGAATCTAAAGCAAAAGAAACACCTGCTGTAGATATAACTCCGCCTCCTGCTACAATGCGTGACTTTAGTCAAAATCCCTATAAAAAATGGATTTACCTTGCTCAAGCAGTAGACTCATGGAGAATATGGCCTCGTGTGTTTTTGACTGTGTACATCATATTGGTTTACAAGGTCACAACTTGGTTTATGAGTTTGCCTGTGCCTAATCTAGAACAGAGTGGGTTGGTATCAATTGTGGTTGGTGCTGGTGCGGCTTGGTTTGGTTTATACCTAGGCAGTTCTCCACGCAAGTAACCATCACTTGACGTTTTTAAAATTTATATTATATTAATGTTATGGATCCGTACACAGTATTAGGTGTTGATCAATCAGCATCTGATCAAGACATCAAACAGGCATTTAGAAAACTAGCAGTCAAATATCATCCGGATCGTGGCGGTGACGAAAACAAGTTTAAAGAAATCAACGAAGCATACGACAAAATTAAAACTGAAGAAAAACGTCAACAATTCGAAGCATCTAAACGATTTGGCGGAGATGGGTTTAATTTTAACTTTTCACAAGGTGATCCTTTTGACATGCAAGATATGTTTTCTCAGTTTTTTGGTGGTGATCCTTTTTCACGAGGAAGAAGATCTTATAACAGACAACCAACAAATAAAAATATACAAGTTAATTTAGAAATAACATTATTAGAAGCATTCCATGGAGCAAAAAAGTTTTTTAATCTTGATCAACTTCCTAATAAAGTTACCATTGATATTCCTCCCGGTGTAGATAGTGGTCAAACAATAAGATACAAAGGATTAGGAACTAAAGATATTAAAAACCAACCTCCTGGAGATTTACTTGTAAAAATACAAATTATTCCTCACCCAGATTTTAAACGCAACAAATTAGATCTTCACACTGAAACATCAGTGAGTGCTTTTGAGGCTATTATAGGTACAACTAAAGAAATTAAAACAGTAGATGGGATATCTATAAAACTTAAAATACCTGCAGGCACACAGCCTAATACTACTATGCGGATCCCACAGCACGGTATGAGAAACGGAGTCTACGTAGGAGATTTTTATGTACATGTAAATGTTAGTATACCAAAAAATTTAACAGAGGAGGATAAAAATGCAATCAAACAATTTGCAAAAACATATTCTTAAAATTAATCTACATCCTCATGATGCACTGCGTCAGAAAATCGAAGAAACAAATTTAGCACAAGATCTAGAATGGGGTAAAATTTCTAACCTCATGCATGATACTATGGAATCTGCTGACGGCCTTGGGTTGGCCGCCAATCAAGTTTCTATAGGCATAAGGATGTTTGTTATGAGAGAAAGAAAGACTTTCATTAATCCTATAATAGTAGAAACCTCTAAAACCAAAACACTTACAGAAGAAGGATGTTTGTCGTTTCCAAATCTTTTTATGACTATTGAACGTCCAGAATGGGTAATTGTAGAATGGTATGACGAAAACTTAAAAAAATCAGTTGACAGATTTGCGAATATATGGGCAAAATGTATACAGCATGAAATTGATCACTTGGACGGAAAACTGTTTATTGATAATGTAACAAAAATAAAATACGAAAGAGCAAAAAAGAAACAAGGAAAATATAATGATAGAACCTGATGGACAATTAAAAAACATCTTTGACGATGCTGTAAAACTAGCAAGAGAGAATAAACACGAATATATTACTTTAGAACATTTACTTTTAGTGTTATTGGGATCTTCTGAATTAAGTGATTTATGTAAAAATAATTCTTCTATAAAATACGGAGATTTAGTAACAGAATTAAAAAATCATATAGAAAACAACATGAACGAAATTAAAACAAAAGATGATATTTTTCCTAAAAGAACACAGTCCATTGATAGGATGGTAAATCGTGCATTTACACAAGCTATATTTGCAGGACAAGAAACTGTCGGGACACTTAATCTTTTAAGTTCTATGTATGCAGAAAAAAATTCCCATGCTGTTTTCTATATGGCAAAGCACGGACTAACAAAAAAACATATCGTTGATTTTATGACAGAAACCGAATTAGGAACAACAGAAGAAAATACACATGTGAGTTCTAAACAAGCATCAAAAATATTGCAACAATACACAGTTAATCTAAACGAGCAAGCCAAACAAAATAAAACGTTCACTTGTATAGGCAGACAAGATGTAGTAGACGAAATTACTCTTGTGCTCGGTAGAAAGATTAAAAACAATGTAATAATGATAGGTGATCCGGGTGTAGGTAAAACTGCTGTGGCTGAAGGATTAGCTCATATGATTGTAAAAAATCAAGTACCAGATGTGATCAAAGATCATATAATTTATTCTGTAGATGTTGGTAGTTTGATTGCTGGATCAAAATACAGAGGCGATTTTGAAGAAAGATTAAAAGTTTTGTTAGGTGTATTAGAAAAAAATAACAAAGCAATTATGTTTATAGATGAAGCACACATGATGCATGGAGCAGGATCTGGTGGCCAGGGTGGAGTTGATTTAGCAAATTTATTAAAACCACACTTAGCTAGAGGTGACTTAAAAGTAATTGCATCAACTACTTGGGAAGAATATCGTAAACACTTTGAAAAGGATCGTGCTTTGATGAGAAGATTTGCCAAAGTCAATATAGAGGAACCATCTATAGAACATGCCAAACAAATTATGTATGGGCTCAAAGAACAGTTCGAGAATTATCATAAAGTACAGATTACTCAAACTGCTATTGAATCTAGTGTTGATTTAAGTGTAAAGTATATTACTGATAGACAATTGCCTGATAAGTCAATAGATGTATTAGATCGTGCATGTGCTAAATCTAAAATTTTTGATGCATTTAGAGATGTAGATTTAAAAGATATACAAGAACAAATTTCGAAAATATCTGGCATTAAATTTGAATCAATAGTACAAACAAAAACTGAATCACTCGAACACCTTGGTAAATTGATAAAATCACAAGTGTTTGGCCAAGACGAAGTAATAGACAAGTTAGTGGATACAGTTTTGGTTGCTCAAGCGGGATTGAAGCAAGAAAACAAACCCATAGGATCATTTCTTTGCGTGGGACCAACTGGTTGTGGTAAAACTGAAACAGCAAGAAAACTAGCAGACGGATTGAATCTACCATTATTAAAATTTGACATGTCAGAATACCAAGAGAAACATTCTGTTGCCAAACTGATTGGTGCTCCTCCAGGTTACGTTGGCTATGATGACGGTCAAACAGGTTCAGGACAATTAATTAATGAACTAGAAAAACATCCTAATTGTGTGTTACTGTTCGACGAAGTTGAAAAAGCACACCGAGATGTAATGACCATATTATTACAAGCCATGGACGATGCAAGTATCACAGCGTCTAACGGTAAAAAAGTTAATCTATCTAACTCTATTATACTGTTAACATCTAATCTAGGAGCAGAAGATATGCAATCAAACACATTAGGTTTTATGGAAAACAACAATCATGACGGAGAAATTGATATCAATAACTTTTTTTCTCCAGAATTTAGAAACAGACTGGATGCTGTGTTGAGATTTAAAGCATTAGAAAAAGGTGTAATGATTGATATAGTTGGCAAGTTTGTTAATGAATTAAACAAACAGATGGAAAACAAACGGATTGTTGTGAAACTAGACGACACAGCAAAAGAACAATTAATCGAAGAAGGATTTGATTCTAAGATGGGTGCAAGACCATTGCAGAGAGTAATTAATACCAGAATTAAATTACCGTTAAGTAAAAAATTATTGTTCGAAGGTATAATCGACCAAATACTCACTGTATCTTACAACAAGGAAACTAAAGAATTTGAAATATTAAAATAGGAGAAAAAATGAAATCTAAAATTATAAAATATTTGATCAACAATAATATTGTTAACAAACACTCAATCATGAAAGCAACTGTTAAATCATATGGGTTAGGAGGGACTCCTGTAGAAGTACCTAAAGATATACTATTCGAGGATTATGCTTGTACTGATAAAGGAGCAATGTATATTAAAGGCTGTGACCCGTGGAGTTTGAATCAATATCTTGTTGGTGCTAGTAAAATACACGAAATTAATGGAATGGATCAGCAAACTATCGAACGGTTATATCCAGAAATGCAACAATAAATACACACATGCCACAACAATCAATAACTGTACAAACACAAGTTAGTTCAGGAGACTCTACATCATTTACTATATCTGACAAAGTCAAAGCAGATGGTTATTATGGCAGTGCTGATGGATTACACACAGTGGCTTATATTGTGTCATCTGATTATGTAGGCACCATTAAAATGCAGGCTAGCCTAGCAACAGACCCTAATTCAAATGATTGGTTTGATATAGATGGCACATCATTTTCATATGATGGCTCTACAGTAACTGGCAACAAATACATAAACTTTACCGGAAATTTTGTTTGGGTAAGATCTTATGTTAGTGTAGATGCTGGTTCAATAACCAAAATTCAACTTAACTTTTAAATTACCACATAATTATTTGCATGAGTTTTGTATCAGGCAAAGTGTGGGGAACCACTGAACTTGTAGAACGCAATGGTGTTTTAGAGTTTCACAGAATTGTTACCAAAGCAGGCGGTGTATGTTCTAAACATATTCATGAATATAAATGGAATGGTTTTTTTGTTGAATCAGGATCGCTTTTAATCAGAGTGTGGCAAAAAGACTACGATCTCTGTGATGAAACTGTCCTAAAAGCAGGAGATTATACCAAAGTAAAGCCAGGTCTCTTACACCAATTTGAGTGTTTAGAAGACTCTGTTGCTTATGAACTGTATTGGGCAGAATTTCCAGAAAAAGATATTATTAGAGACACTGTAGGCTTCCAAAGATAGCGGTTTTTACCACATTGACAGATCACTAATCTGTAGTACAATATTAGTATGATAAGATTAGTGAGCATTTTAGCATTATCACTGTTTCTAGCAAACTGTGGTGGCGGTGGAGGAGGACCAGTTTCTATATCGGTTCCTAATCCAACCAATATATCTGTTTCAACAGATGTAGTTTCAAATTCCTTCATTAGCAGACTGATAGATATCGCCGATGATAAACAGGTAGATATTCAAGAGGCTTATGAAGCATTTCAGTGGGTAGACAATCATCCAAACTTTGATCCAAGCAGTCTAGCAAATGTCAATATTATAATTGATGGTCAGACCATGACTCTTGAAGAAGGATATTATGCTCTTAAAGGATTCAAATCAAGATACTATGATGGCAAGGAATCACTATGGTCAATGGCGGCAAACCAAGGTCAGTTTGACGATACTTCAAGTGAGTATCTTGACATGACAGCGATAGTCGAATATGACCAAACTCTAACTGCTCAAGAAAAATTAAACCTCTATAAAAATCAAGGTCAAGGTCAGAAAGTGATTGTGTCTAAAACAATTTCTTCTAGCACAACTACTTCTACCAGCACAAGTGATCCTGTAAACACAGATGTTGTGACCACAAGAACAGAAACTGTGGAAAATGACAATGGGTCAACCACAACCAATGTGTACACAGTCACCACAACCACTTCGGTGGTGACAACAACAATTTATACCACTGTGACTCCCATAGCAACATTCACTTGGTCAGATGGCACCACAACAGAACAACAAGGCGAAGCAACTGTGACTGCTCAATCAAGTGATTCAAGCACACAATCTGTCGCAGAAGTTTTAGCATCCACATCTACCACTGCTCATGTGACAGACACTTATGTGGTCAATGTAGAAGAACAAAGCATCACACAGGGAGATGATGTGATAACAACTGCCACAACCACAAGAACAGAATCGGAAAGCACAGTTGATGCCACAATAACCAGAACCTATCAAGTGGTAACCACCACAACAAGAACTCCAACTCACACAACCACAACACTTACTCCCAAGACTGTGACAGAATGGTCGGACGGAACAGAAACTTATGTGTTGGGAACTCCTGTCACAGAAACTGTGACTACTTGGGCAGAATCCAGCACATCTGCAGAAACATTGATCGCCACAAATTCAACACCAATCGGCACACAGTTTTTGACTGACGAATACAACAGAACTGCTCTCAGTCAGATTAATGCATCATATGCCTACGACAGAGGATGGACCGGAGACGGTGTGATAGTCGGCATGATCGATTCGGGCATAGATACTGATCATGAAGATTTTGATACAGATAGATTTTCAACCATCAATTACAGATTTGCTGGCACAGAAGATGACAATGGTCACGGCACTCACGTGGCTGGCATCATCGCCGGTGCAAAGAATGACATAGGCACTCACGGTGTGGCCTATGATGCTGATCTCATTTCAATAAAATTGTGTTATTCAAGTGGATCTTGTTCTGCTTCTTATTTTGACGAAGCCATGATAGTGTTGAGCAATCAAGGTGCCGCTGTGGCCAACCTGTCTGCCAACACATCAACAACAATCTTGACACAAATTGGTAGCACTGATGCTTACTACTTGCCTGGACAATCTTCTGTGGATGGTGTAGCAGATGCCACACTGTCGAATTATCAGACAGCGATCGACAATGGCATGATCATTGTGAACTCCGCAGGCAACTATGGATTGGATTACCCCATGATGCCTTCACACTATGCCACCAGAGTGGATTCGAATGGTGACCTATATCTTAATGGACAATGGTTGATCGTGGGTGCTGTCGACTCCAACAATCAAATTGCTTCATGGTCCAACAAAGCAGGACACATCTGTTCCAATGTGGTGTACACGGACGGTGTTGCCACAGGTTGTAATGACACATTCAACACAAAAGATTTCTTCGTGGTGGCACCAGGTGTGAACATTCTTTCTACAGCCAACGGTGGTGGCACAACCACTAAGAGTGGAACTTCCATGGCGGCACCTTATGTGACAGGATCTATCGCTGTGTTGAAACAGGCATGGCCACAACTGGAACCAGAACAGTTGGTTGGATTGATCACATCCACTGCTCTAGACTTGGGAGAACCAGGAGTTGATGCGGTGTATGGACACGGACTAGTGGATTTAAATGAAGCCACCAAACCACAAGGTGATATAGTTGCTGTCCAACCTTCCGGATCGATCAGTGCTGTGTCGGGTGGCATTGTGGGTGACCTCAGCCTTAGTGGGTTGGATGACATCGCTCAAATTTCTTCTATTGTGGTCATGGATTCTTATAACAGAGATTACTACGTGAATGACGATGCTTTCACACAGTTTGAATTGAGTGAAAGATCTCTTGCTAATCAGTTTGCCAACTACGAACCATTACACACTCTTTCAGATGGCGACATCAAGTTTGCTATGAGCCAGGATGGTGATGACTGGCAGTATGGTCAATCAGTTGAACACACAGACAATCTACAAGTGACCTACAACTTCGGTCACATGACTCAGCGCCAAGCATTGTTGGGTTCTGCTTTTGATGGCTTGTTTGCTATTGATTCCAGCACTACCAATTATATAGGAGCAGACCTGTCCTATGCCATAAATGACACTTGGAGTTGGATAGGTTCCTACACTAGAGGTTATTCTGAAATTGATTCTGCTGGTAATTCTTTCATAAAAGGTTCCAACAACATTCAATCACAGTCTTGGTATGCTGGTGTCAACTATTCACAATCAAAAGATTCATTTTCATTCAAAGTGGGTGAACAGATCAGTGTGATCCATGGATCAATTGATTATACTGTGCCAGTGTCATATGATTGGATCAGCGACAGCACTAATTTTGCTTCCGGGTCCTCATCTGCTGTGTCCACACAGACTCCCATGGTTTTAGAAATGTCTTATGCCAAACAGTTGAATGAAGACTGGAGCATTAACACTGGTTCAAGATATACATTTGTGGAGAATGATAATATACTAACAGCAAATCTAGGAGTATCATACACATGGTAAACGCAGACAATACTATCAAAATTCACTGCACAGACAACGACAAATGGGTGGACGCAAAGGTTATCAACCACACAGATGGGTGGATGACTGTTTTACTTCAACCCGGCGATATCAAAGTAAGTATGAAAAAAACCAAACCTGGCATGTATGTGGGTAGCATGAGTAGTTATGAATTTGTCTACAAAGAAACAAATAAATAATACATCATGCATGATGAAGATTTAAAAACAGCCATATTCACATCAATATTTGATGATGAAGAAATATACAGACGTCACTATGTTCCTACTGTGATGCATTTAAGACGCAATCCTGAAGATCAAGCAAGAGTAAAAGAAATTGTAGACAATGCCACAATGAGATATTGTAAAAATAACAATTTAGATTACGCAATGATTCCTGGTGAAACAAAAGAAGAACTTGTAAACGAAATATATAGTGAAATAGTTAACAACGATATTTCTAAGTCAAAAAATGAAAATTAATGATATTAGCAATTTATATGAAGACGATAAATCTGTAACAGCGGCTTTTGTGTTTGGTAGATTTAATCCACCCACAATAGGACACAAGAAACTATTTGACAAAGTAAAAACAGTGAGTCCTGTGTATTTTGTGTTTGTTTCACCCACACAAGATCCTAAAAAAAATCCTCTCAACAGAGATCAAAAAATTGCACTGATAGATAGACAGTTTCCAGAAGCAGGTGATCATATCATCACTGATCCCAGCATAAGAACAATCATAGATGTGATGAAATTTTTAGAGACGGCAGGACATAAGCGAGTGGCAATGGTAGTGGGTTCAGACAGAACCAAACAATTCAATGACTTGTTGGCAAAATACAATGGACAAGAATATTCTTTTGATTCAATTGATGTGATATCAGCAGGAGATAGAGATCCTGACTCTGAAGGAGTTGAAGGTGTGTCAGCATCAAAAGCTCGTGAGGCAGCGGCAGCTGGTGACTATGAAACATTTAAAACTATGTTTCAAGGCAATGAAGGTTTAAAGAAAAATATCTACAAGGCAGTAAGAACTGGTATGGGCATCCGTGAAGGTTTAAAAAGTTATATCGAACAAATTGAAACTAATGAAAGTGTGGAAGATGAAGCATGGGAATTGTTAGGACAAGACGAGCCAACAATACAAAAATATGTTCAAAGTTTGGGGTTAAAAAATGATCTAGAGTCAGTAAAAAAAGTTTCACCAATCATTCAAAAAGCACCCACTCAAATGGTTAATCCAACCCAGATTCCTAAATTAAAAAATTTAGCCAACAAACCAAATGACCCACAAGCATTAAAAAGCATATTGAGTGCTCAAGGATCACCAGATATAAAAAACAAATTTGTTCAGATCATGGATAAACGAGACCAAGGTGAAGCAAGAAAAAGAGGATACCCTCTTGGTAATCTGATTGATCAAATCAATCAAAACAGATATGAGCCTCCTGTAGTGCTGAAAAACGGCAGTGAATTAATTGTGGTAGGTGGCAGGACAAGATTTTATGCCGCTTTGGCTTTAAACAAACCTATCAGAGTGAAGGTTCTTACTCCTACCAATCAAGAAGATGCGGCAGGTGTTGGTATTGTTACCAAACAGAATACAACACCAGATGTTAATAAAACGACTCTAGGTAAGATAATGAAAGCACTACGTCTAAAATGAACTTGTATGAACTAGAAACCACGGTTAAAACACCCATTTTGTATGTGGATATGGATGGTGTTCTAGCGGATTTTTATGGTCCTTTTAACAGTATGGCAGGTGTTTCATCTTGGAAAGACGCTTCCAAAGACACTGTGAGTGCTGTGTTAAAACAAATTACCAAACAGAAGGATTTTTGGACCAGCCTTGATGTACTACCAGATGTACCTCAACTAATGTCTGCTATAAAAACAATTACTGGTGGAAAATATATCATCCTTAGTAAAGCACTAGCGGGAGACAAAAGAGTAGTTCAACAAAAAAAACAATGGATCAGCAAATTGCCTATTCAACCTACACAAGTTATAATCATGCCTGCCACAGCAGACAAAGGTCGATATGCTCAGCAGTCAGATGGCACTCCTAATGTATTGATCGACGATTTTGGATACAATATAAAATCTTGGCGTAATGCAGGAGGCATAGGTATTCATCATAAATCAGGCGATGTAAATAATACGATTACACAATTAAAGAAAGCATTTGCAACATGAAGTTAACGGAATTTTTTAATAAATTAGACGAAAGCATGAGTTTTCATGCCTACAAAAAAGACCCTAAACGAGGATACTGGATGATGGTGACTGGAGACGAACCCATGTTTCAAGATGAAGTTTATAGAACAGACTTTGATCGTTCAGGCAAAAACCCATATGATTTTAAAAATCCAAAATATGATCCAGAACATGATTTGAACTTATCAAACTCAAATGCTTATGAAGTGTTTGATGTGATCGGATATGATGCAGAGGACACAGTTCCAATAGATGAATTTATTGCTCGCACTACTCAATGGTTACAAAAGCATATCGGCAAACTATCTGCCAAACAAGAACCTGAAGTGGACCAAACTCCAGGCGGAGCAACATTTGTTCAGGGTGGCAAACGTGAAGGATATTTCAACGACATAATCAAGCAGATGAATAAAATCGCACGTGATGGCAAGGCTATGGGGGCCACACACGTGGGAATCCGTTGATAGAAAAAATCGCTACCATTGTTTATATGGTCACTGCTGTAATGATTGGCCCACAAGGGGAAAAATTAACTCCTAGATATGAAGCAATGATTTTTGACACACTTGCAGAATGTCAACAAGCATTGGCCTACGAACCTTTTGCTCGGATGATGGCAGAATCTGTTTCAATGGCATATCCTGATTATCTGTTAGAACAAGTCGGCTGTGGAGGTTGGGACATGGATTACCGTGGTGACCAACCTTTTGATGATCTACCTAAAGAATTTTATTAAGTCATAAAAAAAGGGCACAGTTTCCTGTGCCCCTTCTTAAATTTTTTATTATGCTTGTGTTTCTTGGAATGATATCTGCACGTCACACTGACCTGAACCCGATCTTGTTGTTGGTCGGATATTAATCGCCAATGTTTCAGGACCGTCTGGGTATACGTTTCTTCCAGGAATAGCTGATGCTGCCAATTCTTTAATCTGTGACAGATCCAGTGTACCAGAGTTTGTAGTGTTGACCGGTATCGCAAACACACGCTCACCACCTGTGGCTGCGATGCCACCATCAGTCCATGCTACTTGGTTTGGATCAGCATACTGCACGAAGGATGGTTGGAAACCGTTCGCCTCGTTGTCTAATCCCTGCCATTGTGTGGCTTCTGCGTCGATGTTAGTGGAGTTCAATTCGCCTGTGATTAGATATCTTCGACCTGACACGTTGATTCTTAAGAAGTTTAGAAGCAACTGTGCTTTGTTAATTAAGTCTCTATCACCAATATCTCCCACAATCGAGTTAGAAACTGATGGAGCCAATCTCATCACGATGATTGTTCTATCTGCTGAACCTGAAGTTGAGAAGTTTTGCACGTTGATTGTGAAGTTGTAACCTCTGTCTGTTTGGAAACCACCGTCCATGATCAACGCCGAACCCCAGTGTGACACAGTCGGTGTACAAGTGTTACCTATTAGATACACACCATCACCATCTGCGTGAGCAGCTGATGTTCCTTTGCTGAATGTTCTCAATTGACCATCTGACCATTGTGTTAAAGAAGTTCCACGTGTTAGACCAGTTAAGTTGTTGCCTGACTTAGCAGTGTATCTTATCAATTCGTTGTTGATACCGATGTACACGGGATTCGCCACTGAGGCTGTTGGAAAATGTGTAGCATCCGCAACAGTCAGCGATGTAGCACCAGAAGCTATATCACCTACTAGTCTTGTCCTTCCTGCTGTGTTGGTCACAGTATATTTTACAGGTGTGTTACCTGAACGCATATATGCTTCGTAGTTCACGTTGTTGTTCTTGATTCTGTGACAGTGTAGGTACTTACCGCCCTGGCCTCTCATGCCATATTGGATGTAACCAGCACCGTACCATGTGTACTCGATGAAAAACATCTGCATCTTTGTGACATCTAACACAAAACCGGAAGGACCTGTGCCGTCACATTTATCCACGTTCCATTGTTGTTGTGGAATACGTTGTTCTTCAATCAGTGTCATTTTAACATTCTGTTGATTTCTTCTTCCTCTGAATTTAGGAGAAACAATCATAGTGTTGTTATCTGTGATCTGCTGAACAGTGTGTGTCATTCCTCTGATAATCACTTGGTCAGATACTTTACACTGTTCGCTAAATCTACAGTTACCATCGCCTGTTACTAGAGTTGAATCTGCTTCAACACTGACTTCACCTGCAAGTTGTAGAGTAGATCTTCTTTTGACCACGTTTACACTGACGCCATCATATTCAAAAAATGTACCGTTTTGATCATCAAATATACCTAATTGAACAGAAGATCCATACCAATTTTTCACAGTTGCTCTCGGCTCTGAACCCATTTCTGGCTGTGTTGAATCCAATGGAGTTGTTGCTTCTATGATAAATGATGTGTCTGAAACAATAGATTCAACCACATAGTCGCCGTTCCATCCTGCTGTGGTTATACCTGAAATGTTAACAGTTGCACCAGCATTCAAACCATGATATCTGTCCACAGTCACTGTGATGTTGGCTTGGTTAGCACCAGTAGAGTCAGATGACAGTGATTGTATGTCAAAAGTTGGACACAAAATCGAACCTGTGCTGAACACTAACCCTTTACCTGACTGATATCTAAAGTATTTTCTTGACTGTCTAGAAGCCAATGATCCATGTGATGGAGTTCCTGTTCCGATCAATACACCACCATCGAATGGTCTGTGTACAAAGAAAGTGTTGTCTTTAACAATCACTGTGCCTGCCAAAGAGCCACTCACTGCGGCGCCTGATTTGGCTGTGTAAGTGAATGTTGTAACAGTTGGAATAGTCTCGATGGTAAACGAACCTTCTGCATATTGAGCATTGGTTCCTGAACTTAACTGAACTAATATAATGTTACCTGGTTGCATACCATGTGCTGTCTTTGTTGTAATAGTAATTGTGGATGGTGTTGAACCATCTGACGCAATAGGAGTTGATGCTGCCAGTTCCAGTGCCGCGCCGGTGTATACACCTGCTTTTCTAATAGAAGTTGCATTGGTATTCAAAACCGTGCCTGCTGTTTGACCAGTGGATCTTTTTGGATAGTAAAAGAAATAGTTGGTTTCTGATGTGTGTATAAAATATCTACCATTAGCATCTGTGTCTGCTAATTCGTTGATACTAATATATGTTTCAGCTGCAATACCATGAGCTGGCACATGCACACCTATCTGAGGAACGTTAGCATTTCCGTTATCAAACACACCAGTCATATAAATCACTAATGAACCAACGCCTGCTGAAGACAGAGCAGAAGTTCCTAGTTGACCTCTTGAAATCGTTTGGGCACCGTTTACTGCTCTAGATGTAGAAGTTAGTTTGATGAGTTCTCTGCTGGTAGACAATTCTGCAATCACAGTACCAGCTGAATAAGATGCTAGCGGTTCGGTGTTATACTGACCTCTGTTGATAGTTAATTGTGTGGCAGAATCAACTGAGAAGATCTTACCGATCTCCAACTTGTTGAGTCTTTTTGCTGTGTTACCTGATGTGATGTTTGCTCCAGCGGCATTAGAACCGTTCACCTGTCTGGTCACAGTCAATGTGTTTACTGACTTGGCAGATACAGCCATGATCTCATACACATTCGCTGTGTCTGTCTGCACCATGATGTAGTCACCATCTGAAAAACCTGTGCCATTTGCTAATACCACAGATGTAGTACCTGTGGATGTGATGTTTGTAGCAATGGTTGATCCAACATAAGCAGAATCTCCTGAGTCTGGATCTCCGTACATGATCACAAAGTCGCCTGCTGTGAATCCTGTAGAGGATGCCACAGAGAATGTTCTGTTGGTTGCACCAGAGACAGCTGCTGTAGTATAGTTGGTTGTGCCAGAGACAGTGTTGATCAATGCATAATCATTATTAGCCCATGGAGTGTCACCTGTTTCTTGGTTGGAAAGAGCGATAGATGTATCACCAGTAGAACCAATGGTATTGTCAGCGGCAAGATGAGTGACATAACCTGCTTCGGCTAGTGTGAGATCTGATCCAGCAAATTCATACAGTCCGGGTCTATCAGAAACTGTAACTACTGACTGCCATTTTGTGTTTTGGAGACCGTATTCGAAGTCAGCGTCAAGTAGTGCTTCCGGATTTGAAACCCTCATACGCTCAACAGCATCAACACCGAAGTCGTATGGTTTAATGATAAATTCTGCTGTTTCTACATAAATCAGCAGTTCATCGCCTGCACTCATAGATGAAGTGTTATAATCCAGTGTTATAGTAGTGATACCATCCTGTGATTGTGGAAAATCAGAATCAACTTCCTGAGAAGTTGAAACAGTTCCGCCTAACCCTGCATCTGAAAAATTGTAAATGTTAATATTGTCTGTAGTGTTGTATATAACCAACACGTCTTTCTTTTCATATGTGCCAGAGAATTTGACAGTACCTTGTCCAACTCCGCCTGGTGTAAACACATAATATCTTATTTGTTTTCTTGCCATTGTTTTTTATACTCCGAATACTATACTGTCTCCCAGTAATTTACCGTTTAATGAAGCCGAAAACTTACCACGCTGTATGGTGTTATCGGCAATTTTCGCATTGGTCACTGTGTTGTCTGAAGGTTCACCAGTGTCTAATACATCTCCTAAGAAGAGAGCGAAAAATGTTTGTCCGTTGGTAGGTGCTGTTGTAAATGAAAATATTGCATCAGTTGTAGAAAAGTCAACTCCTGGTTCTTGCAAATTTCCATCCAATACAGCTATAATTGCATTTTGATTCTTTGGTGAATATGCACTACCGCCAACTAAAATATTAAATTGTGTAGTGGATCCATCAAATGTTGCTTGGATAGAATCCATCTTTCTAAATGCGCCTTTAGCTGGTGTATTTCCTAAATATGCCATGTTATAATCTCCCTACCACAACTTCGATTGTGGCTTCTTCTAAATCATTGTCCTCTAATGCTTTACCTATTACAGTTCCTATCGAAGGATTAGATTCTGCTCTGGCATATCCGCCGCCTGCTGATACCATCATATCACCTTTAGCAACTGGACCTTTAACTTTACATGGTACTCTGCCTGATAAGGCCAGATCGATCACATGGTCTCCTTCAAGTCCTGCATTCATCAAGTGTGCTGGTCTTGTGGAAACAACTCCTGCTACCTTTTTGCATGAATCTGTGTTGCACAGTGTGACTTCTGCGTCACCACCAAACATAACCACTGTGCCTGGCTCGTAGTCAGCATCTGCTGTGTACTTTTCTGCCAAGTCTGCATAGTAAGCTGTGGTAGCTGTGAGTGAACCTGATCCACCCACGTTTAAATTTCCGCCACATGCAATACCGCCTGTTACAATAAGTGCACCAGTGGATGTATTTGTGGAAGCAGTGGAAGCTGTCACTTCTAGATTTGCTAATACCATATCTGAATATGCAAATGTCGAATCAGTTGTATCCACAGTGGTTGTGGGTGCAACTGTGAGATTATCAAACAGTTTGAATTTTTGATCAGTAACATCTCTAAATATTCCGCCATATCTACTTTGGCCGTCGGTGTATTCAACAACAAATCCTAAATCTAACGAATCACCAGCATTGCCATCACCAACAAACACAAATGGATCAGATACTGCTAATGAATCTGTTGAAGTGGTTGTAAAAGTTCCGTTGACAACAAAGTCACCAGTGACTAACATGTCTCCGCCCACGTTTAAATTTCCAGCACACCCTATACCTCCAGCCGAAACAATAGCGCCTGTAGATGTTGATGAAGATACTGTGTTTGAAGCTGCTTTGAATGTTGCACTATTGATAGCACCTGACACACCTAAACCACCAGTAACTCTTAGTGCACCAGTAGTAGTGTTAGTAGAAACTGAGTCATTGTTGACTTCTACTCTTAGATTTCCGTTAGTTGAAAACCCTATTCTTGATGTAGATGGAAAGTAGATTCCTGTTGCAGACTGATTCACATGGTTAATGGAAGGAGCTGCACTAGAACCAGGATTGAATGATGTTGTATCCAGTGTCACCGTGGCTAATGCGCCTGCTCTGTACACCACTGTGACTAATGCATCTGCTGACGGAGCTTTTCCCGCACCAAAAGTCAATGCTGTGCCCACTGCTGTGTAGTCTGTGGTAGGTGCCTGCAGAGTGTTACCCACTTGTATCTGCAAATCGTTTTCTGTACCAACAGCACGATCAAGAGTAAAAGATCTAGTAGATCCATCTCCTGTAAATGTCTGTTGCGAAGTACTCAGCAGATCTAAAGAAGTAGTAGGAAGCAATCCTAAGTAAGACATTATGTGATCTCCATTATACTCATTACACAGTCTAATGACGAACTTGCTGATGAAGTTACTCTGATAGAATGTCCTGATTCTAACACAATTTTTTGATCTCCACCAACAACTACCAGTGAAGCACCTGCACTAACAGGAGCATTTTTTACTAAAAAGTATTCTGTTGCACCGTCATAAACTGAAACAGAGGCATTCACAGCTGTTGCTGTTACGTTTGCCACTGAACATCCAACTACCACTACTGTGGTTGATGAATCTGAAGGCACTGAGTAGCCACCTACATCTGTAGCTGCTGTACCAACTTGTGAAGAAAATTTGTTATAAAATGTATTTGCCATGTTTTATTATCCTAATGCTATGCTCAAAGCTGTGGCATCATCTGTTGTAGCAGCTGTAATGCCGTTAATAGTCACAGTGTCTGCTGCCACAGTGGCTGCGGTGAGATTGGCTGCCGCTGAATCTGATGCGTTTCTTACTAATAAAGTTCCGCTAGAGTCTTTGACAATAACATTGTCGTTGATTTTGATTGTGGTGCCCATAACATCAATGCCGTTATGAACTCTAAAGTTTTTAGCAGTCATGTTCTCATATCTCCCTATGACCTATGTCACGAATATTTATATTCAAAGACAAAATCAATGCTCTTAGTTAATAAAATAAGTATGATTAAATACACTATGAAATGGGGAGAGATAAACAAGAATACAAAAATGATAGGCTATCACCCTAGTGTATTGAATTATCCGTATCGAGTTAAGGTAAAAAAAGGCAAAGTGCAACTGAAAAAAGACATCAGTAAGGGATTGAAGAAATGAGATTGTATGAATTTAGAATAGTTGAATCTACCAAACAAGATATTGGGGACTTGGCTCAAACAGCAAAAAATCTACCTGACACAGACCCAAACAAATCTAAAATTTTAAATTTTATTAAAAAAATTATTGCCAGTGTGACTGGACGCACTCAAGAAGCAGTGTATGAGACCACAGATGCTGAAATAGATGCTGTAATGGCTCAACTAGCAGGTATACCTGATTTAAAATTAGAAAATCCTAACATAGTAGGCGCAGTAAAAAATGTCTTACAACAATTTAAAAAAAATCAAAAGTCTGCAGCCGCAAATGAAATAAAATTACAAATTCAAAAATTTTTAAAAAATTACGCAGGAGCAGTGGAAGACTTGTCTGATAAAATTCAAGACAACGCCAGCGCCATAAAAAGATATTACGACTTAGAAATTCAGAAAGGCAGACTCAATTCTAGAGAAAAAAGAAATTTGATTAGTAAAGAAAATGCCAAACAAGCTTTGATAAACACCATTAGTGCAATGTTTACAGGAAGCATTATGAACCCTGATAACCCACTGCTGTTGGATGAAAAAAAGAAAAAACAATTGTTGTTGTTTTTGAAACAAGCTAAACAAGGAATTGTGCCATTCAGCAAAATGATTCAACAAGGAACTGGCAATATAGAAAAAATGGTGCATCCTAATTACAAGGCTATTTTTGATGAGTTCAAAGAAAAATTATTTAGAGCGCAACCTGAAGCACAAGCAGGTAATTGGGGGCCAGGCGAAATAGGTTTAATTGTGTTAGGAAATCCATTAAAAAAACCAGACGGATCCGGAGACTTAGAAACTGTGGGTGGTGTCAAATTTGAACTCAAAGCTTCTAGAGATAAAAACAAAGGTGGAAGACTAAGTCCGCCAGATGCCAACACAGGCAAATTGACTAACAAATGGCAATCTGTATTAAATGATTTTTTTAAAGAATTGCCCAAACAAGATTATCAATACAATGATGTCAAACGCAAACCACAAAGATTAAACTTTTATGATCGAAGCATACCTTATATAAACGGACTGATACAAAAACACGAATCTATCACAAAAAAACGATTCAACACAAAAAGTTTTGTAAAAAGTGCTATCCAAGTGACATTGGATAATCCAATCACAGACGACGAAGTTAAACAATATATAAATCCAATAATAGACTCAAATAATCGTATTGATTTTACTAAATTTCTTACATATTTTTCTAAACTGTTGTTTTCTAGATATAAAGGAGACAGCGATACAGAAAAATTCAGTGCAATTTTGGTTTTTAATCCAGACACGCTCAACTACACTGTAATTAAAAGTGCAGAAGATTTAGAAAAACAAGAAAAAGATAAAATCATTACCATCACTGGCGGTATAGATTTTGACGGCAAACAAGTTACAAAATCACCACAAATCGGCATTGCATAAAGAGTAAAACTCTGTTATAAATACCTATATGTCAGAACCTAAAAGCACCGTTGATTTTATGAGGCAAGCTCTCTCTGCTGTCAACTTGATCGAAGAGCCAGTATCATACCAAGATTACGTCAACAAAAAAGCACATGATGTTGAAGAAGGTCGTGTAAAAGATTGGTTGTTAGACATGGAAGCAGACGCAGCTGAAATGAGCAAAGAAGAATTTATCAAAGCACACGGTGAAAAACATGCAGACATTTGGGACAGAGTTCAAAAAGAATTAAAATATGGCACAGACGAAAGTGTTGAAGAAGACGATGATGAATATGATCAACCAGCTTCTCGACCAGAAGCAGAAATGGTGGACAATCAGATCGCTTTCATCAAATACGCTGTGGACGAAATTGAAGACAACGTCAAAGCAGGCGGAGAGTTTCCAGAATGGTTCCAGAACAAACTGAGTGGTGTTCATGAAATCATCAAAATGTTACACGCTTACATGGAAGGTGAGCGTAGGAGTGACGACCAAGGTGAAGAGGTAGAAGAAAAGGCTCAATCACCATACGCAATTGGAATGGCAAAAGCCATGAAGATGTACAAAGACAAACCACCATTGTCAAAAAAGACAATCAAAAAAGGGCATGACATTGCCAAGTCAATTATGGGAGAATCAACAATGACTGACAACAATAAAAAAACGCTGAACGAGGGTATCAGAATTCAAACCGATTCATTGGAAGATTCTATTGCTCTTATGACAATCTTAAAAAATGCTGGACTTGATCCACAACAGATGAACATTCAACAATCACCCTCAATGAATGCTCCTGCACCGGAAATGCCAGCACCAGACATGGATGCTAACTTACCTGCAGAAGTTCCAGGAGAAGAGCCAGAAGCAGAAGCATTTGACAATCAACCAGATGAAAAGTATCTTGACAAAGATGACTATGAATTAAAAAGAAACAAAGTATCCAACAAAGACATGGGACCTGCTTCAGCCACACACGGCGACAATCCGTTGGGCGAAGAAGAAGAAGAAGTTGAAGAAGCCAAAAATTCAAAGCCAGACTACTTAGATTTTGATAAAGACGGTGACAAAAAAGAGCCAATGAAAAAAGCATTGAAAGACAAAGAAAAAGTCAAAGAAGAAATCGATGCTATTGCTGAACAACTCAACAAAGAGTACCAGTTATTCAAAAAACAGTAATCGATGAAACTCTCTGAACTCTATACAGTTGAACTGTTAGAGCAGTGGAGCAAGAAATACAAAAAAGCAATCAACTGTTCTAACCCTAAAGGGTTTTCACAACGAGCTCACTGTGCTGGCAGACGCAAACGCCAAGCGGGTGGCTCAACCAAATCAAAATCTGTAAGTTAGATCAGATATCTTCCACCCTGAGCATCCATCAAGAAAAAATTGAGAGTGATCCTATTTGAAGTTTCACTGCTTTCATAGGAATGCCAGGTGTTGCCTTTTTTGCCACAAAACACAAATGTACTGTTAGGTTGCCAAGGAGACTCTTTCACAAAGGTTTTTGGATCTTTTGTTTCATACATTTTTGTTCCAACATTTTTCTGAGGAGTGATATAAGTCACACTGCTCCAGAATTTAGACTGTTTTTCTTCATGAATTTCAAACTTGTATGGCAGAGGAGGTGTCACGGAAATATAAGCATACACTGTGTGGTTTTGATACCAGCGTGGTTTATAATACAATCCTTTGGTTAATTTTTTAGCATTGGTGTAGATTTTTTCAGCAATTTCATATATTTCATCATATAAATTAATTCCATGTTTTTGCATTTGATCCGGCATGACAAAATACAATTCTCCTTTGGTGTCAAATGTCAATAAAGAATCGCATTGTTGTTGTAAGTTTTTGAAAAAATCATCAGGCAAACTATTTTGAACTATTTGATGATCCCACGGATCACTGTTGATAGGAGTGTTCAAAACAGCATCTACAAAGTGTTTGCCCGTCATACATATAATTATGGCAGTGATTACAGGGATATATTCAAATGGATGTTCATTCAATTCTCCCAATTCCAAAGCACATGTCAAGGAATATCCCGGACAATTGATCAGCGATTATTTTGGTTTAAAACTACATCATTTTGGTAGAGGTGGCAGAGGCAATTACAGAATCGATGTGGTCACTAAAATATTCTATGAAACTTATCCTCAATTTAAAGAAAATACTTTTGCTTTAATAGAATGGACTTCTCCATTCCGAAGAGATTATCCCACCAATGATAATTGGAAACCACATCCAAAACAATCCACTACATGGCGTACATGGCAGACATTAGTGGAATCAGACTGGATCAAAAAACTTCCTGGTTATGATTTGGATCAAGACCATTCACTGTTTATGCTGAACACCATGTTAAATCTCCAAACTTATTTCAAACACAATAATATTAGATATGTGATGTATCATGGATTACCTTCTGAAATAAATCCTAGTTACCAAGATCACAAAGTTTTATATGATGCCATAGACTGGACTCATGTTTACAGTCCTGCCTACAGTCAATTGGATTATGTCAACGAAAATGGGTATAGAGTTAGTACAGAGGACAGACATCCTAACTCGCAAGGCCATATTACGTGGTCTAATCAATTGATAGATTTCATCACCAATCTTTATCCTGCTTTACAACACAAAATAGAAAGTTAATTTGTATTCTTTTGAAAACATTCATCAGCTTCAAATAGAACCAACCACATATTGTAATTCATTTTGTCCTAGTTGTGCTAGAAATTTACGCGGTGGCAAATTAAACCCTTCTTTGAAACTCAATCATATTGTTTATGAAGATTGGTGTAACATTATGTCTAATCATAACCTTAAACACATCAAAAGCATTTATTTTAATGGTAATTTTGGAGACTGTTGTATGCATCCTGAATTTTTAAACATGATTGAACATTTGTTGAAAATAAAACCTACATTAGATGTAAAAGTAATGACCAACGGAGGTATGCAATCAAATAATTTTTGGAGACAATTAAGCCAACTTTTACAAAAATTCTCTCATCATATGATAGCATTCGCTTTAGATGGACTTGACGATACTCTTTCAATTTATAGAAGAAACATTAACTATGACACTGTGATAGAACATGCAAAATGTTTTATAGATGAAGGAGGTATTGCTGAATGGAGAATGATAATTTTTGATCACAATAAACATCAAATTCAATCAGCAAAAGAAATATCTCGAAAATTAGGTTTTGCTAGATTTTATCTGCATAACAGTTATCAACCAACAATCGAAGCAGTTCAGTATAAAAATTTTCCACAACGAATAATCACTGCACCCGACAAGATCGATGCTGTCGAATATCAAATTAAATACAACGAAACTTTTAAACAAATCACCACTCCTGATTATGATCAAAACATAAAAGTAAGTTGTCCATGGATGGAAGAAAGATGGTTGCAACTAGACAGTAATGGTCTTGTGTGGCCTTGTTGTTTTACATCTGAGGAAAAATTATACAACAAAGAATGGAATTACTATTACCTACAAACAAAATTTGGAAAAAACTTTAATAATATCAATAAAATTACATTGGATAAAATCCTTGAAAATGATTTTTATCGGCAGTATGTTCCATCAATGTGGACTTCTAGTAAAACTTGTTTAGAATGTAATAACAGTGATTATAATTTTCAATAAGTATTTTTAAAATGAAGATCGGAATTTACGGAGATAGTTTTACTTGTTGTAGTGAACCAGAACTAGGACATACTAGATGGCCTGCACGATTAAAACAATGGGGGTATGATGTAACTGTACATGGTGCGCCCGGTAGTAATCTACACTGGAGTAAAACACAATTCGATTTGACACATGAAAATTATGATCGTGTGATTTTTATAGTCACCACTCCAGGAAGATTGTGGTTTGGCAACATTATGAACAAAGATTATAAACCAAGTGTACATACTGCTAGTTTAAAAAAAACTTTTGTACAACCTAGTATAAAAGATGGTAGTGATTTTTGCACTGGTATTCAAAATATTACTCCTGGAGAATATGATTTAGAAATGCAAGAAACATTAATGAAATATTTTACCAACTTACAATGCGATTATGTAGATTTAACATTTCATAGATTATTATTGTCATCAATAAATCAATCTAGAACAGATGCATTATTCATCCCTACGAATATTAATAGTTTGTACAAAGAGTTAGATTCGGATGATATGTGGTTAGGAAAAATTAGTCAATTAGATACCTTTTACCCCCCAACAAATAATTATTTGAATAATCGTTATGGAAAAAATAAAGACAATCGACCTTGTCATATGAATGTAGAAAACAATTGGAGATTTGCTCAAGTAATACAACAATGGCTTGACAAAAATGAATATCATTTATTCACTAAGTCAGAAGCATGGTACTCAGCAAAACAACCAGATGATCTTTGGCAACTACACCAAGAAGGCAGACCAATACCGTAGAAATATAATTTCAAGTAAATAATTTTATGCTGATTAGAGAAATATTAGAGAATTTTGCTGACGGCAAAGTAAAAGGCAAATCACGCCCAGGTAGAGTCAAACGATCTGGCGCTAGTTGCAAAGGTTCTGTTACAAGTTTAAGGACAAAAGCAAAAAAGTCATCAGGTGAGAAATCTAAAATGTATCACTGGTGTGCCAACATGAAATCAGGCAGGAATAAGTAGTTGTATGAAGATCAGTGATATCATTAAAGAACAAGCAACAGCAGGCGCTACATCATCCGGTAATATTGCATCTGTTGTAAATCCACATCTTTCACCAGGATCTGCTAGGGGTAAAAAATATTATATTGGTTCACCAGGCAGATCTGGTACAAAATCACCGCCACAACCCAAACCAAAAAAGCAAAAACCCTCAGACAATGCTTTAGATATGGATACCAGTTTGTTTGGAGCCAACGTCATTAAAAGAAAATAAATACATTCATGTCCCTTTTACAAGATATTTTGAATTCAATTATAGAAGAAAAAACAAAAACTAAAGAAACAAAACCGCTTAGTCCTAAAGAAAAATTACTAGATTTCGAAAAAATGGTCAGAGAAATGGCTAAAGCAAATGGTGTTCAACCACGAAACTTTTTAATAAAAATAGCAGAACAAAATCCAAAAATTGCTCAAAATCGAATCATACAAAAATTAATAGGTGAACAGGATGTGCCTACTCAAAAAGGAAGAGATGCCAAACCAGAAGTTTTGACCAAGCGAGCAATGAATGTGGTTAAGAAACAGATTAAAAAAGATGCCAACAAAGAACGCAGAAGAATGGACAAGGATGCTGTGGAAGAAGACGGTAAAGACGATTTTTCTAAGAGTGTAAATCCTATGGGTTCAGATTCTGTGGCAATGGCTAAAATAAAAAAATCACCTGGATTTTATGACATGCTGGTCACCTTCTACACTTCAGCAGTGTTGCATGACAGAGATGACGAAGAAGTATTGCCTATCATGTCAAGTATGCTTAATATGAACGTGGAAGAAATCAAAGCAGTGCTTAGACAATATGGAAATTTTACTTTTGGTGGATCTAGTCCAGAAGACAAATTCAAAGCCAATATGGGTGCCACAGGTTTCCTTGGCAAAGGCAAAACCAGAACTTTAAATTCTGTGTATGAAGATGGAGTGGAGCAATCACAAAAAATAAAAGGATCTTTAGGCGTTCAACAAATTGTAAATTTATTTCCAGGTGTAGATGACAAAACTCAATTCATGCAGGCAGTAATGAAACTAAAACTAGGTCAACCAGTAACTGCACTACCTCAAATTAGATCTCTTGCACAAGCTTTCAAACAAATGATAGGCATGGACCCACAAGAAACTCAAAAAACTATGACCATGCTAAAAAGAATCAAAACACAAGAAGATGTGTCTGATGAAACTATCGACTCATTTCACACAGAATTAGACCGGTTGGTGCACAAATATTTTGGACACTCATCAGATGAAAAAAAAGAAAAGGTCAAAGAATCTGTAGCAATAACAGAAGAAGAATTCGACGAAGCGGCAGGCGAAAAGGATGCCTGCTATCACAAAGTAAAATCACGATACAAAGTATGGCCATCAGCTTATGCCTCTGGTGCTCTTGTTAAGTGCCGCAAAGTAGGCGCTTCTAACTGGGGCAACAGCAAGTAATGAAGTTATACGAAATAGACGAAAATCTCAAAAAATGGTTCAAGGAAAAATGGGTTAGGTTTGGCCCCGACGGCAAGATCCGTGGCGATTGTGCCAGAGGATCATCTGAAGAAGGCAAACCCAAATGTCTACCACAATCCAAAGCACATGCACTGGGCAAAAAAGGCAGAGCCACAGCGGCGTCACGCAAACGCAGGGAAGATCCCAACAAGAACAGACGAGGCCCTGCCAAAAACGTCAAAACAAAATAAACTGATGCAATCTACACTATTAGAAACCCTTAAAAAAACGCTCACAGACGATGAGTCAAAGTTAGTTCCTACTGCAAAATTAATTGATGATCTAGGCGCCGATAGCCTATCTGCTTATGAAATTGTTATGGATTTAGAAGATAAATTGAATATTACTATAGAAGACAGTGATGTTGAAAAAATAGTTACGATTCAAGACATTATAAATATCATTGAGAAGAAATTATGAAACTGTACGAGTTAAATGAACTGTTAGAAACGCCTAAATCAGGAGATATTTTTACATTTGAATTTGGTGATGCATTGGCTATAGATGCTCCTATAGTTGAAGTTCACAATAATAACATATTATTGTATACAGATGAAGTAGCAGGTAAACTAATTTCCACACTGGAAGCAGAATACAGAGGAAGAAAAGTTCCATTAGGAAAACCTATGCGTGGAGATGTTAAAAAATTTAAAGTGTATGTAAAAGACCCCAAAACCGGCAACATCAAAAAAGTAAATTTTGGGGATCCTAATATGAAAATTAAAAAATACATTCCTGCAAGACGTAGATCGTTTAGAGCTAGACATAATTGTGCAAATCCAGGACCAAGAACTAAAGCAAGATATTGGTCTTGTAGAAAATGGTAATATAAAAAATTATAGGAGGTAGACAAATGGAACAACTATTAGACATTAAAAAAGCAGTGATAAGAAGTCAACACTGTCAAAGAAACTTTGACTTATCTAAAGAAATTCCCAGCGAAGATTTAGAACTGTTAGTTTATGCAGCTACAAACTGCCCCAGCAAACAAAATCACAAATTTTATAATTTACATGTCATTACTAATAAAGATGTAATTGCTAAAGTTCACGAATTATCTCCTGGAACAAGTGCAAAAAATATAAAAACTAATAAATTTGAAATGACTACAAACAGTCAAGTTTTAGCCAATGCTATATTTGTGTTTGAGGCAATTGACTATTCTAAAATGTCTAGTCAGTATCATCAAAAAGTTACTAATCATGAAGATTATGACTGTTATGTCAGAGATCTCAACACATCTATTGGTATAGCTGCCGGATACTTAAATTTAACAGCTAGTATGCTTTACTATTCGACTGGTTGTTGTCAATGTTTTGATACAGATGCTATTCAACAATACTTAAAACTTGAAAACAAACCTTCATTAATTATGGGGGTTGGTTACAAAGATCGTAATCAAAATCGAAGAGTACACGCTGTTAATAAAGATCTTGTTTTTTCTACTAGAAAAAAGGAAGAAATTACTGTAAACTATATTTCATAAGTGAAATTAGATTCTCAAGAAGACATTGCTTGGTTAAACACTGACCCCCAAGACATTTGGATATTTGACAAACTTATTCTAGCTAGACGTTTAGGATATATTTGTGGACCAGCTGGGGTTGATGTACCACAAGACGGCAAATACATTGTGCGACCGTGTGTGAATGGTGTGGGACTTGGATTGGGTGCTTCGTTTGAACAACTCACTGTGAAAGGCTGGACTGATCATTTGCCACCCGGATCGTTTTGGTGTGAAATATTCGAAGGTGATCACATCTCTGTTGACTATGAATGGGGCCGGCAGATACTCAGCGTTCAAGGATTTAAACCTGACAACACTTTTACTCGTTGGGATCGTTGGCTTAAAGTCAAACAACAGATTAAAATACCAAAACTTTTATGGCCTTTGACATTGAAATATCGTTGGATGAACTGTGAATATATAGGCGGTAAACTAATAGAAGTTCATCTAAGACGCAATCCAGATTTTGATTACGACAATGAAGAATTTATTCCTGTGTGGCAGGGGCAAGACACCACACCGCCAGCCGGTTATCAGTATGTCGAATGTCCAGAAGCACACGGCAGAGTGGGTGCTTGGATAAAGTAAATACTGTTATGAAACTTGCCGAAATAGTTATACCAACAACAAAACAAACCAATAGTCCTCAATCTCCTGGTTCTAGAGGACTTGCATTAAACAAAAATCACCCAACTAAAAGATATTTCACTCCTTTAAAATCTTCAAAAAAAACTAATAGACAAAAGTAGTATTTTGTTTTATAATAAACATCAAGGAGATCCTTATGAAAACACTTAACGCAGACGAACAAGCAAAAGTACGACATGTCATTGAAAGTGGCATCAAAGTAAAACAAGAAGTTAAAGACCTATCAGATGGCTTAAGAGACACAGTAAAAGCAGTGGCAGATGAATTAGAAATTAAACCAGCACTGTTATCGAAAGCAATTGCTGTTGCATTTAAAGAATCACTAGCATCAGAAAAACACGACATAGAAGAACTAGAAGAAATTTTAGCCATAGCTAAAAAGGCATAATGAAATTAGATACATTACTAAAATGGACCGCCACTCTAACACTTATCGTAGGCACAGCAATTAATTCCTTAGGTTTTTATCCTGCAGGACCAATTGTGTTAGTAGTTGGTGGAATCATTTGGTTAATTGTTAGTATTATGTGGAAAGAACCTGCTTTGATAGTAACCAACAGTGTGCTATCATTAGTAGGAATAGGCGGACTTTTTATAGCACATTTAATATGAGTTATGTAGATGCATTTTTTGATAGAGATACTGATAAGATTTCAGTAGTTGAACGTGTCAATGGAGAAAGAAAATACATTGAATATCCGGCTAGATATGTTTTTTATTATGATGATCCTAAAGGTAAATTTAAATCCATTTACGGAAACTCTGTAACTAGAATTGCTACCAAACAAGGTAAAGAATTCAAACGAGAAATCCACATGCAATCGGGCAAACGATTGTATGAATCTGACGTTAATCCAATCTTTCGTTGTCTAGAAGAAAACTATCTCAACAAAGATGCTCCGGAACTCCAAGTAGCATTTTTTGACATCGAGGTGGACTTTGACCCAAACAAAGGGTATGCCAAACCCGCAGATGCTTGGGCGCCGATCATTTCGATCACAGTGTATCTGCAATGGTTGGATCAACTAATATCTTTAGCCATACCACCCAAGGATTTCCCCAATCCGGAAATCATTGAACAGGAATTTGAAAACACCATGCTGTGTGAATCCGAAGCAGACATGTTGGATAAATTTATCACAATTATAGAAGATGCTGATGTGCTGAGCGGATGGAACTCGG